>OOAY01000042.1_pt1 | contig 115828 bp, 88 predicted proteins | sample 1670961 | NCBI WGS metagenome assembly OOAY01 (sample SAMN06348108, study PRJEB24527) | human gut metagenome | biome: human gut; feature: ankylosing spondylitis patient; material: feces | host: Homo sapiens | place: China | collected 2015-10
CGAGTCCCACCACCCCGACCAATTCCAGGAAAGGAGACAACGAAAGTTGCCTCCTTTTTCTTTGTATTCATCTACGGCAACTCAATAAAAACAAGAGCTTAAGACACAATACGCGTGTTGTCTTTGTCTCTAATCCTCTCCGTAAGGCGTGTCATTATCTAAGAATCTATGCCACAATCATTACCACAAATGAGCGGGGAAACTTCAATTTCTCCCCAAACATAACGGAATTTTTTGTGGCAATAACTGTATTTTTTATTTAAAAACATTTGATTACGGAGATTGAGCGTTATGCGCGTGGCAAACAGGATGACTGACAAGCGTTTGAAAGCCCTGACGGCTGACGCTTCATGCGGGATTGTCCCCGGGCTTTATGTTGGAGTCAGGAAGCTCAAGGACGGGACATATGCCCGTTATTTCCTGCTTCGGGATCGTGGTTTGAAGCGGGTCTTTACTCTCGGGAAGTATCCCGAAATGTCACTCGCTGAGGCCTTCGAGAAGGGGCTCAGATGGAGGAAACTGATAGCGGAAGGGATTGACCCATCTGAGCAGGAGAAAGCGGCCAGAGACGCGCTACGCCCCTCCCCGGCACCTCAAAAAGAGGAGGACGCACTAACCTTTGAAAAACTTATCTGGAAGTGGATTGAGTTCAACACAAAGAGGGGGAGGTGGAAAAACGCTGAAAAATCCCGCGATCTGGTTTGGGATGGCTTTTTCAGGAATCACATCCCTAAAGAAATCAGAGACTGCCCGGTTGTAGACCTGAAACCTCAGATGTTCTGTGATGCCCTGGGGGAAAAGTGGGGAACCATGATTGACACGCCCGAAAGGATCCTTAGCGACGCTAAAAGAGCGATTGATTGGGCAATACGCTCGGAGATGATCCCGCCGATGGTTAACCCGTGCCAGGTGGTGGACGGGCGTTTAGGGGATTTGCTGCCACTAAATCGACCGGAAGGCGGGCACGAGCCGGCACTGCCGCCGAAACGTATGCCGGCTTTCTTTAAGGCACTTATGCAGCTTGTCCCGGTTAGTCAGACGGCCCGCTGTCTTGCATTCGCGATCCTTACTTCAGCGCGCAACACAACAGCGCGTGAAGCAACATGGGGGGAAATCCAGCAGGATGATGATGGGAGGTGGCTGCACGTTATTCCTCGTGCCCGCATGAAGGTGAAGAGCGAAAAGATTCCCTTTGACCGCAAAACACCGCTTTGCCCAGAAGCCGTTCAGCTGCTGGAATCAGCCCCACGGGTAGGGAGGTCTCCAGATTCCTATATTTTCCCCAATGTGAACAAGGGGAGAAATTCTCCTTTTTCCCGTGATTCTGTCCGGGCGCTGATTAAGCGCATGCACGACAAACAGAAAAGAATTGACGGGATTGGCTGGGTAGACCCCGATCAGTTCCATGCGAAGACCGGCAAACCCCGTATAGTGACCCTCCACGGGCTCGCGCGGGCAACTTTCAATACTTGGGCCAAGGATGCCAAGGGATACTCCCACAAGCCGTTCTCGCGCGATCTGAGAGAAAGCTGCTTGGATCACCGCAACGAGTCCTACCAGTGCGCGTACGATCGGGAGCAGGCTCTGGGTGATATGCGTGAGGTCTACGATGCTTGGGGAAAATTCTGCATGTCATTGGTTCATGTCGGATAAACTGGCAGCGCTTTAAGCTCCAGCGGTATAACCGTTCAAGTGCCGGAGATTTAGCTAAACGATTGGATTAAAAACAGGTCTAACAGAGGGGCTTTGGCGGAGCGGGGCAAGCAAGAGCATAATCGGGTATGGAGGCCTGATATGGAAAATGTTGAAAAAATCTTTTCCCCTCAGACCCTATCTTGGGCGATTTCTCGTACAAAGCTAGGTGAAAAAGACCTTGAGAAGAAAATCAAGGTTAAAGAGGGGACGATAGGGAAATGGAAGAGCGGGGAGGTTGCCCCCAGCATCTCGCAGGCAAAAAGGCTTGCGGAAAGGGCCTTTATTGCTTTCCCGATGTTGCTTTTGGATACCCCCCCAGCAGACACCATACAAATCCCGGACTTTAGAACGGTTGAAGGGAAGCGTTTGGTGGAAGCAAGTCCCAATCTAAGGGACACTATTGATTACGTTACAGAATGCCAGGACTGGTACCGGGACTATCTAAAAAACGGTTTCAGTGAACCCAATGGTTTTGTTGGGAGCCTTCTCAATTATGACGACCCGGAGGAAGCTGCCAAGTTTATCTCTGAGACACTTTCTATTGCTGATCTGAGAAAAGAAGCGAATAGTCGTGGCGCGTTTATTTCGGCACTTACTAGAAAAATAGAAGCGCTGGGTATATGTGTAATGCGTAGCGGGATTGTTCGTGTAAATACAAGAAGACCGCTTGATCCTAATGAGTTTCGTGGATTCGCTTTGTCTGACGATTACGCGCCCTTTATTTTCATAAATAGCAAAGACGCTCTCGCGGGACAGGCCTTTTCTTTGGTGCATGAACTTGTCCATATAGGCAAGAATGACTCCGGGGTGTCTGGAGGTGACCGTTTCGTTACAGGTAAAGAGAGTTTTGCCAACCATGTTGCTGGCGCTGTCTTAATTCCCAAGTCTGAACTCCCTGATGAAAATGAGTTTAAAAAGATTCAGGAAGATGATCTGATTAGAAAGATTGATCAGTTGTCTCGGAAGTTAAAAGTCAGCTCGTGGGCAGTGCTGACTAGGGCGAGGGTGCTGAGGAGAATTTCTGAGGCACAGTATCGGACGGCGTTAAGCCAGATAAAGGAGCAGGGGCGGATGCAGCCGAAAGCAAGTGGATCCGCTGACTATTACAAGTCCAGAGGTGCGGCATTGGGGCGGAATTTTTCTCGAGCCCTGATAAGTTCTGTTAAGTCTGGGGCTATTCTTTATCGCGATATGTGGCAATTATCGGGGATAAAGCCAAAATCCATCGATAAATATGCAAAAGAAATTGCCTTTACTGGAGCATAAAAATGGCTTTTATCCTTGACACCAACATTTTCCTCCAAGCCAAGAATAAAGACTACCCATTTACTTATTTCCCCGGGTTTTGGGAATGGCTTGATTCTGGATTTAAAACGAGGCAGTTTCTTCTTCTTTCGTCGGTCTATAAAGAGGTATCTGGAGGAGACGATGAGGTATCGGATTGGATAAAGAGTAGAAAGCAATATGTAATTAAAGAAGAAAAGGCAAAAGATTACATAATAAACCATAAGAAGATCGTGAACTTTCTTAATGACAAAGGGTTCACACATATGAATGATTTTTTACAGAAGGCAGATGGGAGCTTAATTGCTTACGCAATGACCAGCGGGGATATGGTCATAACGCACGAACTCCCTAGGCCCGATTCTAAGAAGCATCCTAAGATTCCTGATGTATGCAATCAGTTTGGGGTTAAATGGAAGGGGCTGCTTTATCTTTTTGCCAATTCAACCCCAAAACCGATTTTCACACTCTCATAACCTTATAGCCCGTAGGCCCTCTTCTGGCGGGTAAGAGGGCTGTGGTTTTGATGCGCTTAGTGTTGCGCCGCCAGGTACCTATAGCACGGCAAATCCTTTACGGCCATGTCGTGGTGGGCGAGGATCTTTTCGACCTCATTCATGTTTGCCTCGTTCATCATTTCGTAGAAGCGCGGCGCCTCTGGAGACTGGACTGCAACGAGGAGCTGATAGACAAGGCCAAGCTGCCTGCGGAAGAGATATTTTTTGTAGTAGACGAGGGTTCTGATACGTTCCATCTCGTCTCTTGAGAGCGTGATGCTGTTTTTATCTACGAGCGCGGGGAGCTTTACCTCGCAGGTCGCGATGAAGTCGAGAGCGTCCTGAAGATCTGCGGTTTTGAGCTGGTCGTACTTGGCGATTTGGAAGCGGGCGTAGAGCGCGTGGTAGATCGTCTGGTAAGCGACAGCGCTCTTCTTTGCGCGCGCCGAGATGGCCTTGCGGATCTGAAGCTGCTCCGCGGGGGTGAGGGTGGCTGAGTAGCTTCCGGTCTTGCGGATAGCGGGGAGCACTTCACTTGTCACCCAGCGGCGAAACTTCTTAGCTTCTGGACGGCGGCTTTTGAAAATCAGAGCATAAAGACCAGACTCAGAAACGATTGAAATTTCTTGCTTTCCGCCGGGGGTGTCAATTGTATTTACACCCTTTTCGTCATCATCCAAAAGCGCAACAGAAGCACGGATATTCGAGAGTTGAAGAATCTTGCCGACATCGGCAGACGAAAACCACGGGGCACCCGAAACGAGGACAGTTCTTACGGGGGATTTCTCAAATGAGAACACAGAGAGATTAGACATAAGCATGTCTCCTAACAAGGGAATTAAATCCCTGCCACCACAACGCCAAGTGTGGCGGGCAGGCCTTGCAGGTTGGCGTACCGGTGTTAGGAGCCGGCCTCCCAAAGGGAGCCTGCAAGCCCACCCATAAAAGGTGACCTGCACGCATAAGAAAAGCCGCATGAGGCGGCTATGCGCCTAACAGTCGGGACGCCAATCCCGCGTCCGGAATCCCGGACAGGGAGAATATACCATATTCCATTCCAACGAATCCACTTTGTTAAAATGGTCAGCACAAACTTCTGGAGGGATCATGGAAGAGATACCTGAAAATATGACAGCTGATGAGCTATCAAATTTCTTTAACGAAAGGACCCCTGGAATCCCCTGCCCTATTTGCCGGCATCAGGACTGGCGAATTCTTGGGAAAGACGGTTTTGTCCGTTCAGTGCGGCTAATAGACGACAAAGGGACAGAAACAATACTTTCCGCTTTGAAAGATCTTCGCGCGGGGAAAGAAGTGACCCTTCGGGATATTGAAAAGCATCTGGATGGGACTCTTTTCCAAAACATAGCCGTAATGCGTTGCGGAAATTGTGGCTGGGTAGCTTTGTTCGATAAAACGTTCATTGAAAACGAGATCCACAATGCCAAAAATAAATGAAGAAGACTGGCTACACGCGAAGATCAAAGAATCTCTTGCGGACTATGTCCAGAAATCTGAATTTAAACCGACTGAAGAAAAGGCGGGAGCTGCCTTTACTAGGGTCGGCGATCTTTGGACGATTTTTTTCTGGGTCGACGGCTTCCTTATCGCTGCATTGGGAGGGCTGCTGCTTATCATCCTCCACCTGCACCACATCTTCTGACCTTTCAGCAAACGAGGCGATATACCCACAATTTGGGCAAACCGCCCTTCTTGCTGGGATCGGGATTGAGGTGGTCCCAGCGTCTTCCATGGGGCACCCGCATACGGGGCACGACGCGGGAACGTGAGCTAAGAATGCTTTTTTGGTCATTGTGATTCCTCTTCGTGTCTGCCAAGTAAAACTCACGCTGAGACTCCCGTACCGACGGATTTCACCCACTTCCTGATATCGTCTACCTTGAACCTCGTGCACTTTGGGCTGAGGCGCACGGGTTGAGGGAACGAGGGATCTTCCTTCACCTTTTTCCACACGGTGCTTTCCCCAATCGAGAGCATGGCCGCGGCTTCTTTCACATCCACCATCAGTAACCCCAGCGGGGGGATTGTTCTGCCACGCTTCCTCATTTCTCACTCTCCTGTTCATCTATTGCTTTATCTATAGCGGCCAAAGCTTCCTCCCCATATCCGGACACAAAAAGCTTGATTGCTTTTGAGATTTCTTTGGCTCCAGGACCGCTGATCGCATTAGCGTTTTCACAAGTCATTCTGTATTCCTTATGGTAAAGATCGCGCGAGCCTATCGGGTAGTTATGCTCCAGGAGCCATATCAGATACCAGCGCGCCTTTTTCAGGTACTTCACAACGTTCCCAGAACAGAAATCCCGATCAGCAACGATCTCGATGACTTCGTGCGGCAGCTGGTTGTAGTGCGCCGGGTGATTGATTTTTTCTTCAGGCATAGTGGATCTCCTTCCCCTTAAGCCCCAGCATCCCGTCCAGTTCGGCTTCAGCCTTATCGAAAACCCAGAGGTTCCGAGACTCCTGGCTGTGGCAGGTGTTGACTTCATGTGGTTGATAGACCGAGGTGATAGCCTCAAAAAGCTGAAGCATCAGGTGTTTGCATCGCTTCAGCTGCGGGTAAAGGATCCTCTTGTGATCCAGCCAGCAGTTAAACGCCGCCTGCAGGCACTTATTCGCCTCAGCGATCACCTCCCGGTATTCATCCCGCTCGATGAGAAGATTCCCAAGCACCCACGCCATGACGAGCTGATCCTTGGTTCTCCCGAAAAGCCTTTTCATGTAAGGATCCTCCCCTTTGCTCCAGTGGATCGCGTCCAGGGGGAAGAGGAAGTCCTGCGCGAAATCATTCAGCATGTCAGGCGTCCAGTCCTCACCGCGGATCAGGAAACTGCAATGTTTCTCAGCGCTCGCCCAGGTGACTTTATGGTGGTGCTTCTTTCGAGGCTTCTTACTGGCGGGCATTTCCGCTCTCCTTAAGGCCTTTGCCCTCAGAGGGGAAGAAGTCCTCCGCCTGATCAATCAGAGCCTTCAGCCGCTCGCACGTCTCTTTATCTTTCAGCACGTAATCACCCTGCAGTGTGTTGAAAGCCCCAACACGGATCAGCAGTTTAGGGTTGCCATTTCCGATTTCAATTGAGAATTTCGCTTCACACATTTTGTTCTCTCCTCTCTCCAAGATTCATGAGCTTCCTATATTGGCTGTCGACCTCCGCGAGGAATACCCGACAAGCCTCAAGCGTCCCCGCAAGATGTTCGGGGGCGGGTTCATATCTCCGGATAAAAAGCGTGAGCTCCGGATTCTTTGCCTCAAGCCGCGGGTCATAGTCAACATAGTCGCACCATTTCCTGCCGGTACAGATTAACTGCACGTCCATCTGCAGGAGATACTCTGGCGCTGGGACCCCAGCCGCTATGCGGCGAAGGTGGGTTACAGTCTGTGGGCATTTGATTTCTACAAGCCCATCCGAGCCGACCAAGCCATCCGGAGACGCTCCAAACCAAGGAATATCCGGGTGCGGGATGAAGCCCACCAGATCCACCATCTCGCCTGTAGCCGCTTCATACGCCTCGCGTGCCTCAGCTTCATGATCAATCCCCCACTGCATCGCCCAGGTCGTCCCGGAACTCTGCGCAACTCCGGTTGCCCGTTCCGCGATCAGTGTATCAATCAGATCCTGCCTGGATTTGAGCGGTTTCCCGGTCTTCGCCGATATCGCCAGCGCGTCAGCCGCGCGGGATGCCGTGAGACAGCCGCAACGGTCTGAGAACCACTTCGCAGTTCGCTGGAGTGGGTTTGCGTCTCCGTGGCTAAGTGATTCAGCCTGCATTTCCTTCTCCTCCTTCAGCAAATGCCTTTAATTTTTCGTGCTCGCCTGACGAGACGAGGCTCTTTCTCTCAGTTTGAGAGACACTCTTGAAGAAAGCTCTGTATGCTTCGAGACCGCTCATAGCGGCGTCACGGGCACGGTCCAGCAAATCTTGCGAGACCGGCGCCGCGGCTATCTCGGTTCCCTGTTCGGCGTCAGGGTCTGGCATGCCGATAACCGGGATGCAGAAGGTCTGGAACATCGCGCTCTTAAACGCGTAGCTCATCGCCTTGCCGCTTGCCTTATCGCTGCTGTCAAGCCCTTCTCCGAGCGCCTGTGCGGTAAAGGAGCTCCCGTCTTCAGTGCTTACAAAACGATATGTAATCGTTGTCCGAACAAGGCGCTGCACACCGCCGCCCCGAGTGCTGACGGACTGCTCCGGTTCCTGGTCAATTCGCTCTGGGTAGATGATCAGATGGTGCTGATACAGAAGCGGGTTTAAAGCCGCCAGCACATCTTCAATCGAGCGGTATGAGAACCGCAGCCCTTGAGAGGATCGCTTCCCGATGCCGGCTCTGCCGAGATCGCGGGCGACTTCCAGCACCGCTTCGTATACCTTTGCTGTGCCTTCCATCTCACGCTCCTTTCCTAAAAATCAGTGTTACATAGTTCATTTGAGTTCCTTTTCTCCCCGGTGGGATGATTGAGTTCGAGCGAACCTGGTAAACGCTCATCACTCAACCATCCCTTAGGAGAATTGAAATGACCAAGTTTTCAAAAGAAGAGGCTTTCCAGCTCCTTCTTGAGGGCATTAGAAGCGGCTCGATCAACTTTCCGTTCCTCCAGAAGTTCAATGAGGAAGAGGCAGAAAAGATCATCAAAGCCGTTTATGCCAGAAACAAAATGAGCATTGCTGAGGGATCTCTTTCTCAGAAGATCCCGGAGGCCATGAGCTTCTATGGCAGAGCGGACGCCATTTATATCCGAAGCCTGATTGACGCCCTCACTATGGATCTCGGGAATTAAAAAACTTCCAAGAGGTTGCCTGGAATATTCTTCCGGTAACCTCTGCTGTAAACGGCCAAGCAAATCTGAGCACTCATCCATGAGTTCTCCAGGAGTAAATTTGCCTGCCCTGGCCTTCAGCCATTCCGACCAGATCTGCCTGGCCGTCTCGGCAGTTAACTTTTTGTCTTCCATCTCACACCCCCGCGATTGCGCAGATTGCCCAGTACATCCAGCCGAGCACCGTTGCCGCCCCGATGAGCGCGAGGAACAGGGCTGTACCCAAGATGACGTTGTCTTTCATTTGCTGCCTCTTTCTTTTCAGATCCCCCCGTGAGAAGATCGGAATGCGGTACCCACCAGTAACCGCGCATTCAAATCAACTCACAGGAGGAAACTCTTATGTCAACTGATAAAGAATTAATGTTTCAGATCCTTGTCGAGCTAATTAAGAAGGGTGGCTTTAAAAGCCACCTGGAAACTCTTCAGGCCCTTAAGGCTTCAAAAATCTCCGATATTTCGGATAGGGATAGAGATGCTCCTGACCGCGTCAAAAAACAGATTCTTGGGTTTAACCGGGCTCTTGATAAAGCCATCCCTTCTGCGTTAGCCGCGGACGCACTCGCTATCAAAGCTTTCCTCGACACTCTCGAAACTGGAGAAACCCGAGAAGACCTTGACTTTGAGGCTGTGTTCATGAAGTTGGATTCTTTTTAACCGCCGACTAAGCATTCCTTTTTAAGGATCTCAAGCCGCATGCGTGCTTGGCTTACAACTTTGTCGAGCTCTCGCATGCGTGCGGGGACATTTTTCACGTTCCAGCCCATCACGGTGAAGTCATCATTAATGAGTTCTAGATCCCTGATGGTGATCTCGAGGTCGTGGATCAGCATTTCCAGCTTTTCTTTGTTCATGTCTTTTTCCATGTCTGTCTCCTGTTAATCGATCAGCTCGCACTCGGCGGTAGCCACGCCGCCTGTACGAGTCTTTACCTTGCGGTAGATGTGGAACCAATCCCCCTTGTCCGTAGCTTCGTGCGCTGATTCATCAATCTCGTCGCCTGATGGCATGAAATCACTTGTGAGGCGGATAAAGTCCTCAAAGGTCAAGGGCTTCTCCTGTGAGAAGGTTCCTGCGATATCCGCGAAATTGGATTTGATGCTGATTCGGTAGGTGTACATGAGGGCTCCTTTGTAAACTTTTAGTTTCTTTCAGCAACTCAAAATATACGCTTACCGTTAACGATAATCAAACGATACGTTTATAGTGATAACCCCTATATGTAAACGAAGCATAAAAAAGCCTCGCAAGTGCGAGGCTAGTGTTTTAACTGTTGTTTTTAGATTTTTCTAACAAGACAGGTCGTGACGACCCTCCCTAAAATTTTGAATCCACTTTCGATGTCTGGCGGCGAAAGCGTGTATGTCTGGTAAAGATGATTGTCACTGATGATGTTTAGGCTTTTGCCAACTCGCTGTATCCGTTTTATAAAAAGCTCGTCACTGAAAATAAAAGCAAAAATCGAATCCGTATAGACGGAGTTAACGCTTGTGTCAAGGATCACAAAGTCCCCGTCTTCAAGAGTGGGGCTCATGGAGTCTCCGCTTACACCGATGATGTTTAGTGCCCTAGGGTTTGCATCTCCGCAATGTCGGGACACCCACGGTCGATTTACTTGAATCATCTGAACAACGGCTGCATTTGATAGCTCTCTTCCGTTGCCGCAGGAGGCTTTTACGTCCATTAAAGGGATACTTACCCAGTCCGCTGATACCAATGATTGATGAGCCGGGTCGTCCACTCTCCCCGTTATTAACCAAGAAGGGGAAACCTGAAGAGCCGCGCACATTCGCTCTACTTCATCAACCCCGGGGCGGTTCCTGCCAGACAACCAAGCCGAAAGTGCTTGAGGGCTGACATCTATTTTTCTGGCGAAAGACGCTTGCGATAAGCCCTTTTCATCAAGCAGCGCTCGAACGCGATTCATAAGAGATGAGGCGGTCATTTAAATTCTCCCGTTTTGGCGGATAAAGATTAACGCAAAGTTCACATTAAACAAAATAAAGCGTATACTTTTGGTGTACATTAAAAATGGAGAATTTAATGGATACGTTTACGCGAGCAATTGAAGGGGCGGGGTCTCTCGCCGAACTCTGCCGTCGCATGAGCAGAGTACCTGATAGCGCCCCCGTGACCCCTCAGGTTTTTTCTGGATGGAGACGTAGGGGACAAGTCCCTGAGAACCGAGTCTGGCAGTTTGCTGAGGCTTCGGGGATCGCCCCGTGGGAAATCCGCCCCGATATTTTCGACCGCCCTGAGATTTACCTTTCGAAAGTCGCAAAGATTGCGGCTAAGTGAGGGCTCTCATGAGCTTTGAGTGCGTCTCCCAAATTCTTGATAGCGACCTCACTAACGGTACTGAAGTAGCCGTGTTGGTCGCGCTTGCCCACTGCTTGAACGAGCAGACGGGGGAGTGCTTCCCGTCTACGGAGACGATTTCTCGTCTTGCTAGGCGCTCTCCTCTCGTAGTGCGAAAAGCGCTTAAGAGGCTTACCGATCTTGGATACATCTCTCAGAGCCAATCCCCCGGAGCTAAACGCTTCTTCTCTATACACCTCGACAAAATAACCGCCTTTGAAGGGGGTAAAGAACTTGAAGGGGGTAAAGAACTTGAAGGGGGCAAAGAACTTGAAGGGGAGGGGGTAAAGAACTTTAGGGGGACCCCGTATAAAAGTTTAGGGGGAGGGGGTAAAGAACTTTACCCCGAACAAGGAAGTAATAAGGAAATTAATAAGGAAGTTAATCAGGAAGATCTACCTCCCCCCTCGCCTTTGGCGAAGCGGGAGGCACAGACACACCGCTTCTCGCTCGCCGAGATCCCGGATGCTTGGAAGGAATACATCGAAGCCGTACGTCCTGATTTGGATCCTAAGAAAGTCTTTACTGACTTCAGGTTCTACTGGGAGAACGGCAGAGGTTCCTCCACCAGAAGGTCAGATAAAGGCTGGACGCAAAGCTGGCAGACATGGGTAAGGAGAGAGAAAGAAGCACAAAGAAGGGAAGGAGGTCAAAGAAGAGGAGAAGAGTTTCATCCTGGGGACCTGGACACGACAGGCTTTAGGGACATGTTCAGGTGAGTGTGAGGGGCAAAGGTGAATGAGGATGATCGAAGCGAATTGCCGAAAGCTTGGAGAGTTCGTGATTGTTCTCTTCCAAACCGAAAAGGAAGCACCACCATTCGATGGTGATGTGGTGAACATCCTTCCATCGGACAGAGTCGAGATCATCGATTGGTCTTTTCTTTGTGACCGAAAGGTTCATGTTCTGGCAGTAGGTGAGGATTCAAAGAATTATTCGGTCGGTTCTCTTGGTGACCAAAGAATGAGGCAGTGCATGAAAGAAATCCTCGCGGCAAGTCCTGCCATGGTGGTTTTCTCAGCTGAAGGACACGAAGGAACCGTGAAGGGCTTTATCAAACGTTTCAGAAGGAACACAGATGGGAGCAGCTATGCAGAGTTTTGAATTGAAGCCGGAAGAGGTGAAAGGCTTCTGGTCTGGTAGAAAGCCCTCGCCAGATATCATCCTTGCCGCACAGTTTCAATCCGAAATCATGGAACGGGTCGAACATCAGGCGGCGTCCGCCGGGGAACCCTGTCCGATCATCCCGAGGTTCCGGCTCAGGAAGGGGGAACTGACGATCTGGGCAGGCGGTAACGGTGACGGCAAGTCCGCCATGATGTCCCAGATTGCCCTGTCGATGATGATGCGGGGAGATTCAATCTGCATGCTGTCGTTCGAAATGGAGCCGCAAAGCACGATCCTTCAGATGATCCGCATGGCTTACGGGCGCCGTCTTTCCCCGAACGAATCCGGGAAGGTGGAGAAGTTCTTCGACTGGTGCGAGAAGAGGTTCTGGATCTACCGGAACCGGGGAGCGATTGACCCGGCTTACGCTTTGGACGCTGTCGCTTACGCAGCCGCGGCGAAGGGGTGCGCGCACGTCTTCGTGGATAACCTGATGATGCTCACCGGCGGGGATAACTCCGACCAGCTTTACCAGACTCAACGCTACATCGTTGAGCAGCTGAAGCGGATCGCGGTTGATTGCCAGACCCATATTCATGTGGTCGCCCATCTTCGTAAACCCTCTTCCTCTCAAAGCATGAAGTCACCGCCCGGGAGGTATGAGATCTCAGGATCCAGCGATATCTCGAACCTGGCGGATAACGTCGCTGTTGTTACCCGTAACCGGGATAAAGAGAACGAAGCTGAGCGTCTCCAAACAAAGAACGTCGGGTGGGATAAGGAAGCCGACACGTTGATCAAGCTTGATAAGCAAAGGAAGAACGGTCAGGTCATCTGGCAGAAACTTTGGTTCGAGAAGAAATCCGGTCAGTTCTGTCTTTCTCCTGAGCGCCAGCTGATGGAGCTGATGCCGAAGAATCTGAGCGGGGCAGATCTCACCAGGTCTCATCAGGCAGACGCTCTGAATGTGGCTGAGGAAGGATGGCTTTGAGGGCATGAAGAAATGATTTCAAACAGATTTATCGCGGAGACTCTCTCGGGAGCGGTCGAGGAGCTGGAGAAGGAAAGAGCCAAGCGCCACGAACAGCAGAAGAAGTGCCGGGAGAGAGCCTGCCGGGCGAGAGCCGCACGGGAGGTGGCGATGAAGGGGAAGGCTTCCTCTTTCTCTCATCCTAATTTAAACGCGCCAGGAGCTTCGAAATGAGATTTTCAGTACAGAAGGGCGGCGAGGGAGAAGAGAGGGCAGGAAGGCGCCTCCTTGCCCCGGGAAACGGTATCAAAGGTAAGGATAGGAGTACAGCATGGCATCAGTAAATCGTGTGATCCTTCTGGGTCGCCTGGGGAGAGACCCCAAGACGAGCGGCGCGCAGGGGCTGGCAATCTGCCGCCTCGCGCTTGCCACTACCCGCCGATACAAGGGTCGGGATGGTGAAAAGAAAGAAGAGACCGAGTGGCATAACGCCGTGGTTTTTGGGAAAACGGCGGAAGTCGCTCAGCAGTATCTCGTGAAAGGCTCTGAGGTCTATATCGAGGGGCGGCTGCATACGCGGAAGTACACCGATAAGCAGGGAGTGGAGCGTTACGCGACAGAGGTTATCTGCGAGTCCCTGCAGCTGGGGGCAAAGCCTCAGGGAACGGTGCCTGCTGCGTCCACTACGGCAGCCCAGTACGCCGCGGCGAAGGGGAGAGATCTCCCGCGGAACGCCGCATCTGCCCCTGACGAGGATGTCCCGTTTTGATGGGGAGAGGAGGAAGGTATGGCAAAAAAGCTGAGCCAGAATGATCTCTTGACGATTATCTACGCGCTTGAGCAATTCATAGGTGACTACAAGTTTTACGAAAAGTATCCACACCTCCAAGGGTATCCGGACCTTCAAGACGCTAAAGCTACCCTGAAGAAAGTCCTCGAGCTTTATACACATGTGGAGATGGAGGAGGCCTGAGGGATGTTTTTTAAGACGCAGCACAAGAACTACGGCCTCACGGCTCTCAGAGCGAAAGGCCGGATGAAGAAGGGGGAGCTTAACCGCACAGAAACCAGTTACGCGCAGTATCTGGAGGGAGAGAAACAAAGCGGGAGAGTGGCTGACTACTGGTTTGAGTCTTTGAAACTGAAGGTCGCTGATGGCACTTGCTGGTACACACCGGACTTCATGGTTCTCCTGCCGGATGGGAGACTGGAGCTGCATGAGGTCAAGGGCAGCCCGCGAGTCTTCTTTGACGACGCGAAGTGCAAGGTCAAAGTGGTAGCGACTTCCTTCCCTTTCGCGATGAAGGTTGTCTATCCGCGCGCCAAAAAGAACGGCGGTGGATGGGATGTTGATGAGTTCTGACGGGAGAGATACGTGATCGAAGACCGGGATCTGAACGCAAGGCTTGAGAACTGGGCGAGAGTTTACAGGGACCGATCATGCTTACGCGCATCGTGGCTTGCGAAGATGATCGCCCTGTACGGAGCGGAAGGCAGGGGCATAGCGAACGAGTGTGAGAAAGATTGCAGCCCTGTAGATGTAAAAGACGCCGCCAGGGTTGAGCGAGCGCTGTGTTCTCCACTCTATCCGGAGAAGTACAGGCTTATGGTTTGCGCGCTCTACCTTCGCCCGTCTCTCTCGGTAGGAAGAATTGGCCGGGCGATGGGGCTAAGCAAAAGAAGGTTCGATGAGGAGATTCACAGCGCTTCGGTCATGCTTTCTAATATCCTGGAGTTTTACGCTCGGGATTGCTCTTGAAAAAATAAAATAATGGGTTACAATTGGAGGTACCAGTAAGCGAAAGACGCAAGAAGTACGATTGGAGAGCCGGTTGGCTCTCTTGTTGTGCCCGAAAGAAACAGCGTGTAGGGTGCTGGTTAACTTCTCTGGATATACAACTCATCCTCGGATCCGTACGCAGATCCGGGGATTTTTTTGTGCGGGAGACTTCGCGTGGAGAGAAACGAAAACAGCAGAAAAGGTGTGAAGGCCATCCTTAAGCTGGGCAAAGACTCCAGGGTTGAAATAGGCGGGGATCAAGTCCGAATTTTTGGGGAGGTTATGGTCAAAGGATCTGTGCTAGAAACCAAATCCTTGTCTAATTCCGGCTTGGACTCCCCCAAGAAGACCAATTTGTAGTTTCTTACGGTATACCGACCTCTCGGTAAGACGCACTCTTGGCCACACTGCGGGCAGGTAGCGCCCTTGATGTGGAGAGAAGACTCGAAAATAATACCTTCCGGCATATCGATGCTGATTGTGTATTTGCAGCCGCATTCGCAAGTGTGTTCGAATGTGGCGCGTGAATACACTAGAGCCTCTAAAGTGCCATCGGGTTTAAGTGTTAATTCCGGCATTAAAGTCTCCCAGAAAGCAGGGGGAAGAGATAGGGGCGCAAGTGCATTGCCGATACCCCCTTTGGATTGGCTACCTTATGTATTAAAACACACTTGGGGAGGGCTAGATGGCTTTATTGCATATTTGCGCTTACCCAGGCTGCCAGGAAGCTATCCCTCTGTCTGATAAGTACTGTGCCCGCCATAAAGAGAAGGGTAAAGAACTGGCGGCGGAACGCGAAGCGAGGCGGAAGAGATTCAAAGGCTCTTCCGCTGAACGTGGCTATGGTTCTAAGTGGCGGAAGCGCAGAGCGGCATTCCTGAAAGAACACCCACTATGTGAGGAGTGTCTGAAGCGTGGGCTGCTGGTTAAGGCAACTGATGTGGATCACATCATTCCGCATCGGGGGAACCAGAAGCTTATGTGGGATCAGAACAACTGGCAGGCGCTGTGCCATGCGTGCCATAGCCGTAAGACTGCCAGCGAGGACGGCGGCTTCGGGAACTCAATGTTTTGAGTAGGTTTCGAGTAGCTTTTGAATTCGCAGTTCTCTTGAGATCATTTCTTCCGTAATAAAGTTAATGATGTCTGACAGGGCTTTTGCTACATCTTCTGGGTTGGAGCCCTTTTGACCGTACATTTCGCTTATTGAGTCTGCGTGGACAAAGGCGTTCCCGGTTATTCGGCAGGCGTCCATTGCCCTTCGTAGTGGAGATTCATTGGGTGCGGCTCTTTTTATTTTGTCGATCAGACGGGCATCATTGAACCCTAAGTGGGTGAGCAGCTGTTCGAGACAAAGCCGGAGAAGGATACAAGATGCAAACGGCGACGCTCCCAGGCATGCTTGAGCCTCAGTAAATGTTTGCTTTACGTGTTCCGGCATATCCGGGTTTGGTTTTATTGTCTGCATATTAGCCATCGGGTAGACCAGCTTATCGTTCAGCCACAAAGTTAATTTGTGGCAGGTAACGCATTCCCCGATAGCAGCTTTGTCGCCGAGCATAAAGCTCTGGTCGTCTATTCGGATAAATGGTTCTTCTCCAGTTGGTGCCGTTTTTATTAAGTGCCAAATGATTTGAGAGTTGTTATTGCAGTGTGGGCAGGTAAAAGAAACCGGTAATCTTTTGCTTAATGTGGTCAGGGTTGAGGACATGGCTGTAGAGAATAAAGTGGTTTGCCTTGCCAGCGTATTTAAGAGCATCGCCGACGCTAAAAAGATTTTAGAGGAATTGTCTGAGATCTCGAACAAGCGATTTGATGGCAGTGCCCTCCCTTTAAGTGAGATTGTTGATCTGTCGTCCCGGCTCAGTGATTGCAAAACAAACATCTTGGTCAAACTGATTGAATCGGAGAAGGTGAGCTGACGAAGCAGGGGTGAGGTGGCTTTAGGGATAAGGTGAAGCATGGTTAGAGACTGGGAACAGTTGCTACACGTTCTTGAAGACATAGAACGAGAGCGGGTCATTGATCGCCTGACGTCCATTGACGAAGCAGACGAGGATCTGTACTGCGGGCATCTTCTGCTGGCGGAAGACGCGGGGCTTATTGAAGGTCTCCATGTCCGCCGCCTTGAGGATGGAAGCTGGGGGTATGACAGAGAAGCCTACCCGAGGCTGACCTTTGCCGGGCACGACATGCTTGACGCTCTCCGTTCCAGCAAGGTCTGGAGGGAAGTGAAGCGTACAGCTTCTGAACTGATGGTGCCTATCTCTATGGAGCTGATCAAACACACGCTCACCAGTATGCTGAGCCAGCAAGCCCCGTGATTTAAGAGGGGGTGAGGCGGGTCAGATTTTGGACGCAAAAGCCCCTGAGACCGCGCCCTTCACCAATTTTTTACGCGTGCTTTTCAATTTTTGGATATGCCCAGGCTCAGAAAATCCGATGCGGAGAAATCGGCCAGAGGGACGCTGCAGAAATGCCGTTCTTCCAAGCCGTACCCGGTTTCGGGGAGTGTTTTATCTGAAGAACCTCCCGTCGGGATTCCGGGAGACGCAAAAGAGGTATGGGTGCTTGCGGTCAAGAACGCGCCGAAGGGGCGGCTGTCGGTTGTAGACGGGCCGGCGCTTGAGCAATGGTGCCGCACGTATGCTCTGTGGCGTCGGATGGCAAAAACAGTAGAGCATGGAGCCCTTTTTGATGAGGAAGAAACGACCGGGAGGAGGAAACTCAGCCCGGAGTTTCAAGCGATGCAGATTCTTGTCGGGACGCTGATCAAGCTTGAAAAAGAGCTTGGTTTTACCCCTGTCTCCCGCGCGCACGCGCCCGCGCAGGAAGAAGAGCTGTTAGAGAAAAATCCTTTTGAAGCCTGATGAAGAAACCTGATTACGTTGCTATAGCCAAGGAGTACATGAGCGGCGTATTGGATGGGAGTGTGCCCGCATGTCCCTTTGTGAAGCAGGCAGTTCAGCGCCAGTTACATGACCTGAGGCGATGGGGCCCCGAGGGTGGTGACTACTACTTTGACGAAAAAGAGGCTTCCCGGCCATGCTGGTTCATTGAGAATCTGACGCACACGAAGGGTGAGCTGGCGGGTCGCCCCATTCACCTTGAACCGTGGCAGGTGTTTCTGCTCACAACCCTTTTTGGATGGAAGTCGAAGGCCGGCAACAGGCGCTTCAGGTCTGCGTATGTTGAAGTGCCCAGGGGAAACGGGAAGGCTCTTGCCTTAGACACAGAAATTCCTACTCCTGACGGTTTCAAGCTCATGCGGGATCTCAAAGTCGGAGATCTTGTTTATGGGACGGACGGAAAAGCGTGCCATGTCATCGCCGCGACAGATGTTATGCGTGGTCGGCCATGCTATGAGGTCGAGTTCAGCACGGGCGAAGTCATTGTCGCTGATGCAAAACATGAGTGGGTAACAGATTCAAGGTATGACCGCGACAGGCTGAAGGGACGAAACAACAAACACATTGGTCCGAAGCCCTGCGTTAAAACAACAGAGGAAATAGCTGCTTCTGTTTTCTGCCGTGGCGAACATAACCACCGCATTGAGGTGGCGGCTCCAGTAGACGGTGTCTGTCATGAATTGCCGATACCGCCGTATCTTCTTGGGCTGTGGCTTGGAGATGGCGCGACAAATTCTTCGCGATTTACGTGTTCTGATAAAGACGTTGAGATTATTGAACGAATAAAGGCTCTTGGTTACCCGGTTCATAAGGTTAAAGGAAGTTGCGCGTGGTCTATTTCCACTGGGCTTAAAGATCGAGATTCAAAGACAAACTCGTTTCAAGTTCAACTTCGGCGACTTGGTGTTCTTGGAAATAAGCACATTCCAAACGCATACATGAACGCGCCGTTTTCTGATCGGCTTGAGCTGCTTCAGGGGCTGATGGATACGGACGGATTCATAAGCAAGGGTCAGGGGCAATGCGAATTTGTGCAGAAGAAGCGCGAAATAGCGCTTGGCGTGTATACCCTGGCAGCATCTCTCGGGATGCGTCCCACAATTCACGCAAAAAGAGCGTTCTGCAACGGGAAAGACTGTGGAATCGTATATCGCGTGATGTTTCATGCTTATCGCGAAATTCCTGTGTTCAAGCTAAAGAGAAAGCTTGAACGCTTGCGCGAGCGCCCAGTTAAACGGGGCTTGCAGGATTATCGGCAGATCGTTCGCTGTGATCCTGTTCAATCCGTCCCGGTCAGGTGCATAGAAGTTGATTCTCCTGATCATTGCTACCTCGTCACTAGGGGATTTATCCGCACTCACAACTCGACCCTACTTTCCGGCATCGGATTGTTCTGCCTCTGCGCCGACCATGAACCGGGCGCCGAGGTCTACAGTTTTGCGACAACCCGCGAGCAGGCGAAAATCGTCTTTGGTGATGCGCAGACGATGGCGCGGGGTAATCGCGCGCTGCAGGAAGCGTATGGGCTGGAGGTTACTGCGCACGCACTGTATGTCCCCGCGACCAATTCAACCTTTCAGGCGAAGAGTGCGGAAGGGTCTACTTTGGATGGCCTGAACACGCATCTGGCCATTATTGACGAACTCCATGCGCATAAGAAGAGAGACGTTTTCGACGTTGTTGAGACATCGCTGGGGAAGCGCAGAAATTCGCTAATGGTTTCGATCACAACGGCAGGCGTTGACCGGACGGGGATTTGTTATGAGCAGCGCACGCTCGTAACAAAGATTCTTTCAGGGTCGCTTCAGGACGAATCCTATTTTGGGATCATCTACACGCTGGATCCGGATGATGACTGGAAGAGTGACGAGGCGCTGGCAAAAGCCAACCCGAACTGGGGAGTGTCTGTCCGGCCTGAGGTCATACGGGCATTGCAGGCAAAAGCGATCGCGACGCCCAGCGCTGAGAACAACTTCAAGACGAAGCATCTTGATGTCTGGTGCAACGCGGATGTCGGCTGGATGGACATGAAGGCGTGGGATGCCTGCGCGGATGAAAGTCTGGATGAGTCGGATTTTGACGGAGAGCCGTGCTGGCTGGGGCTTGACCTTGCTTCTACGAGCGACATGACGGCGAAGGTGAAGATTTTCCAGAGAAAGATTGATGGTGCCAGCCACTATTACCTGTTTGGGGATTATTGGCTCCCAAGAACGGCGATTGAACGAGGGGTGAATTCTCAATACCAGGGGTGGGAGTACTTGGGGTATCTCCATGTTTGTGAAGGTCCAGTGACGGATTTCGCCGAGATACGAGATTCAATCCTTGAGGATTGTGGGCGCTACTCCGTTCAATCAGTGGCTTATGACCCATTCCAGGCCGTACAGCTCTCGAAAGAACTCAGCGATGACGGTGTGCCTATGGTGCTTTGCAAACAGACCGTCGCGAACCTTTCTGATCCTATGAAGCAGTTTCAGGCATTGGTACTTGATCATCGTCTGCATTTCAACGGAGACCCGGTTCTTACATGGATGGTAAGCAACGTGGTCTGTCATGTTGATGTCAAGGAGAACATTTATCCCAGGAAGGACGCTCCGGAGAACAAGATTGACGGGGTTGTAGCAGGGATCATGGCGCTCTCCCGGGCATTGCTGAATGACGAGCACCGGGCAATGGATTTGAATGAGTTTCTCAAATTATGAAGATATCTTCGATTTTTGGGTCTATTGCCCATATGGTGGGGTGGGGCTCACCTATCGGCGACGCGTCCGGGGTTCAGAACCGATTGCCAACGGGGGCAGCCGTCAGCGGTGTCCGTCCGATTCCGCCGGACCATGGCCTTCAGCTTTCGGCAGTATGGTCATGCGTCACTCTGCTTGCGGAAACAATAGCGTCTCTGCCCATTGTTGTTTATCGCAGAGATTCTGATGGGAATCGGGAGGAAGAACGGAATTGCCGAGTGTGGCAGGTGCTCCGCGCGCCAAATGCCAATATGACACCGCATGATTTCTGGATCGCGATGGGGCTGAATCGGTTCCTTCGAGGGAATGCGTATGCGCTCATTAAAAGGGACGGTGCGGGGCAGCTTGTGAGTCTGACACCTCTTGCCGCTGACCAGATGGAGGTCGGCGTGGTAAATGGCGAGGTTGTCTATCAGTATTACAAGGACGGGAATCTCTACGAGTTCAGAGCCGACAAAATTCTGCATTGGAAGGGGCTGGGGAACGGCATTGTGGGGTTGTCTACGCTCGAGTATATGCAGGCAACCACGGCAGAGCTTGTGAATGCGCAGAAGAATGCCACAACGATGTACGGTAATGGCAACCAGCTGACCGGTCTGCTGATGATTGACCAGGATCTGACGGAAGACCAGATTCGGCAGCTGAGGGAGCGATATGGGAATCTCCCGCCGGTGACCGGGAATTCAAGCGATTGGCTTCATGTTCTTCCGGGGGATATGAAATATCAGCAGATCGCGATGTCGGCCGCTGACGCGCAGCTGCTGGAAACCCGGCAGTTTGGGATTGAGGAGATAGGTAGGTGGTTTGGTGTTCCCAGCGCGCTTCTTAATAGCTCTGGCGGTACGGCGGCAAGTGGGCTTGAGCAGATTATTGAAGGCTTTTATCGGTCGACGATTCAGCCGCTTTGCACTGGCCTTGAACAAACGCTTACGAAAACGCTGTTTACGGTTCTCGAAAGCGAGACGCTTAATTGCGAGTTCAAGATGAGCGCGCTTCAGAGAGCGAATATCGCCAGTCGGTATGACAGCTACAGCAAAGCACTCCAGAACGGCTTCATGACACGGAATGAGGTGAGGCGGCTCGAGAACCTTCCGGTTGTGGATGGCGCGGACGCGCTGACTGCCCAGAACAATCTTGTCCCGCTTGACAAGCTTGGGGAGCAGAAAAACACCAGCCAGACCCCGCTGGGGGAACCAATTAAGCAGTGAGGCGCATATGACGCAGATTATTGAAAAGACGCTTTCGCTCGATGATGTGGAACTGAAGACAGAAGGAGACGCGGGAGTTTTCCGCGGTTACGCCTCAAAGTTCAACGGCATTGACAGCTATGGTGACACCATTCTCCCCGGAGCCTATCAAAAGGTCCTGGGAGAGAAAATGCCGCCGATCTTCCTGAACCACAACACGATGGATCTCCCGATTGGTCGGTATACGGCGATGAAGGAGAACGCCCAGGGACTTTATGTTGAAGGGAAGCTGACCCTTTCGATTCAAAAGGCCCGGGATGTCTATGAAGCGATGAGAGCGGGGACGATTGACGGGCTCTCCGTTGGGATCCTGCTTTCCAAACAGGACTATGACTGGAACGAGGACGGCGGACGGAACATCAAATCAGTTTCCGGGCTGCGGGAAATTTCAGTCTGCACATTCCCCGCTGATGACCGGGCGCGTATTGGCCTGGTGAAGTGTGAAGACATTCAGGGAGCAATTTCTATTCGGGAGCTTGAAGAGAACCTGCGGGACGCAGGCCTGTCCAAAGCTCAGGCTCAGGCCTTTATTTCGAAGGCCAAAGAGCTGATTCTCAGCGAAAGGGATCAGAGGGATTCTGAGTCTGAAGCTGAAAAACAGGTACTGGCGAAACTTAAGACTATCGCCGGAAGGTTCTAACTATCAGAGGAACTGATATATGGCAACAGAAGAAATCAATACCGCTCTTGAGGCTCTTTCCAAGATTGACGCCTCTATCGCGGGCATGCAGGAATCCGTTAAGAAGGGCGAAGCCGCCCAGGCGGATGTTCAGAAGAAGATTGACGAGCTGGGAGAGAAGCAGGTGCTTTTTTCCCGCCAGCTGCTGGATATCCAGCAGAAAGCCCAGAAGGCAGAGGGTGCCGCCGATCTGGTGGATAAATCGATTGGGGCGCAGTTTGTAAACTCTGATTCCTATAAGCGCTTCAAGGGCACTTCGGGCGCTCGTTCCGCGTCGGCTGAGGTTTCGAATAAGTCGGCAGAGAATCCCGTCACTTCGGCTCAGGCAAAACTGGTTCCGTATCGTGTTCCGGGTATTGTCCCGCTTGACACTCGTGAGCTTACGATTGAGGGGCTCTTCCCGAGGATTCCGACTGCGGCTCAGACGATTGAGTACATGCGTGAGAAGACTTTCACGAATGGAGCCGCTACGGTCGCGGAGGCGGCGATGAAGCCCTCCTCCTCTTTCGAGTTCGAGCTAAAGCAGACTCCTGTTCAGGTGATCGCGCATTGGACCAAGATTACCCGTCAGCTTGCTGATGATGCTCCGGCTCTCCAGGCTTTCATTAACGCGCGCATGATCTACGGTGTGAACCTTGCGGCTGAGGATCAGCTGCTGACAGGGGATGGGACTTCTTCCAATCTGTCCGGCATTATGGCGGCGGGGAACTATACCGCTCAGAGCTTTAAGCTTGCCGACATTGGCGGCGCCGGCTCGACGATGCTTGACCTGCTCCGCGTGAGCTTCGCGACTATTAACGCCGCGGGCTACCGCACAAGCGCGGTAGTGCTTAATCCGGTGGATTGGGCGGTTCTTCAGGGGCTGAAGGCGGCGGATGGTGTGTATCTGCTTGGGTCTCCGGCTAACTCCTTCGCGTCGTCTTCGATCTGGGGAGTCCGCGTAGTTGAGTCTGCCGCTATGGCTAAGGGCAAGTTCCTTGCCGGAGACTTCGCCCGTGCCGCAACGGTCTATGACCGTATGTCTACGGTGGTCGACATTGCCGCGCAGAATGAGGATGACTTCATCAAGAACCTCTATACGATCCGAGCTGAACGTCGTCTTGCGCTTGCGGTTGAGCATTCCAACGCGGTTATCGGCGGCGCGCTCGCTGTTCCTTCGGCCTGATAAGCCATAACCGTTTGGTTTGACTGGGGCGGGAGAGGAAACTCTCCCGCTTTTTGTATGCGAATTGAATTTCTGAAAGACAGCCTTTCAATGATTGGTCGTCACAAGGCTGGAGATGTTGAAGAGATTTATGACCCATATGCCGTTGTTTTGGTTGAAGCCGGGCTGGCACAGGCGGCAAAAGCTCTCAAACCGGAGGGCAGACCGCGGAAGGCAGTGAAGAAGGGCGGGGAAAATGAGTGATGTTGTTGGCGCCGTAGATCTGGAGACAGCGAAGAAGCAGCTGCGTGTTGAGTACACCGAGGATGACGCCCTTATCACAGCATATATTGCCGCGGCTACCGCGCAGTGTGAGCAGATATGTGGGCGGGAGATCGTGAAGAGGACGGATAGCAACGCGCTGTGTGAGTCTGTGGATACCGTCCCCGCGGCAGTCAAAACATGGGTGCTTCTGACCGTAACGGATCTGTATGAGAAGCGGGGGGCGTCTGAGAGCCCAGTGGCTACCGGCCGGCGGTTTTATGACCATTTGCTGGATGGGTATAGAACTTTTTGAGGGGCGATATGCAGCTTCCGACGGTAGGCGAAATGAGAAGGCGGGTTGCGATTTATAACGTTGCGTTCTCTTCTTCGGGGGCTTCGGCGCTTTCAGAAAAGCGAGTATTGATGCTGGAAGCGTGGGCGAAGCACGAAATAGTGGGCGGGCAGAATTACTGGGACTCGGTGAATGTTGAAGAAACCGTGACAGATCGATTCATTATCCGGTACTCAAAGTCACTGCAGACGACCCCTCCAAGTCTGAAACGGATGATTGAGCTTGATTGCGATGGGATTACGTATCGCGTCCGGCGCGTCACTGACATGAATGGAGTGGGGAGATTTACCGCACTTGAATGTGAGGCACTCCATGGATAAAGCATCTGCGCTTGAGTTTTCGGTTCGGTTCCGGAAGCCCTTCCGTTTTGTCGATTTTGACACCAAGGTGCTGAAACGGTCATTCCGAAAGATAGGACAGAAAGTCCAGGGGATGGCCAAGAAGAACGTCAGTACCAGAGGAGTTTCGAAGGCGGATGAATTCCCGGGGATGAGTACGGGGAAACTCAGGGGCTCGATTAAGTACCGGGTGTCCCATTCAGGGTTTTCGGTTGGTATTGCCAACTATATGACCAACAGCATTCGGGAGCGGGGAGCTTATTACCCCGCTTTTGTGTATTGGGGGCACAGGGCGCCGGGAGCGGACAGGAACGCGCTTCGTAAGCCGGACAGACGGCAGCAGCACAAAAAGAGGCACGGGGAAAAGGTAGCGGCTCCTCGCAAAAACTGGATTGTTGAGGCGGCCAATCAATACGGGAATGAAGCGTATCAGAAAGATATGGCGGAAATTCTTGATGAGGCACTTAAGCCGGGGATCATATCGGGATGAAGCTTGCGACGATCATTTCAGCTCTTAGAGCCTACTGCTCGAGTTTTGAAGGGCGGGTTGGGGGCGCGGCGGAATACGCGGCCATTGATATTACCAATCTGCCGATGCCTTGCGCCTTTGTTTTGCCGGTATCTGAGATCGGGGAAGACATGGACAGCATGGGGACCGATTACCGACAGCGTGTCAAACAGATCTTTTGTGTTGTTATTTTGGTATCTACGGCTGATCAGGAACGAGGGCAGGATGCTTTTGACGCGATTGAAGATCTGAAGGCTGAGATTTTCAAAGCGATTCTAGGAACCTCAACCGCCGAGACGGATGAGATTGTCTATGAAGGCTATTCAGATCCGGATCTTAATCGGGCCCGGCTGGCGCTTCAGCTGTCTTTCTCTGTTTCTTACGACGTTGTTGACGCAGATACGGGGCATGGTCGTGAGCTTGATGGCTTGCCTGATTTGAAAGGTATTGATTCGAAAATTGATCCAGCCCCGGCGGACTGGGTTGATGCAGTAAGTTTTAAGGTTAATTTAGACAAAAAAGCGGGGTCTTAAATGGCAATTTCGTTTTCAAATATTCCCAGCGGGGTCAGGGTCCCGCTTTTTTATGCTGAGGTTGATAATTCCCAGGCGAATATCGGGTCAAACAACCTGAAAGCGCTTCTGATTGGGCAGAAGGTATCCAGTGGCAAGGCAGAAGACGGAGTCCCGGTTCTGGTTACCGGTGACAGCCAGGGGAAAGAGCTTTTTGGCCATGGGTCGATGCTGGCGCGGATGAATTCAGCGTTCCGCGAGAATAACAGCGTTGGCGAAGTATGGGCTATTGCTGTCTCTGACCCGAAAGACGGGAAGAAAGCATCAGGAACCCTCACTTTTTCCGGGACGGTCACGGCGGCGGGAACGGTTTACGTTTACATTGGGGCGGATTGCGTAGCTATTAATATCCCGAACTCCTCAGACGCTGCCGCAGTTGCGAAGGCGGTCACTGCGGGGATTAACGCTAAAACCGATTTGCCGGTAACGGCTGAAGCGTCAGAAGGCGTTGTCACGATCCAGGCAAAGAATACCGGCGCATATGGGAATGACATTGCTCTGCAGTTGAACTTCCAAGGATATGCGGCGGGGGAGGAACTGCCTGAAGGCATTGCGTGCGAAGTTGCCACTCTGTCAGGGGGATCGGGAGAGGTCGATCTGGAGGCAGTTATTACAGCCATGGGGGATGAATCGTATGATTTCATCGCCATGCCATACGCGGATGGAGCTCATATTGCGAGTTTCACCACGGAAATGAATGACAAAACCGGCAGGTGGAGCCCTATCCGGCAGATTTATGGGCATGTGTATACCGCGAAGCGTGATACCGTCAGTAACCTTCAGGCGGTTGGGAAAGGGCTTAATGACCAGCACTTAACGGTGATGGCCGTTGAGCCGAAATGCCCGAGTCTCGCGGTTGAGGTTCTTGGGGCGCTGGTCGGGAGCTGCCTCACGGCTATTCAGAATGATCCGGCGCGTCCGCTTCAGACGCTTGAACTGGTTGGGATTACGCCTTCTCCAATTGGGAAGAGATTTACCCTTACCGAGAAGCAGACACTGCTTACATCGGGAATCGCGACCAGTTATGTCGCGGGTGGGTATGTGAGAATTGAGCGCTGCATTACGACCTATCAGACAAATAGTCTGGGGGACGCTGATACCAGTTATCTTGACAGCAACACACTCCATTCTTTGGCTTACATCATTCGGCGCCTTAAGAGTGTTGTCACGTCTAAGTATCCGCGCTGCAAACTGGCGGATGACGGGACTCATTACGGCCCCGGCCAGGCGATTGTTACGCCTTCTGTAATCAAATCAGAAATTATCGCCATGTATTCCCGCCTGGAGACCGAGGGCATTGTCGAGAACGCGGAGGCATTTGCTGAAAACCTGATTGTTGAGAGAAACGCGTCAGACCCGAATCGGGTAGATGTACTCCTGCCGCCCGATCTTGTGAATCAGCTGCGGATTTTCGCGACACTGGTTCAGTTCCGTCTTCAGTACAACGAATGAGGATTTAGAAAATGGCTAAAGGCATTGCGGGTACGTGTTACCTGAAGGTTGACGGAGAGCAGCTTTCTGTCAGTTCCAATTCGATTTCCATTCAGTCCACGGAGGTGAAGCGGGAGGCTGTTATGGGGTCTACCGGGCTTGCCGGATATTCGGAAGAAGCGGTTGCCCCGACTATTTCGGGGACATTCAATGTTACGGCGGATTTCCCGCTGAAGAAACTGTTGAATGGGACGGAGTTCACTGTAACCGCGGAACTGGTGACAGGGAAGGTTTACACGCTTTCTGACGCTTTTGTTTCCGGTGATGTGAGCTACAAAACCGGAGAAGGCACAATTGAGCTGACTTTTACCGGCGTTAAAGGAGCGTGGTCCTGATGGGAGCGGCAGAATTCAAACTTACGGCGCCGATCAAGCGCGGCGAAGACACGATTGAAGTACTGGAGCTGCGCGAGCCGACCGCGAAGGACATCAAGGTGCTTGGCTTCCCGATTACCGGGGAGAAGCGTGTCGACGCGGCAGTTGTTTACGACTATATCGAGCGGCTGGCGGCTATTCCTCCGTCTACTGTGGATCAGATTTCGGCTTCTGATTTTATTGGGCTGATGGCGCTGGTCCTTGGTTTTTTCGGTGGTGCGCCGGAATAAGTGAGAAAGAGTTCAGGGGGCGGGTGTTCCAGCTGGCGCACTGGTGGGGCATCAACCCCTTTGAACTTGAAGAACGGCCTTTGTCTGACATCCAGGAACTGCTGTATCAGGCAAACGAGATTCACGAAGAGGAAGAACGATGGCGGCAACAAACAAAGTATTCTCGCTGAGAACTGTTCTTGCCTGCCAGGACGAAATATCCGAGAAACTGAAGAAAGTCAGGACGAATCTCAGGAACCTTGATCGGGCTTTTGACAGAGTGAGCCGATCCGCTGGGGACGTTGCCTCAAAGGTTTTCGCGCCATTGATGGCAGTAGGCGGCGCGGGGCTGTTCTCTGTGGCTTCTTCTGTCCAGACGTTTATCGAGCTGGGAGACGCAATTGACAAGGCATCTCAGCGGGCAGGGGTAGGAACCGGAGCGCTGCAGAAGCTTCGGTTTGCCGCGAAACTTTCCGGGATGGAAGCCGAAGAAATGGATCGGGCGCTCTCCAAGCTCTCCGGGGAGATGGGGAAGGCCGCGAGTGGGGAAAATAAAAATCTTCCCCAACTGTTTTCTGATTTGGGCGTTTCATGGAAAGACGCAAAGGGCCACGTTAAAGATTCCGCAACGGTATTTCGGGAACTCTCTGAGGCGATCAAGGTTAATGAGAATCCCGCGGCAAGGCTTCAGATTCTTACGGACGTTTTTGGCGACAAGCTGGCCGCCAGGCTGATCCCTCTGATGAAGGACGGGGCAGCCGGGCTTGACGAAATGTCAAAGAAAGCTGAAGAGCTGGGGATTGTTGTCAGTTCTGATGACGTCAAGGCGGCAGCTGAGCTTGGCGACACAATGGATATTTTCCATATGTCACTTTCAGCTTTGCAGACGACCATTGGCGCGCGGCTTGCCCCTGTCATCAAACGGGTGGTTGAACGTCTGGAAGATGTGATCGGGAGAAACAAAGAGCTGATCAGCCAGAAGATCGCGGAGGCTGTTCAGGCATTTTCTGACGCCTTGGAGCGCGTTCCCTGGGACACCGTCATTACAGTGATTTCATCGGTAATCAGCGCTTTTGGGTGGGTGTTTAACGCTATCGGCGGAGTGAACACGATTCTCGCTGTATTGGCGGGTGTGGGCATCGGACGTTTTATCATGAGCGTCGCCCGGCTTGTCAGCGCGCTGAATGGGGTGAGAGTCGTTTTTATGGCGTCTTTCGGGCTCCCGGGGCTTCTTATCGCGGGGGCTGTTGCCGCGGTTGTGTATCTGGCGACTGTAATTTATCAGCACTGGGATGTCATTTCGGAGAAACTGCGCATACTCGCCGCAAAATTTTATGAGGTGGCGGACCCGGTTATCCGTGTTTTGAAAACGGTATTTCTGGCCTTTGCAGGAGTGCTGGCTGTTTCCATAGGGACAACGATTGACGCCATTTCCGCGATCATACGTGGGCTTTCTCCGGTTATCAGAGTGATAGGCGGAGCGCTTGTGTTTTTGGCGGGGATGGTACGCGATGCTTTTGTCGCGCTTACGTTTCCTATTCGCGCGGCATGGGATGCCTTGAAACCTATCCTCCAGCCGATTTTTGACTGGATTATGTCGAAGCTTGACGCACTGGCCAATCTGGCGCCGTCGTGGCTGAAAGATCTTGTCGGATGGAGCGGAGGAGGAACAGCACCTGCGCCCGCGGTCCCAGGAGTCCCTGCTACCGGTGGTTCTCCCTCATCTCCGGCCGCTGGAGTTGGCAGCATGACGATTCATGTGGTTGGGGAAAACGGGGCAAAGGCGAGAATCGATAATCTGGATGCCCGCAATATGAATATTTCGGCGGACGCGAAGAGTTATGACCCGGGAGATTCTTTCTAAATGACAGTATCATCGGCAGCAACAGAAGCGCAGAAAAATCTCATGGATGCGTCGTACCGCGGAGTTCCGTTCTATGTCACCAGTACAAAGCTGAAAGTGGGACGGCGAGTGGTGCTTTTTGAATACCCTCAGCAAGACAAACCTTTTGTAGAGGATCTAGGGCGGGCCGCCCGGATTGTAACGGTAGAGGCGTTCACGACCGGGAGGGATTATGTCGAGCGTATGAGCGCGCTGGTTAAGGCGCTCGAGACGCAGGGCGGGGGCGAACTGGCAGACCCGTGGGTAGGGAGGATGACAGCGACGCCTCAATCTGTCAGCCAGGTAACGTACACAACAAGGCTTCGGCTGGCGCAGATTTCAATCACGTTCGTGGAATCTGGTGAGCTGTCCTTCCCAACGGCCGCAATCAGTACGCACGACGATGTTTGTATTAAAGCGGATGGGATAGCTGCGGCGGCACAAAATTATGTGGGCACGGCAATTGACTTGTCAGGGGCTCAGGATTTTGTGGTCAGTAACATTGTGGGAAAGCTTGAGTCGGCCCTGAAAAATGAGGGGATACAATCGCTCGCCACGATGTTTAAGTTAGATAAGCTGGATGAACTGGCAAAGGTGGCCGCGACGGTTCTGACGACGGATCCGGGCGCTTTTGCGAGTACGCTTGTGAGTTCGCTTGGTCTTGGTTCTTTTGTAGAAACGGTGAGGGACTGGCGGCGGGTGGCTTATCTTGCCCAGGGGATTTCATATGGGGCGGATTTCAATGTAAGGGATTCGATCCTATACCCATCCGGGACGGCTGATTATGAAACCGCGAAGGCTGTTGAGGCTATTAACACGGGGATTCGGCTGATCAGTATCAGTAACGCCGTTGGGGCGGCAGGCAACATTGGGACGGGTCTTGATCGGGTAGATGAAACTCAGCCTTCCCAGGTGATGGCTTATGACGACATGATTGCGGTACGTGATAGCCTGCTTTCCGCGATTGATAATGAGATGCTGAAGGTGTCGGATGACAGCGTGTACTCAGCGCTTTCTTTGGCTTACTCGTCCGTGTGGAATGACATGACGGTCCGGGCAGAAAACAAAGCCCGGCTGATTGACTACACCCCCGAGGAGATCATGCCGGCGCTGGTGCTGGCTTATGATTATTACGGAGACGCCGCGCGGGATACTGAAATTGTTGAGCGTAACGGCATTCGAAGACCGGCGTTTGTCCCCGCGAAGCCCCTGAAACTTTTGAGTACTTAATTTTTCTTTTTAACGTCCCTCCTGGGCAGTAAGATGAAATGAGAAGCTTTTTTCTGCCTACGCAGAGGTGTTTCTAAGGCTGGTGGAGGGGAGCATGAGAAAGATTTTCGTATTGCTGTTAGGTTTGCTTGTGGCAATACCTGCCGTTTCGGCTGGTGGGAATTCTCCCGAGAGAAGGGCCTCCATTTCGTCGCCGGATAAGCCCCTGCATGGAGAAGCTACTGCTGCTTCCAGAAAAGGGAAGTTTGATAAAAACGGGGTTTATGTTTCCCCTAGCGGATATGTATTTAGGGCAGGGAAGGGGGGAACCGTCAGGTTGAGGGAGCCTATCCAAAAGGAAACACCACCTTCATTCCTTGACATGAGAAGGGTCGGAAGGAATGGTCTTGGGGAGGTTTGGGAAGACACCAGGAATGGGCGCACCTACATATGCAATGAATCGGGGTGCCGATGAGACGGTAGTTAAGGAGGGGGATTAAGCGCTCTGGGAACAGGGCGCTTTTTTATTATGGAACAAACGGTCGTAAAACTTCTGATTGGTGGTAAAGAATACCGCGCGTGGCAGCTTGTCAGCATATCTTCAAAGCTGCTGAGCTACGCGAGAGTGTTCAGAGTGGGTTTTACCCGTGAGTCAGCGGGGACTGGGATAGGAATTAAGATCGGCGATCTGGTGCGGGTAAAGATTGATGATGACCTGGTTTTGACCGGATACGTAACCAAGACAAATTTCTCGTATTCAGAAAAAGGTATCGAACTGTCCATAGAAGGGGCGAGTAAAACCGTTGATCTTGCCGAAGGATATATGGCGGTTAAGAGCGTTAAGCAATTCACGAATCTGACAGTGTCGCAGACGCTCCAGCTATTGGCAAAACCGTATGGAGTGTCGGTAGTCCGTCAGAAGGCAGGGAAAGACCCAAAAGCGTCGGTGGCTATTGCCGCCACAGATTCCATAAAAAAGATTTTGGATGGCGTGGTGAAGAAGCATACCCTCGTCATCACGGATAATGAAAGCGGCGATTTGGTAATGGCGAGCCCCGGCGGTGGCGGGCGCACCGCTGACTCTCTGGAGTTAGGGAAAAACGTCTTATCCGGGGACCAGACATTTGATTCTTCAAAACTGTTCAGCCGTTACTATGTGGTGGGGCAGCAGTCCAACTCGGGGAGCACTCATCCGGTTTCCGCGAATGGAGCGTTCAGGTACACGGAGGATAGTCAGGTACAGCGCCCCCGGTATTACGTAGAGAAGCTAAGTGGGTCTCCCACGGCTGCGGATCTCCAGCAAAGATCGGTTCTTTTGGCCGAGTACCGTCGCGGGCAGGCTCAGGCTTTGCACTACACCGTGCAGGGGTGGCGGCAAAGCGACGGCAGCCTGTGGAAGGTTAATCGGCTCTGCCGGGTTAAAGATTCTATTTTGGGGGTTGATGCTCAGTATTTGATTACAGAGGTCAGCTTTACGAAAGATTCCGGAGGATCCAAAACCCAGCTGACGCTGATGCCGCCTGAAGCTTTCGTCATGATGAATGAATCTCCTGATGAGGCGATGGCAAAGAAAGCCACGAAGAAAGCGGCGGCAAAAACTGGTAGCAGCAGGAATTATGTGAAGGCGACGGTAGCTGATGCCGCATGGACGGGAAAGTAATGCTTGATGATATTAAAGACGCTATTTGGAATTTGATAGTCAGAGGACGCCTGACAGGATCGGCCGGGAGGAAGAAGATGCGAACTATTCAGGCCGAGACAATGGCGGGAGACCTCCGGGATGATGTCGAGCATTTTGAGCCGTATGGGTTCACTTCTGAACCGAAGACCGGCGCTGAACCGCTTATTGTCGCTTTGGATGGGGACAGAGAGCATTCAATCGCGATTTGTGTCGCTGACCGCCGGTACAGGCTGACAGGCCTTACTTCCGGGGAGGTCGCTCTTTACGATGACCAGGGGCAGGAAGTCGTCCTGGCTCGGGAGGGGATAAGGATCCATACGGATAAAACTTTGGCTGTGGACGCCTCGGCGGCTGTATTTTCCGGGTCAGTCACAGTAGAGGGTGACATCGTGGGGAAGTCTCAGATTTATGACGTGAGGGGCAGGCTGCAATCGATCCGCGACACTTACAATAACCATACACATAACGGCGGCAGCTCCCCTGATCAAAAGATGTGAAGGGCACATCCGATCACTCTTGAGCTGATCAAGGTGGGATTAAAAGCTTTGGTCTAGCTACAACACAATTCAATAAACATAAACCCAGCCAGACGGGATTTCTGGCTGGGTTTTTTATAACCTCAGTAATGGTGAGGGCACATGGGAGTTATAGCCATGCTCATCTTAAAGCTATTGGACCCAAATCAAAAAATAAGGCTATGGGGGCGTGCACTTCCTTGGTTAAAGCTTTTTGTATCAGGAATAATTTGTCGCTTGGGAGGGGGATGAAATATGCAGTTTTTCTTAAACGGCAGGCATCAGGCGACACTTTCAGACTTTGATACTGAGCCACTGGTTCGTTCCATCATCATCAGCCTTTTTTCCTGGAAGCGGGCTGGGGAAGATGATGTGCTGCCGGGGAAAAGCAGGATGGGGTGGTGGGCAGATTCATATAACGATGATGAGCCGCCAATAGGATCAAAACTCTGGCTGCTATCCAGAGAGGTACTGACCGACAGCACGCTGAAACTCGCGAGGGAGTATGCCGAGGATGCCCTTCAGTGGCTGGTCGATGACCATGTAGCGGAATCAGTAAGCGTTTCCGCGGAACGAGGCGGGGTGGAGCAGCTGAATCTGAATGTAGTCATAAAAAGACCTGATCAGGCAACACTTAACCTGCAGTTTCAGAACGTTTGGGGAAGTTGAAAATGCCATTTGAAAGACCGAATTTACAAACGCTGATTGACCGCATTGACGCGGATCTTGAGTCACGGTTATCAACTTCTCAGCTTCGCAGATCCAACGCGAAAGTGTATGCGCGTGTGCTTGCAGGGGTGAGCCATGAGCTGCACGGCTTTATTGAGTTTTTAAGCCGACAGTTGTTTTTTGATACAGCAGAGGCGGAGTACCTTGACCGTTGGGCGTCTATTTACGGGCTTGTCCGCAAACAGCCCTCTCTGGCCAGCGGTACGGTGGTTTTTACAGTACTGAAAGAGGGAGCCACGGTACCGGAGGGAACCTTGCTGCAGGCTGATAATGAGGCGGTATATGAAACGACATCCGCGGTCTCGGAAGGGAAAGCGTCGGCCAGAGCTTTGACTGCGGGGACGGCAGGCAATGTATCGGCGGGCGACACGTTAGTTCTTGTTTCTCCTATTGAAGGAATTTCCAGCGAATGCAAGACGGCAGAGGGCATTTCCGGAGGGGCCGACGAGGAAACGGACGAATCTTTGCGCGCGCGTCTGCTTTCGCGGGTAAGGGAGCCACCGCATGCCGGGACTGCGGCCGATTACAAAGCGTGGGCACTTGAGATTGAGGGAGTAACCAGGGCTTGGGTGTACCCGCTTGAAGGAGGGCCGGGGACGGTGGTTATCCGTTTCGTATGCGATAACAGCAGCGACATTCTGCCCTCTGCAGAAATGATTAAGAAAGTGCAGTCATACATTGACTCTGTTCGCCCGGTTACGGCTAATGTCACCGTATCTGCGCCGACCATTCAGGCAATTCCATTCACGATATCCGGGCTTGACCCTAACAATGACACGGTGAAAGCCGCGGTAAAAGCCTCTCTGGAGACACTTTTCAGGCAGGAAGGCGGACCGGGCGCAGTGATTTATTTGTCCCATATCCGAGCCGCTATTTCCGCGGCTGTCGGTGAGGCAGATCACACGCTCGTCACACCGGCCGGGAATATAGCGCTAGGGAACAAGATTCTTCCCACTGTTGGAGAAATCACATGGCAGTAACCGCAGCTGAATATGACGCCAATATCAAAGCGCTGCTGCCTCCTGGGCCAGCATGGCCTCGGGATGATACCGGTTCCGTAATGGCGATGCTGATTGAATGTTGGGCGGTGGAGTTTTCCCGTGTAGATTCGCAGGCAATGGCGCTCATTAATGAGGCGGATCCGCGGTTTTGTTCTGAGACATTTGAAGATTGGATCACCCAATGGGGGGTTCCTGATTCCTGCCTTAAGGCCTGGGGGTCGCTGCTCGCGGATGGGTTGACTGAAACCATTCTCCGGCAGGCCTTGCTGCAGAAAATTACAACAATCGGGTCACAGAGTCTTCAGTTTTTTGTTGATCTGGCAAAAACCTATGGATACAGCATCACGATTGACGAGTTGTTTAATCAAACGGTTTTAAGCACAGTTTTAACGCCGTTTGCGAGCGGGGTGGGCTGGGCATCGCAGTGGAGAGTCCATGTTTACAAAAATGCCGGCGCTACCGTTTCGAGGCATACGGCGATAGGGACAGCGGAAGAGGCGCTGGCCTGGTGGGGGGATTCGGTCATTGAATGCGTAATCCGGCATTACGCCCCAGCACATACCAATGTAATTTTTGGGTATTTTGAGGATTAATAAATATGAAATCAGTCTATCAGTCCCGCGCGGTTTCCTATCCCCCGGAGCTGCCGAATTCTGCCTCTTCAGAGGGATATCCGACAAACGGCAGTCCTACGGGGGGTGTTCTTGCGACGGTGATTGGCGATTATTGGTACAACGCCGTTACCCAGGAGATCGTTAACGCGATCAAAGGGGGAGGGGTTACTCCCGACGCGGCGGATCTGACTCAGCTTGACGCCGCGATTAAAGCGCAGATCAGGACCGTGAATCAGGCTTTGTCTGATGTGGCGGCACAGATTCAGGCGAAAGTCTCACAGGTTGAAGTGGTCCCTTCCGGGATGATTATGTTTTTCCCGAAATCCACTCCCCCTAATGGGAACTGGCTGGTCTGTGATGGGAGAGCCGTGAGCCGGACGGGGTATCCGAATCTATTTGCGATGATTGGGACGCAGTATGGGGCGGGGAATGGCTCTACAACTTTCAATGTCCCTTATTTGATAGATCGTACAGTTTGGGGTGGGACTTCAAACGTTGGCGCTTATCTTCAGCCTGGTCTTCCGAATATTGCAGGTAACGTGACGCAGTACGGAGGTGATGGTCGGCAGCAGATGTATTGTGAGCCGGTCAGCACGGACGGAGCTTTTTGGCAGGAAACGAAGAACGCGAGAGCTGCCGGAGACGCATCAAATTGGATAGGGGACATGACCGCAGCCGTTCACTTTGATGCCAGTCGCAGTAACCCGATTTATGGGCGATCCGGAACGGTACAGCCTCCGGCTTTGGTTCTGCTCCCCTGCATTCATATTTAAACCTTCATAAAACAGGCAAACCCCGTTCAGACAGTTCAATCTGGTGGCGGGATTTTTGTTATCGAGAAGAACCGTTTCCCGATAAAGGTATTTTCTTTTAGGTGGCACCATGAAATTTGAATTCTTAGCGGATGCTTCTGATACGCCGCCGAAGCGACCCAGTAATCCGTCTGTTGGCTATCCATCCAATGGGGATCCTGTAACGGGGAAGCCGCCGACAACGCCCGGGGCATGGTTTTACTACATGCTGATGGTTGAATTCACTACTCTTATCGAGCAAAACGGGTTAGAGCCAAGCGCGGAGAATCTTCATCAGCTTGCGGATGTTTTTGCTGATTTCAAAGCAAGGGCATCAGCGGCGGAAGGCTTCGCAACGCAAGCCAAGGCGAGCGCTGACGCGGCTGCGGAAAGCGCGTCCGGGGTAGTGACAGAGACCGCCAGCAAAATCAAAGAAATTCAAGATGAGGGAAGTAAGCAGGTTTCTGCTGTCACCGCGGCAGGGGGTTCTGTTTCTGGCGATGTCGAGGCAGGCATAGCGAGCTTGCAGAAAAAGCTTGAGGAGCTGGTTGCCCAGTTAGACGCAGAAGGCGGTACAGAAGCCGCTTACGTTAAACAGCAGGCACAGGACATTCTCGACCAAATCACGGCAAGTGAAGCGAACGCCAAAACGTCCGCGGATAAGGCCGCGGTTTCAGCCTCCTCTGCGACGACCACAATTTCTGAGGGGAAGCAAGCCATAACTGATCTTCAGGCGACGGCCGTAGCGGCGATTCAAACACAAAAAAATGAAGCGGTAGCGGCTGTGACAGCCACTCAATCCACAGCAACTGAGAGCGTAACGGCCGCGCAGGCTTCTTCTGTGTCCGCTGTGAAAGCTCAGGAAGCGGCGAGCATCCAGGCGATTGAGGCGGATTCTGTTCTTGCTGGTTACGCGAAAAAGGATGAGTTGAGCTCTCTGATCGCGGCGGCTGTCGCTGAGGCAAAGCTTGCGGCATATCCAGTAGGCTCTATTTATTGCTCCATTGATTCGACCGACCCAGGGGCACTCTTTGGTGGAACTTGGGCGGCAATTGGGGCTGGTCGTGCTTTAGTGGCAGCAGGTGACGGATTCGCTGTGGGGAGTGAGGGGGGTTCAGATACCCACACACTGACAGTAGAAGAGATGCCATCTCACGCACATAATGCGTGGACAGGGGAGGCGGGATGGCATGGACACTCCGCACGTTCGGACACAGCCAACCTTACGGGCTCTTTTAACCCGGGCGGCCTTGGCATCACTGGCAGTGGCATCTGCAGCCTTGGAGCGGGCAGCCAACCGTCAAACAAAGGGGGGTATCACGATTCCACCATCGTGAATATTAATGCTAGTCACTCGCATAGCGTTGCAGTCGATGGCGCAGGGAACCACACGCACGCGGTGGGAGTTGGGGCAACGGGGGGTGGTCATGCGTTTAGCATCCGCAGCCCGTACATTGCGGTAAATATGTGGCGGCGTATGGCATAGAGCCACAAATATCAATCTTTATATTTCAATAGGAGCAAACCATGACCGTTTACAACCGGTATACCGTTCAAATTCTCATGAACTGTGATTCTGCGGACTCCGCCGAAACTCAGCGTAAACTTCGCGAGGCGCTTGCCTCTGTACCGAAGACTCGTGTCCGAACAATATCTTTTGATGTTTGGATGGACGCCAATAAGGGAATTGAGAAGACATACGACGAGTCCGGGGACGAAATCACGGATTCTGCTGCTGAAGGCTGAGCAATGTCTTTGATGGGGGCACAGGTGGATCTGATTCCTGATTTTTCATCCCGCGTTTTTCTGGCGGTTGGCGGGATTCTGGGAGCCTTGTGCTCCTTTCTTTTTGGCCCGGTCGATGACGCGATTGAATGGCTGTTTGTTTTTATCGTCGTCGATTATTTGAGCGGTACTTATGCCGCGATGAAGACCGGGCAGTGGAATTCCCGTACGGGGTTCCTTGGCATCACCAAAAAGATCGTCATGCTGAGCCTCGTGGCACTTTGCCATGGGCTGGATATCACTTCGGTCATACCTTTCGTCAGTGTCAGGGATGCGGCGGTCTTTGCTTTCTGCCTGAACGACTTTGGCAGCATTTTAGAAAATATTGAGCGCATGGGGTATGGGTCAATCATCCCGGCGCCGATCCGCAAGATGTTGAAGGCGATGGAAGAGCGGTCAGAGGCGATGGCGTCAGATGTGGTGAGCGGGGGAGAGATTCACCGGCAGCACAGAGACAAATAGAAGGATAGGGGATCCTCCCCATCAAACGAAAACCCTCGGGAGAAGCGAACTCCCGAGGGCTTTTTTATTCCACTTTACACACAGGAACTTATGCACAACGCCAGTATAGCTGAAATTCAAAAACTAAAGCAAGAGGTTGGTGTGCTTATGGATATGCAGAAAGAGCAGGAAATTGAAAGGCGTGTGCGGGCCGAATCTTGTCCTTTGGCTGACAAAATAAGGAGAGATCATGGCTGAAAAGAAAGAATTTTCGGTGTGGGACCCGGCAATTGCGGTCCCCTTCATTAAGTCGAACGAGGGGTGCCGGCTGACTTCCTACCGGGATCCTGCGGGAGTATGGACTGTGGGTTATGGCTCTACACGCCTGGCATCTGGGAACCCTGTCATCAGGAACATAAAGATTACTCAAGAGGAGGCAGACGAGCTTCTGGAGTCTGAGCTTTACCGTCTTCGTGATGTGCTGTCACGATCTGTCAGGGTCGCTGTAACGCAAGGGCAGTTCATCGCTTTGTTGGATTTTGCATACAACTGTGGCGCTGGGGCACTCTGCAGATCTACTCTCCTCAAACTTTTCAATGCCGGCAAGGTAATTAATGCGGGGTATGAATTCAAGCGTTGGGCGCGAGCGGGAGGGAGGGAGCTTCCGGGGTTGGTGAGGAGGCGAGAGGCAGAGAAGGAGCTCTTTCTCAGTTAAAAGAAATCCCCGGAAGAGTTGCAGCTCTTTCGGGGACTGAGCAATGTGTACATATGAGGTCTGTACGTGAGAGATGATACCAAAGAAAGAATAGATAAGCCAGAGGCTTTTATGGATGAACAGAAGTTGAAACAGGCTCAGCAAGCGGTTATCAGCGAATACAAAAAGGAGCGTTTTCACTTCTGGAAAGAACTCGTGCTGGTCGCCTGCGCCGTTATTGGGGGTGTGCTGGGCGTCATCGGTTTTATCCGATCTCTGTAAAAATCCCCGGCAAGAGCAGGAACTCTTCCGGGGATGGAACGAATCATAACAGAGACTTAAGAAACGTTACACATAGATGGACCACATCTACATGAAAAATTATATCAAGCGCAATGAAAATTTGGGGCAGCGTATGAGAGATATGGAACTTAAAAAGGCATTTTTCAGAGGCGTAGCCACTGGGGTTAAGTATTCAGCTCTTGCGTTTGCTGGTGCTACAGGGCTTGTCTATACGATTGTTCAAATCGTGCTTGCTTTGAAATAACCGAAAACAGAAACCCCGGCAAGAGCGGCAACTCTTCCGGGGAGGACGGAAACGAACAAATTAAGGAATGTTCCCGTGACTGAAATTATAGCGGTATTAGCACCGGTTTTGAGGTGGCTGATTATGAAGAAGGATTCAGAACTGCCGTGGGTTGTTCGCTTGAGCCGATGGGTGCTGGCTCTTTGTGGCTCCGCACTCGCGGTCCTCTTTGTGGCTCATTGCTTCAAGGAATGGTTCTTATGAACCGCTATACGTTTATTCAGATCGTGCTTGCTTTGAAATAACTGAAAACAGAAACCCCCGGCAAAAGCCGGGGGATGACGAGAAGCGAGGACGCAGGGCAAAAAGGAGAAAGCTCTCGTCCCAGCCATTATAGCTATATTAATGGCTCGGGTTTGCCTGATGATATAAAAAAGCCCCGGAAAAGCGTGTGCTCTTCCGGGGAGACCAATCGACTGATTTGATACAACCATGGTAAGGAAAGAAACCTTACGCAAAGCATTATAGCAAGGTTGCAGAGGGCAGGGGCTCCCTTTTGAATAGTCCTTCAAGAAGCGGATTGAGTTTTTATAGAGGCAAGTATGGGGAAAAGGAATCTGGTCGTCGCCGGTGTCATCATTGGCGCTTTGATAGCGTCCGCGTTCTGGGGGTACTCCAGAGGAAGATCCTCGACGGCGGAGAAGTATGAAGCTCAGATCAGCGAGCTTAAATCTGATTGGCAGAAGCAGACCAGGGCGGTAGAAAAGGAGGCGCAGGAACGCTATGAGAAACAATCAAGACAATTGGCTGATGCGCTTGCCGCGCGAGACAAGGCTTTATCTGACGCTCGCGCTGTGCGGGTTACTGCTGTCCGGGTGCGCGACGCCGCAGACACCAGAGCCAAAAGTGATTTGCAAACGGCCCGCGATTCCGGAGACCGTGACAAAGAGCGCCTCGCCCGATGCGAAAGCCTACTCGGAGAAGGCGCAGAACTGGTTGGAGAAGGTGCAGAAATTCTTACGAGAGTAGCGGCGGATAAGGAAACAATGAGAGCTACATGCGTGGCGGGGGATATGGCAAATTTTGTTGGCGGTTCTGAGATAATTGGGAACTGAAGTGCAGAGCGGGGTCATTTGCCAGCTGATGGTATAGCTGTTTGCCTGCGACATGGATGTCTTCGTCGTTCGTTTTGCTCCAGAAATCAGGACTATTCTTAAGATTGATATTGCTGGCACTGATTCCCATCCATTCGGCCATTCCCTCCAGTAAACGGAATCCTGTTCTATACGCCGGATTGACATCGTGAGCTCTGCTGTCAGAAGAAATATTCAGAAAAGGTACTTCATAGTTCTGACGAAAAGCGGTCCCGTGCATGAGCTCTTTGCCCAAAGGGGTTCCCAGTTTCTCTTGCATGGACAGCCCGTGATCAGAAAAATATAAGAGTGACCATGAATCACCGGCTTCAGTTTTCAGAAGATCAACAGTCCTTTTAATGAAGGCGTCGGAGGTGCGGTAAGTAGTCAGATAGCAATTCATCGCACTGTCTCCGACATTAAACGCAACAGGACGCCCGGACAGACGTTCACAGAAAGTTGGGTGCGACCCCATCAGGTGGACAAAGATCAATCTGGGCTTATCTTCTGACGGTTTAGTCTTCAGCACCTCCTGAATTTTTGGCAGCAGATTATCGTCATCTATATTTTCGTCTGCCCAATTGCCCTTCAGCCAGATTGTGTGGTGGCTTCGAATGCCGATCTGAGCAATAGGGTTGTCGAATGGCCCGCCACGCCCCTGATTGGAAATCCACCATGTGTCAAAGCCAGCGGCATTGGCGAGAGTAACAATATTGTCATCTTTGCTGTATTGCTCAGAGCCGGGAATGTTGTAAGAAAGCATCCTTGGCAGCGAGATAACAGTATTGCCACCAGCGGTAATAAAGTTTGAGAAGAAGGTGCCATTGGCGTTGTTTAAATACGGAGTCGTATTTAGTGGATAACCGTAAACAGATGCGTAATCGCGACGTTGGCTTTCACCAATAATGACGACATAGGTTTTATATCGAGGCTTGACGGAAGCGATTTGCCACGAGGGAGTACCTAGCTTTTCTTCTTCCTTTAGGGCGGCATAGCCATCAATTACACTGGGTCTGAGGAGACGGAAAAAGTAAACCGTCTGGATTGCTTTCGAATTTACGGCGCTTCCGAAAGAAATCATTTCCCCGATGATGAAAGACGCCACGCCGATACCCAAAATGATTTTTGCTGAAACTCTGATCTTTGAGCTGTAGAAGACACCTATAAAACCGCTGGCCAAAAGCCCAATGACGCCCGCGAAAACCTGCCAAGGGATGTTCGTGAGAAATTCACCTGCTTCTGCGGGATTGGTCTGCAAAACGGCTATTGAAACGATGAGGCTGGGTTTCCCGTAAAGCAAACCTGCCGGCATATAGAGCCCGAAAATCAGAATAAGAGGAAGAGCTACGAACCAGCGCGTGATTCTGTACTGACTGAGGGCAAAGAAAATCAGCACCACAAACAGGATATTTTTCCAGTCCCATGCCTCAACGATTGATGGTTTGCCGTGGGCGAATCCCATGGCTGCAGGAAGGAGCAGGGAGAAGACCAAAAGCCCAGTAACTGCAATCAAATAAACAAAAAGGGTGGGTGGGAGAGTGAACGAATTGGATAATGCGCAGAATTTGCTTTTGTGCAGTAACATCGTATATTTTTTACCGTCAGCCGCGGCTAACTTCAGTTGACTAAAAATTGTAGTCAACTGGGCGCCTTCCTTTTGATTTCATAAAAAGGCGCCCCCGAGTTTCCTCAAGGGGCGCGCACAGTTCTCTTGCATCTTGGCCTCTTATTAGGCCGTGCCAGTCTTACAAGGGGAGAGCTGGTGCCCACATGCGAACCACAGTGGCCTTCACAAGACCATATACATTATATGGTGACGAAAGGAGAAGGGGCAAGCCCCCTCTTCTTGAGCTTTGCTTACTTCATATTAAGTTTGGCTTCGATAGCGTGGATCCTTTCCATCAGAGAGTCAATCTTTGACGTAGCGGCTTCCAGCTTTGAGTTGGAAGAAGCCAATTTTGCTGACAGATCCCGGTTTTCAGCTGTGAGAGTGCTTACCTGCTGAGTAAGTTCCGTTTTGTTCACCCGCACGCTGTCGCCGCCAAAGCGATAATGCACGCCGAGATTCCCCATCACATCACTGCCAGAGGCGATTGATCCTCCCAGGCTGACCATAAAGTTCTCCGTCGGGCGGACGAAGATACCAAGAGCGGCCGCCCCGCTGCTGTGGTATTGGCCAAGGCCGAGAGAGGCGGACACCCGATGATTTTCATCGAAGTCCAGCGGATGCAGTGCGGCAAGAGCAGCCGCATGCGCGCCGGCACGATGGATCTTGCGGTTAAGTTCCGCGCTGCGGTTATACAGTTTGGAAATGTCATCAGAATTCTGCTGAACCGCCTGATTTGTCTGATACAGCTGGCCGCCATTCACGGCGTCCGTAGAGCCCGCGGAAACGCTGCCAGGAGCAACGTTGGTAATCTTTTTACCGTTAGCATCGATACCGTCCGGCCCAAGGTAGGTATTGGAATAGTCAATACCAGACTGAGCATAGGGAGACAGACCAACAGAGTAAATTGTGGCACCGGAATTTGTTGTGGGGTTTTCTCTGCTTGTCTGGATCTGCACGTATGTAGGCTGAGCGGTTTCAACCTTACTGCGAGAATCCTTAAGCTGTCGGACGTTGACGGCATCGGTGTCATTTGAGCCCGCATAGACGTTCGTGATCGTTTGCCCACCGTTATCAAGACCAGTGGCTTTAAGAGAAACTGTCGTGCTGTCCTTGGTGATCACAACGCCTGCTTGCGAGATTCTTGTCTGTTCAGTACCTGTAGCGTTAGTGAATTCGGCGCTTTGCATCCCAGTCAGATTCTTGTTAAGTCCAACCTGGTAGTTGTGGGAGCCTGAGGGGGTCTCTGCGACGGTGAGGTTGCTATCAGTCGTAGCAACAGTCGTAGTCGCGGCAGCTGTAGCCTTCTTGAGCTGTGCAACGTTGACCGCGTCGGTATCGGCAGCGCCAGCAGCAACGCCGGTGATCTGACGAGTAACATTATTTGCAGCATTGCCAACAGAGACGGCAGCAGCGGTTGCTTTCCAAGTGGCAGAAGTGTCGGTAGATGCTGTACCAGTAGAAAGGTCATAACCTGCGATACCAGCAGCAGTTGATGCGATAGAATCCGCGCCCAAAGCAACGCCGCCCTCTACTGTCACATTGCTTTCGGCGCCGATGGCAACGGCCTTCTTGACATTGGTAGTTGTACCGCCGGCAGACGAACCGAGGATCACACTATTGTCAGCACTGTTTAATGTGCGCTTGTCACCTAAGACAATGGCGGTATTCGTATTTTCTATTTTATTCTTCGAACCAATAACAGACACATTCTTAACATTCTCTGCTTCGTTAGCGTATCCGTTGACCATGTTGTTGGTGCTCACATTGCCTGCTGTCCCCGTAATGGAGTTGTTCACACCAATCATCTGAGAACGTAGGGTATAGTCAGCTTTGTTGGCACCACCAATTGCGAGAGTAGCACCGCCACCATCAGAATTTTTGATTACATCACGGATAGTCGTTGCTAAGGCATTAGGGGTATTGCCGCCACTTGTTGGGGCCGAAACAGTTTTCACAGAATTGGTGATTTCATTACCCGCACCCAAGATAATAGAGCCATTGGAATTGAAAGTTCTATTGGCTACACCTGTGATGGTGTTACCTACTCCTGAATAGTTGCTTGAAGCGGTTTTTGATTCGATAGTGTTCAAGGAACCTGTAATAGTGGCGCCAAAGTTTTGAGATGCATTGGATCTGAAACTACCTCCATCATAAGCGCCGGTGATAGCCGAGAAGGCTCCGTTCACAACACCAAATGCGGAATTATTGAAGCTATTCGCACCTACAGTTGTGGCATAGACACTAACTTCGTGAGCTCGCATGGATGCTTCTGAACTAGTATCCACAGAGGTATCTCCAATAACTCCTTTATAGTTGTGGGTACCTATCATAGTACCGCCAGAGCGCGCATACGCGTTTTGGCCGATAGCGATCCCTGTCGTGACCTTAGTGGGATCAGCAGGGATGAAAGGGCTTTGTAAACCCAAAAAACCGGATCCAGTGAAAGTAGTCTGACCGAAATTAAAACTCTCTTCCTGCGTCCCCGCCATGTTTTCAGAGAAGGCGTTTTCACCAATAGCAATGCCGCCGCCCTGGTTGACGTAGTTATTGGTTCGAGCGTTATGCCCAACTGCAATATCTCCAGTGGCAGGGCGAGTAGCGCCATTCGAATACGAAATAGTTGCGTGGTTACCAATGGCGACATTATTTGCTTCTGCGGCTTGAGAGCCGGTACCATAAGCGACGCCGTTACCGCTGCCGACGGCGGTATCAGCAGCCCAAGCCTGAGCCATGGCGAAGGACGAGGCAACAGCGATAGCTATGGCGGTATTCTTGAAATGAGAAGATCCCATATATTTCTTCTGAGTACTCATGTATCTCTCCTAAGAGTAAAGAAATGTATGGATATAAGATAAATCATTTACCCCCCCCCTCAATTCAAGGGCTTACCCTTAATCAACAAGAGCCATAAAGATTTATTACCACAAACTAAGCCACAAACAGGTAATGATATCCGCTTAGCCCCTTTAAAAATAGGGGTATCCGAGTCCCACCACCCCGACCAATTCCAGGAAAGGAGACAACGAAAGTTGCCTCCTTTTTCTTTGTATTCATCTACGGCAACTCAATAAAAACAAGAGCTTAAGACACAATACGCGTGTTGTCTTTGTCTCTAATCCTCTCCGTAAGGCGTGTCATTATCTAAGAATCTATGCCACAATCATTACCACAAATGAGCGGGGAAACTTCAATTTCTCCCCAAACATAACGGAATTTTTTGTGGCAATAACTGTATTTTTTATTTAAAAACATTTGATTACGGAGATTGAGCGTTATGCGCGTGGCAAACAGGATGACTGACAAGCGTTTGAAAGCCCTGACGGCTGACGCTTCATGCGGGATTGTCCCCGGGCTTTATGTTGGAGTCAGGAAGCTCAAGGACGGGACATATGCCCGTTATTTCCTGCTTCGGGATCGTGGTTTGAAGCGGGTCTTTACTCTCGGGAAGTATCCCGAAATGTCACTCGCTGAGGCCTTCGAGAAGGGGCTCAGATGGAGGAAACTGATAGCGGAAGGGATTGACCCATCTGAGCAGGAGAAAGCGGCCAGAGACGCGCTACGCCCCTCCCCGGCACCTCAAAAAGAGGAGGACGCACTAACCTTTGAAAAACTTATCTGGAAGTGGATTGAGTTCAACACAAAGAGGGGGAGGTGGAAAAACGCTGAAAAATCCCGCGATCTGGTTTGGGATGGCTTTTTCAGGAATCACATCCCTAAAGAAATCAGAGACTGCCCGGTTGTAGACCTGAAACCTCAGATGTTCTGTGATGCCCTGGGGGAAAAGTGGGGAACCATGATTGACACGCCCGAAAGGATCCTTAGCGACGCTAAAAGAGCGATTGATTGGGCAATACGCTCGGAGATGATCCCGCCGATGGTTAACCCGTGCCAGGTGGTGGACGGGCGTTTAGGGGATTTGCTGCCACTAAATCGACCGGAAGGCGGGCACGAGCCGGCACTGCCGCCGAAACGTATGCCGGCTTTCTTTAAGGCACTTATGCAGCTTGTCCCGGTTAGTCAGACGGCCCGCTGTCTTGCATTCGCGATCCTTACTTCAGCGCGCAACACAACAGCGCGTGAAGCAACATGGGGGGAAATCCAGCAGGATGATGATGGGAGGTGGCTGCACGTTATTCCTCGTGCCCGCATGAAGGTGAAGAGCGAAAAGATTCCCTTTGACCGCAAAACACCGCTTTGCCCAGAAGCCGTTCAGCTGCTGGAATCAGCCCCACGGGTAGGGAGGTCTCCAGATTCCTATATTTTCCCCAATGTGAACAAGGGGAGAAATTCTCCTTTTTCCCGTGATTCTGTCCGGGCGCTGATTAAGCGCATGCACGACAAACAGAAAAGAATTGACGGGATTGGCTGGGTAGACCCCGATCAGTTCCATGCGAAGACCGGCAAACCCCGTATAGTGACCCTCCACGGGCTCGCGCGGGCAACTTTCAATACTTGGGCCAAGGATGCCAAGGGATACTCCCACAAGCCGTTCTCGCGCGATCTGAGAGAAAGCTGCTTGGATCACCGCAACGAGTCCTACCAGTGCGCGTACGATCGGGAGCAGGCTCTGGGTGATATGCGTGAGGTCTACGATGCTTGGGGAAAATTCTGCATGTCATTGGTTCATGTCGGATAAACTGGCAGCGCTTTAAGCTCCAGCGGTATAACCGTTCAAGTGCCGGAGATTTAGCTAAACGATTGGATTAAAAACAGGTCTAACAGAGGGGCTTTGGCGGAGCGGGGCAAGCAAGAGCATAATCGGGTATGGAGGCCTGATATGGAAAATGTTGAAAAAATCTTTTCCCCTCAGACCCTATCTTGGGCGATTTCTCGTACAAAGCTAGGTGAAAAAGACCTTGAGAAGAAAATCAAGGTTAAAGAGGGGACGATAGGGAAATGGAAGAGCGGGGAGGTTGCCCCCAGCATCTCGCAGGCAAAAAGGCTTGCGGAAAGGGCCTTTATTGCTTTCCCGATGTTGCTTTTGGATACCCCCCCAGCAGACACCATACAAATCCCGGACTTTAGAACGGTTGAAGGGAAGCGTTTGGTGGAAGCAAGTCCCAATCTAAGGGACACTATTGATTACGTTACAGAATGCCAGGACTGGTACCGGGACTATCTAAAAAACGGTTTCAGTGAACCCAATGGTTTTGTTGGGAGCCTTCTCAATTATGACGACCCGGAGGAAGCTGCCAAGTTTATCTCTGAGACACTTTCTATTGCTGATCTGAGAAAAGAAGCGAATAGTCGTGGCGCGTTTATTTCGGCACTTACTAGAAAAATAGAAGCGCTGGGTATATGTGTAATGCGTAGCGGGATTGTTCGTGTAAATACAAGAAGACCGCTTGATCCTAATGAGTTTCGTGGATTCGCTTTGTCTGACGATTACGCGCCCTTTATTTTCATAAATAGCAAAGACGCTCTCGCGGGACAGGCCTTTTCTTTGGTGCATGAACTTGTCCATATAGGCAAGAATGACTCCGGGGTGTCTGGAGGTGACCGTTTCGTTACAGGTAAAGAGAGTTTTGCCAACCATGTTGCTGGCGCTGTCTTAATTCCCAAGTCTGAACTCCCTGATGAAAATGAGTTTAAAAAGATTCAGGAAGATGATCTGATTAGAAAGATTGATCAGTTGTCTCGGAAGTTAAAAGTCAGCTCGTGGGCAGTGCTGACTAGGGCGAGGGTGCTGAGGAGAATTTCTGAGGCACAGTATCGGACGGCGTTAAGCCAGATAAAGGAGCAGGGGCGGATGCAGCCGAAAGCAAGTGGATCCGCTGACTATTACAAGTCCAGAGGTGCGGCATTGGGGCGGAATTTTTCTCGAGCCCTGATAAGTTCTGTTAAGTCTGGGGCTATTCTTTATCGCGATATGTGGCAATTATCGGGGATAAAGCCAAAATCCATCGATAAATATGCAAAAGAAATTGCCTTTACTGGAGCATAAAAATGGCTTTTATCCTTGACACCAACATTTTCCTCCAAGCCAAGAATAAAGACTACCCATTTACTTATTTCCCCGGGTTTTGGGAATGGCTTGATTCTGGATTTAAAACGAGGCAGTTTCTTCTTCTTTCGTCGGTCTATAAAGAGGTATCTGGAGGAGACGATGAGGTATCGGATTGGATAAAGAGTAGAAAGCAATATGTAATTAAAGAAGAAAAGGCAAAAGATTACATAATAAACCATAAGAAGATCGTGAACTTTCTTAATGACAAAGGGTTCACACATATGAATGATTTTTTACAGAAGGCAGATGGGAGCTTAATTGCTTACGCAATGACCAGCGGGGATATGGTCATAACGCACGAACTCCCTAGGCCCGATTCTAAGAAGCATCCTAAGATTCCTGATGTATGCAATCAGTTTGGGGTTAAATGGAAGGGGCTGCTTTATCTTTTTGCCAATTCAACCCCAAAACCGATTTTCACACTCTCATAACCTTATAGCCCGTAGGCCCTCTTCTGGCGGGTAAGAGGGCTGTGGTTTTGATGCGCTTAGTGTTGCGCCGCCAGGTACCTATAGCACGGCAAATCCTTTACGGCCATGTCGTGGTGGGCGAGGATCTTTTCGACCTCATTCATGTTTGCCTCGTTCATCATTTCGTAGAAGCGCGGCGCCTCTGGAGACTGGACTGCAACGAGGAGCTGATAGACAAGGCCAAGCTGCCTGCGGAAGAGATATTTTTTGTAGTAGACGAGGGTTCTGATACGTTCCATCTCGTCTCTTGAGAGCGTGATGCTGTTTTTATCTACGAGCGCGGGGAGCTTTACCTCGCAGGTCGCGATGAAGTCGAGAGCGTCCTGAAGATCTGCGGTTTTGAGCTGGTCGTACTTGGCGATTTGGAAGCGGGCGTAGAGCGCGTGGTAGATCGTCTGGTAAGCGACAGCGCTCTTCTTTGCGCGCGCCGAGATGGCCTTGCGGATCTGAAGCTGCTCCGCGGGGGTGAGGGTGGCTGAGTAGCTTCCGGTCTTGCGGATAGCGGGGAGCACTTCACTTGTCACCCAGCGGCGAAACTTCTTAGCTTCTGGACGGCGGCTTTTGAAAATCAGAGCATAAAGACCAGACTCAGAAACGATTGAAATTTCTTGCTTTCCGCCGGGGGTGTCAATTGTATTTACACCCTTTTCGTCATCATCCAAAAGCGCAACAGAAGCACGGATATTCGAGAGTTGAAGAATCTTGCCGACATCGGCAGACGAAAACCACGGGGCACCCGAAACGAGGACAGTTCTTACGGGGGATTTCTCAAATGAGAACACAGAGAGATTAGACATAAGCATGTCTCCTAACAAGGGAATTAAATCCCTGCCACCACAACGCCAAGTGTGGCGGGCAGGCCTTGCAGGTTGGCGTACCGGTGTTAGGAGCCGGCCTCCCAAAGGGAGCCTGCAAGCCCACCCATAAAAGGTGACCTGCACGCATAAGAAAAGCCGCATGAGGCGGCTATGCGCCTAACAGTCGGGACGCCAATCCCGCGTCCGGAATCCCGGACAGGGAGAATATACCATATTCCATTCCAACGAATCCACTTTGTTAAAATGGTCAGCACAAACTTCTGGAGGGATCATGGAAGAGATACCTGAAAATATGACAGCTGATGAGCTATCAAATTTCTTTAACGAAAGGACCCCTGGAATCCCCTGCCCTATTTGCCGGCATCAGGACTGGCGAATTCTTGGGAAAGACGGTTTTGTCCGTTCAGTGCGGCTAATAGACGACAAAGGGACAGAAACAATACTTTCCGCTTTGAAAGATCTTCGCGCGGGGAAAGAAGTGACCCTTCGGGATATTGAAAAGCATCTGGATGGGACTCTTTTCCAAAACATAGCCGTAATGCGTTGCGGAAATTGTGGCTGGGTAGCTTTGTTCGATAAAACGTTCATTGAAAACGAGATCCACAATGCCAAAAATAAATGAAGAAGACTGGCTACACGCGAAGATCAAAGAATCTCTTGCGGACTATGTCCAGAAATCTGAATTTAAACCGACTGAAGAAAAGGCGGGAGCTGCCTTTACTAGGGTCGGCGATCTTTGGACGATTTTTTTCTGGGTCGACGGCTTCCTTATCGCTGCATTGGGAGGGCTGCTGCTTATCATCCTCCACCTGCACCACATCTTCTGACCTTTCAGCAAACGAGGCGATATACCCACAATTTGGGCAAACCGCCCTTCTTGCTGGGATCGGGATTGAGGTGGTCCCAGCGTCTTCCATGGGGCACCCGCATACGGGGCACGACGCGGGAACGTGAGCTAAGAATGCTTTTTTGGTCATTGTGATTCCTCTTCGTGTCTGCCAAGTAAAACTCACGCTGAGACTCCCGTACCGACGGATTTCACCCACTTCCTGATATCGTCTACCTTGAACCTCGTGCACTTTGGGCTGAGGCGCACGGGTTGAGGGAACGAGGGATCTTCCTTCACCTTTTTCCACACGGTGCTTTCCCCAATCGAGAGCATGGCCGCGGCTTCTTTCACATCCACCATCAGTAACCCCAGCGGGGGGATTGTTCTGCCACGCTTCCTCATTTCTCACTCTCCTGTTCATCTATTGCTTTATCTATAGCGGCCAAAGCTTCCTCCCCATATCCGGACACAAAAAGCTTGATTGCTTTTGAGATTTCTTTGGCTCCAGGACCGCTGATCGCATTAGCGTTTTCACAAGTCATTCTGTATTCCTTATGGTAAAGATCGCGCGAGCCTATCGGGTAGTTATGCTCCAGGAGCCATATCAGATACCAGCGCGCCTTTTTCAGGTACTTCACAACGTTCCCAGAACAGAAATCCCGATCAGCAACGATCTCGATGACTTCGTGCGGCAGCTGGTTGTAGTGCGCCGGGTGATTGATTTTTTCTTCAGGCATAGTGGATCTCCTTCCCCTTAAGCCCCAGCATCCCGTCCAGTTCGGCTTCAGCCTTATCGAAAACCCAGAGGTTCCGAGACTCCTGGCTGTGGCAGGTGTTGACTTCATGTGGTTGATAGACCGAGGTGATAGCCTCAAAAAGCTGAAGCATCAGGTGTTTGCATCGCTTCAGCTGCGGGTAAAGGATCCTCTTGTGATCCAGCCAGCAGTTAAACGCCGCCTGCAGGCACTTATTCGCCTCAGCGATCACCTCCCGGTATTCATCCCGCTCGATGAGAAGATTCCCAAGCACCCACGCCATGACGAGCTGATCCTTGGTTCTCCCGAAAAGCCTTTTCATGTAAGGATCCTCCCCTTTGCTCCAGTGGATCGCGTCCAGGGGGAAGAGGAAGTCCTGCGCGAAATCATTCAGCATGTCAGGCGTCCAGTCCTCACCGCGGATCAGGAAACTGCAATGTTTCTCAGCGCTCGCCCAGGTGACTTTATGGTGGTGCTTCTTTCGAGGCTTCTTACTGGCGGGCATTTCCGCTCTCCTTAAGGCCTTTGCCCTCAGAGGGGAAGAAGTCCTCCGCCTGATCAATCAGAGCCTTCAGCCGCTCGCACGTCTCTTTATCTTTCAGCACGTAATCACCCTGCAGTGTGTTGAAAGCCCCAACACGGATCAGCAGTTTAGGGTTGCCATTTCCGATTTCAATTGAGAATTTCGCTTCACACATTTTGTTCTCTCCTCTCTCCAAGATTCATGAGCTTCCTATATTGGCTGTCGACCTCCGCGAGGAATACCCGACAAGCCTCAAGCGTCCCCGCAAGATGTTCGGGGGCGGGTTCATATCTCCGGATAAAAAGCGTGAGCTCCGGATTCTTTGCCTCAAGCCGCGGGTCATAGTCAACATAGTCGCACCATTTCCTGCCGGTACAGATTAACTGCACGTCCATCTGCAGGAGATACTCTGGCGCTGGGACCCCAGCCGCTATGCGGCGAAGGTGGGTTACAGTCTGTGGGCATTTGATTTCTACAAGCCCATCCGAGCCGACCAAGCCATCCGGAGACGCTCCAAACCAAGGAATATCCGGGTGCGGGATGAAGCCCACCAGATCCACCATCTCGCCTGTAGCCGCTTCATACGCCTCGCGTGCCTCAGCTTCATGATCAATCCCCCACTGCATCGCCCAGGTCGTCCCGGAACTCTGCGCAACTCCGGTTGCCCGTTCCGCGATCAGTGTATCAATCAGATCCTGCCTGGATTTGAGCGGTTTCCCGGTCTTCGCCGATATCGCCAGCGCGTCAGCCGCGCGGGATGCCGTGAGACAGCCGCAACGGTCTGAGAACCACTTCGCAGTTCGCTGGAGTGGGTTTGCGTCTCCGTGGCTAAGTGATTCAGCCTGCATTTCCTTCTCCTCCTTCAGCAAATGCCTTTAATTTTTCGTGCTCGCCTGACGAGACGAGGCTCTTTCTCTCAGTTTGAGAGACACTCTTGAAGAAAGCTCTGTATGCTTCGAGACCGCTCATAGCGGCGTCACGGGCACGGTCCAGCAAATCTTGCGAGACCGGCGCCGCGGCTATCTCGGTTCCCTGTTCGGCGTCAGGGTCTGGCATGCCGATAACCGGGATGCAGAAGGTCTGGAACATCGCGCTCTTAAACGCGTAGCTCATCGCCTTGCCGCTTGCCTTATCGCTGCTGTCAAGCCCTTCTCCGAGCGCCTGTGCGGTAAAGGAGCTCCCGTCTTCAGTGCTTACAAAACGATATGTAATCGTTGTCCGAACAAGGCGCTGCACACCGCCGCCCCGAGTGCTGACGGACTGCTCCGGTTCCTGGTCAATTCGCTCTGGGTAGATGATCAGATGGTGCTGATACAGAAGCGGGTTTAAAGCCGCCAGCACATCTTCAATCGAGCGGTATGAGAACCGCAGCCCTTGAGAGGATCGCTTCCCGATGCCGGCTCTGCCGAGATCGCGGGCGACTTCCAGCACCGCTTCGTATACCTTTGCTGTGCCTTCCATCTCACGCTCCTTTCCTAAAAATCAGTGTTACATAGTTCATTTGAGTTCCTTTTCTCCCCGGTGGGATGATTGAGTTCGAGCGAACCTGGTAAACGCTCATCACTCAACCATCCCTTAGGAGAATTGAAATGACCAAGTTTTCAAAAGAAGAGGCTTTCCAGCTCCTTCTTGAGGGCATTAGAAGCGGCTCGATCAACTTTCCGTTCCTCCAGAAGTTCAATGAGGAAGAGGCAGAAAAGATCATCAAAGCCGTTTATGCCAGAAACAAAATGAGCATTGCTGAGGGATCTCTTTCTCAGAAGATCCCGGAGGCCATGAGCTTCTATGGCAGAGCGGACGCCATTTATATCCGAAGCCTGATTGACGCCCTCACTATGGATCTCGGGAATTAAAAAACTTCCAAGAGGTTGCCTGGAATATTCTTCCGGTAACCTCTGCTGTAAACGGCCAAGCAAATCTGAGCACTCATCCATGAGTTCTCCAGGAGTAAATTTGCCTGCCCTGGCCTTCAGCCATTCCGACCAGATCTGCCTGGCCGTCTCGGCAGTTAACTTTTTGTCTTCCATCTCACACCCCCGCGATTGCGCAGATTGCCCAGTACATCCAGCCGAGCACCGTTGCCGCCCCGATGAGCGCGAGGAACAGGGCTGTACCCAAGATGACGTTGTCTTTCATTTGCTGCCTCTTTCTTTTCAGATCCCCCCGTGAGAAGATCGGAATGCGGTACCCACCAGTAACCGCGCATTCAAATCAACTCACAGGAGGAAACTCTTATGTCAACTGATAAAGAATTAATGTTTCAGATCCTTGTCGAGCTAATTAAGAAGGGTGGCTTTAAAAGCCACCTGGAAACTCTTCAGGCCCTTAAGGCTTCAAAAATCTCCGATATTTCGGATAGGGATAGAGATGCTCCTGACCGCGTCAAAAAACAGATTCTTGGGTTTAACCGGGCTCTTGATAAAGCCATCCCTTCTGCGTTAGCCGCGGACGCACTCGCTATCAAAGCTTTCCTCGACACTCTCGAAACTGGAGAAACCCGAGAAGACCTTGACTTTGAGGCTGTGTTCATGAAGTTGGATTCTTTTTAACCGCCGACTAAGCATTCCTTTTTAAGGATCTCAAGCCGCATGCGTGCTTGGCTTACAACTTTGTCGAGCTCTCGCATGCGTGCGGGGACATTTTTCACGTTCCAGCCCATCACGGTGAAGTCATCATTAATGAGTTCTAGATCCCTGATGGTGATCTCGAGGTCGTGGATCAGCATTTCCAGCTTTTCTTTGTTCATGTCTTTTTCCATGTCTGTCTCCTGTTAATCGATCAGCTCGCACTCGGCGGTAGCCACGCCGCCTGTACGAGTCTTTACCTTGCGGTAGATGTGGAACCAATCCCCCTTGTCCGTAGCTTCGTGCGCTGATTCATCAATCTCGTCGCCTGATGGCATGAAATCACTTGTGAGGCGGATAAAGTCCTCAAAGGTCAAGGGCTTCTCCTGTGAGAAGGTTCCTGCGATATCCGCGAAATTGGATTTGATGCTGATTCGGTAGGTGTACATGAGGGCTCCTTTGTAAACTTTTAGTTTCTTTCAGCAACTCAAAATATACGCTTACCGTTAACGATAATCAAACGATACGTTTATAGTGATAACCCCTATATGTAAACGAAGCATAAAAAAGCCTCGCAAGTGCGAGGCTAGTGTTTTAACTGTTGTTTTTAGATTTTTCTAACAAGACAGGTCGTGACGACCCTCCCTAAAATTTTGAATCCACTTTCGATGTCTGGCGGCGAAAGCGTGTATGTCTGGTAAAGATGATTGTCACTGATGATGTTTAGGCTTTTGCCAACTCGCTGTATCCGTTTTATAAAAAGCTCGTCACTGAAAATAAAAGCAAAAATCGAATCCGTATAGACGGAGTTAACGCTTGTGTCAAGGATCACAAAGTCCCCGTCTTCAAGAGTGGGGCTCATGGAGTCTCCGCTTACACCGATGATGTTTAGTGCCCTAGGGTTTGCATCTCCGCAATGTCGGGACACCCACGGTCGATTTACTTGAATCATCTGAACAACGGCTGCATTTGATAGCTCTCTTCCGTTGCCGCAGGAGGCTTTTACGTCCATTAAAGGGATACTTACCCAGTCCGCTGATACCAATGATTGATGAGCCGGGTCGTCCACTCTCCCCGTTATTAACCAAGAAGGGGAAACCTGAAGAGCCGCGCACATTCGCTCTACTTCATCAACCCCGGGGCGGTTCCTGCCAGACAACCAAGCCGAAAGTGCTTGAGGGCTGACATCTATTTTTCTGGCGAAAGACGCTTGCGATAAGCCCTTTTCATCAAGCAGCGCTCGAACGCGATTCATAAGAGATGAGGCGGTCATTTAAATTCTCCCGTTTTGGCGGATAAAGATTAACGCAAAGTTCACATTAAACAAAATAAAGCGTATACTTTTGGTGTACATTAAAAATGGAGAATTTAATGGATACGTTTACGCGAGCAATTGAAGGGGCGGGGTCTCTCGCCGAACTCTGCCGTCGCATGAGCAGAGTACCTGATAGCGCCCCCGTGACCCCTCAGGTTTTTTCTGGATGGAGACGTAGGGGACAAGTCCCTGAGAACCGAGTCTGGCAGTTTGCTGAGGCTTCGGGGATCGCCCCGTGGGAAATCCGCCCCGATATTTTCGACCGCCCTGAGATTTACCTTTCGAAAGTCGCAAAGATTGCGGCTAAGTGAGGGCTCTCATGAGCTTTGAGTGCGTCTCCCAAATTCTTGATAGCGACCTCACTAACGGTACTGAAGTAGCCGTGTTGGTCGCGCTTGCCCACTGCTTGAACGAGCAGACGGGGGAGTGCTTCCCGTCTACGGAGACGATTTCTCGTCTTGCTAGGCGCTCTCCTCTCGTAGTGCGAAAAGCGCTTAAGAGGCTTACCGATCTTGGATACATCTCTCAGAGCCAATCCCCCGGAGCTAAACGCTTCTTCTCTATACACCTCGACAAAATAACCGCCTTTGAAGGGGGTAAAGAACTTGAAGGGGGTAAAGAACTTGAAGGGGGCAAAGAACTTGAAGGGGAGGGGGTAAAGAACTTTAGGGGGACCCCGTATAAAAGTTTAGGGGGAGGGGGTAAAGAACTTTACCCCGAACAAGGAAGTAATAAGGAAATTAATAAGGAAGTTAATCAGGAAGATCTACCTCCCCCCTCGCCTTTGGCGAAGCGGGAGGCACAGACACACCGCTTCTCGCTCGCCGAGATCCCGGATGCTTGGAAGGAATACATCGAAGCCGTACGTCCTGATTTGGATCCTAAGAAAGTCTTTACTGACTTCAGGTTCTACTGGGAGAACGGCAGAGGTTCCTCCACCAGAAGGTCAGATAAAGGCTGGACGCAAAGCTGGCAGACATGGGTAAGGAGAGAGAAAGAAGCACAAAGAAGGGAAGGAGGTCAAAGAAGAGGAGAAGAGTTTCATCCTGGGGACCTGGACACGACAGGCTTTAGGGACATGTTCAGGTGAGTGTGAGGGGCAAAGGTGAATGAGGATGATCGAAGCGAATTGCCGAAAGCTTGGAGAGTTCGTGATTGTTCTCTTCCAAACCGAAAAGGAAGCACCACCATTCGATGGTGATGTGGTGAACATCCTTCCATCGGACAGAGTCGAGATCATCGATTGGTCTTTTCTTTGTGACCGAAAGGTTCATGTTCTGGCAGTAGGTGAGGATTCAAAGAATTATTCGGTCGGTTCTCTTGGTGACCAAAGAATGAGGCAGTGCATGAAAGAAATCCTCGCGGCAAGTCCTGCCATGGTGGTTTTCTCAGCTGAAGGACACGAAGGAACCGTGAAGGGCTTTATCAAACGTTTCAGAAGGAACACAGATGGGAGCAGCTATGCAGAGTTTTGAATTGAAGCCGGAAGAGGTGAAAGGCTTCTGGTCTGGTAGAAAGCCCTCGCCAGATATCATCCTTGCCGCACAGTTTCAATCCGAAATCATGGAACGGGTCGAACATCAGGCGGCGTCCGCCGGGGAACCCTGTCCGATCATCCCGAGGTTCCGGCTCAGGAAGGGGGAACTGACGATCTGGGCAGGCGGTAACGGTGACGGCAAGTCCGCCATGATGTCCCAGATTGCCCTGTCGATGATGATGCGGGGAGATTCAATCTGCATGCTGTCGTTCGAAATGGAGCCGCAAAGCACGATCCTTCAGATGATCCGCATGGCTTACGGGCGCCGTCTTTCCCCGAACGAATCCGGGAAGGTGGAGAAGTTCTTCGACTGGTGCGAGAAGAGGTTCTGGATCTACCGGAACCGGGGAGCGATTGACCCGGCTTACGCTTTGGACGCTGTCGCTTACGCAGCCGCGGCGAAGGGGTGCGCGCACGTCTTCGTGGATAACCTGATGATGCTCACCGGCGGGGATAACTCCGACCAGCTTTACCAGACTCAACGCTACATCGTTGAGCAGCTGAAGCGGATCGCGGTTGATTGCCAGACCCATATTCATGTGGTCGCCCATCTTCGTAAACCCTCTTCCTCTCAAAGCATGAAGTCACCGCCCGGGAGGTATGAGATCTCAGGATCCAGCGATATCTCGAACCTGGCGGATAACGTCGCTGTTGTTACCCGTAACCGGGATAAAGAGAACGAAGCTGAGCGTCTCCAAACAAAGAACGTCGGGTGGGATAAGGAAGCCGACACGTTGATCAAGCTTGATAAGCAAAGGAAGAACGGTCAGGTCATCTGGCAGAAACTTTGGTTCGAGAAGAAATCCGGTCAGTTCTGTCTTTCTCCTGAGCGCCAGCTGATGGAGCTGATGCCGAAGAATCTGAGCGGGGCAGATCTCACCAGGTCTCATCAGGCAGACGCTCTGAATGTGGCTGAGGAAGGATGGCTTTGAGGGCATGAAGAAATGATTTCAAACAGATTTATCGCGGAGACTCTCTCGGGAGCGGTCGAGGAGCTGGAGAAGGAAAGAGCCAAGCGCCACGAACAGCAGAAGAAGTGCCGGGAGAGAGCCTGCCGGGCGAGAGCCGCACGGGAGGTGGCGATGAAGGGGAAGGCTTCCTCTTTCTCTCATCCTAATTTAAACGCGCCAGGAGCTTCGAAATGAGATTTTCAGTACAGAAGGGCGGCGAGGGAGAAGAGAGGGCAGGAAGGCGCCTCCTTGCCCCGGGAAACGGTATCAAAGGTAAGGATAGGAGTACAGCATGGCATCAGTAAATCGTGTGATCCTTCTGGGTCGCCTGGGGAGAGACCCCAAGACGAGCGGCGCGCAGGGGCTGGCAATCTGCCGCCTCGCGCTTGCCACTACCCGCCGATACAAGGGTCGGGATGGTGAAAAGAAAGAAGAGACCGAGTGGCATAACGCCGTGGTTTTTGGGAAAACGGCGGAAGTCGCTCAGCAGTATCTCGTGAAAGGCTCTGAGGTCTATATCGAGGGGCGGCTGCATACGCGGAAGTACACCGATAAGCAGGGAGTGGAGCGTTACGCGACAGAGGTTATCTGCGAGTCCCTGCAGCTGGGGGCAAAGCCTCAGGGAACGGTGCCTGCTGCGTCCACTACGGCAGCCCAGTACGCCGCGGCGAAGGGGAGAGATCTCCCGCGGAACGCCGCATCTGCCCCTGACGAGGATGTCCCGTTTTGATGGGGAGAGGAGGAAGGTATGGCAAAAAAGCTGAGCCAGAATGATCTCTTGACGATTATCTACGCGCTTGAGCAATTCATAGGTGACTACAAGTTTTACGAAAAGTATCCACACCTCCAAGGGTATCCGGACCTTCAAGACGCTAAAGCTACCCTGAAGAAAGTCCTCGAGCTTTATACACATGTGGAGATGGAGGAGGCCTGAGGGATGTTTTTTAAGACGCAGCACAAGAACTACGGCCTCACGGCTCTCAGAGCGAAAGGCCGGATGAAGAAGGGGGAGCTTAACCGCACAGAAACCAGTTACGCGCAGTATCTGGAGGGAGAGAAACAAAGCGGGAGAGTGGCTGACTACTGGTTTGAGTCTTTGAAACTGAAGGTCGCTGATGGCACTTGCTGGTACACACCGGACTTCATGGTTCTCCTGCCGGATGGGAGACTGGAGCTGCATGAGGTCAAGGGCAGCCCGCGAGTCTTCTTTGACGACGCGAAGTGCAAGGTCAAAGTGGTAGCGACTTCCTTCCCTTTCGCGATGAAGGTTGTCTATCCGCGCGCCAAAAAGAACGGCGGTGGATGGGATGTTGATGAGTTCTGACGGGAGAGATACGTGATCGAAGACCGGGATCTGAACGCAAGGCTTGAGAACTGGGCGAGAGTTTACAGGGACCGATCATGCTTACGCGCATCGTGGCTTGCGAAGATGATCGCCCTGTACGGAGCGGAAGGCAGGGGCATAGCGAACGAGTGTGAGAAAGATTGCAGCCCTGTAGATGTAAAAGACGCCGCCAGGGTTGAGCGAGCGCTGTGTTCTCCACTCTATCCGGAGAAGTACAGGCTTATGGTTTGCGCGCTCTACCTTCGCCCGTCTCTCTCGGTAGGAAGAATTGGCCGGGCGATGGGGCTAAGCAAAAGAAGGTTCGATGAGGAGATTCACAGCGCTTCGGTCATGCTTTCTAATATCCTGGAGTTTTACGCTCGGGATTGCTCTTGAAAAAATAAAATAATGGGTTACAATTGGAGGTACCAGTAAGCGAAAGACGCAAGAAGTACGATTGGAGAGCCGGTTGGCTCTCTTGTTGTGCCCGAAAGAAACAGCGTGTAGGGTGCTGGTTAACTTCTCTGGATATACAACTCATCCTCGGATCCGTACGCAGATCCGGGGATTTTTTTGTGCGGGAGACTTCGCGTGGAGAGAAACGAAAACAGCAGAAAAGGTGTGAAGGCCATCCTTAAGCTGGGCAAAGACTCCAGGGTTGAAATAGGCGGGGATCAAGTCCGAATTTTTGGGGAGGTTATGGTCAAAGGATCTGTGCTAGAAACCAAATCCTTGTCTAATTCCGGCTTGGACTCCCCCAAGAAGACCAATTTGTAGTTTCTTACGGTATACCGACCTCTCGGTAAGACGCACTCTTGGCCACACTGCGGGCAGGTAGCGCCCTTGATGTGGAGAGAAGACTCGAAAATAATACCTTCCGGCATATCGATGCTGATTGTGTATTTGCAGCCGCATTCGCAAGTGTGTTCGAATGTGGCGCGTGAATACACTAGAGCCTCTAAAGTGCCATCGGGTTTAAGTGTTAATTCCGGCATTAAAGTCTCCCAGAAAGCAGGGGGAAGAGATAGGGGCGCAAGTGCATTGCCGATACCCCCTTTGGATTGGCTACCTTATGTATTAAAACACACTTGGGGAGGGCTAGATGGCTTTATTGCATATTTGCGCTTACCCAGGCTGCCAGGAAGCTATCCCTCTGTCTGATAAGTACTGTGCCCGCCATAAAGAGAAGGGTAAAGAACTGGCGGCGGAACGCGAAGCGAGGCGGAAGAGATTCAAAGGCTCTTCCGCTGAACGTGGCTATGGTTCTAAGTGGCGGAAGCGCAGAGCGGCATTCCTGAAAGAACACCCACTATGTGAGGAGTGTCTGAAGCGTGGGCTGCTGGTTAAGGCAACTGATGTGGATCACATCATTCCGCATCGGGGGAACCAGAAGCTTATGTGGGATCAGAACAACTGGCAGGCGCTGTGCCATGCGTGCCATAGCCGTAAGACTGCCAGCGAGGACGGCGGCTTCGGGAACTCAATGTTTTGAGTAGGTTTCGAGTAGCTTTTGAATTCGCAGTTCTCTTGAGATCATTTCTTCCGTAATAAAGTTAATGATGTCTGACAGGGCTTTTGCTACATCTTCTGGGTTGGAGCCCTTTTGACCGTACATTTCGCTTATTGAGTCTGCGTGGACAAAGGCGTTCCCGGTTATTCGGCAGGCGTCCATTGCCCTTCGTAGTGGAGATTCATTGGGTGCGGCTCTTTTTATTTTGTCGATCAGACGGGCATCATTGAACCCTAAGTGGGTGAGCAGCTGTTCGAGACAAAGCCGGAGAAGGATACAAGATGCAAACGGCGACGCTCCCAGGCATGCTTGAGCCTCAGTAAATGTTTGCTTTACGTGTTCCGGCATATCCGGGTTTGGTTTTATTGTCTGCATATTAGCCATCGGGTAGACCAGCTTATCGTTCAGCCACAAAGTTAATTTGTGGCAGGTAACGCATTCCCCGATAGCAGCTTTGTCGCCGAGCATAAAGCTCTGGTCGTCTATTCGGATAAATGGTTCTTCTCCAGTTGGTGCCGTTTTTATTAAGTGCCAAATGATTTGAGAGTTGTTATTGCAGTGTGGGCAGGTAAAAGAAACCGGTAATCTTTTGCTTAATGTGGTCAGGGTTGAGGACATGGCTGTAGAGAATAAAGTGGTTTGCCTTGCCAGCGTATTTAAGAGCATCGCCGACGCTAAAAAGATTTTAGAGGAATTGTCTGAGATCTCGAACAAGCGATTTGATGGCAGTGCCCTCCCTTTAAGTGAGATTGTTGATCTGTCGTCCCGGCTCAGTGATTGCAAAACAAACATCTTGGTCAAACTGATTGAATCGGAGAAGGTGAGCTGACGAAGCAGGGGTGAGGTGGCTTTAGGGATAAGGTGAAGCATGGTTAGAGACTGGGAACAGTTGCTACACGTTCTTGAAGACATAGAACGAGAGCGGGTCATTGATCGCCTGACGTCCATTGACGAAGCAGACGAGGATCTGTACTGCGGGCATCTTCTGCTGGCGGAAGACGCGGGGCTTATTGAAGGTCTCCATGTCCGCCGCCTTGAGGATGGAAGCTGGGGGTATGACAGAGAAGCCTACCCGAGGCTGACCTTTGCCGGGCACGACATGCTTGACGCTCTCCGTTCCAGCAAGGTCTGGAGGGAAGTGAAGCGTACAGCTTCTGAACTGATGGTGCCTATCTCTATGGAGCTGATCAAACACACGCTCACCAGTATGCTGAGCCAGCAAGCCCCGTGATTTAAGAGGGGGTGAGGCGGGTCAGATTTTGGACGCAAAAGCCCCTGAGACCGCGCCCTTCACCAATTTTTTACGCGTGCTTTTCAATTTTTGGATATGCCCAGGCTCAGAAAATCCGATGCGGAGAAATCGGCCAGAGGGACGCTGCAGAAATGCCGTTCTTCCAAGCCGTACCCGGTTTCGGGGAGTGTTTTATCTGAAGAACCTCCCGTCGGGATTCCGGGAGACGCAAAAGAGGTATGGGTGCTTGCGGTCAAGAACGCGCCGAAGGGGCGGCTGTCGGTTGTAGACGGGCCGGCGCTTGAGCAATGGTGCCGCACGTATGCTCTGTGGCGTCGGATGGCAAAAACAGTAGAGCATGGAGCCCTTTTTGATGAGGAAGAAACGACCGGGAGGAGGAAACTCAGCCCGGAGTTTCAAGCGATGCAGATTCTTGTCGGGACGCTGATCAAGCTTGAAAAAGAGCTTGGTTTTACCCCTGTCTCCCGCGCGCACGCGCCCGCGCAGGAAGAAGAGCTGTTAGAGAAAAATCCTTTTGAAGCCTGATGAAGAAACCTGATTACGTTGCTATAGCCAAGGAGTACATGAGCGGCGTATTGGATGGGAGTGTGCCCGCATGTCCCTTTGTGAAGCAGGCAGTTCAGCGCCAGTTACATGACCTGAGGCGATGGGGCCCCGAGGGTGGTGACTACTACTTTGACGAAAAAGAGGCTTCCCGGCCATGCTGGTTCATTGAGAATCTGACGCACACGAAGGGTGAGCTGGCGGGTCGCCCCATTCACCTTGAACCGTGGCAGGTGTTTCTGCTCACAACCCTTTTTGGATGGAAGTCGAAGGCCGGCAACAGGCGCTTCAGGTCTGCGTATGTTGAAGTGCCCAGGGGAAACGGGAAGGCTCTTGCCTTAGACACAGAAATTCCTACTCCTGACGGTTTCAAGCTCATGCGGGATCTCAAAGTCGGAGATCTTGTTTATGGGACGGACGGAAAAGCGTGCCATGTCATCGCCGCGACAGATGTTATGCGTGGTCGGCCATGCTATGAGGTCGAGTTCAGCACGGGCGAAGTCATTGTCGCTGATGCAAAACATGAGTGGGTAACAGATTCAAGGTATGACCGCGACAGGCTGAAGGGACGAAACAACAAACACATTGGTCCGAAGCCCTGCGTTAAAACAACAGAGGAAATAGCTGCTTCTGTTTTCTGCCGTGGCGAACATAACCACCGCATTGAGGTGGCGGCTCCAGTAGACGGTGTCTGTCATGAATTGCCGATACCGCCGTATCTTCTTGGGCTGTGGCTTGGAGATGGCGCGACAAATTCTTCGCGATTTACGTGTTCTGATAAAGACGTTGAGATTATTGAACGAATAAAGGCTCTTGGTTACCCGGTTCATAAGGTTAAAGGAAGTTGCGCGTGGTCTATTTCCACTGGGCTTAAAGATCGAGATTCAAAGACAAACTCGTTTCAAGTTCAACTTCGGCGACTTGGTGTTCTTGGAAATAAGCACATTCCAAACGCATACATGAACGCGCCGTTTTCTGATCGGCTTGAGCTGCTTCAGGGGCTGATGGATACGGACGGATTCATAAGCAAGGGTCAGGGGCAATGCGAATTTGTGCAGAAGAAGCGCGAAATAGCGCTTGGCGTGTATACCCTGGCAGCATCTCTCGGGATGCGTCCCACAATTCACGCAAAAAGAGCGTTCTGCAACGGGAAAGACTGTGGAATCGTATATCGCGTGATGTTTCATGCTTATCGCGAAATTCCTGTGTTCAAGCTAAAGAGAAAGCTTGAACGCTTGCGCGAGCGCCCAGTTAAACGGGGCTTGCAGGATTATCGGCAGATCGTTCGCTGTGATCCTGTTCAATCCGTCCCGGTCAGGTGCATAGAAGTTGATTCTCCTGATCATTGCTACCTCGTCACTAGGGGATTTATCCGCACTCACAACTCGACCCTACTTTCCGGCATCGGATTGTTCTGCCTCTGCGCCGACCATGAACCGGGCGCCGAGGTCTACAGTTTTGCGACAACCCGCGAGCAGGCGAAAATCGTCTTTGGTGATGCGCAGACGATGGCGCGGGGTAATCGCGCGCTGCAGGAAGCGTATGGGCTGGAGGTTACTGCGCACGCACTGTATGTCCCCGCGACCAATTCAACCTTTCAGGCGAAGAGTGCGGAAGGGTCTACTTTGGATGGCCTGAACACGCATCTGGCCATTATTGACGAACTCCATGCGCATAAGAAGAGAGACGTTTTCGACGTTGTTGAGACATCGCTGGGGAAGCGCAGAAATTCGCTAATGGTTTCGATCACAACGGCAGGCGTTGACCGGACGGGGATTTGTTATGAGCAGCGCACGCTCGTAACAAAGATTCTTTCAGGGTCGCTTCAGGACGAATCCTATTTTGGGATCATCTACACGCTGGATCCGGATGATGACTGGAAGAGTGACGAGGCGCTGGCAAAAGCCAACCCGAACTGGGGAGTGTCTGTCCGGCCTGAGGTCATACGGGCATTGCAGGCAAAAGCGATCGCGACGCCCAGCGCTGAGAACAACTTCAAGACGAAGCATCTTGATGTCTGGTGCAACGCGGATGTCGGCTGGATGGACATGAAGGCGTGGGATGCCTGCGCGGATGAAAGTCTGGATGAGTCGGATTTTGACGGAGAGCCGTGCTGGCTGGGGCTTGACCTTGCTTCTACGAGCGACATGACGGCGAAGGTGAAGATTTTCCAGAGAAAGATTGATGGTGCCAGCCACTATTACCTGTTTGGGGATTATTGGCTCCCAAGAACGGCGATTGAACGAGGGGTGAATTCTCAATACCAGGGGTGGGAGTACTTGGGGTATCTCCATGTTTGTGAAGGTCCAGTGACGGATTTCGCCGAGATACGAGATTCAATCCTTGAGGATTGTGGGCGCTACTCCGTTCAATCAGTGGCTTATGACCCATTCCAGGCCGTACAGCTCTCGAAAGAACTCAGCGATGACGGTGTGCCTATGGTGCTTTGCAAACAGACCGTCGCGAACCTTTCTGATCCTATGAAGCAGTTTCAGGCATTGGTACTTGATCATCGTCTGCATTTCAACGGAGACCCGGTTCTTACATGGATGGTAAGCAACGTGGTCTGTCATGTTGATGTCAAGGAGAACATTTATCCCAGGAAGGACGCTCCGGAGAACAAGATTGACGGGGTTGTAGCAGGGATCATGGCGCTCTCCCGGGCATTGCTGAATGACGAGCACCGGGCAATGGATTTGAATGAGTTTCTCAAATTATGAAGATATCTTCGATTTTTGGGTCTATTGCCCATATGGTGGGGTGGGGCTCACCTATCGGCGACGCGTCCGGGGTTCAGAACCGATTGCCAACGGGGGCAGCCGTCAGCGGTGTCCGTCCGATTCCGCCGGACCATGGCCTTCAGCTTTCGGCAGTATGGTCATGCGTCACTCTGCTTGCGGAAACAATAGCGTCTCTGCCCATTGTTGTTTATCGCAGAGATTCTGATGGGAATCGGGAGGAAGAACGGAATTGCCGAGTGTGGCAGGTGCTCCGCGCGCCAAATGCCAATATGACACCGCATGATTTCTGGATCGCGATGGGGCTGAATCGGTTCCTTCGAGGGAATGCGTATGCGCTCATTAAAAGGGACGGTGCGGGGCAGCTTGTGAGTCTGACACCTCTTGCCGCTGACCAGATGGAGGTCGGCGTGGTAAATGGCGAGGTTGTCTATCAGTATTACAAGGACGGGAATCTCTACGAGTTCAGAGCCGACAAAATTCTGCATTGGAAGGGGCTGGGGAACGGCATTGTGGGGTTGTCTACGCTCGAGTATATGCAGGCAACCACGGCAGAGCTTGTGAATGCGCAGAAGAATGCCACAACGATGTACGGTAATGGCAACCAGCTGACCGGTCTGCTGATGATTGACCAGGATCTGACGGAAGACCAGATTCGGCAGCTGAGGGAGCGATATGGGAATCTCCCGCCGGTGACCGGGAATTCAAGCGATTGGCTTCATGTTCTTCCGGGGGATATGAAATATCAGCAGATCGCGATGTCGGCCGCTGACGCGCAGCTGCTGGAAACCCGGCAGTTTGGGATTGAGGAGATAGGTAGGTGGTTTGGTGTTCCCAGCGCGCTTCTTAATAGCTCTGGCGGTACGGCGGCAAGTGGGCTTGAGCAGATTATTGAAGGCTTTTATCGGTCGACGATTCAGCCGCTTTGCACTGGCCTTGAACAAACGCTTACGAAAACGCTGTTTACGGTTCTCGAAAGCGAGACGCTTAATTGCGAGTTCAAGATGAGCGCGCTTCAGAGAGCGAATATCGCCAGTCGGTATGACAGCTACAGCAAAGCACTCCAGAACGGCTTCATGACACGGAATGAGGTGAGGCGGCTCGAGAACCTTCCGGTTGTGGATGGCGCGGACGCGCTGACTGCCCAGAACAATCTTGTCCCGCTTGACAAGCTTGGGGAGCAGAAAAACACCAGCCAGACCCCGCTGGGGGAACCAATTAAGCAGTGAGGCGCATATGACGCAGATTATTGAAAAGACGCTTTCGCTCGATGATGTGGAACTGAAGACAGAAGGAGACGCGGGAGTTTTCCGCGGTTACGCCTCAAAGTTCAACGGCATTGACAGCTATGGTGACACCATTCTCCCCGGAGCCTATCAAAAGGTCCTGGGAGAGAAAATGCCGCCGATCTTCCTGAACCACAACACGATGGATCTCCCGATTGGTCGGTATACGGCGATGAAGGAGAACGCCCAGGGACTTTATGTTGAAGGGAAGCTGACCCTTTCGATTCAAAAGGCCCGGGATGTCTATGAAGCGATGAGAGCGGGGACGATTGACGGGCTCTCCGTTGGGATCCTGCTTTCCAAACAGGACTATGACTGGAACGAGGACGGCGGACGGAACATCAAATCAGTTTCCGGGCTGCGGGAAATTTCAGTCTGCACATTCCCCGCTGATGACCGGGCGCGTATTGGCCTGGTGAAGTGTGAAGACATTCAGGGAGCAATTTCTATTCGGGAGCTTGAAGAGAACCTGCGGGACGCAGGCCTGTCCAAAGCTCAGGCTCAGGCCTTTATTTCGAAGGCCAAAGAGCTGATTCTCAGCGAAAGGGATCAGAGGGATTCTGAGTCTGAAGCTGAAAAACAGGTACTGGCGAAACTTAAGACTATCGCCGGAAGGTTCTAACTATCAGAGGAACTGATATATGGCAACAGAAGAAATCAATACCGCTCTTGAGGCTCTTTCCAAGATTGACGCCTCTATCGCGGGCATGCAGGAATCCGTTAAGAAGGGCGAAGCCGCCCAGGCGGATGTTCAGAAGAAGATTGACGAGCTGGGAGAGAAGCAGGTGCTTTTTTCCCGCCAGCTGCTGGATATCCAGCAGAAAGCCCAGAAGGCAGAGGGTGCCGCCGATCTGGTGGATAAATCGATTGGGGCGCAGTTTGTAAACTCTGATTCCTATAAGCGCTTCAAGGGCACTTCGGGCGCTCGTTCCGCGTCGGCTGAGGTTTCGAATAAGTCGGCAGAGAATCCCGTCACTTCGGCTCAGGCAAAACTGGTTCCGTATCGTGTTCCGGGTATTGTCCCGCTTGACACTCGTGAGCTTACGATTGAGGGGCTCTTCCCGAGGATTCCGACTGCGGCTCAGACGATTGAGTACATGCGTGAGAAGACTTTCACGAATGGAGCCGCTACGGTCGCGGAGGCGGCGATGAAGCCCTCCTCCTCTTTCGAGTTCGAGCTAAAGCAGACTCCTGTTCAGGTGATCGCGCATTGGACCAAGATTACCCGTCAGCTTGCTGATGATGCTCCGGCTCTCCAGGCTTTCATTAACGCGCGCATGATCTACGGTGTGAACCTTGCGGCTGAGGATCAGCTGCTGACAGGGGATGGGACTTCTTCCAATCTGTCCGGCATTATGGCGGCGGGGAACTATACCGCTCAGAGCTTTAAGCTTGCCGACATTGGCGGCGCCGGCTCGACGATGCTTGACCTGCTCCGCGTGAGCTTCGCGACTATTAACGCCGCGGGCTACCGCACAAGCGCGGTAGTGCTTAATCCGGTGGATTGGGCGGTTCTTCAGGGGCTGAAGGCGGCGGATGGTGTGTATCTGCTTGGGTCTCCGGCTAACTCCTTCGCGTCGTCTTCGATCTGGGGAGTCCGCGTAGTTGAGTCTGCCGCTATGGCTAAGGGCAAGTTCCTTGCCGGAGACTTCGCCCGTGCCGCAACGGTCTATGACCGTATGTCTACGGTGGTCGACATTGCCGCGCAGAATGAGGATGACTTCATCAAGAACCTCTATACGATCCGAGCTGAACGTCGTCTTGCGCTTGCGGTTGAGCATTCCAACGCGGTTATCGGCGGCGCGCTCGCTGTTCCTTCGGCCTGATAAGCCATAACCGTTTGGTTTGACTGGGGCGGGAGAGGAAACTCTCCCGCTTTTTGTATGCGAATTGAATTTCTGAAAGACAGCCTTTCAATGATTGGTCGTCACAAGGCTGGAGATGTTGAAGAGATTTATGACCCATATGCCGTTGTTTTGGTTGAAGCCGGGCTGGCACAGGCGGCAAAAGCTCTCAAACCGGAGGGCAGACCGCGGAAGGCAGTGAAGAAGGGCGGGGAAAATGAGTGATGTTGTTGGCGCCGTAGATCTGGAGACAGCGAAGAAGCAGCTGCGTGTTGAGTACACCGAGGATGACGCCCTTATCACAGCATATATTGCCGCGGCTACCGCGCAGTGTGAGCAGATATGTGGGCGGGAGATCGTGAAGAGGACGGATAGCAACGCGCTGTGTGAGTCTGTGGATACCGTCCCCGCGGCAGTCAAAACATGGGTGCTTCTGACCGTAACGGATCTGTATGAGAAGCGGGGGGCGTCTGAGAGCCCAGTGGCTACCGGCCGGCGGTTTTATGACCATTTGCTGGATGGGTATAGAACTTTTTGAGGGGCGATATGCAGCTTCCGACGGTAGGCGAAATGAGAAGGCGGGTTGCGATTTATAACGTTGCGTTCTCTTCTTCGGGGGCTTCGGCGCTTTCAGAAAAGCGAGTATTGATGCTGGAAGCGTGGGCGAAGCACGAAATAGTGGGCGGGCAGAATTACTGGGACTCGGTGAATGTTGAAGAAACCGTGACAGATCGATTCATTATCCGGTACTCAAAGTCACTGCAGACGACCCCTCCAAGTCTGAAACGGATGATTGAGCTTGATTGCGATGGGATTACGTATCGCGTCCGGCGCGTCACTGACATGAATGGAGTGGGGAGATTTACCGCACTTGAATGTGAGGCACTCCATGGATAAAGCATCTGCGCTTGAGTTTTCGGTTCGGTTCCGGAAGCCCTTCCGTTTTGTCGATTTTGACACCAAGGTGCTGAAACGGTCATTCCGAAAGATAGGACAGAAAGTCCAGGGGATGGCCAAGAAGAACGTCAGTACCAGAGGAGTTTCGAAGGCGGATGAATTCCCGGGGATGAGTACGGGGAAACTCAGGGGCTCGATTAAGTACCGGGTGTCCCATTCAGGGTTTTCGGTTGGTATTGCCAACTATATGACCAACAGCATTCGGGAGCGGGGAGCTTATTACCCCGCTTTTGTGTATTGGGGGCACAGGGCGCCGGGAGCGGACAGGAACGCGCTTCGTAAGCCGGACAGACGGCAGCAGCACAAAAAGAGGCACGGGGAAAAGGTAGCGGCTCCTCGCAAAAACTGGATTGTTGAGGCGGCCAATCAATACGGGAATGAAGCGTATCAGAAAGATATGGCGGAAATTCTTGATGAGGCACTTAAGCCGGGGATCATATCGGGATGAAGCTTGCGACGATCATTTCAGCTCTTAGAGCCTACTGCTCGAGTTTTGAAGGGCGGGTTGGGGGCGCGGCGGAATACGCGGCCATTGATATTACCAATCTGCCGATGCCTTGCGCCTTTGTTTTGCCGGTATCTGAGATCGGGGAAGACATGGACAGCATGGGGACCGATTACCGACAGCGTGTCAAACAGATCTTTTGTGTTGTTATTTTGGTATCTACGGCTGATCAGGAACGAGGGCAGGATGCTTTTGACGCGATTGAAGATCTGAAGGCTGAGATTTTCAAAGCGATTCTAGGAACCTCAACCGCCGAGACGGATGAGATTGTCTATGAAGGCTATTCAGATCCGGATCTTAATCGGGCCCGGCTGGCGCTTCAGCTGTCTTTCTCTGTTTCTTACGACGTTGTTGACGCAGATACGGGGCATGGTCGTGAGCTTGATGGCTTGCCTGATTTGAAAGGTATTGATTCGAAAATTGATCCAGCCCCGGCGGACTGGGTTGATGCAGTAAGTTTTAAGGTTAATTTAGACAAAAAAGCGGGGTCTTAAATGGCAATTTCGTTTTCAAATATTCCCAGCGGGGTCAGGGTCCCGCTTTTTTATGCTGAGGTTGATAATTCCCAGGCGAATATCGGGTCAAACAACCTGAAAGCGCTTCTGATTGGGCAGAAGGTATCCAGTGGCAAGGCAGAAGACGGAGTCCCGGTTCTGGTTACCGGTGACAGCCAGGGGAAAGAGCTTTTTGGCCATGGGTCGATGCTGGCGCGGATGAATTCAGCGTTCCGCGAGAATAACAGCGTTGGCGAAGTATGGGCTATTGCTGTCTCTGACCCGAAAGACGGGAAGAAAGCATCAGGAACCCTCACTTTTTCCGGGACGGTCACGGCGGCGGGAACGGTTTACGTTTACATTGGGGCGGATTGCGTAGCTATTAATATCCCGAACTCCTCAGACGCTGCCGCAGTTGCGAAGGCGGTCACTGCGGGGATTAACGCTAAAACCGATTTGCCGGTAACGGCTGAAGCGTCAGAAGGCGTTGTCACGATCCAGGCAAAGAATACCGGCGCATATGGGAATGACATTGCTCTGCAGTTGAACTTCCAAGGATATGCGGCGGGGGAGGAACTGCCTGAAGGCATTGCGTGCGAAGTTGCCACTCTGTCAGGGGGATCGGGAGAGGTCGATCTGGAGGCAGTTATTACAGCCATGGGGGATGAATCGTATGATTTCATCGCCATGCCATACGCGGATGGAGCTCATATTGCGAGTTTCACCACGGAAATGAATGACAAAACCGGCAGGTGGAGCCCTATCCGGCAGATTTATGGGCATGTGTATACCGCGAAGCGTGATACCGTCAGTAACCTTCAGGCGGTTGGGAAAGGGCTTAATGACCAGCACTTAACGGTGATGGCCGTTGAGCCGAAATGCCCGAGTCTCGCGGTTGAGGTTCTTGGGGCGCTGGTCGGGAGCTGCCTCACGGCTATTCAGAATGATCCGGCGCGTCCGCTTCAGACGCTTGAACTGGTTGGGATTACGCCTTCTCCAATTGGGAAGAGATTTACCCTTACCGAGAAGCAGACACTGCTTACATCGGGAATCGCGACCAGTTATGTCGCGGGTGGGTATGTGAGAATTGAGCGCTGCATTACGACCTATCAGACAAATAGTCTGGGGGACGCTGATACCAGTTATCTTGACAGCAACACACTCCATTCTTTGGCTTACATCATTCGGCGCCTTAAGAGTGTTGTCACGTCTAAGTATCCGCGCTGCAAACTGGCGGATGACGGGACTCATTACGGCCCCGGCCAGGCGATTGTTACGCCTTCTGTAATCAAATCAGAAATTATCGCCATGTATTCCCGCCTGGAGACCGAGGGCATTGTCGAGAACGCGGAGGCATTTGCTGAAAACCTGATTGTTGAGAGAAACGCGTCAGACCCGAATCGGGTAGATGTACTCCTGCCGCCCGATCTTGTGAATCAGCTGCGGATTTTCGCGACACTGGTTCAGTTCCGTCTTCAGTACAACGAATGAGGATTTAGAAAATGGCTAAAGGCATTGCGGGTACGTGTTACCTGAAGGTTGACGGAGAGCAGCTTTCTGTCAGTTCCAATTCGATTTCCATTCAGTCCACGGAGGTGAAGCGGGAGGCTGTTATGGGGTCTACCGGGCTTGCCGGATATTCGGAAGAAGCGGTTGCCCCGACTATTTCGGGGACATTCAATGTTACGGCGGATTTCCCGCTGAAGAAACTGTTGAATGGGACGGAGTTCACTGTAACCGCGGAACTGGTGACAGGGAAGGTTTACACGCTTTCTGACGCTTTTGTTTCCGGTGATGTGAGCTACAAAACCGGAGAAGGCACAATTGAGCTGACTTTTACCGGCGTTAAAGGAGCGTGGTCCTGATGGGAGCGGCAGAATTCAAACTTACGGCGCCGATCAAGCGCGGCGAAGACACGATTGAAGTACTGGAGCTGCGCGAGCCGACCGCGAAGGACATCAAGGTGCTTGGCTTCCCGATTACCGGGGAGAAGCGTGTCGACGCGGCAGTTGTTTACGACTATATCGAGCGGCTGGCGGCTATTCCTCCGTCTACTGTGGATCAGATTTCGGCTTCTGATTTTATTGGGCTGATGGCGCTGGTCCTTGGTTTTTTCGGTGGTGCGCCGGAATAAGTGAGAAAGAGTTCAGGGGGCGGGTGTTCCAGCTGGCGCACTGGTGGGGCATCAACCCCTTTGAACTTGAAGAACGGCCTTTGTCTGACATCCAGGAACTGCTGTATCAGGCAAACGAGATTCACGAAGAGGAAGAACGATGGCGGCAACAAACAAAGTATTCTCGCTGAGAACTGTTCTTGCCTGCCAGGACGAAATATCCGAGAAACTGAAGAAAGTCAGGACGAATCTCAGGAACCTTGATCGGGCTTTTGACAGAGTGAGCCGATCCGCTGGGGACGTTGCCTCAAAGGTTTTCGCGCCATTGATGGCAGTAGGCGGCGCGGGGCTGTTCTCTGTGGCTTCTTCTGTCCAGACGTTTATCGAGCTGGGAGACGCAATTGACAAGGCATCTCAGCGGGCAGGGGTAGGAACCGGAGCGCTGCAGAAGCTTCGGTTTGCCGCGAAACTTTCCGGGATGGAAGCCGAAGAAATGGATCGGGCGCTCTCCAAGCTCTCCGGGGAGATGGGGAAGGCCGCGAGTGGGGAAAATAAAAATCTTCCCCAACTGTTTTCTGATTTGGGCGTTTCATGGAAAGACGCAAAGGGCCACGTTAAAGATTCCGCAACGGTATTTCGGGAACTCTCTGAGGCGATCAAGGTTAATGAGAATCCCGCGGCAAGGCTTCAGATTCTTACGGACGTTTTTGGCGACAAGCTGGCCGCCAGGCTGATCCCTCTGATGAAGGACGGGGCAGCCGGGCTTGACGAAATGTCAAAGAAAGCTGAAGAGCTGGGGATTGTTGTCAGTTCTGATGACGTCAAGGCGGCAGCTGAGCTTGGCGACACAATGGATATTTTCCATATGTCACTTTCAGCTTTGCAGACGACCATTGGCGCGCGGCTTGCCCCTGTCATCAAACGGGTGGTTGAACGTCTGGAAGATGTGATCGGGAGAAACAAAGAGCTGATCAGCCAGAAGATCGCGGAGGCTGTTCAGGCATTTTCTGACGCCTTGGAGCGCGTTCCCTGGGACACCGTCATTACAGTGATTTCATCGGTAATCAGCGCTTTTGGGTGGGTGTTTAACGCTATCGGCGGAGTGAACACGATTCTCGCTGTATTGGCGGGTGTGGGCATCGGACGTTTTATCATGAGCGTCGCCCGGCTTGTCAGCGCGCTGAATGGGGTGAGAGTCGTTTTTATGGCGTCTTTCGGGCTCCCGGGGCTTCTTATCGCGGGGGCTGTTGCCGCGGTTGTGTATCTGGCGACTGTAATTTATCAGCACTGGGATGTCATTTCGGAGAAACTGCGCATACTCGCCGCAAAATTTTATGAGGTGGCGGACCCGGTTATCCGTGTTTTGAAAACGGTATTTCTGGCCTTTGCAGGAGTGCTGGCTGTTTCCATAGGGACAACGATTGACGCCATTTCCGCGATCATACGTGGGCTTTCTCCGGTTATCAGAGTGATAGGCGGAGCGCTTGTGTTTTTGGCGGGGATGGTACGCGATGCTTTTGTCGCGCTTACGTTTCCTATTCGCGCGGCATGGGATGCCTTGAAACCTATCCTCCAGCCGATTTTTGACTGGATTATGTCGAAGCTTGACGCACTGGCCAATCTGGCGCCGTCGTGGCTGAAAGATCTTGTCGGATGGAGCGGAGGAGGAACAGCACCTGCGCCCGCGGTCCCAGGAGTCCCTGCTACCGGTGGTTCTCCCTCATCTCCGGCCGCTGGAGTTGGCAGCATGACGATTCATGTGGTTGGGGAAAACGGGGCAAAGGCGAGAATCGATAATCTGGATGCCCGCAATATGAATATTTCGGCGGACGCGAAGAGTTATGACCCGGGAGATTCTTTCTAAATGACAGTATCATCGGCAGCAACAGAAGCGCAGAAAAATCTCATGGATGCGTCGTACCGCGGAGTTCCGTTCTATGTCACCAGTACAAAGCTGAAAGTGGGACGGCGAGTGGTGCTTTTTGAATACCCTCAGCAAGACAAACCTTTTGTAGAGGATCTAGGGCGGGCCGCCCGGATTGTAACGGTAGAGGCGTTCACGACCGGGAGGGATTATGTCGAGCGTATGAGCGCGCTGGTTAAGGCGCTCGAGACGCAGGGCGGGGGCGAACTGGCAGACCCGTGGGTAGGGAGGATGACAGCGACGCCTCAATCTGTCAGCCAGGTAACGTACACAACAAGGCTTCGGCTGGCGCAGATTTCAATCACGTTCGTGGAATCTGGTGAGCTGTCCTTCCCAACGGCCGCAATCAGTACGCACGACGATGTTTGTATTAAAGCGGATGGGATAGCTGCGGCGGCACAAAATTATGTGGGCACGGCAATTGACTTGTCAGGGGCTCAGGATTTTGTGGTCAGTAACATTGTGGGAAAGCTTGAGTCGGCCCTGAAAAATGAGGGGATACAATCGCTCGCCACGATGTTTAAGTTAGATAAGCTGGATGAACTGGCAAAGGTGGCCGCGACGGTTCTGACGACGGATCCGGGCGCTTTTGCGAGTACGCTTGTGAGTTCGCTTGGTCTTGGTTCTTTTGTAGAAACGGTGAGGGACTGGCGGCGGGTGGCTTATCTTGCCCAGGGGATTTCATATGGGGCGGATTTCAATGTAAGGGATTCGATCCTATACCCATCCGGGACGGCTGATTATGAAACCGCGAAGGCTGTTGAGGCTATTAACACGGGGATTCGGCTGATCAGTATCAGTAACGCCGTTGGGGCGGCAGGCAACATTGGGACGGGTCTTGATCGGGTAGATGAAACTCAGCCTTCCCAGGTGATGGCTTATGACGACATGATTGCGGTACGTGATAGCCTGCTTTCCGCGATTGATAATGAGATGCTGAAGGTGTCGGATGACAGCGTGTACTCAGCGCTTTCTTTGGCTTACTCGTCCGTGTGGAATGACATGACGGTCCGGGCAGAAAACAAAGCCCGGCTGATTGACTACACCCCCGAGGAGATCATGCCGGCGCTGGTGCTGGCTTATGATTATTACGGAGACGCCGCGCGGGATACTGAAATTGTTGAGCGTAACGGCATTCGAAGACCGGCGTTTGTCCCCGCGAAGCCCCTGAAACTTTTGAGTACTTAATTTTTCTTTTTAACGTCCCTCCTGGGCAGTAAGATGAAATGAGAAGCTTTTTTCTGCCTACGCAGAGGTGTTTCTAAGGCTGGTGGAGGGGAGCATGAGAAAGATTTTCGTATTGCTGTTAGGTTTGCTTGTGGCAATACCTGCCGTTTCGGCTGGTGGGAATTCTCCCGAGAGAAGGGCCTCCATTTCGTCGCCGGATAAGCCCCTGCATGGAGAAGCTACTGCTGCTTCCAGAAAAGGGAAGTTTGATAAAAACGGGGTTTATGTTTCCCCTAGCGGATATGTATTTAGGGCAGGGAAGGGGGGAACCGTCAGGTTGAGGGAGCCTATCCAAAAGGAAACACCACCTTCATTCCTTGACATGAGAAGGGTCGGAAGGAATGGTCTTGGGGAGGTTTGGGAAGACACCAGGAATGGGCGCACCTACATATGCAATGAATCGGGGTGCCGATGAGACGGTAGTTAAGGAGGGGGATTAAGCGCTCTGGGAACAGGGCGCTTTTTTATTATGGAACAAACGGTCGTAAAACTTCTGATTGGTGGTAAAGAATACCGCGCGTGGCAGCTTGTCAGCATATCTTCAAAGCTGCTGAGCTACGCGAGAGTGTTCAGAGTGGGTTTTACCCGTGAGTCAGCGGGGACTGGGATAGGAATTAAGATCGGCGATCTGGTGCGGGTAAAGATTGATGATGACCTGGTTTTGACCGGATACGTAACCAAGACAAATTTCTCGTATTCAGAAAAAGGTATCGAACTGTCCATAGAAGGGGCGAGTAAAACCGTTGATCTTGCCGAAGGATATATGGCGGTTAAGAGCGTTAAGCAATTCACGAATCTGACAGTGTCGCAGACGCTCCAGCTATTGGCAAAACCGTATGGAGTGTCGGTAGTCCGTCAGAAGGCAGGGAAAGACCCAAAAGCGTCGGTGGCTATTGCCGCCACAGATTCCATAAAAAAGATTTTGGATGGCGTGGTGAAGAAGCATACCCTCGTCATCACGGATAATGAAAGCGGCGATTTGGTAATGGCGAGCCCCGGCGGTGGCGGGCGCACCGCTGACTCTCTGGAGTTAGGGAAAAACGTCTTATCCGGGGACCAGACATTTGATTCTTCAAAACTGTTCAGCCGTTACTATGTGGTGGGGCAGCAGTCCAACTCGGGGAGCACTCATCCGGTTTCCGCGAATGGAGCGTTCAGGTACACGGAGGATAGTCAGGTACAGCGCCCCCGGTATTACGTAGAGAAGCTAAGTGGGTCTCCCACGGCTGCGGATCTCCAGCAAAGATCGGTTCTTTTGGCCGAGTACCGTCGCGGGCAGGCTCAGGCTTTGCACTACACCGTGCAGGGGTGGCGGCAAAGCGACGGCAGCCTGTGGAAGGTTAATCGGCTCTGCCGGGTTAAAGATTCTATTTTGGGGGTTGATGCTCAGTATTTGATTACAGAGGTCAGCTTTACGAAAGATTCCGGAGGATCCAAAACCCAGCTGACGCTGATGCCGCCTGAAGCTTTCGTCATGATGAATGAATCTCCTGATGAGGCGATGGCAAAGAAAGCCACGAAGAAAGCGGCGGCAAAAACTGGTAGCAGCAGGAATTATGTGAAGGCGACGGTAGCTGATGCCGCATGGACGGGAAAGTAATGCTTGATGATATTAAAGACGCTATTTGGAATTTGATAGTCAGAGGACGCCTGACAGGATCGGCCGGGAGGAAGAAGATGCGAACTATTCAGGCCGAGACAATGGCGGGAGACCTCCGGGATGATGTCGAGCATTTTGAGCCGTATGGGTTCACTTCTGAACCGAAGACCGGCGCTGAACCGCTTATTGTCGCTTTGGATGGGGACAGAGAGCATTCAATCGCGATTTGTGTCGCTGACCGCCGGTACAGGCTGACAGGCCTTACTTCCGGGGAGGTCGCTCTTTACGATGACCAGGGGCAGGAAGTCGTCCTGGCTCGGGAGGGGATAAGGATCCATACGGATAAAACTTTGGCTGTGGACGCCTCGGCGGCTGTATTTTCCGGGTCAGTCACAGTAGAGGGTGACATCGTGGGGAAGTCTCAGATTTATGACGTGAGGGGCAGGCTGCAATCGATCCGCGACACTTACAATAACCATACACATAACGGCGGCAGCTCCCCTGATCAAAAGATGTGAAGGGCACATCCGATCACTCTTGAGCTGATCAAGGTGGGATTAAAAGCTTTGGTCTAGCTACAACACAATTCAATAAACATAAACCCAGCCAGACGGGATTTCTGGCTGGGTTTTTTATAACCTCAGTAATGGTGAGGGCACATGGGAGTTATAGCCATGCTCATCTTAAAGCTATTGGACCCAAATCAAAAAATAAGGCTATGGGGGCGTGCACTTCCTTGGTTAAAGCTTTTTGTATCAGGAATAATTTGTCGCTTGGGAGGGGGATGAAATATGCAGTTTTTCTTAAACGGCAGGCATCAGGCGACACTTTCAGACTTTGATACTGAGCCACTGGTTCGTTCCATCATCATCAGCCTTTTTTCCTGGAAGCGGGCTGGGGAAGATGATGTGCTGCCGGGGAAAAGCAGGATGGGGTGGTGGGCAGATTCATATAACGATGATGAGCCGCCAATAGGATCAAAACTCTGGCTGCTATCCAGAGAGGTACTGACCGACAGCACGCTGAAACTCGCGAGGGAGTATGCCGAGGATGCCCTTCAGTGGCTGGTCGATGACCATGTAGCGGAATCAGTAAGCGTTTCCGCGGAACGAGGCGGGGTGGAGCAGCTGAATCTGAATGTAGTCATAAAAAGACCTGATCAGGCAACACTTAACCTGCAGTTTCAGAACGTTTGGGGAAGTTGAAAATGCCATTTGAAAGACCGAATTTACAAACGCTGATTGACCGCATTGACGCGGATCTTGAGTCACGGTTATCAACTTCTCAGCTTCGCAGATCCAACGCGAAAGTGTATGCGCGTGTGCTTGCAGGGGTGAGCCATGAGCTGCACGGCTTTATTGAGTTTTTAAGCCGACAGTTGTTTTTTGATACAGCAGAGGCGGAGTACCTTGACCGTTGGGCGTCTATTTACGGGCTTGTCCGCAAACAGCCCTCTCTGGCCAGCGGTACGGTGGTTTTTACAGTACTGAAAGAGGGAGCCACGGTACCGGAGGGAACCTTGCTGCAGGCTGATAATGAGGCGGTATATGAAACGACATCCGCGGTCTCGGAAGGGAAAGCGTCGGCCAGAGCTTTGACTGCGGGGACGGCAGGCAATGTATCGGCGGGCGACACGTTAGTTCTTGTTTCTCCTATTGAAGGAATTTCCAGCGAATGCAAGACGGCAGAGGGCATTTCCGGAGGGGCCGACGAGGAAACGGACGAATCTTTGCGCGCGCGTCTGCTTTCGCGGGTAAGGGAGCCACCGCATGCCGGGACTGCGGCCGATTACAAAGCGTGGGCACTTGAGATTGAGGGAGTAACCAGGGCTTGGGTGTACCCGCTTGAAGGAGGGCCGGGGACGGTGGTTATCCGTTTCGTATGCGATAACAGCAGCGACATTCTGCCCTCTGCAGAAATGATTAAGAAAGTGCAGTCATACATTGACTCTGTTCGCCCGGTTACGGCTAATGTCACCGTATCTGCGCCGACCATTCAGGCAATTCCATTCACGATATCCGGGCTTGACCCTAACAATGACACGGTGAAAGCCGCGGTAAAAGCCTCTCTGGAGACACTTTTCAGGCAGGAAGGCGGACCGGGCGCAGTGATTTATTTGTCCCATATCCGAGCCGCTATTTCCGCGGCTGTCGGTGAGGCAGATCACACGCTCGTCACACCGGCCGGGAATATAGCGCTAGGGAACAAGATTCTTCCCACTGTTGGAGAAATCACATGGCAGTAACCGCAGCTGAATATGACGCCAATATCAAAGCGCTGCTGCCTCCTGGGCCAGCATGGCCTCGGGATGATACCGGTTCCGTAATGGCGATGCTGATTGAATGTTGGGCGGTGGAGTTTTCCCGTGTAGATTCGCAGGCAATGGCGCTCATTAATGAGGCGGATCCGCGGTTTTGTTCTGAGACATTTGAAGATTGGATCACCCAATGGGGGGTTCCTGATTCCTGCCTTAAGGCCTGGGGGTCGCTGCTCGCGGATGGGTTGACTGAAACCATTCTCCGGCAGGCCTTGCTGCAGAAAATTACAACAATCGGGTCACAGAGTCTTCAGTTTTTTGTTGATCTGGCAAAAACCTATGGATACAGCATCACGATTGACGAGTTGTTTAATCAAACGGTTTTAAGCACAGTTTTAACGCCGTTTGCGAGCGGGGTGGGCTGGGCATCGCAGTGGAGAGTCCATGTTTACAAAAATGCCGGCGCTACCGTTTCGAGGCATACGGCGATAGGGACAGCGGAAGAGGCGCTGGCCTGGTGGGGGGATTCGGTCATTGAATGCGTAATCCGGCATTACGCCCCAGCACATACCAATGTAATTTTTGGGTATTTTGAGGATTAATAAATATGAAATCAGTCTATCAGTCCCGCGCGGTTTCCTATCCCCCGGAGCTGCCGAATTCTGCCTCTTCAGAGGGATATCCGACAAACGGCAGTCCTACGGGGGGTGTTCTTGCGACGGTGATTGGCGATTATTGGTACAACGCCGTTACCCAGGAGATCGTTAACGCGATCAAAGGGGGAGGGGTTACTCCCGACGCGGCGGATCTGACTCAGCTTGACGCCGCGATTAAAGCGCAGATCAGGACCGTGAATCAGGCTTTGTCTGATGTGGCGGCACAGATTCAGGCGAAAGTCTCACAGGTTGAAGTGGTCCCTTCCGGGATGATTATGTTTTTCCCGAAATCCACTCCCCCTAATGGGAACTGGCTGGTCTGTGATGGGAGAGCCGTGAGCCGGACGGGGTATCCGAATCTATTTGCGATGATTGGGACGCAGTATGGGGCGGGGAATGGCTCTACAACTTTCAATGTCCCTTATTTGATAGATCGTACAGTTTGGGGTGGGACTTCAAACGTTGGCGCTTATCTTCAGCCTGGTCTTCCGAATATTGCAGGTAACGTGACGCAGTACGGAGGTGATGGTCGGCAGCAGATGTATTGTGAGCCGGTCAGCACGGACGGAGCTTTTTGGCAGGAAACGAAGAACGCGAGAGCTGCCGGAGACGCATCAAATTGGATAGGGGACATGACCGCAGCCGTTCACTTTGATGCCAGTCGCAGTAACCCGATTTATGGGCGATCCGGAACGGTACAGCCTCCGGCTTTGGTTCTGCTCCCCTGCATTCATATTTAAACCTTCATAAAACAGGCAAACCCCGTTCAGACAGTTCAATCTGGTGGCGGGATTTTTGTTATCGAGAAGAACCGTTTCCCGATAAAGGTATTTTCTTTTAGGTGGCACCATGAAATTTGAATTCTTAGCGGATGCTTCTGATACGCCGCCGAAGCGACCCAGTAATCCGTCTGTTGGCTATCCATCCAATGGGGATCCTGTAACGGGGAAGCCGCCGACAACGCCCGGGGCATGGTTTTACTACATGCTGATGGTTGAATTCACTACTCTTATCGAGCAAAACGGGTTAGAGCCAAGCGCGGAGAATCTTCATCAGCTTGCGGATGTTTTTGCTGATTTCAAAGCAAGGGCATCAGCGGCGGAAGGCTTCGCAACGCAAGCCAAGGCGAGCGCTGACGCGGCTGCGGAAAGCGCGTCCGGGGTAGTGACAGAGACCGCCAGCAAAATCAAAGAAATTCAAGATGAGGGAAGTAAGCAGGTTTCTGCTGTCACCGCGGCAGGGGGTTCTGTTTCTGGCGATGTCGAGGCAGGCATAGCGAGCTTGCAGAAAAAGCTTGAGGAGCTGGTTGCCCAGTTAGACGCAGAAGGCGGTACAGAAGCCGCTTACGTTAAACAGCAGGCACAGGACATTCTCGACCAAATCACGGCAAGTGAAGCGAACGCCAAAACGTCCGCGGATAAGGCCGCGGTTTCAGCCTCCTCTGCGACGACCACAATTTCTGAGGGGAAGCAAGCCATAACTGATCTTCAGGCGACGGCCGTAGCGGCGATTCAAACACAAAAAAATGAAGCGGTAGCGGCTGTGACAGCCACTCAATCCACAGCAACTGAGAGCGTAACGGCCGCGCAGGCTTCTTCTGTGTCCGCTGTGAAAGCTCAGGAAGCGGCGAGCATCCAGGCGATTGAGGCGGATTCTGTTCTTGCTGGTTACGCGAAAAAGGATGAGTTGAGCTCTCTGATCGCGGCGGCTGTCGCTGAGGCAAAGCTTGCGGCATATCCAGTAGGCTCTATTTATTGCTCCATTGATTCGACCGACCCAGGGGCACTCTTTGGTGGAACTTGGGCGGCAATTGGGGCTGGTCGTGCTTTAGTGGCAGCAGGTGACGGATTCGCTGTGGGGAGTGAGGGGGGTTCAGATACCCACACACTGACAGTAGAAGAGATGCCATCTCACGCACATAATGCGTGGACAGGGGAGGCGGGATGGCATGGACACTCCGCACGTTCGGACACAGCCAACCTTACGGGCTCTTTTAACCCGGGCGGCCTTGGCATCACTGGCAGTGGCATCTGCAGCCTTGGAGCGGGCAGCCAACCGTCAAACAAAGGGGGGTATCACGATTCCACCATCGTGAATATTAATGCTAGTCACTCGCATAGCGTTGCAGTCGATGGCGCAGGGAACCACACGCACGCGGTGGGAGTTGGGGCAACGGGGGGTGGTCATGCGTTTAGCATCCGCAGCCCGTACATTGCGGTAAATATGTGGCGGCGTATGGCATAGAGCCACAAATATCAATCTTTATATTTCAATAGGAGCAAACCATGACCGTTTACAACCGGTATACCGTTCAAATTCTCATGAACTGTGATTCTGCGGACTCCGCCGAAACTCAGCGTAAACTTCGCGAGGCGCTTGCCTCTGTACCGAAGACTCGTGTCCGAACAATATCTTTTGATGTTTGGATGGACGCCAATAAGGGAATTGAGAAGACATACGACGAGTCCGGGGACGAAATCACGGATTCTGCTGCTGAAGGCTGAGCAATGTCTTTGATGGGGGCACAGGTGGATCTGATTCCTGATTTTTCATCCCGCGTTTTTCTGGCGGTTGGCGGGATTCTGGGAGCCTTGTGCTCCTTTCTTTTTGGCCCGGTCGATGACGCGATTGAATGGCTGTTTGTTTTTATCGTCGTCGATTATTTGAGCGGTACTTATGCCGCGATGAAGACCGGGCAGTGGAATTCCCGTACGGGGTTCCTTGGCATCACCAAAAAGATCGTCATGCTGAGCCTCGTGGCACTTTGCCATGGGCTGGATATCACTTCGGTCATACCTTTCGTCAGTGTCAGGGATGCGGCGGTCTTTGCTTTCTGCCTGAACGACTTTGGCAGCATTTTAGAAAATATTGAGCGCATGGGGTATGGGTCAATCATCCCGGCGCCGATCCGCAAGATGTTGAAGGCGATGGAAGAGCGGTCAGAGGCGATGGCGTCAGATGTGGTGAGCGGGGGAGAGATTCACCGGCAGCACAGAGACAAATAGAAGGATAGGGGATCCTCCCCATCAAACGAAAACCCTCGGGAGAAGCGAACTCCCGAGGGCTTTTTTATTCCACTTTACACACAGGAACTTATGCACAACGCCAGTATAGCTGAAATTCAAAAACTAAAGCAAGAGGTTGGTGTGCTTATGGATATGCAGAAAGAGCAGGAAATTGAAAGGCGTGTGCGGGCCGAATCTTGTCCTTTGGCTGACAAAATAAGGAGAGATCATGGCTGAAAAGAAAGAATTTTCGGTGTGGGACCCGGCAATTGCGGTCCCCTTCATTAAGTCGAACGAGGGGTGCCGGCTGACTTCCTACCGGGATCCTGCGGGAGTATGGACTGTGGGTTATGGCTCTACACGCCTGGCATCTGGGAACCCTGTCATCAGGAACATAAAGATTACTCAAGAGGAGGCAGACGAGCTTCTGGAGTCTGAGCTTTACCGTCTTCGTGATGTGCTGTCACGATCTGTCAGGGTCGCTGTAACGCAAGGGCAGTTCATCGCTTTGTTGGATTTTGCATACAACTGTGGCGCTGGGGCACTCTGCAGATCTACTCTCCTCAAACTTTTCAATGCCGGCAAGGTAATTAATGCGGGGTATGAATTCAAGCGTTGGGCGCGAGCGGGAGGGAGGGAGCTTCCGGGGTTGGTGAGGAGGCGAGAGGCAGAGAAGGAGCTCTTTCTCAGTTAAAAGAAATCCCCGGAAGAGTTGCAGCTCTTTCGGGGACTGAGCAATGTGTACATATGAGGTCTGTACGTGAGAGATGATACCAAAGAAAGAATAGATAAGCCAGAGGCTTTTATGGATGAACAGAAGTTGAAACAGGCTCAGCAAGCGGTTATCAGCGAATACAAAAAGGAGCGTTTTCACTTCTGGAAAGAACTCGTGCTGGTCGCCTGCGCCGTTATTGGGGGTGTGCTGGGCGTCATCGGTTTTATCCGATCTCTGTAAAAATCCCCGGCAAGAGCAGGAACTCTTCCGGGGATGGAACGAATCATAACAGAGACTTAAGAAACGTTACACATAGATGGACCACATCTACATGAAAAATTATATCAAGCGCAATGAAAATTTGGGGCAGCGTATGAGAGATATGGAACTTAAAAAGGCATTTTTCAGAGGCGTAGCCACTGGGGTTAAGTATTCAGCTCTTGCGTTTGCTGGTGCTACAGGGCTTGTCTATACGATTGTTCAAATCGTGCTTGCTTTGAAATAACCGAAAACAGAAACCCCGGCAAGAGCGGCAACTCTTCCGGGGAGGACGGAAACGAACAAATTAAGGAATGTTCCCGTGACTGAAATTATAGCGGTATTAGCACCGGTTTTGAGGTGGCTGATTATGAAGAAGGATTCAGAACTGCCGTGGGTTGTTCGCTTGAGCCGATGGGTGCTGGCTCTTTGTGGCTCCGCACTCGCGGTCCTCTTTGTGGCTCATTGCTTCAAGGAATGGTTCTTATGAACCGCTATACGTTTATTCAGATCGTGCTTGCTTTGAAATAACTGAAAACAGAAACCCCCGGCAAAAGCCGGGGGATGACGAGAAGCGAGGACGCAGGGCAAAAAGGAGAAAGCTCTCGTCCCAGCCATTATAGCTATATTAATGGCTCGGGTTTGCCTGATGATATAAAAAAGCCCCGGAAAAGCGTGTGCTCTTCCGGGGAGACCAATCGACTGATTTGATACAACCATGGTAAGGAAAGAAACCTTACGCAAAGCATTATAGCAAGGTTGCAGAGGGCAGGGGCTCCCTTTTGAATAGTCCTTCAAGAAGCGGATTGAGTTTTTATAGAGGCAAGTATGGGGAAAAGGAATCTGGTCGTCGCCGGTGTCATCATTGGCGCTTTGATAGCGTCCGCGTTCTGGGGGTACTCCAGAGGAAGATCCTCGACGGCGGAGAAGTATGAAGCTCAGATCAGCGAGCTTAAATCTGATTGGCAGAAGCAGACCAGGGCGGTAGAAAAGGAGGCGCAGGAACGCTATGAGAAACAATCAAGACAATTGGCTGATGCGCTTGCCGCGCGAGACAAGGCTTTATCTGACGCTCGCGCTGTGCGGGTTACTGCTGTCCGGGTGCGCGACGCCGCAGACACCAGAGCCAAAAGTGATTTGCAAACGGCCCGCGATTCCGGAGACCGTGACAAAGAGCGCCTCGCCCGATGCGAAAGCCTACTCGGAGAAGGCGCAGAACTGGTTGGAGAAGGTGCAGAAATTCTTACGAGAGTAGCGGCGGATAAGGAAACAATGAGAGCTACATGCGTGGCGGGGGATATGGCAAATTTTGTTGGCGGTTCTGAGATAATTGGGAACTGAAGTGCAGAGCGGGGTCATTTGCCAGCTGATGGTATAGCTGTTTGCCTGCGACATGGATGTCTTCGTCGTTCGTTTTGCTCCAGAAATCAGGACTATTCTTAAGATTGATATTGCTGGCACTGATTCCCATCCATTCGGCCATTCCCTCCAGTAAACGGAATCCTGTTCTATACGCCGGATTGACATCGTGAGCTCTGCTGTCAGAAGAAATATTCAGAAAAGGTACTTCATAGTTCTGACGAAAAGCGGTCCCGTGCATGAGCTCTTTGCCCAAAGGGGTTCCCAGTTTCTCTTGCATGGACAGCCCGTGATCAGAAAAATATAAGAGTGACCATGAATCACCGGCTTCAGTTTTCAGAAGATCAACAGTCCTTTTAATGAAGGCGTCGGAGGTGCGGTAAGTAGTCAGATAGCAATTCATCGCACTGTCTCCGACATTAAACGCAACAGGACGCCCGGACAGACGTTCACAGAAAGTTGGGTGCGACCCCATCAGGTGGACAAAGATCAATCTGGGCTTATCTTCTGACGGTTTAGTCTTCAGCACCTCCTGAATTTTTGGCAGCAGATTATCGTCATCTATATTTTCGTCTGCCCAATTGCCCTTCAGCCAGATTGTGTGGTGGCTTCGAATGCCGATCTGAGCAATAGGGTTGTCGAATGGCCCGCCACGCCCCTGATTGGAAATCCACCATGTGTCAAAGCCAGCGGCATTGGCGAGAGTAACAATATTGTCATCTTTGCTGTATTGCTCAGAGCCGGGAATGTTGTAAGAAAGCATCCTTGGCAGCGAGATAACAGTATTGCCACCAGCGGTAATAAAGTTTGAGAAGAAGGTGCCATTGGCGTTGTTTAAATACGGAGTCGTATTTAGTGGATAACCGTAAACAGATGCGTAATCGCGACGTTGGCTTTCACCAATAATGACGACATAGGTTTTATATCGAGGCTTGACGGAAGCGATTTGCCACGAGGGAGTACCTAGCTTTTCTTCTTCCTTTAGGGCGGCATAGCCATCAATTACACTGGGTCTGAGGAGACGGAAAAAGTAAACCGTCTGGATTGCTTTCGAATTTACGGCGCTTCCGAAAGAAATCATTTCCCCGATGATGAAAGACGCCACGCCGATACCCAAAATGATTTTTGCTGAAACTCTGATCTTTGAGCTGTAGAAGACACCTATAAAACCGCTGGCCAAAAGCCCAATGACGCCCGCGAAAACCTGCCAAGGGATGTTCGTGAGAAATTCACCTGCTTCTGCGGGATTGGTCTGCAAAACGGCTATTGAAACGATGAGGCTGGGTTTCCCGTAAAGCAAACCTGCCGGCATATAGAGCCCGAAAATCAGAATAAGAGGAAGAGCTACGAACCAGCGCGTGATTCTGTACTGACTGAGGGCAAAGAAAATCAGCACCACAAACAGGATATTTTTCCAGTCCCATGCCTCAACGATTGATGGTTTGCCGTGGGCGAATCCCATGGCTGCAGGAAGGAGCAGGGAGAAGACCAAAAGCCCAGTAACTGCAATCAAATAAACAAAAAGGGTGGGTGGGAGAGTGAACGAATTGGATAATGCGCAGAATTTGCTTTTGTGCAGTAACATCGTATATTTTTTACCGTCAGCCGCGGCTAACTTCAGTTGACTAAAAATTGTAGTCAACTGGGCGCCTTCCTTTTGATTTCATAAAAAGGCGCCCCCGAGTTTCCTCAAGGGGCGCGCACAGTTCTCTTGCATCTTGGCCTCTTATTAGGCCGTGCCAGTCTTACAAGGGGAGAGCTGGTGCCCACATGCGAACCACAGTGGCCTTCACAAGACCATATACATTATATGGTGACGAAAGGAGAAGGGGCAAGCCCCCTCTTCTTGAGCTTTGCTTACTTCATATTAAGTTTGGCTTCGATAGCGTGGATCCTTTCCATCAGAGAGTCAATCTTTGACGTAGCGGCTTCCAGCTTTGAGTTGGAAGAAGCCAATTTTGCTGACAGATCCCGGTTTTCAGCTGTGAGAGTGCTTACCTGCTGAGTAAGTTCCGTTTTGTTCACCCGCACGCTGTCGCCGCCAAAGCGATAATGCACGCCGAGATTCCCCATCACATCACTGCCAGAGGCGATTGATCCTCCCAGGCTGACCATAAAGTTCTCCGTCGGGCGGACGAAGATACCAAGAGCGGCCGCCCCGCTGCTGTGGTATTGGCCAAGGCCGAGAGAGGCGGACACCCGATGATTTTCATCGAAGTCCAGCGGATGCAGTGCGGCAAGAGCAGCCGCATGCGCGCCGGCACGATGGATCTTGCGGTTAAGTTCCGCGCTGCGGTTATACAGTTTGGAAATGTCATCAGAATTCTGCTGAACCGCCTGATTTGTCTGATACAGCTGGCCGCCATTCACGGCGTCCGTAGAGCCCGCGGAAACGCTGCCAGGAGCAACGTTGGTAATCTTTTTACCGTTAGCATCGATACCGTCCGGCCCAAGGTAGGTATTGGAATAGTCAATACCAGACTGAGCATAGGGAGACAGACCAACAGAGTAAATTGTGGCACCGGAATTTGTTGTGGGGTTTTCTCTGCTTGTCTGGATCTGCACGTATGTAGGCTGAGCGGTTTCAACCTTACTGCGAGAATCCTTAAGCTGTCGGACGTTGACGGCATCGGTGTCATTTGAGCCCGCATAGACGTTCGTGATCGTTTGCCCACCGTTATCAAGACCAGTGGCTTTAAGAGAAACTGTCGTGCTGTCCTTGGTGATCACAACGCCTGCTTGCGAGATTCTTGTCTGTTCAGTACCTGTAGCGTTAGTGAATTCGGCGCTTTGCATCCCAGTCAGATTCTTGTTAAGTCCAACCTGGTAGTTGTGGGAGCCTGAGGGGGTCTCTGCGACGGTGAGGTTGCTATCAGTCGTAGCAACAGTCGTAGTCGCGGCAGCTGTAGCCTTCTTGAGCTGTGCAACGTTGACCGCGTCGGTATCGGCAGCGCCAGCAGCAACGCCGGTGATCTGACGAGTAACATTATTTGCAGCATTGCCAACAGAGACGGCAGCAGCGGTTGCTTTCCAAGTGGCAGAAGTGTCGGTAGATGCTGTACCAGTAGAAAGGTCATAACCTGCGATACCAGCAGCAGTTGATGCGATAGAATCCGCGCCCAAAGCAACGCCGCCCTCTACTGTCACATTGCTTTCGGCGCCGATGGCAACGGCCTTCTTGACATTGGTAGTTGTACCGCCGGCAGACGAACCGAGGATCACACTATTGTCAGCACTGTTTAATGTGCGCTTGTCACCTAAGACAATGGCGGTATTCGTATTTTCTATTTTATTCTTCGAACCAATAACAGACACATTCTTAACATTCTCTGCTTCGTTAGCGTATCCGTTGACCATGTTGTTGGTGCTCACATTGCCTGCTGTCCCCGTAATGGAGTTGTTCACACCAATCATCTGAGAACGTAGGGTATAGTCAGCTTTGTTGGCACCACCAATTGCGAGAGTAGCACCGCCACCATCAGAATTTTTGATTACATCACGGATAGTCGTTGCTAAGGCATTAGGGGTATTGCCGCCACTTGTTGGGGCCGAAACAGTTTTCACAGAATTGGTGATTTCATTACCCGCACCCAAGATAATAGAGCCATTGGAATTGAAAGTTCTATTGGCTACACCTGTGATGGTGTTACCTACTCCTGAATAGTTGCTTGAAGCGGTTTTTGATTCGATAGTGTTCAAGGAACCTGTAATAGTGGCGCCAAAGTTTTGAGATGCATTGGATCTGAAACTACCTCCATCATAAGCGCCGGTGATAGCCGAGAAGGCTCCGTTCACAACACCAAATGCGGAATTATTGAAGCTATTCGCACCTACAGTTGTGGCATAGACACTAACTTCGTGAGCTCGCATGGATGCTTCTGAACTAGTATCCACAGAGGTATCTCCAATAACTCCTTTATAGTTGTGGGTACCTATCATAGTACCGCCAGAGCGCGCATACGCGTTTTGGCCGATAGCGATCCCTGTCGTGACCTTAGTGGGATCAGCAGGGATGAAAGGGCTTTGTAAACCCAAAAAACCGGATCCAGTGAAAGTAGTCTGACCGAAATTAAAACTCTCTTCCTGCGTCCCCGCCATGTTTTCAGAGAAGGCGTTTTCACCAATAGCAATGCCGCCGCCCTGGTTGACGTAGTTATTGGTTCGAGCGTTATGCCCAACTGCAATATCTCCAGTGGCAGGGCGAGTAGCGCCATTCGAATACGAAATAGTTGCGTGGTTACCAATGGCGACATTATTTGCTTCTGCGGCTTGAGAGCCGGTACCATAAGCGACGCCGTTACCGCTGCCGACGGCGGTATCAGCAGCCCAAGCCTGAGCCATGGCGAAGGACGAGGCAACAGCGATAGCTATGGCGGTATTCTTGAAATGAGAAGATCCCATATATTTCTTCTGAGTACTCATGTATCTCTCCTAAGAGTAAAGAAATGTATGGATATAAGATAAATCATTTACCCCCCCCCTCAATTCAAGGGCTTACCCTTAATCAACAAGAGCCATAAAGATTTATTACCACAAACTAAGCCACAAACAGGTAATGATATCCGCTTAGCCCCTTTAAAAATAGGGGTATCCGAGTCCCACCACCGACCAATTCCAGGAAGGGAGGTAACGGAAGTTACCTCCCTTTTCCTTTGTCTGCGTGATGAAGGCACAAAAAATCCGCGGTCGCTGATGAGCGATACCGCGGATATTTTTTTGCGGGAAAGCGGCCGCTCGGAATCAGAGCGTCACTTCCGTCTCTTCTTCCTTCGGTTCTGCGGCGGCAGCGGCCCGCTCGGCCGCGCGTTCAGACGCCCGTTCGGACGCCTTCAGCATATCGAGGTCGCCTTCGTGCAGCAGCGCGATCAGGGCCTTCGCTTTCGCGGCGGCTCCTTTCCGTCCGTAGATCTTCGCGCAGTACGTGTCGAGGAGTTCCTCAAGCGTCGTTTCGTCATCGTGCCCTGAGAACTGTTCATCAAGGGCGATGATGCGCCGTCCGTCAGACTGCAGCGCAAGGTCGAGGTAATCAAAGCCGGACGGGAGAATCCGATCCGGGGTTTCAACCACGATCGTTCGGATCTGGCGGTTCTTCAGGAGCTTCTGAAGACCGCGGCGGTTTTCGTTCGTCACGGTCGCGATTTCAGAAGCCTTATCAATGACGCTCCAGCCCATGCTGGCCGCATAGACTTCGAGCCGTCTCATCTGACGCTTCAGACGGTCCTTTTCGGCTGCCGAGGAGACACGGGCGTAGAGCCCCACGCCGCCGGCAGCCGGCACATCGTCAACAACGATGGTGCCGGACGGAAGCTGGCAGGCGGGAACCGGGAGTTTTCCGGTCTTCCACATTCTCCAGGCAGTCTGATAGCAAATGCCCCTTTGATGGGCCCAGGCGGATAGCTTCATGGATAGGGAGAGAAAAAATCTGAACAACTAATCAGTCAATGGCTGAAAGTATAGACTCAGACGCCATTCGGCGTGAGAAAGAACCCCGGAATAATTGTGCTTTTGCGTGACCGGCTGTTCCTATGCCATTATCATTAACCAATTACTGATTGAAAACGGCTTCTGCAGAAGAACGCTGAACGCAGGGGCTGCACGAGGGATTTGATGCACATTCTGATTTCAAACGACGACGGCTACTCCGCCCGCGGCATTCAGGCGCTTGCGAAAGCGATGGCGAAGTTCGGCCGCGTGACGGTCTGCGCGCCCGAGCATAACCAGTCGGGAGCGAGCAACTCCCTCACGCTTCAGCTGCCGCTCCGGGTGACCGAGGTGGCGCGGGATGTCTACGCGGTGAGCGGCACCCCGTCTGACTGCGTGCACCTCGCCTTCACCGGGATTCTGAACGACCGTCCGGACCTCGTGGTGTCCGGGATCAATTCCGGCGCCAACATGGGCGACGACACAATGTATTCGGGCACCGTCGCAGCGGCGATCGAAGGCTACCAGTTCGGCGTCGATTCGATCGCTTTTTCGCAGATTGACCGCGGCTGGATGGAACTTGAGTCTGCCGCGGAAGTCGCTCAGACTGTGGTAGAACAGTTTCTGAATAAGAAGCAGTCCTCCGATCCCGTGCTTCTCAATGTCAATATTCCGAACATGCCTTACAGCGTGCTCTCCGGCATCAGCGTGACGAGGCTTGGCCGCCGTCACAGCGCGGATCATGCTGTACCGGAGCTCGACCCGAGGGGAGAGCAGGTGTACTGGCTTGGACGGGCCGGCAAGCCCCGTAACCAGGGACCGGGAACTGATTTCTACGCAACGCAGCACGGCTTTGTCTCCGTGTCGCCGCTGCAGATTGATTTAACGCATTACGGCCGGCTGTCGGCGACTTCATCCTGGTTTGATGAGGCGCTTCCGGGGAAAGGCCATCCGTAACAGTCTTTAGGGGAGAGTTTCATGTCTTCAGCAGGTAAGCTTTTAATCGCCAGCGCGCTTGCCGCCGTTTTCGCCACGGCCTGTACGTCGACTCAGATTGCTCCGGTGTCGGATAACAGCACCACGGGCACGATCAAGTCCGGTCCCGCCTCCGTGCCGGCCGCGCCCGCGGCGTCCTCTTCCGGCGCTCAGGTGGTGCCGCTTTCAGGCGGCAGCGGCTTCTCCGGAGGTTCCGCTATGTCGTCCGCGGCTCCTGCCGCATCCGGGAACACCTACACCGTGAAGGCGGGCGATACGCTTTACCGCATCGCGAAGAACCACGGCGTGAACGTGAATGAGCTGATGCGCGTGAATGGCATTTCGGATCCGCGCCAGCTCGCGGTCGGCCGTACGCTGCAGATTCCGGGCGCTGGGCGCCCGGCGGTCCGCGTGGCGACAGCCCCGGTCGCCGCTCATCAGGCTCAGCCGACAACCGCTCCCGCCTCTCAGGCGGTAGGCGTGAAGCAGCCGGCGGCTCCCGCTGGTGCTGCGGCCCCTGCGGCGGTGCCGGCAGCCACGGCTCATGCACCGACCCCGATTCCCGGCACTCAGGAGACGCTCTCCTGGCCTGTGACGGGTGACGTTGTGAGCCATTTCACCCCCGCGACCCGCGGTATTGATATTTCGAGCCGCCGCGGCACGGCCGTGAAGGCCGCCGCGAACGGCGAAGTGCTCCTCACCTCAACCGCCTTCAAGGGATACGGCAATCTCGTGATTCTCCGCCACGGCGACGGTACGTTTGTGACGACCTACGGTCAGCTGCAGACGATCAACGTGAAGAAGGGTGAACACGTGAAGGCCGGCCAGAAGATCGGCACAGTGGGCGGATTCGATGCCTCGAAGCCTGTGCTTCACTTCGAAGTGCGTATTGGCGGCAAGCCCGTCGATCCTTCTCCCTATCTGCGGTAATTTCTGAAATCCGCTAATATGGCGCGCCCGGTACTTCCATTTTTATCAGGAAGTTCCGGGCTTCTGATTTTCTGGAAGCAGACCCCCGGATGTATGACGATTGAGGAAAAGCGATAATGGCGCGTTCTTTTCATAAAAACAAAAAACCACGCGACCGTTTTACGGTCGAGATTGAGAGCCTGGATCAGGACGGCCGCGGCGTAGCGCATCGCGAAGGTAAAGCGGTCTTCGTCGAAGGGGCTCTGCCTCACGAAGTAGTGACTTACGAGCGGATCCGCAATAAGACGTCGTTTGAGATCGGACGCCTTGTGGAACTGCATAACGAGGGGCCGCTGCGCGTGAAGCCCCGCTGCCCGCATTTCGGTCTGGAGCCGGGGTGCTGCGGCGGCTGCGCGATGCAGCATCTCGATCCCTTCGCTCAGGTAGCGATCAAGCAGCGGGTGCTGCTTGATGCCCTCTGGCATATCGGTAAAACGAAGCCTGAAAACATCCTTCCCCCGATCTACGGTCCCTTCTGGGGCTACCGCCACCGCGCCCGCTTTACGGTGCGCGACGTGACGAAGAAAGGCGGGGTGCTGGTCGGCTTCCATGAGCGGAGCTCGTCCTACGTTGCCGATATGCATAGCTGCGCGATCCTCCCGAAGCATGTTTCCGACATGATTGATCCGCTGCGCGAACTCGTGTCGACGCTCACGATCCGTCAGCGTCTGCCGCAGATTGAAGTGGCGGTGGACGGTCACGGCCGCACGGCGCTGGTTTTCCGTAACCTTGAGCCGCTCGGTGAAGGGGACGAGGAGAAGCTCCTCGCGTTCGGCGACCAGTACGGCGCGGATATCTGGCTTCAGGCGAAGGGGCCGGATTCGGCTGCCCCGATCCGTCCGGAGCTTGAAAACGCGCTCGGCCTTTATCTTTCCGAATTCGATGTCCGCATTGCCTTCAAGCCCACGGACTTCACGCAGGTGAACCACGCCCTTAACGAAACCATGGTGAGCCGCGCGGTGAGACTCCTCAGGCTTACGCCTGAATCCCGCGTGGTGGACTTCTTCTGCGGCCTCGGCAACTTCACGCTTCCGCTCGCCCGACGCAGCGCCCGCGTGATCGGTCTTGAGGGAAGCGAGGGACTCGTGTCGCGCGCGAAGGCCGGCGCCGCGGAAAACGGTCTCGCGGATAAAACGGATTTCGTTGCCCGTAACCTCTTCACCTGGTCTGAGCAGGACTGGGACGCGATCTGGAAAAAGATGGGCGGAATCGACCGCCTGCTTCTTGATCCGCCGCGCGAAGGCGCTCAGGCGGTCTGCCAGGTGCTTGCCGCGACCGATAAGCGTCCGGAACGCGTGGTGTATGTTTCCTGCAATCCGGCGACGCTTGCCCGTGACTGCGCGATTCTGCAGCATCAGGGCGGATGGCGGCTGCTTGAGGCCGGCGTGATGAATATGTTCCCGCACACGGGGCACGTCGAAAGCATGGCGGTGCTTGTGCCGGGACCCAAGCCGATTCCCTCTGAAAAGGCGGAAGATAAGGCGGAATCAGGGGATTCCCGTCCCGCGGAAGCTGCCTGAGTCTGCTCCTAACACATGCTAAAATAAGCACCTTTCATCCGGCAGCCCCTTCGGGATAACTGAGGGCTGGCTGCCTGTCGGAAGAATTCTTTTTTGCCTCCGGGCAGCCTCTCGTCAGGTGCCCCGGCGGTGTTTCTTTGTTTTTCAATTGGACTAAAAATGACTGTTCAGCGTACTCTTTCCATCGTGAAGCCCGATGCCGTCGCCAAGAATGTGATCGGCAAGATCTACACCCGTTTCGAAGACGCGGGCCTCAAGATCGTGGCTGCCCAGATGCGTCAGCTCTCCCAGGCTGAAGCCGAAGGCTTCTACGAAGTTCATAAGGATCGTCCCTTCTTCAAGGATCTCGTTTCCTTCATGATCTCCGGCCCCGTCATGATCCAGGTGCTCGAAGGCGAAGATGCGATTCTGAAGAACCGCGAACTGATGGGCGCCACCGACCCGAAGAAGGCTGCTCCCGGCACGATCCGTCACGACTTCGCTGAGTCGATCGACGCCAACGCCGTGCACGGCTCTGATGCTCCCGAGACCGCTGCCCGCGAGATCGCCTACTTCTTCCCGGCTCTCGCGATTCACTCCCGCTAATCCGGCGGCAGTCAGGCGCAGTTAGCTAGTACCCCCTCCCTTCGCCCGCGGGTGAAGGGAGGGGATTGCAGTTTTTTGAAGTTTCATTGATTCATGGGCCCGACGGGCCGTGGAGGCAGGTGTCTAATGGCGGCAGAGCGAGTGAATCTCCTTGATTTTGATCGGGAGCAACTCACCAGGTGGTGTGACAGCCTCGGGGAAAAACCTTTCCGGGCAGTCCAGCTCACACGATGGATCCACCGCAACCTTGAAAGTGACTTCAGCAAGATGACGAATCTCGCGAAGTCCTTCCGCGAGAAGCTGGAGGCGATGGCTGAAGTCCGTCCTCCGGAACCGATGCGTGAACAGATTTCCTCCGACGGCACCCGCAAGTGGGCCTTCGATGTCGGCAACGGCAACGCCGTTGAGGCGGTGTATATCCCTGAAGTGGACCGCGGTACGCTCTGCATTTCGACGCAGGCGGGCTGCGCGATGGGCTGCCTCTTCTGCTCGACCGGCAAACAGGGTTTTGCCCGCAACCTGAAGACCTCCGAAATCGTGGGCCAGCTCTTCTGGGCTGAACGCGAACTGAGGCGCGAAGCGGGAACCGATAATCCGAATGAGCGCGTGATCACGAACGTCGTGCTGATGGGCATGGGCGAACCCCTCCAGAATCTGGAAGCTGTGGTGCCCGCGATCCGTCTGTTCCTCGACGATCACGCCTATGGCATTTCGCGCCGCCGCGTCACGGTGTCGACGAGCGGCCTCACGAACCAGATGGATAAGCTCGCGGAGCTGGCTCCGGTGGCTCTCGCCGTGTCGCTTCACGCGCCGACGGACGAGCTGCGCGACAAGATCATGCCGGTGAACCGCAAGCATTCGCTTGAGGATCTGATGGCGGCCTGCCGCCGCTACCTCCGGTACGCGCCCCGCGATTACATTACTTTTGAATACCTGATGCTGGACGGCGTGAATGATTCGCTCGAGATGGCGGATAAGCTGATCCGCCTCGTGCGGAACGTCCCCTGCAAGGTGAATCTCATTCCGTTCAACCCGTTCCCGGGATCCGGTCTCTTCAAGTCAGACCGCGATACGGTGCTTGCCTTCGAGCGCCGGATGAATGACGCGGGCATCGTGACCACGATCCGCAAGACCCGGGGTGATGATATTGACGCGGCCTGCGGTCAGCTCGCAGGCCAGGTGAAGGACCGCACCCATCGTGCGATACGGCTGGTCCGCCAGAAGGAAGAGGCGGCCTCGATTCTCAATAAAGCCGAGGAGAAATGATGGAAGAACAGAAAGAACAGACGGCGAAGGAACCGGCGGCCGGCGCTCAGCCTGGATTCGGCAAGCTGCTGCGCAGCCTGCGCGAGAAGGCCGGACTGTCGCTTGACGATGTCGCCAACCGCACGAAGATCAGCCGCGGACAGCTCGAAGCGATGGAACGCGAAGAGATGCGGCTTCTTCCGGAACCTGTCTACGTCCGGGCCTTTATCCGCGACATCTGCCACGTGATGGGCGCGGACCCGAAGCCGGTGACAGACGCTTTTGCGCGTGACTTCGCGCCTGAGGCCCCCGCGGCGCAGGCTCCGGCGGCTGCGGATGCAGTCCCCGCGCGGAAGATGGAGAAGGAAGTGGAATTCCATGCGAGCCCGAGAAAGAAGGGGTTCCGCGTGTTCCTCGCTTTCGCCGTGGTGATCGTTCTGATCGGCGCGGTCTGGGGCGGATGGCGTGAAGGGATTCTCTCGAAGCTTGGCGGTGACAACACCGAAGCCGCTCAGGTTCAGATGCAGGAAGCGTCCGGCAGAACCGCGGCGCTTCAGCGCCCGCGTTCTCCCTCGAACGCGATGCCGGCGAACGCGCCTCTTACGGCGAACCCGGATGGCACGGCGTCCTCGCCTGACGCTGCGGCTTCTTCTCCCGTGGCTTCGAGCCCGGCTGCCACGGCTCAGACCGCCGCGGCGTCCGCGAAGACTGCTGACACGGCAGCTGCTCCCGCCGGCACCGGCAACGTGACGATCCGTACGATCGGCAGCTCCTGGGTGAAGCTGATCGACGCGGATGGCAAGACCATTTTCCAGGGGAACATCAAGGCAGGGGACGAGAAGTCCTTTACCGGCAAGCTCCCGATCCGCGCGACGGTCGGCAATTCGACTCAGTGCGCAGTGTCTCTCAACGGCACGCCCTTTGATCTCTCCGGCTACACGAAGGGATCGGTCGCCCGCTTCATCCTTCAGTGAGAAACGGAAAGATGGCACAGATTGCGACGATTTCGCTCCCCGGCCGGCGTGTGACGCCGACCGTCCATGTGAAGTGGGGGAACACGGATATCGCTATGGGCTCGGGCCACCCGATCGTGGTTCAGTCGATGGCGAATACGCCGACCGCGGATGTCGAGCAGACGGTGGCCCAGGTGCTGGAACTCGCCCGCGCGGGATCCGAGCTGGTGCGTCTGACGGTGAATACGCCGGAAGCGGCGAAGGCGGTCGCGGTGATCCGCGACCGGCTCGATCAGGCGGGCTGCAGCGTGCCTCTTATCGGCGACTTCCACTACAACGGGCATAAACTCCTGCGCGATGTGCCGGAATGCGCCCGCGCGCTCTCGAAATACCGGATCAATCCGGGAAACGTTGGCAAGGGGGACGCGAAGGACGAGCATTTCTGCCAGATGGTGGAAGTGGCGATCCGAGAGGATAAGCCTGTCCGGATCGGCGTGAACTGGGGGTCGCTCGATCAGGAGCTCTTCGCCCGCATGATGGATGAGAACGCGAAGCGGCCCGTGCCGCTGCCGCCCTCTGACGTGCTGCGTGAGGCTCTGGTGGAAAGCGCGGTGGCGAGCGCGAAGCGCGCGATGGATGTGGGGCTTCCCGCTGAAAAGATCGTGCTTTCCGCGAAGGTTTCCGGCGTCCCTGATCTCGTGCATGTTTATGAAGAACTCGCGCGCCGCAGCCGCTGCTGTCTGCATCTCGGCCTCACCGAGGCTGGCATGGGGATGAAAGGCATGGTGTCGAGCGCCGCGGCGCTCTCCATTCTGCTGAACGAGGGGATCGGTGACACGATCCGCGTGTCGCTCACGCCGAAGCCCGGCGAATCGCGTGCTGAGGAAGTGCGTGTCGCGCAGCAGATTCTCCAGTCGCTTGAACTCCGCAGCTTTACGCCTGAAGTGACGGCGTGCCCGGGCTGCGGCCGGACCTCAAGCGATCTCTTCCAGCGTCTCGCGAAGAGCATCGAGGAATTTATCTGTGAGCAGATGCCCGTCTGGAAGAGCGAATTCCCGGGAGTTGAACGGATGAAGGTCGCCGTGATGGGCTGCGTGGTGAATGGCCCCGGCGAATCCGCTCACGCCGATATCGGCATTTCGCTCCCCGGAAGCGGCGAAAACCCCGTGGCGCCTGTCTACATGGACGGAAAGCGCTGGGGCACCCTTAAAGGGCAGGATATTGATACGGAGTTCAAAAAGCTCCTAACCGACTATGTCCGCCGGACTTACGGCCCGAAGGGCGAGTAGCGGACCATTTACTGAAGCAAGAAAGGATTACTTGGGATGGCTTCAAAAGCAAAAATCAGGGCTGTAACCGGCATGAATGACATGCTGCCGATGGACAGCGCCATTTGGGAATTCTTTGAGGATACGGCCCGCGACATCGCGACCGAGTACGGCTACCGCCCGATGCGGACCCCGGTGCTTGAGTCGACGGACCTCTTCACGCACGGTATCGGTGAAGCGACTGACGTCGTGGAGAAGGAAATGTATTCCTTCGAAGACTCCCTGAACGGTGAGCGGCTGTCGCTGCGTCCTGAGAACACCGCGGGCATTGTCCGCGCGGCGATCGAGCACAACATGCTTTACGACGCCCCGCGCCGTGTCTGGTACTTCGGTCCGATGTTCCGCCACGAGCGTCCGCAGCGCGGCCGCTATCGTCAGTTCTATCAGTTCGGCTGCGAGGCTCTCGGCTTCGCGGGTCCTGATGTCGACGCGGAAATGATCCTCATGACCTCCCGCCTCTGGAAGGCGCTGGGCATTCAGGAAGTGAAGCTTGAAATCAATTCTCTCGGTGAGCCTGCGGAACGCGCCGCGCACCGCGAGGCGCTCCTCAAGTACTTTGAGGCGCATCAGGATCAGCTGAACGAAACGGCGAAGCACCGCCTTTACCTCAATCCGCTCCGTATTCTCGATACGAAGGATCCGGACATGCAGGAGCTCGCGAATAACGCTCCCCGTCTGATCGATTACCTTGGCGAAAAGTCCCGTGCGTTTCTCGCCGGGATCGAGCATCAGCTGGAACGCGCCGGGATCGAGTACACGGTGAACCCGCGTCTCGTCCGAGGCCTCGACTACTACAGTCACACGGTGTTTGAGTGGACGACGGACCGTCTCGGCTCCCAGGCGACGATCTGCGGCGGCGGCCGCTACGATGGCCTGATGGAGATCCTCGGCGGAAAGCCCGCGCCCTGCGTCGGTTTCGCGATGGGAGCGGAACGCGTTCTCGAGCTCATGAAGGAATTCGGCGTGAAGCCGGAAACCCCTGACTGCTCGGTTTACGTGATCCACGCGGGCGAAGGCACGCTTGACCCCGCGGTCACCGTGGCTGAGTCGCTCCGCGACTTCGACGTGAGCACGATTGTTCACGGCGGCGAGGCGAGCATGAAGAGCCAGATGAAGAAGGCGGATGCCTCCGGAGCTGAATTTGCCGTGATTATCGGCGATACTGAAGCCGCGAACGGCACGGTGTCCGTGAAGCGTCTCCGCGACCGCGGCGAGGATGCCCGGTTTGCGCATCAGGAAACGCTCCCGGCCGACGACGCCTGCGATACGATTTTTAGCGAACTTTTAGCACTCGAAACGAAGGACCTTTGACATGGCATACAACCTCGAGGAACAGGAGTCGATCGACAACCTGAAGGGCTGGTGGGAAAAGTGGGGCACGCCCGTTCTGGTCGTCATCACGCTCGCCTGCGTCGGCGTCGCCGGCTATAACGGCTGGAAGTGGTGGAACCACCGCCAGACCGCCAAGGCTTCTGTTGCCTATGTGGCGCTTGAAACGGCTGTGAACAATCAGGACGGCAAGAACATCAAGTCGATTTCCGACGGCCTGATCGATCAGTACGGCTCCACGGTCTACGGTCCGATGGCGGCTTTTGTCGCCGCCCGCTATGCGGCCGATAACGGCGATATCGCCACCGCGAAGCAGAAGCTTCAGTGGGTGGTGGATCACGGTGACCGCAAGGAGTTTGAGGCGATCGCGCGTGTCCGTCTCGCCGGTCTCCTGATGGACGAGAAGTCGTACGACAAGGCGGTTTCCCTTCTCACGGGCTTCACTCCCGCGACCGACACGGAGCGTCTCGTGATCGATGACCGCCTGGGTGACGTGTATCAGGCGATGGGCAAGAACGCCGAGGCCCGCAAGGCCTGGCAGGATGGCATCTCCGCGGCCCGCGACGGTGATCCGCTGCAGAATCTGATCCGTCTGAAGCTGGATTCGCTTCCTGAAGACGGCACGGCTGCCCCGGCTCCCGCCGCGGCTTCTGCTGCCGCCTCTTCTGCCGCTGCCTCCGCTCCGGCTTCTCCCCCGGCTGCCAAGTCTTCCGCTGCCGGCTGATCAATCAACATTTTTGGAGTGTGAGAGCACATGAGTCAGAAATTACTTCGCACCGCAATTGCCGCAGGCCTTGCGCTCGCGCTGGGCGGCTGTTCCCTCTTCTCATCCGATAGCCCCCGGGCCCCGGTGAAACTCACCGAGATTCAGCAGTCCGCGACCGTGAATACGGTCTGGTCGACGAAGCTCGGCAGTTCTGAGCACTCCTTCCTTACGCCGGCTCTCGCCGGCAACGGACTCTATGCGGCGGGCTCGAACGAAGTCTTCCGTATTGATCCGTCGAACGGTGCCAAGGTCTGGACCGCCTCTCTGAAGGAGAAGGTGGTGGCAGGCGTCGGCTCCGACGGCTACTTTGTCGCGGTCGGCACGGATCAGGGGAACGTCGTGGCGCTCTCCGCCGAAGGCAAGGAACTCTGGCGCCGCAAGATGCCGTCAGAAGTCGATATGCCGCCGCTTGTCGGCCACGATCTCGTGATCGTGCACACGTCGGATACCCGCGTGACGGCGTTCAATGCCCGCACGGGTGAACAGGCCTGGTACTACCAGGGGCAGGTGCCGATCCTCTCGGTGCGCGCGCCGCGCCAGATGATTTTCTTCGCTGACGGCATTCTTGTCGGCCAGGCGAACGGCAAGCTGATCGGCATTTCGCTCACCGGCAAGGTGGCGTTCGAAGCGTCGATCTCGATGCCTTCCGGCATCACCGAGGTTGAGCGTCTGAATGACGTCGTGGGAGCGCCTCTCGTCACGTCCGGCGTTCTCTGCGCGGCCTCCTATCAGGGCCGTGTCACCTGCATGAGCGCCCAGAACGGCTCTGTCCGCTGGACCGAAAAGGTTGACGCCGTCACCGGTCCGACGGCTGACCTGAAGACCGTCTACGTGGTGGACGAGAAGAGCACGATTCACGCCTATTCGCTTGCGACGGGCGGCGAGCTCTGGAAGAACGACACCATGAAGTACCGTCAGAACTCCGCCCCGGTTGCCGTCGGCTCCTATGTGGCGAGCGGCGACTATGACGGTTACGTGCATCTCCTTGACCCGATCACCGGGCGTGAGATGGGCCGCGGCCGCCTCTCGGGCGCTATTTACACCACTCCGATTGCCTATGGCGACGGAGCCATTTTTCAAACGGTTGACGGAGAACTGGCGTTCATCCGGTCAACCAGCCGCTAAAGACAGCACAGCGGATTTTATTTTTTAGGAAATTTCTCTCATGCTTCCGGTTATTGCGCTTGTCGGTCGTCCGAATGTCGGGAAATCCACACTCTACAACCGGCTCACCAAGACTCGGGATGCCATTGTCGCGGACTTTGCCGGCCTGACGCGTGATCGCCACTACGGCGACGGCAAGGTGGGCCCGCGCCCCTACATCGTGGTCGACACGGGCGGTTTTGAGCCCCAGAGACCCGAGGGCGTGGTGAGCCACATGGCGTCTCAGGCCGAGCTGGCGATTGAAGAAGCGGATGCCGTTATCTTTATTGTCGACGCGAGAACGGGCGTTACGCCCCAGGATCACCGTATCGCGCAGACGCTGCGCGAATCGGGCCGCAAGATCTATCTTGCCGTCAATAAGGCTGAAGGCCTCAGCGCGATCGCGGGCTCTGAATTCTATGAACTCGGTCTCGGTGTCGAGCCGTTTATGGTGTCAGCCGCTCACGGTCAGGGTATCGCGAGCCTGATGGAAACCGTGCTTTCCCCCTTCCCTGAGGATGAGGAGGAAGAGAAGCCCGCCGAGGAGGAAGAGGGCGAACACCGGATCCGTGTCGCGATCGCCGGACGCCCGAATGTCGGCAAGTCGACGCTCGTGAACGCGCTGCTCGGTGAAGAGCGCGTCATCGCGTTCGATATGCCCGGCACGACCCGCGACGCGATCAATATCGACTTCGAGTACGACGGTCATCCGTTCACGCTCGTGGATACGGCCGGTCTCCGCAAGAAGGGCCGTGTTTTCGAGGCGATCGAGAAGTTTTCGATCGTGAAGACCCTCCAGGCGATCGCCGATTCGAACGTTGTGGTGCTCGTGATTGACGCCCGGAGCGGTGTCGCTGAGCACGATGCCCACATCGCCGAATACGCGCTCGACTCGGGCCGCGCGCTCGTCGTCGCCGTGAACAAGTGGGATGGCATGAGCGCCTACGACCGCTCGCAGCTTGATCAGCAGCTCGATATGAAGCTCCGGTTCCTGCACTGGGCGAAGTTCGTGCATATCTCCGCCCTGAAGCATAACGGCCTCAACCACCTCATGAAGGCGGTTCAGGAAGCCTATCAGGCCGCTATCGCGAAGCTGCCGACTCCGAAGCTCACGCGCGCCCTGATTGAGGCTGTTGAGCGTCAGCAGCCGCCGCGTGCCGGCAAGGTCCGCCCGAAGATGCGTTACGCCCACCAGGGCGGCACGAATCCGCCGGTGATCGTGATCCACGGCAATTCGCTCCAGCAGATCGGCGACAGCTACCGCCGCTATCTCGAAAGCTGGTTCCGTGATAAGTTCAATCTCGCGGGTACGCCTCTCAAGATTGAATTCCGTACCGGCCGCAACCCGTACGCGGATCCGAAGCCCGCAAACGGCAAGAAAAAGTAAAAAGAAGGCAGCACTATGAAAAGAACCAAGCTGTCAGCCTGGCTGCTGACTGTGGTCGTCTTCCTCATTTCGCTCGGGGTGATCTACTGGGTCGGCGTGCCGCTCGGTAACCCCGACGCGAATGTGCTGCTCGCGGTTGAGGTGGTGCTTGCCGCGGCGTTCGCGATGTTTGTGAACGCTATCGCTTATCCGCAGAGCCGGATCGGGGATCAAACGGGGCTCGGCGCTCCCTCCGTTTCCTTCACGGTGGCTGTGGTGACGCTTGCGATCGCGGGCCTGGCCGCGGCGTTCGTGGGACTCCGTCATCCGATGGTTGCGGCGTGGCTTGCCGGGATTGCCGCTGTGGCGATCGTTTTCCGGACGCTGCTCACGCGGTTCCTCACGCGTCTCTACTGGGGCGCGCCGATCAAGAACCGCCCGAGTGTCTGCACGATCTGGAAGGTGGGGCTCGCCGAGGTTGCCGGGAAAGAGATGAATGAACCCTTTCAGGAGCGTCTCTCTGAAGTCCAGGCGCTCTGCGCGAGTCAGCCCAAGGTGACCGCCGAGACCTCGCAGAAGACCGCGGAGCTGGATGAGGAAATCACCCGTGCGGTCCGCGAGCTGCAGGGGTTTGTCTCTGAGGGGGAACTCGGGAAGGCGACGGCGTCGCTTGACACGATCCGTGACGGTCTCCGCCGCCGGATTGAAATTCTCGGGTCCGGCAAGGCTCCTCATAAAGACGTATGATAATTGGGTGCAGACAGGTCTTTATTTGTCAGCACACACACTTCGTCACCCGCTTTTTTATTGGCGGGTGTAGCAAACAAAGAACAAGCGCAGAAGCGCTGGGAAAAACATTATGGCCAACAATAACAAGGGACAGCTTCTTCAGGATCCTTTCCTTAACGCACTTCGCAAAGAACATATCCCGGTCAATATCTATCTGATCAACGGCATCAAGCTGCAGGGTCAGGTGGAATCTTTCGACCAGTACGTCGTGCTGCTTCGCAACACCGTGACGCAGATGGTCTACAAGCACGCGATCAGCACGGTCGTGCCGACCCGCTCCGTCACTATCACGAACACTCCGGAGTCTTGATCTGACAGTATTTCAGGTAGACCGGGAGCGGGATGACCGCCCCGGAAAGGCTTGGCTTGTCTGCGTAAGCCTCGGCCGGGATTTCCGGCCGGATGCAAGCGAGGAGCTTTCGCTTCTCGTCACCTCGGATGCCTTGATCCCGGTGGGCCTCACGGAGGCTCACCGCGACAAGCCCGATCCTGCTACATATCTCGGCAGCGGAAAGATTGAAGAAATCGCGACCGCGGCCCGGGAGGCTGGAGCAGACGTGCTGATATTCGACACGCCGCTCTCGGCAGCCCAGGAGCGCAATATCGAGAAGGCGGCTCATATCGCCGTTCTCGACCGCACCGAGCTTATTCTCGAAATTTTCCAGAAGCGCGCAAAGAGCCGTGAAGGCCGTCTGCAGGTGGAGCTCGCGAAGCTCGAGCACCTGTCGACCCGTCTTGTCCGCGGATGGACCCACCTTGAGCGTCAGCGCGGCGGTCTTTCGAAGACCGGCGGCCCGGGCGAAAAGCAGATCGAGCTCGACCGCCGAATGCTTTCTGAGCGCGTGAAGCAGCTGAAGGTCCAGCTGAAGAAGCTGGAGCGGCAGCGTGACACGCAGCGTCGCTCGAGAACACGCGGCGATCAGATGACGGTGTCGCTTGTCGGCTATACAAACGCGGGGAAGAGCACGCTCTTCAACCGCCTGACACGGTCTGACGCCTATGTCGCGAATCAGCTTTTCGCGACACTCGACACGACAGCGAGACGCTGCTGGGTGGGCGGAAGCGAGATGGTGGTGCTTTCTGACACCGTCGGCTTTATCCGTGACCTTCCGACGCAGCTCGTCGAGGCCTTCAAGTCAACGCTTGAGGAAACCGTGCACGCGGATCTGCTCCTTCACGTGGTCGACGCTTCAAGCGAAGTCCGCGAGGATCAGATTGACTCCGTGAATCAGGTGCTTTCCCAGATTGATGCCGATACGATTCCGACGATCCTTGTCTATAACAAGATCGACCGGGCTCCGGCCGCGGCCGGTGTTGTTCGGGATGAGAAGGGACGTGTCCGTTCCGTGGGCGTGAGCGCCGTGACGGGCGAGGGGCTTGATGAGCTCCGGGCCGCCATTCTGGAGTTTGCCGAGCACTGGCATAAGGATCACCCGGTGAAGGCCCGTGAGCTTGAGCCCTGGGAACAGGCGAAGCTCGAAGCCGAAGCCCGCCGCGCGGGAAAACCGACGGCTTGATTCATGCGCCTTTTCCCGTCCCAGCGGGATCCCCAAAGGGGGTGCCCGGGGCGGATCAGGTGTTAGACTGAAAGACTTGCAGGCTGTACCCTTCGGGGCACGGCAGGGGTGCGCTTGCGCGCAGGAATTTCGGGGACATCCCCCTCAGGATTTTTTCTTTATGTCTATTGATGATTACCGCTGGGGAAGACACCCGGAACCGGAAAAGAAAGATCCGGAGAAGGAATCTTCTTCAGGTAAGAATGAGCCGGGAACGCCGAAAGTGAGCGGAACCGGTTCGGAACCTACCGGAACGCCGGAGCCTCCTCAGAAGCCTGAGGAGCCCCGTCGCGCGCAGCCGCAGCCCGAGAAGCCCGAAATCCGCAATCCGGGAACCCCGAACAGTGACTCTCACTCCGGCCGCCCCGAAGACACTGAGGAATCCTCCGCGAAGAAGAGCGGAAAGGACCTTGACGCTGAGTGGAAGGCGTTTAATGACCTCCTGCAGTCCATCTGGGCAAACGGTGGAAAGAACGGCCCCCAGGCATCCGGTGCCCAGCAGACTGGAAAGAAGCCCGGAACCCCGGATTCCCCGCGCCCGGATGATATCCCCCAGATTGATCGCAGCAGGCGTTCGAGCCGCATCGCGGCGCTGGTCGCGATCGTTGCCATTTTCTCGGTCGGCGCGTACCTCGGCGCCGGCTTCTACTCCGTGCCGTCCGGCGAAACCGCCGCGCTTTACGCGACAGGTCAGTTCAAGGAACTGGTCGGCCCTGGCACGCACTGGCACTTTCCGTGGCCCTTTGAGAAAGTCCGCATGGTGGATACGCGTCTCGTGCACAGCCAGGACGTGAGTTTCTCGGGGAAAGCGGGCGAAGGTTATCTCCTTACCGCTGACGGCAGCTTTGTTTCCGCCACCGCCACCGTAAAGTGGCAGGTCGCGTCTGACGGTGTCCGGAATTATCTCGAACATATGGTGAATCCCTCGGAAGTGATCGACGCGGCGCTTCGCCGCGCGCTCCGTCAGGAGTTCACCGATATGACGGTGCATGACGTGCTGAGCGGCCGGGCGGCGCTCCTGAAGGACGATCTCGCGAAGCGGGTCCAGAAGGAAGCGGACAGCCTCGGTCTCGGTGTCCATATCGAATCCGTGTCGGTCACGAACGCCGGTATCCCGACTGAAGTCCGTGAGGCCTCACGCGTGGCGCTTGAGGCGCAGAACGCGGGTGAAAACGCGTTCGGGAATGCTCAGAGGTGGGCTGAACTCGCGGGTGCGATGTCTGTCAACACGTCGCGCGCCATCTTAGAAAATGCTGAATCCTATCGGGAGCGCGTTGTGCGGGTTTCCGAAATGGACAGCCGCTATATCAGCTACCTCTATGGCGAAAAGGCTTCTGACGCCGCGAAGCGCGACGCGATTGAGCAGGCCTGGAATGCCGGGCTCGCGGCAGCCCTTCCGAACAAGGGATCGATCGCGAACGCGAAGCTTGATGACCTGATGGCCGTGATCCGTGCCGCGAAACCGAAGGCTCCTGAAGGGAAACCGGGTGAGGAATCCGCGGTTCCGGTGGTGACGGAAGCCCAGATCATTGCCCAGAAGAAGCTTGACGCGGAGAAGAAGGCAGCTCCTGCCGCCGCGTCTTCCGCTCCCGCGTCGTCACCCGCCGCTGAGGCAGCCGCAGAGGCCGCGGCTTCGAACGTGACAACTCCGGGCGAGGATCCCGCGAATGAGCGTGAAAGCACCACGGACCGCCGCGATTACCTCCGTAACCGCGGACGCTAGGAGACGATGATCATGAAGAAATTGATAGCAGCCTTTGTGATCGCCCTGGCAGCGATTCTCGCCGCGAGACTTTCCTTCTTCACGGTTGAAGAGGGAAGGGCGGCGCTCGTGCTTGGATGGAACAAATCCGTGTCTGCTGAGGTGACGGAGCCTGGGCTTCATGTGAAACTCCCGGACCCCATTGAGCGGACCGCGATGATTGACTGCCGCGGGCAGTCGCTTCAGGTGTCGGCGCTTGAGCCGAAGGGTGAAGGCAGCATTCCGACGCTTGGCTACGATGTGGTGTGGCGTGTCGTGAAGCCTGAAGTCTGGTGGAAGGAATTCAAGGGAAGCGGCGATCAGACGGCGCGCGAAATCACGCAGGCCGTGCAGACCGCGTCAGCCGGCGAAACCGCCGGGCTGAATGACGCGTCTCTCATCACGCGGGGCGGCGTCTGGATCTCGTCCCAGGTGATGGCGAAAGTGGCGCCTGAATTCCTGAAGCGCGGCGTGCGGATTGAATCCGTGCGAGTCGCTGAAGTGCGCCTCAACGCGAAGAGCCAGGCTTCGGCCCTTGACGCCACTGCGAAGATTCTGAATGGCCAGGTGCAGGCCTCGGGCCGCCTCGTCGAGGAGAGCGCGTCAGAGATCCGCGCCGCGGCCGACGCGAAGGCCCGTCAGACGCTTTCCGCGGCGCTCAGCCGCGCCGCTCAGATGAAGTCTGAAGCCGATGCCGCGGCGAACGCGAATTATCAGAAAATAGACCGTGTGACTGGAATCCGGGATTTCTCCTCGGCGCTTGAAAAGGCCCGTTCTGAAGAGAAGCCTGGTGAAAAGCTCGCCCCGATGCCCGACTTCCGGGGACTTCCTGGAGGCACAAAGCCATGATGGGACTGAAGGAGCTTCTGGTCGCCTTCGGGTTCATGATGATTTTCGAAAGCCTGATGCCGATGATCTCGCCCCGCCGCTGGAAGCGGGCACTGTCGCTTCTGCAGCAGGTGCCTGACTCAGCGATCCAGAAGCTTGGGATCGTCGGCGTGCTTTGCGGCCTCGCGGTTATCTGGCTGCTGCAAACCGATATTGCTTCGCTTTGATAGGATTTTTTCCAAATGACGAACTGGGTATTACCGGATCATATTGCCGACATGCTGCCCCGGCAGACGCGGGAACTTGAAACCCTGCGTACGCGCACCCTCGAAGTGATGAGGTCTCACGGATTTGAAGCTATCCGTCCGCCCATGTTCGAGTTCCTGGATTCTCTTCTCACCGGTACCGGCAACCGGCTCGATCGCACGACGATCAAGTTTGTCGATGAGGCGAGCGGCCGTCAGGCCGGGTTCCGCGCCGATATCACGCCTCAGGTGGCGCGTATCGATGCCCACATTCTGAACCGCACCGGGATCACACGGCTTTGCTACGCGGGGTCGGTGCTCCACGCTCGGCCTCGTCACCCGCTCGCTACGCGTCAGCCGTATGTGGCCGGCGCCGAAATGTTCGGTGCGACAGGGCGGGAGGCCGATCTTGAAATGGTGCGGCTCGCCGTGGATATGCAGCGCGAAGTCGGTATCCGGCGCGTACATCTCGCAATCGGCCACACCGGGATTGTGCGTTCCATCCTGAAATCGGACCCGGCGCTTACCCCCGCGATCCAGGACGCCGTTGTCGCGGCGCTTTCCGATAAGGATCCGGCGGGACTCGCTGTTGCCGCGGCGCCCCTCTCCGCGAAGACCGTTGAAGCGCTCTCCGGACTCTGCCTCATTTATGGCGGCGACGACGCGCTGGACCGCGTTCTCGCGCTCTGCAAGGGGAACCCGGACGCCGAGAAGGCCGTGGATGAGCTTCGGTGGATCGCGGAGCGCTGCGGAGCCGACGACGTCACGATTGACGGTGCCTCGGTGACAGGATTTGATTACTACACGGGTATTTCCTTTGCCGGTCTTGTTGAAGATCTGCCCGAACCGCTCCTCCGGGGCGGCCGCTATGACGGAATTGGATTAGCGTTCGGACGCTTTAGACCGGCAGTTGGATTTACACTCTATCTACGTGAGCTTGCTGTGCTCAGAACGCCCGAACTTCCCTTCGCGGTCATTGCGCCCCCGGCGTCAGAAGATCCGAAGCTTGAGAGTCTCGTGCGCAAACTCCGTCATGCCGGCAGAATCGTCGTGCAGCTGCTGCCGGGAGAAGACCCTGCCGGGCTCGCTGAGAGCTTCCAGGTAACGGAGCGTATTGTTTTCGAAAAGGGTGAGTGGCAGGTGGTTCCTGTCTCCGCCAAGTCCATTTAGGAGAAAAAGATGGCAAAAAATGTAGTGGTCGTCGGCGCCCAGTGGGGTGACGAAGGCAAGGGCAAGATCGTCGACTGGCTCACCTCCAAGGTCGACGGCGTCGTGCGCTTCAACGGGGGCAACAACGCCGGCCATACGATCGTCGTGAACGGCAACAAGACCGTGCTTCGCCTCATTCCGTCCGGCGTCATGCATCCGACGATGCAGTGCTACCTCGGCAACGGTGTTGTCTTTTCGCCGTCCGCCTTTTTCTCCGAACTCGATCAGCTGAAGGAACACGGAATGGACGCGGAGTCCCGCCTCCACGTGTCCGGCAATTGCGCGCTTCTGATGCCGTACCACGTGGCTCTTGACCATGCCCGTGAAAATAACCTCGGCAAGAAGAAGATCGGCACGACCGGCCGCGGCATCGGTCCGGCCTACGAAGACAAGGTGGCCCGCCGTACGGTGCGCGTCGCTGACCTCTACAACGTCCCGTTCTTCGAAGAGCGCGTCCGCACGGCTCTCGAGTACCACAACTTCGAACTGACGCATTTCCTCCACGCTGAGGCCCTCGACCCGCAGAAGGTGATCGACGAGGTGCTGGGCTTCGCGGATCGTCTGAAGCCGCGCGTGATGGACGTCTCCCATACGCTGAATAAGCTGATGGCCGAAGGCAAGCAGTTCCTCTTCGAAGGCGCCCAGGGTTCGATGCTCGATATCGACCACGGCACCTATCCGTTTGTCACGTCCTCCAACACCGTCGCGGGTTACGCCACGGCTGGCGCGGGTGTCGGCCCCCATCACCTCAACTACGTCCTCGGCATCACCAAGGCTTACTGCACGCGTGTCGGCGCGGGTCCCTTCCCGACCGAGCTCCTCGATGAAGAGGGTGAACGCATCCGTCAGCGCGGCGGTGAATTCGGTGCCGTGACGGGCCGTCCGCGCCGCTGCGGCTGGTTCGACGGCGCGGCGCTCCGCCGTGCGGTCGAGATCAACGGTCTGACCGGTCTTGCCGTGATGAAGCTCGACGTGCTCGATGAGTGCGATGTCGTGCGTCTGGGCGTTGGCTACAAGAAGGACGGCGTTGAACTCGAAGTGATGCCTTACGGCGCGGAAGAGGTCGCGGGCTGCGAAGTGATCTATGAAGACTTCCCCGGCTGGAAGACCAGTACCTATGGCATCAAAGAATGGGATAAACTCCCCGCTGCGGCGCGCAGCTATCTGAAGCGCCTTTCTGAAGTGGCTGGCTGCCCGATCGCGGCAGTGTCCACTGGTCCGGATCGTGAACAGACCATTCTGCTCAGCGATCCGTTTGAAGCCTGAGCCCCATAAACAGGGGAAAGTCTGATCCGCGGGCAAGCGGATCAGACCGACAGCCTATAAGCATCACACAGGCGGCACTGCAGTAAAAAACGCAGCGCTGCCTTCCTTTTTTTGTTGGATTTGAAAAGCCATGGCGGATCTCTTTGTATCTTGGCAGGATTACATCGACCTGAATGAACAGCTCGTCCTCAAGGTTGCGGACAGCGGCTGGAAATTTGATTCTCTCCTTTGTCTCGCTCGCGGCGGCATGCGCCCCGGGGATATTTTCTCGCGCGTCTACTCGAAGCCGCTCTCCGTGCTGTCGACGAGCTCTTACCGCGCGATGTCCGGCACGGTGCAGGGCGAGCTGAATATCAGCAGCTGCATCACCGGCACCGAGGCTCTGAAGGGAAAGGTCCTTCTGGTCGATGACATGGTGGACTCCGGCATCACGCTTGAAAAGGTGGTGAAGCACCTGAAGAGCGACTTTCCGGAAATCACCGAGATCCGTATCGCTGTGCTCTGGTGGAAGGAACGCTCCATCTTCCAGCCGGATTATTTCGTCTCTTACCTCGAAGGGAACCCCTGGATCCACCAGCCGTTCGAGGCTTATGACGATCTCGGTATCGAGCGGCTCCGTGAGAAGCGCGCGATCGCCGGCAAGTAATCCCGCCTGACACTGCGGAAATTCATCTTCCGCTGCTTCTTTCCTGAGGCGGCGGCCGATGGCTTCTGTACAGAATCCCTGCTTCAGAAATGAGGCGGGGATTTCTTTTTTTCAGGTCTCTCACCCTGTAAAGGAAAGGCCGGTGACTGTAATTAAATGTGTATCTGAGGGAAATCTGTTGCTTTTTGGCAACGGCTACAATTTACACAAATGTATCACCTAGTTACATACACTTAGCCAGCAATCTGAATTCCTTCAAAAAGTTATTTTTCGTAGTGTTTTACAATCAGGGTTTGTACCATAAGACTCCTTTTTTTCCGGCCGCATCATGAAGTCAGAGGGGAGATTCACTCAGATGCATTTCCCTTCAGATATATTTTTTGGAGTCACACATAATGAAGAAATCTCTACTTGCTCTCGCCCTTCTCGGCGCTTTCACGGCTTCTGCTTTTGCTGAACCGTCCGTCACGCTGTACGGCCGCATTGATACGGGTCTTGTCTACACCCACAAGAATCTGGATAACACTGCCGGTTCCACCGACACGTTCTCCATGGATTCCGGTGTGACCACCGGCTCCCGCTGGGGTCTGAAGGGTTCTGAAGACATCGGCAACGCGAAGGTTGGCTTCGTCCTCGAATCCGGCTTCAATTCTGATGACGGCACCTCCGGCCAGAATAACCGTCTCTTCGGCCGTGAAGCTCAGGTGAACATCTCCGGTGCCTACGGTACTCTGTACGCCGGCCGTCTCGCCTCCATCGCTTCTGATTCCGGCTCGATCGGCTACCTTGGTGACGTCTCCGCCTTCCCGTCTGCCTACGGCTTTGTCGGCAACCAGCAGGGCTCCACCGGCACGGCTTATGGCCGCTATGACAACACCCTCGCCTATGAGACCCCGACGTTCGGCGGCCTGCAGGGTGCCATCATGTATTCCTTCAAGGGCGACACCAAGGCTTCTGACACGAATGTTGCCAATGCCCGTGAGAATTCCGGCGATGCTGACCGCTACCTCGCCGCTGGCCTCCGCTACAAGGCTGGCAAGGCCGCTGTTGTCCTCACCGGTGACATGACGATGTACGGCAACGACGCTGCCAACTATGGCAATGTCGATAACGGCTACAGCTTCATCCTCGGCGGCAACTACGACTTCGGCGTTGCGAAGGCTTTCGCGAAGGTCACCTACTTTGATAACCAGGTGAACGTTCTCGACTCCTTCGATCTGATCAGCGATTCCCGCGATCTGAAGAAGGCTGAGGCTCTGAAGGGCTGGGGTGCTGAACTCGGCACGAACGTTCCGGCCTTCGGCGGCAACTTCCTTGCTGCTGTCGGCTATCGTGATGCCAAGGACGTCGATGACGGCTCCTACAAGTTCAAGCGCTGGAACGCGGCTGTCGGTTACACCTATGCCTTCAGCAAGCGCACGAACGTCTACGGTCTCGCTGGCTACGCCCAGGAAAAGGCGAACGCTCTTGACCGCAAGGCGAGCGGTGCCCAGGTTGGTTTCGGCCTCGTTCACAAGTTCTGATCTCTTAAAAGAGACCGGCAGAAGTTCGCCATTCTGCTGAGAACTGAAAAACCGCATTCCGTGAGGGATGCGGTTTTTTTGCGCCTCTGAAAAGCCGGCAGCTTCGACATAACGGGGATAAGAGGGCGGAGATGTGAATTTCTGAAATATGGATCACAAAAGTAAACTACTAAAAACTTGCTCCCAGATTTTCGGACAAGTCAATACCCTGTACTGTTTCATTTTGTAACTCACTCTTGGATATCGTTTTTTTATTTTCAGGGAAGCTTTTCTGAAGCTGTTTTTTGCTAGTTTGTTGCATAAAAGCAACAGAAAACGGCGAATTAAAGAAATACGAAAAATAGTTGTAACGTTGTCTTGATGATTGAAAATAAATAAAAAATTTCTGTCAGACATAAATTATAAAGGGTTTACCCGTATGAACGTCCGGGAAATATTTTTGCATCATGCACTTGGGGTGACTCCAAAAGCCCTTAAAACTGTAGTTAGCAATACACACATTCAAACTACTGGAGAAAATTTCATGAAGAAGTCTCTCATTGCCGCTGCTCTGCTTGGCACTTTCGCGGCATCCGCTTTCGCTGCTCCGTCCGTCACGCTGTACGGCCGCATCGATACGAGCCTTGCTTACACCCATCTGAACACCGATAAGGCTGGTGTCGACTCTACCGACACGTTCTCGATGGAATCCGGCTTCTCCACCGGCAACCGCTGGGGCCTGAAGGGCACGGAAGATATCGGCAACGCCAAGGTTGGCTTCGTTCTCGAATCCGGCTTCAACTCTGATGACGGCGTCTCCGGCCAGAACAGCCGTCTCTTCGGCCGTGAAGCTCAGGTGAACGTCTCCGGTGCCTACGGTACTCTGTACGCCGGCCGCCTCGCCTCCATCGCTTCTGATTCCGGCTCGATCGGCTACCTCGGTGATGTGTCTGCCTTCCCGAACGCCTTCGGTATCGTCGGCACGCAGCGCGGCTCCACCGGCTCGGCCTATGACCGTTACGACAACACTCTCGCCTATCAGACCCCGACGTTCGGTGGCCTTGAGGGCGCCATCATGTACTCCTTCAAGGGTGACACGACGGCTGACTACGGCACGGAAAACAAGTCCGACGCTGACCGTTACCTCGCCGCTGGCCTGCGCTACAAGGCTGGCAAGGCTGCTGTTGTCCTGACCGGCGACATGACGATGTACGGCAATGCCGCTAAGAACGTTTATCACGACGTTGATAACGGCTACAGCTTCATCCTCGGCGGTAACTATGACTTCGGCGTTGCCAAGGTCTTTGCCAAGGCCACTTACTTTGATAACCAGGTGAACGTTCTCGACTCCTTCAGCCTGATCAAGGATGCCCGCGCTCTGTCGACCCCCCAGGCTCTGGCTCTGAAGGGCTGGGGTGCTGAAATCTCGACCGCTGTTCCGGCCTTCGGCGGCGCCTTCCTCGGCACCGTTGGCTATCGTGATGCCAAGGACGTTGATAACGGCTCCTACAAGTTCAAGCGTTGGAACGCCGCTGTTGGCTACTCCTATGCGTTCAGCAAGCGCACCAGCGTCTACGCTGCTGCCGGCTACGCTCAGGAAAAGTCCGACGCCCAGGACCGCAAGGCCAGCGCCGCTCAGGCTGGTTTCGGCCTCGTCCACAAGTTCTAATCTCGTAAAAGAGATCAGCAGAAGTTCGCCATTCTGCTGAGAACTTGAAAGGAAAAAAACCGCATTCCGTAAGGGGTGCGGTTTTTTTGTCGGGGGACGCACTGAAACCCGCGGGCTGATATTGCCTCTTTGTGCGAAAAAGCGGGGTTTGTTGCATGAATACAACACTTTCTTGAGGTATTACCCCGTTTAGGTTTTGCTTTCTAATTATATGAAATTAAACGATAAAAATTTATAATCAGCAGAGATAGGCCCTGAAGGCTCATTGACTTTGAAACTGCCTATTTGCAATATTCATTTCAAGGCAGATCGCATAACAACTATCTGATTTGCCGCTAATGCAAGAAAATTCACACACTGGAGAATTTTTCATGAAGAAGTCTCTCATCGCCGCTGCTCTGCTCGGCACCTTTGCTGCCTCCGCTTTTGCGGCTCCGTCCGTCACGCTGTACGGCCGTATCGACACGAGCCTGGCCTATACCCACCTGAACGCTGACAAGGCTGGTGTTGACTCCACCGACACGGTTTCGATGGAATCCGGCTTCTCCACGGGCAACCGCTGGGGTCTGACTGGCACGGAAGACATTGGCAACGCCAAGGTTGGCTTCGTGCTCGAATCCGGCTTCAACTCTGATGACGGCGCCTCTGGTCAGGACGGCCGCCTCTTCGGCCGTGAAGCTCAGGTGAACGTCTCCGGTGCCTACGGTACCCTGTACGCCGGCCGTATCGCCTCCGTCGTGTCTGACTCCGGCTCCATCGGCTACCTCGGCGATGTGTCCGCCTTCCCGTCCGCCTTCGGTATCGTTGGCAACCAGGCTGGCTCCACCGGTTCCGCCTACGCCCGTTACGACAACACGATCGCCTACCAGACCCCGGCTTTCTCCGGCCTGCAGGCTGCCGCTCTGTACTCCTTCAAGGCTGACTCCAAGAAGGATACGACTTCCCGTGAAAACTCCGCCGCTGCCGACCGCTACGCTGGTGCCGCTCTGCGCTACAAGGCTGGCAAGGCTGCTGTCGTTCTCGCTGGCGACTACACCCTGTACAGCAACACCACCTACAAGGATCAGGATAACGGCTACAGCGTGATCCTCGGCGGCAATTACGACTTCGGCGTTGCCAAGGTCTTCGCCAAGGCCACCTACTTCGACAACCAGCTGAACTATGTCGATTCCTTCAAGCTCATCCCCGACACCGTCGCTCTGAAGGGCTGGGGTGCTGAACTGTCGACGGCCGTCCCGGCTTTCGGCGGCACGGTTCTCGCCACCGTTGGCTATCGTGATGCCAAGGACGTGGATAACAGCGCCACCAAGTTCAAGCGTTGGAATGCCGCTCTCGGCTACGCCTACGCGTTCAGCAAGCGCACCAGCGTTTACGCTGCTGCCGGCTACGCTCAGGAAAAGGCCGACTCCAATGGCCAGAAGCCGTCCGCCGCTCAGGCTGGTTTCGGCCTCGTCCACAAGTTCTAATCTCGTAAAAGAGAT
>OOAY01000054.1_pt1 | contig 106197 bp, 76 predicted proteins | sample 1670961 | NCBI WGS metagenome assembly OOAY01 (sample SAMN06348108, study PRJEB24527) | human gut metagenome | biome: human gut; feature: ankylosing spondylitis patient; material: feces | host: Homo sapiens | place: China | collected 2015-10
GAGCACCGGTCTCCAAAACCGGGTGTCGGGAGTTCGAGCCTCTCCTCCCGTGCAGAGTTAAATAGCTGTAAACGATAAGTTTACGGCTATTTTTCGTTTCAGGTCGGACGAAATTCGGACGAAATAAATGATAGTGACGCTATCCGACAAAGATAGTGACGGTATACAACAGCGATAGCGTCACTATCCCGAACATATACCGTCACTATGATTTTCTACGATTATCCATCTGGAATTCTACGTTCATTCATATCTGCGAATCTTACGCATAGTCATATAGCGTACACTCACAATGACTCCCGCCCGATTTCCTAGTTCTTATTCGTTCTTTCCAGTCCTTTGGCAGCCTCAACCAAACGGATGAATTCTCTTCTATATCCTTTATCATCATTATTCAGTCCCTGTTTGGCCAGATTAATCACTTTATCGTAACTGGCATTTCCTTTGAAGTCAGAGTCCCGAAGCAACTGTCCGAACATAGCCACTGCAGAAGCAAAGCGGAAATCAGAAGAAACATTATTACCTTTATTATCAACGAAAGGAAGTTCCATTTTCTTGCTGACATCTTTATCCGGAGCTTTATAACGCAGTTTCACAGTCAGGAGATCATTAGAGCCTGTCGGTTTCACTGTCACTTTCTCTTTCTTCTGATATTTCAGATCGTCTATTTTACCCACATATTCATTCTTTATACCTGTAGGAATCACTTCGTAAAAAGCAGTTACCGTATGTCCCGCACCCATATCTCCGGCATCTTTAGCATCATTATTAAAGTCTTCGTCTTTCAACAGACGACTTTCGTAACCAATCAAACGATACGCCTGCACTTGGGAAGGATTAAATTCCACTTGCAGTTTGACGTCTTTCGCCACTGTATGCAATGTAGCGCCGAATTCGCCTACTAAAACACGATTGGCTTCCTGCAAGTTATCTATATAAGCATGATTACCGTTTCCCTTTTCTGCCAACACCTGAATCTTCTTATCTTTATAATTACCCATGCCATAACCTAATACGGTAAGGAACACTCCACTCTTACGTTCTTTTTCAATCAATTGTTCCAATCCTTCGGCGGAAGAAACACCCACATTAAAATCACCGTCGGAGCAAAGTATGATACGGTTGTTACCATTAGAGATAAAATTCTTCTTGGCTATTTTATACGCCAACAGGATACCCGCACCACCTGCCGTAGAACCACCTGCCGTCAATTCATCTATCGCTTCACGAATCTTCTGTTTGTCACTACCCGGAGTGGCCTCCAGTTTCACACCGGCACTGCCTGCATAAGTCACGATAGCTACTTTATCTTTATCCCGTAAGTTGTTTACCAACAATTTGAGAGATGATTTCACCAAATCCAACCGGTTGGCTCCCCACATAGAGCCGGAGACGTCAATCAGAAACACCAGGTTAGATGCAGGCAGATGTTCCGTCGGAATTTCTCTAGCTTTCAAGCCGATACGCACAAGACGGTGATCCGCATTCCAGGGACATGCTCCGGCTTCCATCGTGATTTTCACAGGATCACTTCCTGTCGGTTTCGGATAATCATAGGAAAAGTAGTTCACTAATTCTTCCGTACGGATAGCATCTACAGGAGGCAATTCACCTTTATTGATAAAACGACGCATATTACTATAAGAAGCAGCATCTACATCAATAGAGAAAGTAGAAAGCGGAGCATCCGACACACTCTTAAATCCATTCTCCTGAATCTGCCCGTATTCTTCCGCATTTACAGCATCATACATGATTCCCGGTGTCGGACATACCGCCATATAAGCAGCAGACACCGATTTAGTAGCCTTTAGCTCATGCCCGTATCCTACCACTACACATTCTTCCAATACCACATCATCAGCTTTCATCTTCACATCCAGCGTAGCCGATTTCACCACCCTTCTCTCTTGCTTATACCCGATATACTGGAACAACAACGTCTCCCCCTTCTTAGCCTGAATTGTGTACTGGCCCTTCATATTCGTTATTGTACCCTTCGAAGTACCCTTTATCTGTACCGAACAACCTACAAGCGGATTTCCATCCTTTGCATCCGTCACCGTACCCGACACAATAATAATTTGCGCATTCATCCTACCTAAAGAAATAACCGCCATTAGCAGCACGAGCATCATCGCTCTGAATTGATTTGTTTTCATAACTTCTTATTTTAAAAATGTTACTATTAGTTCGCTTTTACTATAGAGATGCACATTTCACACAGATTCCATAAATTGCCTGAACTTTTTTTATCCGGCAGAAAAAAAGGGTCATTTCAAAATTCTCACTCATTCCTTTGCAACTCTTAAGATGATGTGTATATTTGCCAATCATAAACATATTATAAATATGAAAAACGAAGTCGACGGAAGGCGGGAAATAGCCTCACGAAACACGGCCTGGGCTACTATTATTGCCCGCAAACTAACTCGTTGGGGTGTCACTCCCAATCAAATTTCCATGATGAGCGTATTCTTCGCTATGGTGGGGTGCCTTCTGTTGATCGGCACAGTCATTGATCCCGGTTTCAACAAGTATGTAGCCTACATTCTGTTCATCGTTTGTATGCAGTCGCGGTTACTCTGCAACCTGTTCGATGGGATGGTAGCTATTGAAGGGGGGAAAAAAAGTGCCAACGGGGATCTCTATAACGATATGCCCGACCGCTTTGCCGATGCTTTGTTCATCATTCCCGTCGGATATGTAGCAGGCGGATTCGGTATTGAACTGGGATGGCTAGCAGCCCTTCTTGCCGTTATGACAGCTTATTTCCGCTGGATAGGAGCCTACAAAACACACCAGCATTTCTTTAACGGTCCGATGGCCAAGCAACACCGCATGGCATTGCTCACGCTTGCCTTTGTAGTAGCCACCTGCACCATTCACGCAGGATACGACCGGATGGTATGTCTCATAGCTCTGATAATAATCAACGTCGGCCTTGTCGCAACACTGATACACCGTCTGTACCTCATGTCACACACAACAAACAATGAAATAAAATGAAAGAACTACTGGATATCATATTTCCTACGCTAAGCGATGAACTGATTATCGTCATTTCGCTCATCATCGGACTGCTTGTTACGGCAAGCCTTATTCTTTTTCTCGTAAAGAAAATCTCTCCAAAAACAAATATCAGCGAACTCTCCGCCCGCACGCGTTCATGGTGGATCATGGCGGGCATGTTTATCGGCGCTGTATTTATCAGCTATAATATTTCTTACTTCTTCCTAGCCTTTCTCTCTTTCATTGCTTTCAGAGAACTGTATTCGGTGTTGGGATTCAGAGAGGCAGATCGCGGAGCATTATTCTGGGGAATATTGGCCATTCCCATTCAATATTACCTTGCTTACCTTGCCTGGTATGGAGCATTCATCATCTTCATTCCGGTAGTTATGTTTCTCGTATTGCCCTTACGACTTGTTTTAAAGGGAGACACCCACGGAATTACCAAGTCGATGGCTCTGTTGCAGTGGATTCTGATGCTTTCAGTATTCGGTATCAGCCACCTCGCTTATCTCCTGTCGCTTCCCGAACTTCCGGGATTCAATGCAGGAGGACGAGGTCTGCTATTATTCCTTGTATTCCTTACGGAAATCAACGATGTTATGCAATTTATCTGGGGCAAACTTCTCGGACGACATAAGATACTCCCGAAAGTAAGTCCGAACAAAACGTGGGAAGGATTTCTGGGCGGTGTAATCAGTACTACCGTCATTGGTTACTTCCTCGGTTTCCTGACTCCCCTCTCCGCTCCCAACGTTATCCTGGTAAGTGCTCTCGTTGCGATTGCCGGATTCTCGGGAGACGTAGTCATCTCCGCCATCAAGAGAGATAAAGGAATTAAGGACATGGGGAACAGTATTCCCGGTCATGGAGGAGTATTCGACCGGATAGATTCTCTGGCCTACACGGCTCCTGTATTTTTTCATTTAGTTTATTACATTGCATATTAAACGGAGAGAATGGAAAAAAGATTCATGCAAGCTGCTGCCATGCAGATTATATATAAAGGTGTATTCCAATGGTTCCTGAAATTGGTTGTAGGAGTTCAGTTCACCGATTGCCAGTTCCTCAAAAAGGAAAAGCAATTCATCATCCTTGCCAACCATAACAGCCATCTGGACACCCTAAGCTTGTTATCTTCCCTGCCCGGAGGACTTTTATGGAAAGTCAAACCCGTAGCAGCAGAAGATTATTTCGGGAAAACCCGCTTTCAGGCTTCCATCAGCAACTTTTTCATCAACACACTGCTAATCAGAAGAAAAGGAGAAAAAGATTCGGAGCATGATCCGATCCGTAAGATGCTTGAAGCCATCGACGCCGGATATTCACTGATTCTTTTTCCGGAAGGAACCAGAGGAAAGCCGGAACAGATGGGAAAAATTAAATCCGGCATAGCCCGCATCCTGTCTCTGCGACCCGAAGTGAAATATATTCCCGTATTCATGACCGGTATGGGACGTTCTCTGCCCAAAGGAAAAATGATACTGTTGCCATATAAAGCATCTATCTATTACGGTATGCCCGCATTGGTAAAGAGTACGGATACGCATGAAATATTAGATCAGATTACAGGTGATTTTGAAGCAATGAAAGAAAAATATCAACTCATTATTGACGAAGAAGAGGAATAGATGTTGTTTTTCAAAAGAAAAATATCAAAACTATCGGACGAGGAATTACTAATACATTACACGAAGTCCGGCGATACGGAATATTTCGGTGAATTATATAACCGATATATCCCGTTACTATACGGACTTTGCCTGAAATACCTGCATGATGAAGACCGGGCACAGGAGGCGGTCATGCAGTTGTTTGAAGATTTATTGCCTAAACTGGGAAATTATGAGATAAAAGTGTTCAAGCCATGGCTCTACCGGGTGGCAAAGAATCATTGCCTGCAACTTTTACGAAAGGAAAATAAGGAAATTACGTTAGATTATACCGTTAATGTTATGGAATCCGACGAATTTCTGCATCTATTAAGTGAAGAGGAAAGTTCGGAGGAACAACTGAAGGCATTACATCACTGTCTCGAAAAGTTGCCCGAAGAACAACGGACTAGCATTACGCGTTTCTTTTTAGAGGAAATGTCGTATGCCGACATTGTGGAACAGACCGGATTTACTCTGAACAATGTGAAAAGCTATATCCAAAACGGAAAGCGAAACTTAAAAATTTGTATTAAGAAACAAGCCCTATGAAACTATTGGACTACATACGAGGACTCCGCAAAGGAAAAGAGGCACACCGGCTGGAAAAAGAGTCGATGCAGGACCCTTTCCTGGCCGATGCTATGGATGGATATAACCAGGTGGAGGGAAATCACGAACAACGGATCGAGAAACTGCGGATGCAGGTTTCTGCTCATTCGGCAAAGAAAAAGAGCACTTATGCTATCACCTGGAGCATCGCTGCGTGTCTGATTATCGGATTCGGTATCAGCAGTTATTTCCTGTTCCTGAAAAAGAGCATGACAGATGAAGTGTTCATTGCGGAAGAGAGTGTTTCCATAAAGTTGGCTGAACCCGCAGCTCCACCAACTCCGGCAATTCCTGCCACTCCAACAGTTCCCGCAACTCCGCAAAAGGAAATCGCATTAGCTACTACAAAGGTAAAAACGGATTCCACTCCTATTTCCGAAATTACTGCGAGACAAGCGGATAAGAAAGATATGATTGCCGAAATCCAAACGACTTCGCAACCACAAGGTGCGCCTGTGGCAGCTGTGCCGATGATGGAAGAAGTCTCGGAAGAGACTGCTGCATTGCAAGAAGTAGTAGCAACGATAGATACTTTCGAATCTGAATCTGATAAGAAAATGAAGTTGGCTAAGGTAGCGACTATCCTTCCTCAAAATAACATGATTAAAGGGAGAGTGACCGACGGAAAAGGAGAACCGCTTATCGGAGCCAGTGTGACATATAAAGGAACGAATATCGGAACCATCACAAATATGAATGGAGAATTTTCGTTAGTCAAAAAGGATGATAAGAAACGATTGACAGCGGAATATATCGGATATGATCCGGTAGAAATCCAGGTAGATACCAGCCGGACGATGCTCATTGCCATGAACGAAAACAAACAGGCACTTAACGAAGTGGTGGTAGTGGGATATGGCGCTAAGAAAAATAAGAAGTCAACAACCCTCGGAAGCGATGCGAAGGTTAAAGAACAGACAGAGAAAGAGATCACTCCGCAACCTGTCATCGGTAAACGTAGCTATCAGAAATACCTGAAAGAGCATCTCGTTCGTCCGACAGATGAAAAGTGTGCACAAGTGAAAGGGAAGGTTGTATTAACTTTCCTTATTAACAAGGAAGGGCGTCCCTTCTACATCAAAGTAAAAGAGAGCCTTTGCGAGTCTGCCGATAAAGAAGCAATCCGCCTGATTCAGGAGGGGCCGGACTGGATTTACGGCAACAAACTAGTAGAAGTAACTGTCAAATTCGAATAGTGGTAAGTCACTAAATCCAAGTACCCTTACGCCATAAAAATTCAAGTGGTCCCTGTTTATGACGGGCAAGCCACCAACGGCTGAATATCAGCTGAACAGTGAAGATAAGCAGTGCGATAAGCAGGCTTGCCGTTGCTCCGGCATATTTGTACATAGCTAATCCAAATCCATAATAGATAATAACTCCCATGATAGATTGAGAGATGTAGTTTGTCAGGCTCATACGCCCGTAAGGAATCAACAGACTTTGCCAGCCATATCCTTTCTCTTTCTTAAACCAAAGCAAGGTGAAGATAGAAACCAAGATAATCATAAACGCAAAATTGGCATAGGATGGAACTGCTATTTTATAAGGAATTTGTACGGATGGATTGGTGAGTAAGTCCGGCACAAAAGTTTTCAGGCAATAGAGAGGAATGAATGCGAAGACAGCACCTTTCAACATCTTCTTCCAAAAGCGTACGGACTCTTCGCTCTTTATTAAATATTTCCGGCGCCCCAGCAACATTCCGAACATGAACAGAGCAGCCGTCTGAAACAAACGACCATTTTCTACTTGCCAGATATTGCTGTATAATTGTCCGTCGGAGATGTTGGAACAGAGTACTTCGAAGAAATTCCCATTGGCAGTTGCCTCCTGCGCACGCATGGCATAAGGCATATAATGACCGGTTGCTACTACGTAGTCGGGATTTATCATCGCATAAATGGCACGTCCCCACTCATAAGGCTGAAGAAGCAGAATCAGGGCAATCCAAAAGACTGTTTTGTCCTTTAGCTTGCACACGGGTATCAATGCAAAACCCACTACTGCATAGAGTAAAAGAATATCCCCGTTATAGAACAGGGCATGCAACTGCGCAAACAGGAAAAGCAAACACATCCGCCAGGCAAATCGTCCGCGGAAGTCTATACCACGTTTCTCTGCATTGTGAAACTGAATGTAAAAACTAAAACCAAACAACAAAGAGAAAGTAGCATACGCCTTTCCCGCAAACAGGAAAAACAGGATGTCCCATGCATATTTATCAATTGTCTGTAACCATGCAGGCACATTCTCCGGTACTAAGAACAGATTATAATGCTCCAGATTATGTAATAATACAATTGCCAAAAGGGCAAATCCGCGCAGAGCATCCACTACTCCCAGACGTTCGGATGTTTTCAGTGTTTGAGTCATTAGTTAGATATAATTATTCCATTTTCTAAATGCCGGTAAAATTAATGGAAATATTTGAAACACAAAAGCTTGTAAACGTTAAAAAGGACTGACTAAAAAGACTGGGAAATTGTTTTTCATCCCTACTTACGTACATGCGCAGATGGGATGGTTATACCAATTCCGTCCTTTTTAGTCAGCCCTTATTCTTTATCTTTACAGTGTGACTTTTTTTCTTAGCTGTGGAGACTCTTTATCTTTTATATTAATTCATAACTAGCCATCTGTATTGGCATATCCAAATTATGAAGCACTTTCTCCAACAGGATACCCTCGCGGTTGTCATATTCATACCCGAAAGTGGCACGAATACCTTGCAGGATAAACTGTGTGGCACGGTCCAACGCCATCGGCAGACTGTCTCCCTGCATCAAAGAGCCGGTGATGACACTGGTGAAAGTATCTCCCGTGCCGGGATAATGTGCAGGCAGATAAGGGCAGGTCACTTTCCAGTAGCGGTTTCCCTGACGGTTATAAGCATAGACAGACGTTTTATGAGGCTCATCATGTACAGGAACACTGGTGATGATAACCACTTGCGGACCTTTGTCGGACAAAAGACGAAGATATTCTTTCAGCTCTTCATCCGTGTTATCTGCTTTATAGGGTTTATCCAACAAATAAAACAGTTCCGTCAGATTGGGGGTAATCACATCTGCTTTAGTAATCAGGTGGCGCATCTCTTTTATCATCTCTCCATCAAAGTTGGTGTACAACCGTCCGTTATCTCCCAACACCGGATCGGCAACGATCAAACTGTCCGGTCGGCGAAAATCCCTGATAAAATCAGAAACAATCTGAATTTGTCTCGGAGAACCCAGATATCCGGTATAGATAGCATCGAATTCTACCTCCAGCTTCTTCCATTGGGCAATAATTTTCGGCATTTCGTCCGTCAAGTCGAGGAAGGAGAAACCGGGATATTGCGTATGATTGGATAATACAGCCGTAGGAAGCGGACAGACCTGAAAACCCATGGATGAAAGAATAGGAATGACGACGGTCAGAGATACGCGTCCCATTCCCGAAAGGTCATGGACGGCGGCTATTTTCTTTACTTTATTGGCATACATATAATTTATAATTAAACGTTTTACTACTCTTATCCTACGAACTCATTTATCTACTATGGACAAACAGAAACAGATATTCTATTTACATCAAAGGACATTCGACTATATTCTCCAAAAGACTCTATTACATCAGATGGAAGCCGGACTTTATCCAAACAGAGCCTCTATTTACATCAAACGGAAGCTCTGTTTATATAAAACAAAGGCTCTATTTCTTACCAATAGAGCCTCTGTTTTTACAGCGTCAACAGAGTCTCCATTTCGTTTGTACTAACAAATATAAAACTCCATTGTTTTGAAACCAAATTTATTTTAGAATAATCAACAGAGAAACATTAGGTTAATATCACTAACACGTCCCGTGCCCCATGCGCTCCCATCACTAAAGCCTGCTCAATATCAGCAGTCTTTGACGGACCGGAGATGAACGTTCCGAACTGATATTCCTGTCCGTCCAGTTCGCGGTAGGCGTCATACATGGTATCTACAATTTTATTCCGGTCGAGCAGAATAACCAACTTCTCCGAGATAAAATAGATTGCTTTATATTTCACCGTCTGCGGTATCCAGATGGCTCCGTTTTCGGCCACTCCGATTTCTCCTTTCACTACGGCAATATCTGTACCGTCCAACTCTTTCGGATCATCCAGATTATCGGGATTGAACGTAGCACAGGAAATATCCGGCAATACGGAAGCAATGCGCATGGCGTCCGGATAAGTCCGGCGTATGACCGCATTCACATCTTCCCCTTCACCCAATACAACTGCCGTACCACCCACCGCACGGCTGATTGCACAGAACTGTTCTATCTTGTCAGGATATGACAATCGTTTCATATCCGCAATATCCGGTTTATCATAACGCGTCTGCGTATGCTGGCGGATGCTGGCTAATATATCTTCTCTACTGCTCATTTGGATTCCTCCTTTCCCTGTACTTTGTTTTTCTTCCACATTTCATTGAACGACTCGCTGGCAAATTCCGGCAGTTCACGCCCCTTTCCCCAATCGTCGAGATCGTTGTATTTCATGAAACGAGGCAGGCCATTTACCACCGGGGCTGCCCACAAGGCTGCGTTGAACAATGCCGGACGTTCCATCAGGAATTTCATACCACCGGACATGATCTTCTTTCCCGTATTGGCTTTCCCCAGTCCGTCCAAATCCTGACGCCATTTGTAAATTTGTTCGGCCAAATCTACTTTCACCGGACAGACATCGGAACAGGACATACACAGAGAACACGCCGAAAGATTATCATAATATTTCTCCGGAGCGTGAGCCATACCCAAGTTGATACCAATAGGTCCGGGGATGAAGTACGTATAAGAGTAACCTCCACTCCGGCGGTACACCGGACAGGTATTCATACACGCACCACAACGAATACAGTTCAATGTCTTGATATGGTCGGGCTTGGATAGTAAGGCACTCCGGCCGTTGTCTACGATGATAATATGGTATTCACCGCCTTCGCGGGGACGGCGGTAATGAGAGGTATATGTTGTCACCGGTTGTCCGGTGGCCGAACGGGCGAGTAATCGGGTGAACACACCCAATGCGTCCAAATCCGGGACGATCTTTTCCATACCGAAAGCGGCAATGTTCAGTTTCGGGTAGGAAGTTCCCATATCGGCATTTCCTTCATTGGTGCAGACCACAATGTCACCGGTTGAAGCGACGGCAAAGTTGGCGCCTGTCATGGCGGCTTCGGCATTGAGGAAGAGATGACGCAGGTTCTTACGTGCGGCATGAGTCAGGTAGGTAGGATCAAAGTTTCCCTTTTCCGTGCCCATCTCCTTTTCGAATAGTTCGCCTACCTGTTCCCGTTTGATGTGGATGGCGGGCAGTACGATGTGGCTCGGTTCGAGATGCATCAGTTGCAGGATGCGTTCGCCCAAATCGGACTCTACGACATCGATGCCCCGCTCCATCAGGAAAGGATTCAAGCCACACTCTTCGGCGAGCATGGATTTGCTCTTGATGAAATGGTGGACGTTATGCTCATTCAGTATCTCGTAGACGATGGCGCAGTATTCATCGGCATCTTTTGCCCAATGTACGATGGCACCGTTGGCGGTAGCATTCTTCTCAAATTCCAGCAGAAGTTCTTCGAGGTGGCTGTTGGAGTATAGTTTCAACTCGCAAGCCTTGTTGCGCAACTCTTCCCATTCGGGAACTTCCTTGCTCATCTTGTCCCTTTTGGCACGGACCATCCAAAGGGTTTCGTTATGCCATGCTGCCATCTTGCTGTCCTGCAAGAACTTTTCGGCAGCCTTTGAATGTTTTGTACTCATGATTGCGACGCTAGAATTTCTACAATATGGATAATCTGAATAGGCAGATGCTCCCGTTTGATGACACCTTGCATGTGCATCAGGCAGGAACTGTCCGCTCCGACAATATACTCGGCTCCGGTAGCGATATGATCTTTTACCTTATCACGCCCCATGCAGACGGAGACTGCCTGCTCTTCCACCGCAAACATTCCGCCAAAGCCGCAACACTCGTCAATATGGCTGGGCTCGAATACTTCGATGCCTTCTACCAGATTGAGCAGGTCACGCAATTTATTGTAATAAGGGATGTTCAGTTCGGTGGGAGCGGAAATCAACAGTTCGCGCACCCCATGACAGCTATTGTGAATACTGACTTTATGAGGAAAGCGTGCAGGAATTTTGGAAGGTTTCAAGACATCGTGAATGAACTCACAAATATCATAAATCTTTCCCGCACTCTGACAAACATGTCCTTCTTTCTCCAAGATGCCCGGATGATTCTCTTTCACAAATGCCACACAACTGGCGGAAGGACCGACGATGTAATCGTATTCCCGAAACAGATCGTCAAAACGGAGTGCCAATTTCATCGATTCATCTTCAAAACCGGCATTTGCCATCGGTTGTCCGCAACAGGTCTGATCCAACGGATAATCGACGTCTACTCCCAAACTTTTCAATAGTCTATACGATGCCACTCCCACATTGGGGTAAATAGCATTGATATAACAAGGAATAAACAAACCTACTTTCATACTATATTTTGTAATAATTTAAGCTTCTTCCGCATCACCCGTCTATTTTGTTCAACGGATGTCGATTAATTTGTGTGTTTGCAGGCTGAGTCTCCATTTGGGATGTCGCATTACACAGTCCACTGTTGAAGCAGTGTTATTACAAGAACAAGGCTGGAGGAAAAAATGTTCGGCCGGAAGTAGTTCAAAAATACTTATATCTTGTCCTTCATAGACCACTTTCACTTCATCCATCCGGTCGATGGCAAGTTTCACCCCTTGTTTGGGGGAGCAGGTCACCCAGTCGATAGCTGCCGGCAGGGGGCGTGTACCGTTGGTTTCGATAGTCACATACTTACCTGCCTGGTGCAAACGGTCGATCAATTCATCGTCTATCCATAAGGAAGGTTCGCCGCCCGTGAGGACAACGGTGACGGCAGGATATTTTTTCACCTCAGCGATTATTTCATCGTCGGTCATCATTTTTCCTTCTTCGTGTTGTGTGTCGCAAAAGTCACATTTCAGGTTGCAGCCGGAAAAACGGACGAAGATGGCCGGAGTTCCGGTATGGTAGCCTTCGCCCTGCAAGCTGTAAAAGATTTCATTAATCTTTCTCATCATCAAAATTTGTTTGGTTTGCTATTCTTGTCCTTCTGCGCCGACGGGATCTTTCTCGTAGATGACAATGTTTCCTTCCGATTCCTGCACTTCTACTTTATAGCATTGAGGAATCTGTTTGCATACCCACCGGGCGATATTCTCCGCTGTGGGATTAAATGGGAGTACTTCGTTCAAATTTTGATGGTCGAGTTTCTCCGTGACTACTTCTTTGATGCGGGTGAAATCTACCACCATTCCTTCGGAGTTGAGCCGCGCGGAACGGCAATAGACGGTGATAATCCAGTTGTGACCGTGTAAACTGGCGCATTTACTGCGATACGGGAGTACCAGCTTATGTGAAGCCGAGATCTCCATGCGTTTGATTACTGTAAACATGAGTGTATGTATTTTAATAGTTACACGCATCTAATGTCACCTCGATGCAACGGCAAAGGTAATATAAAATAGAGTTTTCATCCAGCAAAGAGTGTTATTTTTTCCCTTTTTTTGCACTATCTTTGCCGCATGAAAACTCTATATATTGTTTTAGGTAGTATTTCCCTTGCGCTCGGTATTCTCGGCATCTTTCTGCCGCTACTGCCCACTACCCCTTTTCTATTGCTCACCGCTGCCCTTTATTTCAAAGGGTCGCCCCGATTATATAACTGGCTGCTCAATCATCGGCACTTCGGTCCTTACATCCGCAATTTCCGCGAGAACAAGGCGATTCCTCTCCGCGCCAAAATAATTTCTCTCGTATTAATGTGGGGAACGATGCTTTATTGCATCTTCTTCCTGATTCCTTTTATATGGGTAAAGATTCTCCTGGGATTGATAGCCGCAGGAGTCACTTATCATATTCTTTCTTTCAAGACGTTAAAGTAATGCGATAGCCCCTGCCGTGCATCGGCAAGTTTATCTTCCCAATGTTTCACGGAGTTCTGACCAATAATGTCAGTTACGTATTTCACAGAAATAAACGGTATTTCTTTTGAACGGCAGACAAATGCTTGTGCGTATGCTTCCATATCTACGACATCTCCGCTAACATGGGTCAACTCGGTGAGGAAGCCATCTCCCGTATTACAGATCCCATCTTCCGTCCAATGCGTGCAATATCCTTTTTCTTCGAGCAAAGCTGATGAATCGATTTCACACTCCAATCCGAATTCTGCCATCTTCTGCATATCACGGTCTACGAACTTACGGCATACAAAGATGTCTCCTACCTGATGGTTGACTGTTCCGGCACTTCCGATATTAAGCACCAAGTCCGGTTGTACCTGACGGATTGCCTCTGCCAAATGAAAGGCTGATTTCACTTTACCAATGCCTGTACGAATGTAGTAAGGTTCTATATCAGGCCATTTAAGTTCTACAAATTCGCCTTGTACGGCGTAGGTTACTAATATTTTCAACATGGGTTTCTCTTGATTTATGAATATGCAAAAATAGAATTTTTATTGGAGATAAACCACATAAGTCGTACATAATCTCCGAACGCAAATAATTATCAATTGACTACACACTTGGAAATGCCGAAATATTAAATCGACATTTAATACAAGAGAATGTACCATGTGGAAAAAAATTAGAGATTTTGACTAAAACGGTAAAATCCGATTCTTGAATTTTTATACGACAGGGTAAACCCAAATAACAATATAATTGAAAGTTCTACAAAAAGAAGCCCCGAATAATGAATTTGATAGAGGAATAGATACGATACTGGGATTTGGAGTAGATTTGATATAGAATGACCGGAGCGAGAAACTCTAGTCATTCTATATAAAATCTTACATTACAACTATTTCTTGGTTAAGCCTGCAAATATTGTGCAAACTCCCCACACTATTAAACAGATGTAGAACATCATAAGTATGAGATTTAGGGTTCATTAGGACCTACAATAGTTTTATCATCTATTGTTATAGTAGTATTCTCTCCTTTGTTAAGTAAGAATACTTGTTGAACCCATTTATTCGTATTTCCCATAGTACTTTCTCTAGAAATGTAAATTTTCACCTTTGACGTACTAGAAGAAGCAGTAAATGTTTGTTGCTCCCCAGTTTTGAGTTGGATTGAGTTATTGCCTATTTTTTCTCCATTGTCATTACATTCGAATATCCTAAGAGTTGTAGATATTCCTTGATAGGCATTAAAGACAACCGTGTAAGTAGTTTCATCATCATCACTTGAACACGCAGAGAACGTTAAAAACATAGCTGTAAGTAACAGCGTCATACTTAAAAACTTTTTCATAACTTTTCTTTTTATAGTTAAACATAAAGCGAATAAATCCCTATCCGATTCAGCAATAACCATACGCTAAGTCACAAAAAAAGACGTAGTGCTACTGCCATACGTCATCAAGGCTCACCACAAGCCCACTTACTCAATGGCAGCGCACCACGTCAGTATATGACGAAGTACACTTTACCCAATGAGTAAGTTCACTGATAGCCTTAGTTTTGTTATCCGAGGTGGTGATTCTGATGACGATTAGGCTATACTATTTCCAACAAAAAATTGGATTTCTCCCCAATTTTTCGTATATTCATTGCAAAGATAAGGATTTGTTGGCGATTGCCAATCATGAAACGCCAATTTTTATTAATAAATGATACATCATTCAATTTCAACCTATTAATATAAATATAGTCAACATCTCAAATATTAATAACCTACACATTGAATATTAATGTTTGAATTGTTAGATATTAATGGGTAACAATTCAAACATTAACTTTAAAAAGAAGAATCTCAATATCCAGTACGTTATTCACGAGTCATTTTCTTAATCAAATTTCAAGCAACCCATAAATAGTTTTTCGTTAGAAAGTTACACTACTCTTCTTTCTCTCTTGCTCTATTTATTTGAGTTTTCATTTTCCTCCACTAAAATATTACTTTTTACTATCCGGCAACGGATTAATAGCCCCCCTTTGTGTACAAGTATATGCCGATACATCTACCGCTTTGCGGTGTGATTCAGCGACCGACGCCCCTCTAAGTATGTTCACAACAAAAGTAGCAGTAAACGAGTCGCCTGCACCTACAGTATCGGCCACCTCGACTTTAGGTGTATCTATGGATGAAATTTCCCCACTCATATCGTATATGCCACTACGTACTGCCCCTTGTGTGAATATAACATACTTGAGCGAAAAACGAGCAATGAGTTCTGCGATAGCTTCCACAAAATCAGTCGAAAGGGAAAGAAGAGAGATCAATAACGGCAATTCGTCTTCATTCAATTTGAGCACATTTGCCTTTTGCAAGGATTCCACAATCAAATCTGTCGAATAAAAATGTTGCCTGATATTAATATCGAAGACCTTCAAAGAGGCATCCGGCACGGCATCTATGAGCCTCAAGATTGCAGCACGTGACTTTTCGCTTCGCTGTGCCAAAGAGCCCCAACAAACAGCATCTGCATCGCCGACAAGTTTCATGGTCGCAGGACTACACTCGATAGCATCCCAAGCAACATTCTCAACAATGTCATATTGCGGTACACCAGCTTCATTCAACGACACAAGCACTTTACCTGTCGGCAAAATATTACGGGAAATATATCCTAAATCAAGTCCGGTCTCTTTAAGCACCGCAAATGTTTCATCGCCGAGTTCATCCTCACCTATTGCCGTAACGGGATATGATTCTGCTCCCAACTCCTTTGCAAAAAAACAGAAATTGATAGGCGCTCCGCCAAGTCTCTTACCTTCCGGGAAGCAATCCCAAACAACTTCTCCTATACCTATTATTTTCATGGTTTTATAGTTTAATAATTATTTTCATGGATGTTGCACTATTCTCGTCTATAAATTTATATGCCTCGTCATACTGCTCGAACGGAAAATGATTCGAAATAAGCGGTTCGAGACAAATAGCTCCCGAACTTACCTGATCGATAGCCGTAAGATAATCTTCGTGGCGATACATCATCGTTCCGTTCACCTTCAGTTCGTGCTCTCCCAAATAGAACATATTAAGCGACGGATCCTTGCCAAATACCGCCACTACAACGATGGTACTCCCTTTTTCGATACACTCCATAAGCGAACAAATACTCGACTCAACTCCGGCAACCTCAAACGCAGCTTGAAAATCTTCATCCCCGAAAAGCCTCTTCGCTCCTTCTTTGAGCGGCGTCTTAGCTACATTGAGCGTATCTACTATACCACATTTACGAGCGATTTCAAGCCTGAAATCACTCACATCGGTAATAAGAACCCGTTTGGCTCCTCTTGCCTTAGCGAACTGCGCCACGAGGTTACCGATTGTTCCGGCACCCGATACAACCACATTCTTACCTTTCAAGTCCCCGCCACGCATAGTTGCATGCGCAGCCACTGCCACCGGTTCTATCATAGCCCCATAATCAAGTGACATACCTTCAGGCAACACCGCAACCCTGTCATCATCAACCACAAAAAAGTCTTGCGCAGCTCCATTTGCCTGAAAGGCTTGCACTCTTAGCTCCTCACAAATATTATACTCTCCCCGCTGACAAGGCTTGCACTTCCCACACGCAAGTTGCGGACGTGCGGTGACAACGTCACCCGCCTTACAGATCGTAACCGCCGCCCCCGTAGCAACCACCACTGCCGAATATTCATGCCCCTGAACTACCGGATAGAAAGTTGCCGGATGACATCCGTGATAAGAATGTATCTCACTTCCACAAATACCAATTCTCTTAATATTCAGAAGCACCTGATGTTCTTTCAGGTCCGACGCCTTAGGCGCCTCAACCTCACGAAATTCAATATGTTTTGGTTCTACTAATACCGCTTGTCTCATTTTATACCATATTTACTTAAAATTTCTATTACCGGAGTCTCTATTGACTTCGCCCAAAGTGCATATCCATAACTACTTGGATGAGTTCCGTCGACCGATGTCTCATGCGCATCGGAAGCATCAGGCGTAATCAGATAAACGTCTTTATATTTCGGGGTCGTGCGGATTTTCGCAAACAACTCCTCTACGGTTGCCGCCTTAGCCCGTTCTTTCGCATCAAGAACTGTATCGAATGAACGTCGTTCACGATAGATAGTACGCTGAAATATCAACGGAGTAGCCGGATGTGCCGCTATAAGCCGATCGATAAACGGCATCAGGCGCTCTCTTATCAGTTCTGCGTCAGGATTTGAAAAAGTATCGAATATAAAGGCATCAGCCTTGACTTCCGCAAGAACATCGAGCATGTAAGGCTGCATCAGGCAACGTCCGCTTGTTGCGAGCGACACGACTTGAAGACCTGTATTACGCATAAATTGCATGGGATAACTCGTACCGGATCGATCCGTGCTCACTCCTTGCGTAAACGAAGAGCCATATACCGCTATCCTGTGACGAAAATCGGACTTCAACGGTTCGATAACAGCATCGTCATCTATCCCTATCTTACAAGAAATGACCTCCGAATACATAGGCATATACATCATACATTCGTGCATCGTACCATCCATATTCTCAATGAGCGTGAATGTCTCGGTTTTCTCACCCTTATACGCTTTCAGTGAACCGCTTGCCGCATACTGCCATTGACCGTTTGCATTTTTGATATAAAGATCATATCCTTTATAAGAGATCGGCATGGTTGAATGGCTCGAATATACATATCCCCACTTTGTCGTAATCTGTATATTACGCGTGTTCGTTTTAAACAACACAGCCATACCGGCAGAACAACGGAGTTGTCGGTTCTCCGTCCTGTTAAAACCTTTATAAACCAATGTATCGACTCTATGATACGGATTGGGAGTCGATTCAAACGGCTTACCTATCAGGTTAAGCGTTGACGCCTCCGTCTGTTTTTGTGCCGAAACCGACAATACGCACGAAAGCGACAGAACAACCGTTATGAAAAACTTCTTCATTGCCTTGTATTTTTTAGTTGTTTACTGTAATAAGACCTTCAATCCTTCTGCTACCTGCATAGCATAAAACTGCTCATACTTTTCCATAAACACAGGGTATTTGTCCAGTCCCAATGACACAAAAGGTGATATCTTCAAGAACTCGGCCGGCGATCCTCCCGAAATCAACTTCCTGTCCGCCGGGGTGATGTGAGGTTCGGAGATAGCTATATTTTCACCGGACTCGGTGCGCGCACCTATCAGGTATTTGCAATAAACAGCTATCAGGAAAGCCTCTATCGAAATATCCTTCCCATCCTGCAACATCTGTTTGAGTATGGGTACCACATAAACCGCAAACTTAGCAATGCCATCGCCGCAAAGCCGTGATACCTGATCGCTGATCGCCTTGTTTGAAAATCGTTCAATAAGCTGGTCTTTATACGCTTCAAGGTCAACGCCTTCGGGAACCGGAACATAAGGAGTAACGTCCCTGTTCATAAACAGCTTTATCATCGCACGATACCTCTCGTCTGCCATTACAGCATCGACCTTCCTGAATCCTTCCATATAGGCAGGATAAGAAAGAAGAGTATGTGACGCATTGAGAAGACTTAATTTCATGATTTCATACGGGGTCACATCATGGGTGAATGTAACTCCCACCTTCTCCCATGCAGGACGGCCTGCAATGAAATTATCTTCAATCACCCATTGTATAAAGTCTTCACAACACACATCTGTAACCTTACCCGGTTTTGTTACGGGAGTGATTCTATCCACCATCGAATTCGGAAACGTCACTTTCTTTTTCGCCCACGCTGCCACCTCGGGATATTTCGCTTCAAAGTATGACATAAACGCACATTTGGCGGCATTGCCGTTCATCTGCATGTTGTCACACGAAAGAATCGTAATCGGCAAATCTTTCTCCATCCGGCGTTTGAGTCCTTCGGCTACATACCAGAACACACTGCGCGATTGGTTAAAATCAACCTTATATCCCCCTTCGGTAATGGTGAGAGAGATGATTTTTATCTCCTCCGATGCTATTTTAGCGATGATAGGCTCACTATCTATTTCCCCCCATGCCAGTTCTACAAGCGAACCAATCAGCATACTATCCTGTTCGCCGGAAGGGCTGTATGTCGTCAACCGATATATGCCGTCGTCTTTCTTGAGGGCGTTGAACAAGACCCCGTCCGTAGGCATAATCATGGCTCCGAATACCCCCCAGCATCTTTGTGGCGGATCTTCAAGTAATAGATTTGTGTAAGCTTCGAGATGTGCACGATGGAAGTTTCCAACGCCGAAATGTACTATTCCGGCCTTTATTTCAGCACGATTATAATTAAAAGTCTTCATACGATAATTTCAATGTTTCGGCAAGTGATTTTTCCACCTTGTCGCAATGTTCTATATAGAATTTATAAACCTCATTCCATTTGTAATAAGATGCTTCAACCGCTTCCAACGGCAACCGGAGGTCTTTTTCATTCAGCATAAACTTAACTAAAACGTCCGGATTGTCTTTTGATTGGTAAAAGATCATCTGAAGGTTCGCCCCCATCGGAATATCCCAATACTTCCAACTCTGCAACGCTTCTTTGGAATTACTAGCCTCCCGCGCCCACGTTCCGGCTTGCAGATTTGTCAAGATAGCCATCAGAACGCCATCGTGTCCGAAGTTGAGATTGATGCCATGACGCTTACGAACCAGATCTTCGGCAGATTCGTCTAACAAATGGCGTAACGTGCGGGATGCAAGTCCCCAACTACGCCCGTGAGATACCGGTTCAGGACCTTTCTGCGCAAAATACTTATAGTTCTCGATTTCCGCCCAAACCAATATTTCCTCTTCTGTAAAAATATCCCATATAGGCACTTGGCGGTCGAGGCATTGCATCAGCGACGCCATTAACCAGAAACGATGGATCAGGTCGTACTTGTCATACTCACTTTCTACTTGTGTAACATCTATAAACAGCCTTGTAAAAAAAGCATCCACATCCAACTTTTCATCTATATATGAACGATATTTTTTATACCAACTGTTTTCCTTACCAAGTATATATTTATCAAGCGGACTTCTGTCGGGACATACGTTACCGTATGGATTCAGTGTGGTAAGGAACGAACGGGAGTTGTCTATCTCCGCCCACTCAAGCCCGGGGCGTAGCGACAAAATACCCGAATTTACAGATTGCATGGTGGCCGCCACCCGAAGCACATTCGTTGCGTTAGTCTTCAAATAGGGATGGCCTTCAAATACTTCCGGATAGTTTTGTACCATCCTCCGGCCTATCTCCCTTGTCTGACGATAACCGATTTGTGTCAGATCGCCTTCTTTGTAAAACACATTCTTCTTGAACGGTTCAAGACGTTCATACAGGGCTTTCCCAAAATCGGTAAGGTTGTTTGTGGCATGAGCTTTCTCCAATACGCCGTATATGGCAGGATAAGTCACCTCATCATCTATCTGACGCGCTCCGTGACGGAAATAGCCGTTTATATAGAAAGGCGTATATCCTTTGGGCGCCGGCGTAACCGGATGTGAAAGATCGGTCACATAATACACGCCGCCCGCACGTTCCGGATCCCTGCGTATCTCGTCGAGAGGATTTTCGGCCACCGGCTTTTCTTTCGGAAGAGAGAGTTTGAATATGCAAGGAAGATCAGACGTCTTTTTCGCATTCGTATTGGTATTGACATACATAACCCCGTCTTTAACCACAATATCTTCCGGTTCATAAATAACCTGTTCCTGCACATTGTACCGGGCAGTAATTGTCCGCCTATCCGTATCGTACACCCGGATGCAGGAAGGACGGCTGTCATCCTGTTTCCCAACTCCGAAGCAAAAATAGATTTTACCATCATGCATACAGCCCGCTTGCGTGAACCATACCTCATAGGGGAACACCACCTGATCGAGAATGTCATTTTCGTCGAGGCGCACCTTTGCACCCTCACTCAACGATGGTATGCGGAATTTGGTGGCGACATACTGGTTTTCCCATGCATGCTTTGTCACCTTCGCCACAGTACGTTTACGCGCCGAGAATATCCATATAAAGCCCCGTTCCCGATCGACCAGCCAGCTTGGCGCTCCAAAGATGGGGACATACCCTTTCTCCGCCCACTTCGAGCCATCGAGTTCAATTGTCTGTGCGATTTCGCTGCTAAAACGTTTTCCACGACGGGTGATGCTCTCCACAAAGCACAACCATTCCAACTCGCTTCCTACCTTCCCGTTTGTGATATACAAGAGAGGAAACGATGCTCCGCGTTTTGTCTCGACGCCAAAGCATACATTATTTACATGGTTGTCCGGATGGGAGGACGCCAACTCAAAGCCTGCCACAGGTTTCGGATCGGCACTTTTGAAATCATAGATATTCACGTGCCCTCCATCCTCGCACGAGAATATGTAATCATCCCATATTTCAAGTCCTTGCTGTGCCCGCCCCCGTCCTTCCTTTGCCAGGAAGACAGAGCACTCTACCTCTTTCTCCGGCTCTACATACAACTGGGCGATAAGGGGAATAGAGATCAGTAAGCACACGACAGACAAATAGATCTTTTTCATAAGTATGCTCTATAAATTTAAAGTATGATTATGTTCTACGTTAATCGAACAGCTCTACGCCTAACGACTCAAGCCGTTTCTGCAACTCTCCTACATCGAGAGCCCGCGGAGTACAGTGCTGCGACGCACTCATGGCAGCAGCAATACCAACTGCCTCTCCCATCGCCATGCAAATACTCATGACACGATATGAAGCGTGAGCTCTGTGAGTACCCGATATGCACCGTCCCGCCACCAGAAGCCCTTCCAAGCCCAACGGGAGAAAACAACGATACGGCAAATCGTATGGTTTGCAATATTGTATGGTCGGTTCCGCCTGTCCGGCTCCGTCAGGATTATGTATATCGACAATGAACAATGCTTTATGTACCACCACATCGGCAAAACGGCAGCCTTCTGCCATCTCATCGGCATCGATCACATAGTCGCCCATCACCCTGCGGCTTTCGCGCACTCCGGTTGTTGTACCGCTTCCGATCACTCTACAATTTTCGTAACCCGGCAAATTTTCTTTCAAGAATTGAGTCAGGAGGCGTATCTGTTGCCTAAGTTCAAGATCGGCGGCGAAAATAGAGCTTACCGAAGTTATATCCACCCTATTGACTTGTGTCGTATTTACCTGACGGCAACCCGGTCTGACCGATGGATGCAAACGCACGGCAGCAAGCATCCGGGGAAGTTCGCCCTCATCAGCTTTCTTTTTACACCAATCAAGAAAACACTCGCCATTCAATTGGACATTGTCTACATCTCCAATACAGATAATTCCTTTCGATTCATCTACGCCGTCAATAGTGTATTCAAGGGTTACAGGCTGCATGAGTCCGTCAGCACGTCCCTTTTCTATTTTTGCACCGGCAAGAAAAGATACTATGGCATCACCGGTACAATCAATTGTAACCGCGGCTTCAAAACAGAGCGTCCCCTCGTTACTTGCACACTTAATGCCTTTTACCACCTTTCCGTCACGAATAACATCCGACACGCAACATTGCAAAAAGACATCGACGTTCTTTTCCCTGGCGACAAATTCTGCCAATGTAAGTTTTGCCTCTTCGAAATCGTGAGCATTTCCATGTTCGCCAATCCAGTCATTGTCTTTGACGCCAAGAATAGCACAAACCTCATCGCGCATCGTGTTCTTGCTTACACTACCGAGAATAGGGTCGACATACCCGGCGGTCAGGTTACCTCCGATGACTCCGTATCTTTCGATAAGGGCAACACGTGCTCCTTGCCGGGCGGCGGCTACAGCCGCACATATCCCGGCAGGACCTGCACCTGCTACTATTACATCATAATATTTTGTATTCATTATCTGCTTGTATATGGACCGGAAATAGTCTTAACAGTCATTGCCCCGTCAGAATCTGTGATTGTCACAACTCTATATTTGTTTCCCCCGTCGGTCACACGAACTACAATATGTCCATCATATCCCTTTACTCTCGCAGCCTCTTCCGCCGTAACCCGGTCGTCTACTCCGCTGGGGCGATCGCCTTGCCAGAAGTTAGTGATAAACATGTCACACGCAGGGAGTGTTGTCTCCATCGAATTCAGTATATCGGTGCGGGGATGACAATCTACCCACGAATTGACAACAATCGTTTGTGGATTGAGTGCTTTCAGAGCATCCACCTGATTGGTGTTGGTTACACCGTGATGGTTAGCTTTCAATAGTTCCACCTGACCTACTGCTTTTGCACAGGGCAGTTCGGCATCTTTCCACGCATGACTCGAACGTCCGTTATACTGAAGGTCACCACCGGCAAAGAAATCAAAGTTGCCATACGAAACTTTCATCACACAACTGGTAATATTCTCCGGCGGACAATTGTCACTGGAGGTAATGTTCTTACTGTTTTCGTATGTAATCTCCGAGAGTTCAGGGAATGTCTTCTTTGTGGTAGTGCCCGAACCTGTCCAGATCTCTCCATTCACTGCCACGTTTTGCACCTTTGCAGTAGGATACTTTGCAGGATTATACTTCTGAACGATCTGATTATTCACCCCTGCTTTGAATATCGCAGCATCAAACTTTTGATTGGCGACATGCCATTTCACTGCATTGATATAGTTGCTGCAACTTGGAGCATTGTCTGCCATTGTCGCCATGTTGAACGGATAGTTATAATCGGGATAGCCACGATCAAGAAGCGTACCAATCTTGAAATTGTCGAAAATCTCGGCAAAACCTATCAACGAATAAGTACTGGAATTAGCTGATTTTGGCAAAGAAGAAGTATAACCGCCGAAGTGGTCATTATGGAAGTGGGTAAGTACGGCATAATCAATCGTACTGTTACCTGTCCATACCATACACTTACGAATGTAATCAGTTATAATCTGTGAACCACGGGTAGAAGTCAGAGTCGGATCCCAACGGCTACGGATACCGGTGTTGGTCGTATTACTATTAGAGTTGGTCGTAACACTCGAACTTGCGGCATCGATAAGCATTTGCGTACCATCCGGGAATATTACAAACATGCTTTCACCGGTAGTCGTATTGATGAAATGAATATCCATCACACCCTCCTGCCAGGCAGGAATCGTCTTACCTACCTCTATTTCAGTGGCAGCATCTTCCCCACCTCCATCCGGACGAATCAAAAATGAGTGAGACTCATTGGAGCTGCATCCTACAATCGCAAGGATGAACAGACTAAGTATAAATATTAACCTTTGCATGCTATATGAAGATTTAAAAACATCTCTCCGCCTTCAATGCTGACGGCAAGACGAATATAATTACCAAAATTTGAATTTACCTTTATAATATGTTGGCCAAGTCCTTTGAAGATTACAGGCTCACTACCGTCGTCAGCCCAATGTATACCGTCTTGCGATAGTTGTACACGACCTTCGAATACGGGATCTCCTTCTATTTTCTCAACCATAACAAAGAATATAGCCTCATCTGCCCAACCAGCCTCGTAAGGATGAGTAAAGAAAGTACCTTTAAAGAACTTCTTTACCTCAAGATGGGAATCATTAAACATTTTCATATATTACATTCCTCCTTTTATTCTTGTGAAACAACAACAGAATCTATATAAAAGAATACACGACGATTGGTATCAGTACCCACCCAGAAAAGAGGATTGATAAGATTGTCGATGCGTCCATATCCGTCAACGGTATCGGCTGCAATGCCACGCATATCCCAAATTTTGTCCTGACATTGGAACTCTACATATTCACGAAGCTCTGTATCAAGTTTCAGACGCATGTATTGCCAATTGAGTTTACAGTCGGTCTCATTGTAAATGAGTTTCTGATGACCATCTTTCAAATCCTTGAATCCATCGTGGTCGCCATTAGGATAACGGCGGCCGAACCACCAGGGATCGACTCCCCTCTTACACCAGTCTCCGTCAAGTCCATAAGCCCAATCGCGGTCGGTTATGTCTTCATTGGAATGTTCATACTGCCACTTCTGCATTAATTTGCCATCTACTGCATTGAGATAGCGAATTCCTACATGGTAACGTTTTCCACCCTCCTGTACATCGAATCCCATACCAAAATCGCGGATGGAACTCTCATGCAAACCCGGTTGCGGACGGTCACCGCCATCCACCACATCCTGCTCCGCCGTGTATGTAAACCAACATTCTATCTGCAAATATTTGCAGCCCGGACGAGAGAACGAAAGCCGCTTAATGGCATGTCCCAGACAACCTTCCGCCGGAATCTCCGTGTAAGGAGCGGCAACAGGTCTTGTCGAAAGTTTAAGAGAGTAAGTGCCGGACATTGCCCCATGAGTGCCCGGATACCTGAAAGTAGCGGAACTAAGCATGACCGGTGGCCACTGGTCTTTATTGACCAATGTCTTGGGAACATCAAAATCGGGATATTCCGTAAAGTTAGGCATCAATGTCATCCAACCGTTAAAGCCGGTGTTGAATACATCATAGCTCAACACCCTTTTCAATGGTTGATAGCGACTGCGCAATAAAATTTCTCCAATGCTCATAATATCATTTATTTAATAAAGTTAGTACCCTGGATTTTGAACAAGTTTGCCATTCATTATCAATACATCATCACTTGGCAATGGCCATAAATAAATCTTCTCATCATACTTACGTTCACCATGCTGGACGATATAGGTTCCGTCGGCCATCGCTTCAAAAGAAGGAAATCCGTCTTTGTCAAATGTCGGAGTCTCCGGCCAAAACCAGTTGCCTGCCGCAAAGTATTCCTTTGCCCTGTTGGCTGTACGGGTAAATCCGTACATATTGTGCCCAAAAGCATTCTCAAACTGATGCCAACGAAGCAAATCGAAATAGCGCAGATTTTCCCATGCAAACTCCACACGACGCTCACGACGGAGCACTTTGCGCAATGCTGCCTGATCGGTTGTCGTAATGGACGGATAGTCGTTGGTTTGTGTACGGGTGGTGCCATAAGCACGGGCACGGACATCGTTGATGCAAGCAAGGACAGTAGCGTCAATCTCCCCCAGTTCAATCTTAGCTTCGGCATACATCAACAATACATCGGCATAGCGCATGAGAATGACGGGGTTGTCGTTATACAAAGTAGTACGCCATGATTCTTGCGCGCCTTTGCGCAGGCAACAACCATTGTAAGCACAGTTGGAAGCATCCGAACCGCCTTTGGAATCTTTATTTGTAATCATACGATTTTGCGTATAGTCCATTACTTCGAGTGCGTTCGGCGCAGGATTCCACTCAATACCATAGATACGGCTGCCGGGAGCAGCAAATGTTTCCAGGCAACGGGGATCACGGTTGGCAAATGGATCGTGAGGATCAAAGCCACTGCCCGGTTCATCAATCGTCTTACCATTCGTCATTTCGTAGACAGCAAGAAGTTCCCACGAAGGTTGCGCATTATGTGTACCGCCTGCCGAACGGGCAATAAAGGAACCGATAGCCTGTGTAGTAGGTTTACCGTTTTCATCCAACTCAAGGTCGCTTGAGTGAGCAACAGAGAAGATAACTTCTTTGCTTCCTCTTGTCTTGTCGCGGAAAAGTTCTCCATAATCAGGGGCCAAGTCATATACTTCCAGATCCATACAGTCTTGCGCAGCCTTTGCGGCAGTCCCGTAGTCGTGTTGATAGAGAGCAGTACGAGCCTTGTAAGCATAAGCCGTTCCTTTGTCCACACGGGTGGCGCCGCTATTATTATTTGCGGACGGCAAATTTTCTGCGGCATAGTCATAATCTTTCATAAATTTGTTTCAGAACGACAGCTTTGTCGGTACGCCCCATCTCAAATGCTTCCTCCGGAGTAATCGAAGTCACGTAGAAAGGAACATCTCCCCAAAGAGTAATCAAACGTGAATAAGCAAACGCTCTGAAAAAACGGGCTTCGGCACGAAGCGTATTCAGTTCAGTGGTGGAATATTTGCCTTCAAGTTTGTCGAGCGCCTCCAAAATCCGGTTGGCACGACTAATGTTCTTGTACGTGTAACTCCAAACAGTCTTGATGTTAGGATTACTTGTAGAAGACGCATTCAGTGAACCTGCCGCAATGGTATAAATATTGGTTCGTTGTGCCCAGTCATCCGTATTACGGTCCAGCGTCCAACCTTCTTCTATAACAAAGAAAGTACTGCGATAAAAATCGTTCAACGAGATTCGAACTTCCTCCGGTGACGAGAACCAGTTTTCGCTGGATGCAGCTGAAGGAGGATTCAGATCGAGGTTCACACAAGAAGTTACAGATAGAAGAGCTATCATGCAAATCAATACATGTATTTTTTTCATATTATGTAATTTTTTCATACTCCATTAGAATTTGATATCCACTCCAAACGTATAAGTGCGTGTGATATAGGTAGAAGCGCCTGCTTCAGGGTCCCATCCCGAAAGATAACTATCAAAGCAGTATGGATCATCAATATTGACGTACACCCGAAGTCCCTTGATTCCGACTTTAGAGACGATTTTTTTAGGAACTGTATAGCCAACGTTGATATTCTTTATACGCATATAGGCACTACTCTTGAGCCAGTAATCCGACATTTTGTAGTTGTTGTATTCACCGCCCTGATGACTCAAACGGGGATAGCTGGCTGCCGCGTTCTGCTCTGCAGTGTTATATACACTCCAATAATTACGGCTGCCATTGTCGTTCAGAAGGACCGACGGAGCCGGAAGCCATTGTCCCTGCATGGGGCGAATCATACTCTCGGTGAGGCGTGAAAGTTGTTTCCCGACACCATTGAAGAGTAGGGAGAAAGAGAGACCTTTCCAGCCCAAACTAATAGAACCTCCATATAGATAGTGTGGCAATGAGCTGCCAAGCACTACACGGTCGTATGTCTCATTGATAATTCCGTCAGGAGTGCCGTCCGGACCGCTGACATCTACATATTTCACATCACCCGGTTTGGTAGAAGCCGAAAGCAGAGCGCTTTCACTGACTTCCTCTGCGGTCTGGAATAAACCTGCAGTTTTATATCCGTACCAGGAGTTATATTCTGCACCTTCAGTAATAATGGTACCATCGCTGTTAAACTGCTGCTTGCCATTAAGATTATCTATTATAGACTTGTAATCAGAGATATTAAAACTTACCGCATAATTTACATCTCCGATACGGTCAGACCAGCCGAGTTTCACTTCCCAACCACGGGTATGCATTTTACCTACGTTCCTGTCAGGTGCCGAATAACCTGTAAACGACGGGATTGCCACTGACAAGAGCATATCTGTTGTCTTCTTATAATAATAGTCTGCGCTAAAGTCAAGACGATTGTTAAAGAAAGCGGCATCCACACCTATATCCCAACTTTGTGTTTTCTCCCAATGGATATTCTCATACGCATAATCCTGTTGAGCGGCAGACATCGAAGATTGGGGCGTAGAACCTGCACTGTCATACATAATGGCATTATTGAACGAAATGTATGTCTGATAAGGATAATTTCCAATCCGCTCGTTACCGAGCGTACCGATAGAGGCACGGAACTTCAGATAGTTTATCGGGGTTATGTTTTGCATGAATTTCTCGTTAGAGATGACCCAACCCACCGATGCGGACGGGAAGAATCCCCAACGGTGATCCTTGTGAAAACGTGAAGATCCGTCTTCACGAGCATTGAGCTGGAGGTAGTAACGGCTGTCGTAATTATACATGACACGGCCAAAAAATGAACGGTATGCATTCTGATAAGAATTGCCGGCTACAGCAAGAGCATTCTTGTTCGCCAAATCAAGATAAGGGAAAGAAGACAAAGACATATCGTTGGTCGATCCCGACATCGTTTCATACGTATAACTATAATCTTCATAACCGACCATGGCATTGAAGTTATGTACCTTACTGAAGGTCTTGTCGTATGTGGCGATGAATTGTTTCTCCAATGATTTGATGTTACGGCGTTCTTCACTTAGAGAATTGGAAGTATATCCTGAAACATATCCCAGCATAACATCGGTTTCGTATGCATCGTAAACAGGTATGGCTTTCTTCATCTCCTTGATCGAAACAGTTCCGACGGTAGGAGTCAGATTGGCAGTAAGGGTCAAATCTTTTATGGGCTTATAGCTCAACGAGAATTTACCGGTCATTGTGTTGGATACGGTCTTCTTCTCTCCGCCTTCCAATAAGGCGGCAAGCGTATTGCTAAGACTGCCGTCTTTACCAGGACCAACACGGCCATCCGGATAAAGTCCCAAATAAATGGAAGGATACATATAAGCTGCACGAATCGGACTACCGGAAGTCGGGTCATTTTTCGTGGCATAACGTACCGAGAAATCGATAGAACCGGAGAGTTTATCACTAATCTTCAGATTATTACGCGAACGGATAGAGATTCTTTCGTGGTTTGAACCTTTATAGATAGCGTCGGCATTTTCGTAGGTAGCGGAAGTGTGGCTCTTGATTACCTTGTTGCCATACGTCATGGTCAAATTGTGCTTATGGCGCATAGCGGTATTCGAAAGAATAGCGTCTTTCCAGTCATAGATAGGATATTGAATGGGATCATACCTGTTGTTGGTAGCATAGTTGTCGATGTAGTCCTGTGAATAGTTGGCAAATTCGCCTCCCGCAGGATTACCGGCATCGTTCCACGACCATTCATTGTACATTGTCATGTAGTGATAAGGGTCTGTCAGGAATTTCGGAAATTCGGTAGGAGAAGACAACGAAATCTCTCCGTTATAACCGATCGAAAGCTGTCCCTCGGTTGCCTCCTTAGTCGTTATCAAGATAACACCGGCAGCAGCACGGGCACCATAGATGGATGCAGAAGCTGCATCTTTAAGTACAGTAATCTGCTGTACGTCTTCGCTTGCTATATTGTCGAGGCTACTGACCATCATACCATCGACAAGGATAAGCGGACTCGAATCAGACATTGTTGTCACACCACGCACCTGAACCGTAGCACTCGCTCCCGGCATACTGCTCGAACGGGTAACCGTCAGTCCCGGAATCAGTCCTTGCAAAGATTGTGAAAGTTGAGACGTACTCTGTTTCTCGATAAGCGAACTGTTGATTACCCCGACCGCACCTGTAAGATCTTTCTTCTTTACAGATCCATAGCCGATTACAACCGTCTCTTCAAGTTGTACAGCATCCTCTTTAAGTTTTATATTTACTACACTTTTACCATCCCATACCACAGTCTCGGTCACATAACCAAGATAACGGAATTCTATTGTATGGCCTGATTCAGCGCCATTGAGCGCATACTTTCCCGACATATCGGAGGTAGTACCTTTTGCATTGTCTTTATCGTGGATCACCACTCCGACAAGAGGACCATTGGCATCGCTAACGACACCCTTCATTACATTCTGTGCAAAAGCCAGATTGATTTGCAGGAAACATGCCAATAACAGGCTTAATATACTTTTTTCATACTCTTTATTCTACGATTTCAAGCAATACATGTTGGTTATACTCTTTGATTGCCGCACCTGTTTCAGGATTACTCGGATGTTGCGCTGAAAAACGTGTCTGGCCGCTTGCATGTGTCCAGTCAATATATTTTCCGGCATATCTAGCACCACTAAGACATAAACGGCCTGCCTGTCCGAATCTTAACACAATCTCATCCATATCTTTAGTCGTGGTAAATACTCCTTCGGCAGGGATATATGCGCCATTGTTACTGCTATCGAGCAACATTCCCGCAAAGTTGTAGGTAATAGTTGCCGAATAATTGATAGGTGCACCCGACAGTGTCTCTGTCGCACTTTCCTGAAGAGTCGAAGTCGGAAGAGCCGGTTTCCATTCTTCTCCATCCTTGAACTCAATCATCCAGTAGTTGGAACACATCGTTCCTAATTTCGTCACAAAATAGAAGTGTATCTTGGTACCGGCAGGAATGGTCGTACCTTTCATATCCCCATAGACATACCAATAATCACCCGGAATAGCTCCTGATACATACGGGTCACCATTACCACCCACGGCACGGCTGCATACGGCATTCTGCGCTACATAACCTGTCCGGTCACATGCCCAATACTCAATCTTACCACTTCCGGCACTTGGAGCAAGATACTTGCCATTGGCTCCCGGGAATACCGATTGTGCCTCATCAGCAAATGTTGCATTTGTGTTGGCAGTTAAACTATTCAAGTCCCAATCAGCCAAAATGCCCGAGAAAGCATCTTGTACAAGAGTATAGGTATAGTCTGTATCATCCTGGATGGTTACCGTTACTTTAATTGTCCTTTTGGTAAATGTCTTGTTCTCCGGGAAAGTAAGTTTAATATCACATTCACCTACCCCATTTGCAGGAGAAACGGTCACATCCGCATCTGCACATACAGCCTTCCACTCCTTATCTCCAAAGACTTTGAACGAGGATTCTGTTGTAGTTGCGTCAATCGATTCGGTGATAGGACTGATACCTTTCGGGACAATCATCTTTTGGGTAATAACCAGCTTTAGAGGAGTTACATCATCGCCAATGAAACGAATGGCACCGACACGTGAACTAGTCGACGAATTTTCAGAGACTTTGATTGTAAACTTAGTAATCTCACCTTGTGTCTCATGCGAATCAACAACTGCCCAATGGCTATCGCTTCCATCGGTCTGACAATCGTTATTGACTCTGTAATAGACATTAGATGAAAGGTCAACAGTGAAAAGTCCACCTTCTGCTTCTACATCAAGTGTCTTTGTCGCGAGTGTCATATACGGATCATCCGAGTTATGACAAGATGCAAAAAGCACAAGCGACACACTTGCAAACAATAACATCTTTAGATTCATTTGATTAGTATTTAGGGTTATTAATAATTGACTAGCTAGACATTTTCAGACGTCTTGCATATATAATTCTGTATATCACATAAGCAAGTATCATGGCAATCATCAGTACGATACTTCCTATCACAATTCCTTTGACCGCAAGAGTCTTCGGATCGCCGGCAATAAGCAGACCAATCAGTAAGAGCGCAACGACACCAATGGTAATACAGAAGCAGTTAACAGCCAAATGCGAATAGATTAATACCGCTTTCTTCTCCTTTAACGTCGGTTCGCGATCGGCTTCAGGATCAGTATATTCACCAATGGCTTGATAACCATTGTCTTCATACTTTTTACGTGCCGACCAAACTTCCATGATTGCAAGGATAAGTACAGGAAGTACACAACCGGCAACTGACTCTATAAGGCTTGGACTAATAACGGAGGCGGGAATTATGACGCGAGCCATAATACCAACGAGCCAGGTAAGAATCATTGCAGAAATAAGTTGATTACCTGTCAGCCGCTTCGAGAACAGTCCCCATATTGACGGAATGTATAAAGGACACATCACCATAGTAAGAAGAGTTACTACCACCTTTTCGGCACCTCCGGCAAACGGGATGAGCATTGACAAAGCGATAATCACAAGTCCAAAGACAAATGTGAAGAGACGTCCTACCTTGATACGCTTTTTCTCATCTGCCTGACGGTTTTTCTCTTTGTGTCCCCAAATATCATAAGTATATACATTGGCATATACATTCAAAATGCCCGAAACATTACTCAATGTAGCCGATAGCATCGCTGCCAACATCATGCCGACCATTCCTTTCATAAGCACGAGTTTGCTCATATTCACATAAGCGTGTTCGCCGTTGAAAGTCATTGTGGTTGCATCCAAATCAAGCGCAAGTCCGGGTTCCATCACACGATAAATCATGGTAGGAAGATACCAGATAAGAGGAGTGACGAGATAAAGAATTCCTATTAAATAAGTACTCTTTTTTGCGTCTCTTGTAGTAGGTACGCTTATGTATCGCTGTACAAACGGCCAGTCGCCGCCAATCATGGACACATTAAGAAATATCCACAGTAAAAGCCACCCCCATGTATAGGTCGGAGATGTGCCCGAGAAGAATCCTGGTATCTCACTGGCCTTATCGATAAATGCACTTACGCCTCCTACCGCGTTAAATGAAAGAGGTATCATAAATACAACCACGGCCAGAAGTACTCCGAACTGAATTACATCAGTCATTAGTACCGCAAGAAATCCTCCGGCAATGGTGTATCCAAGAGCGATGGCACCAAGGATAAGAAGCGCCCACCAAATACTAAGGTAACCCATCGGTGAATCGCCCATCATACCTGTACTTGCAAAAATACTGCCACCATCGACTTTGATTAATGCACACATCACAACCGCTACCGCATACAGAGACACTGCCGTATGCACCGCACGGGCTATAATTCCTGAAATTGTGTAAAAACTCACCGTGCGGTGTCCGAACCGGATGGTGAGGAACTCCCCCGGAGATTTGATACGTAGCTCCCGCCATTTGCCCGAGATCCATTTACCGACAATAAACGATGCTACGCCAAGACAAAGTGCAACGACTACCGCAACAAGTCCCGATTTATAAGCAACGCCTCCCCAAACGACAAAGGTACTTGCCGAGAAGATAGTCATGTAGGAAGAGACTCCCGACAGCCACCACGAAGAATTTCGCCCGGCAATAAACATATCTTCGGAGTTTTTAATTTTCCGGGACATCACAACACTCACGGCAATCAGTCCGAGAAAGTAGAGTAAAATAATGATATAATCTAACTGTTCCATATTCTGGTTCTTCTTTATATAATTGCGCCTAGTTTCTTCAATTCCTCTATGAGATTGTCAATATCAGCCTTTTGTACGGTCACACCTGCCTTTATACATTGTGCGGCTGCCACTCCTGCGGCTTGTCCTACCCCCATACAACTTGCCTGAACGCGAAGTGACGCAAAGGAAGTCTTATCAGCACTAATGCAGCGTCCCGCTACGAGCAGATTCGGAAAATCTTCAGCTATAAGAGCGCGATAAGGTACATACGCCGCTTTTTTAAGGAAAGTCACGCTCTGTTCCGCACCTGCTGCCACATGGATATCTATAGGATGTGCACCGCGTGATATGCTATCAGGATATTTATAAGCATTCACATATTCTTCTGCTGTAATGGTATGTACACCTTTGATACGACGTGTCTCACGAATACCGGCATGTACGGCGACGGTCGTCACATAACTGTTTTTAAACTCTTCAAAGTTCTCTTTAAAGATTCGTGCTATTTTAAATACATCTTCCCGTAAGCGCCATTCCGCTGCGGTAAAATTTCTATTATCAATGGCATTTCCTGCAGTACGGGTCATATTAACCGTTACTTCGCCCGGACGAAGAGTGGTGCAAAACCAAGGGCCTCCGAATTCGGGGATGCCAAGCTCCTCTTTCATTGCTAAAAGTTTCTCACGAACTGCAATGCAATGACAATTCTGCCCTTGTTTATTATGGTGCATGGCATCGATTATCATGGGCGAATCTGTATCCACACCTCCTAATATAAAATAGGTGGAAAGAGGTTGCAGCGGTTTACATTCATCAGTTTGCATCGGAACACCCGCCATAGCAGCAAGGTCACCATCCCCAGTGCAGTCGATATACATATCGGCACTGATGGCTTCTGTCCCATTCTTATTCTCAAAGAGGATACAGGATATTTTGCCGTCTTTTGCCTGGCAACCGCTTAAGTAAGAGTGCATATACATATCCACACCGGCTTCCAGCATCATTTGCTGGCATAAAAGCTTGTAAAGCTCCGGATCAAAAGCTACATTGCCAAGAGGTTTCTCAATGATACAGCCTCCCATCTTCTCCAGCCGTTCGATAAATTCCCATGGAATACCGCCTATCACCTTTTCATTATTATAGGTAAAAACACTCAAAGGAGTAACAAGCCCCATTGTAGCCATTCCACCTAAAAACCCATATTGTTCCACAACAGCAGTTTTCGCACCACTGCGAGCAGCCGCAATGGCCGCAATGAAACCAGCTGGTCCGCCACCGCAGACAACTACATCATAGTTGCCCACAATTGGAACCTGTTTCGAAATTTCTATACTTCGTACTTTCTTGTCCATGACCGTTTTTTATCCTTTAATTATTACCAATTCAAATAGATGGTAAACTTTGATGTGCTTTCGACCGCACTTATAAGAAAAGAGGTGTGTTTTCATAGTTCTTTTTCATTAGTTCGACATCATGTTGATGTAACAAAGATAAAGAACAAGAGCTTGAAAAAAAGTTTTTTCCTAACTCTTTTGCCTGCAAACGATTGCGGGAACGTTCCCAAAATCTGCAAACGTTACAAAAGCATTACACAAAAGCAAATGGGATTCGTATTTTACTCCAATATTAGGATTTATTGTTTGAAATCAATATCTTTGCTTTGATTTAAACCATCATTCAGCATGAAGTATATAACCATAAAAGACATCGCTCGACATTTGTCAATATCCGTCTCCACTGTATCTCGTGCATTGGGGGATGACAAGAATATCCGTAAAGAAACGAAAGAAAAGGTGATAGAAGCGGCTAAAAGATTGGGATATAGACCAAACCCTGTAGCAATCAACCTTAAATACGGACATACTAATACCGTGGGAGTGATCGTTCCTGAAATGGTTACGCCGTTTGCTTCACGAGTAATAAACGGAATACAAGAAGTGCTTCACACCAAAAATATAAAGGTGATTATTGCAGAGTCCGGAGGAGACCCGGAAAAAGAAAAAGAGAACCTGCAACTGATGGAAGGATTCATGGTGGATGGCATCATCATCTGTCTTTGCAGTTATAAAAGGAATAAGGAGGAATATGCTCGTTTACAGCAAGCGGGAATGCCTATGGTGTTCTATGATCGTATTCCCTATGGACTTGAAGTTCCGCAGGTAATAGTGGACGATTATATGAAGTCATTCTTTCTCGTAGAAAGTCTGATCCGAAGCGGACGCAAACAGATTGTTCATATACAGGGACCGGACGATATTTACAACTCCATAGAACGTGTCAGAGGATACAAAGACGCTTTGGCTAAATTCGGAATTCCTTTTGATAAGAATAATATGCTGATAAAAACCGGTATGACTTTTGAGGAGGGGAAAAAAGCAGCGGATATATTAGTGGAAAGAAATATTCCTTTTAATGCTATTTTCGCTTTTACGGAAACATTGGCTATTGGAGCTATGAACAGATTGAGGGAACTTGGGAAAAAAATACCCGAAGAAATCGCCGTAGCCAGTTTTTCAGGAACTGAACTTTCCAACATAGTCTATCCCAAATTGACTACAGTAGAACCGCCTTTGTACCAGATGGGGAAAAAAGCTGCCGAACTTATTTTAGAGAAAATCAAAGATCCGGCATCTCCCAATCATTCAATCGTGTTGGATGCGGAAATCAAAATGCGTGCATCGACGCCACGTTTGGAGGTATATTAATGACTTATCTATCAGATATTATATCTTAATACTTTCCTGAAAAACAGACCAAAGTTACAAAAGTTTGCTGAATAGTAATTTTTACGATACCAACAAAAAAAGAAGAATTCAGATTTATACAGTTTTGAATCATTCAATGCTCTTTCTCTATAATACGTCCAATCCTTCCACCTCATTCACTTTTCTTCTGTATGGCCGATAAACAAGCAGTTTGTAGGTGAATAGCCGCCCCTTCACCTGCTCTTCATCGTGAATCAAATCAAATTGCAGCCTCCAGATTCCACCATTGAGTAAAATTAGTAAAGCTATTTCGTAATTAGTTTCAACCTTGTTTGAAACTAAAAGTTTCAAGGCGGGAAACACTTTGTTTCAAGTAACGAAACGAAGTGTTTCTCGGTGTGAAACAGATTGTTTCAAGCCTTAAAACTATTTTTGAAACTACTCGCTACAGGTGAAGAGATGGTGAAATTGTTACTCTTCACCCGCAAACTCCTTATTCATCGAAGAGACAGAGAAAAGGTGAAGGGGGGCGTATAATACTCAAAAGAAAACTAAAATGTAACAGAGATTTTCTTCAACCGTTTACGCGCAAACAATGCCAACACAAACACAAGACAGACTCCCAGTCCCCATATCCACAATAAAAAATCTCCTCCTTCGGTTTTTCCATAAGAATGTAGACCGCTTAAATAGTAATTCACTCCGAACCAAGTCATGATAACGGAAAGAATGGCTACAACCGAAAGCAGATTAAAACACCAGTCGGTCTTTCCTTTCAGAAGAGGAATGAAACGGATGTGAAGCACCAATGCATAAACAACGATTGAAATCAATGCCCAAGTTTCTTTGGGGTCCCAGCCCCAATATCTACCCCAGGAGACGTTGGCCCAGATGGCCCCTAGAAATGTACCTGCGGTCATAAAGAACAGGCCGAGGATCATTGCCATTTCATTCAGTAATGTCAGTTCACGGATGCGGAACTGGAGTTTCAACCGATTGGTGGCGGAAAGCAAATTCATCAATACAAGGTTAAATAGTCCTGTCAGTGCGCAAAGCGCAAAGAATACATAACCGATCATGATAATAGCGACATGAGACATTAGCCAATAAGACTGGAGTACCGGAACCAAAGGAGTGATTTCCGGATTCAGGTGGTTCAGTCCTGCTACAAAAAGCATGATTCCACCTAATAGTCCCGCTAATGCGGGAAGAATACGGAATCGGCGGGCAAACAGAAGTCCGCTGCCTACCAGCAACCAAGAGGTACATATCATTGACTCGTAAGCATTTGCCCAAGGCGCGTGCCCGCAAATATACCAACGTAGCAAGACACCTGCCGTATGCGTAAGGAAGGCGATTGCCAGAAGAGCGATCAGAATACCACTTAGTTTTCTCCCCCATTTGAAGTCCGCAATAATCTCTCCGCAAGCAATGAAAAGTAGGATGCCGCCCAAAATCAGGTAAGCCAGACGACACCAGAAAAATAGATTCAGCTGATTATAGAGAAGTTCGGCTTTCACTTTCTGATTGTCAATAGTGGGAACTTTAGCCTTTGCCTGTTGGAAGATATTCATCATTTCGATGATTTTATCAGCTTCCTTCCAGTTGTTGGAACGAACTCCGTTTCCTAACTCATAGATATACCAATCCATGATTTTGGTTACAAACAAAGAGTCTTTCCCGTGAAAAGCACTTAAATCATCACCCGGTGAATACCATTTTCCCTGCGAATCATTCCCATCCGGGAAAAGCGGCAACAACTGGTGTTGCATGATACGATAGACGATATTTACCGATTCATCCAGTTTCAATAAATCCGAATCCAGCCGTTTTCGTTCCGAAGCCGGTTTGGCGTAAATCGTGTTCATTTCATTCGTCAGGATATAGTTGCCGTCTGCATCAAACACATCTTGCCAGGCAATGTAATTGCCATCCCTGCCGAAGCGTTGAAGGAGCTCTTTATTATCGACTTTGATAAAAGGAAAGGCTCCCCATTCATCGGGAAAAGAAAGCAGATTCAGAAAGAATTGATCCGAATCCATACCGTTTAGTTGATCGGCTCCATACAATTTGCGTAAGATGGCAGATGTATAACTGTTGACGGGTTCGAGACGTCCGTTTGGATTAAGCACTACCAGACTACCGAATTTTTCGGCATGTAAAGAAGAAACACAAGGTAGTTGAGAAACCACAAGAGGGTGTTGCACTGCTATGGGTGATTGCTGCAAAGAAACAGATTTTTGTTGTGCACTCAATACCTGCATACTTGATATTCCGGATAAAATCAGGAAGAACAACAGACAGAAAGGGGCATTATTTTTCATTTCTCCCAACTCTTTACGTAATCGTCCGAAACGGGATTTCTTACTGAACAGCGTAAATACAAAACCAACAAACAACAGGAAATATCCGGTATACGTAAGTTGCATACCGGGACGATCGTAGCTCACAGATAACACAGTGCCCTGTTCATCGGGATCGAACGAAGATTGAAACAGACGATAACCATCCACATCAATCACTTTATTCATTCGAATGGTTGCCTGCAAAGGAGATTCATTCTCTCTCTTAATCACCAAGTCACTTTCATAAGACATCGGACTATGAGAACCCGGATAACGCTCCAACCTAAAATCATTCAGCGTGACAGAGAAAGGCAGGGAAGTCTTTTCCATCCCTGCTCCCTCATCTTTCATCATGCTGTTTGCCGTTTCCCCCTCACGGATATGCATGATACCCGTCACTCCGACATAGTGAGTGACAGCAGCCCCCAACCAAATAAAAAGAAAAGCTCCATGAAAAATCAGACTGCCTTTACTGATTCTCTTGAAATAGCTTCCCTGAAGGAACATAGCCGATAGATTAACTGCCTGCAATAACTGCAACAGTATAAACCAGGGAGCATAATAAAAATACTCGCGGGCAATGGCAGGGCCATAAGAGTTTTCCACAAAAGTGGCTACTGCCAATATCAAGGCATAAAGTCCCGCTAAGATGTACATCAATACCGGTGAAGCTATCAGTCGAATCAGTTTCATCTGTTTTTCTTTTATAATAAACAATGCTTTTACAAATAAGCAATCCCTTCAATTTCTATCAACAATTCCTCTCTGCATACATCCGCATAAAGATAAGCAATAGGAAGATCCGGACAAAGTTTATCCAAATCTGCTTTCACAGCCGGCGCATCTTCCTCATTCTTCAGATATACACGAAGAAGTCCTAACTTACCGGAATGTTCTGGCAAATTTTCTCTTCCCTCCTCCAGTCCGATCAAATGCTGGATATTTTCAAGAGTGATTTCCGTTTGCGAAAGTACATCTCCGGTCGTTACGCTTTCCTCGCCACGGATAGCAGCCGTGCCGGAAATATAAATTACTTCCTGCTGACCGTCGGACAAAGACTTTCCTCTTTCGAACTTCGGAGTTCCTTTCTCCGTATCCGCCCGATGACTAATCAGTACCTCATCCGAATAAACATGAGCAGCCCGTTGCCAGTCATTATCCAAAGGAACGATATCCACTTCTCCGCTGACAGCATTGAAATCAATCAGTATGCCTCCATATTGTGTGCCAATCCCCGTTGCTGCCGGATAGCCTGATTCCCATGCCGAAGAAGTATAAAACAGAGTGCGCACATCATTAAAATCCTGATAACACTGATTGCCATGTGTAATATCGGTGATACGTTCCAGATAATTCCACTGACGGACAATGTCACCGAAATTCATCTGTTCCGTTTTCAATATCTCTTCAACCTTTCTGAACGCTTGTTCCGATTGTTCGCGAACAGGAAGATTCAAATCATCCGCACAAAGTCCTCCTGCTATTATTTCCCGGTAGTGAGAAGTCGCGATCCGGAGGTAGCGGACAGAAGAAGAAGTGAACTGTTCTTCTATTGTGAGCGCCTCATCTGCAGCTTCCACCAATGAATGTACCTCCAACACCAAGTTCGCCACCAACGGTTTTTGAGCCACAAGCGAAACGACCGGACGGGGAGAAACGAAATGCCGCTCCACCCATTGTTCCAGAAAGGAACGTTGAAACTTGTATTCCTGATTATCCGTACAGTGTGTAAAGAGTACAAGACGGACCACTCTCTCTTCCCGGACGGCGGATGAAAGTAATTCTTCCGCCATCTGTTCCCAACTGTTTCCTTCCGCTTTATACAAATTACATTTTATTCGATGATACTTCATAGTGCAAATTTCAATGTTTTTTCTTATGATCTTTATTTTATTAATGATAAGAGGTAACACCTGCCGGAATATCCATACTATAAACAGAAGACATGGTTTTCAAGCCCGGAGTGTTTTCCAAAGAATAAAGTATCTTCTTTTGCCGGTCGACCAACAACATGTGTACTTTCTCTTTCGGATTCACATGTCCCGTCCAGTTTGTAATCAGGAAACGTCCGTCAGAGAAATACTGAAAACCTCCCAAAAACTTCAATGGTTTGCCGGGAATATCCGCATTCGATAATTCCCAAACTGTCTTTCCTTCTGCCGTTACTTCGATTAGTCGTGGATTCTGATCTTTATCCGCTACGGCAATCAGTGTATGTCCGTTAGGCAGGCGGGTCAATGAATGTGGTCCGCCGGGAACATCCAGGTTCCACACCACTTTTCCGTTCATATCATACTCCGTCACACACTGCGGACCATAATGCGCCACCAGAAAATGGCCGTTATCCAAACGTCGTGCATTACGCATGAAAGCAAATCCTTTCTCTTTCACTCCTTCCGGCAGAATGCACACTTCTTTCACAATCGTACCTTTAGGAGAGATTTCCAACATACGGCCTGTGATACATTCGCCCACAAACGTATTTCCATTCTTCAATCGTTGGCAGGCAAAAACCGGACTTTTAGATTCATAATGAAAGATGGTATCATTCTGACGAGTCATTTCGAGTACTCCATGTCCGGTGGTGAAAAGGATATTGCCATTAGGCAATACCCATAGATCATTGGAATCGGGGGCTTTGTGTTGCCACACGATTTGATTATTTTCCATCACGAAGACAATTCCTTGCGAATAATCCGTTCCTGCAAACGTTTTTGTCTGCGCAAACAAAAATGCCGGAAACAGAAAGGCCAGAATCGCAATATATATTCTTGTCATAAATATAAATTCAAAATTAGTTTTATATAAAAGATTTTTCAGGCACGGATGAAGTTCACTACAGAGACAATACGTACTCCTCCAACTCTTCCAGTTCTTTTTCGGAAACCGGTTTGTGAGGTCCGTGTACCTTAAGCATATCTTTTATCGAATAGCTACGACCGTCATACAAATAAGGAGCTGTACGCCAGCACTCATTCAAAGCCGGAACGTCCATCGACAAACCTTTATCGGGTCCGGTAGTCCAATCTACCTTATACTGTTTCAGGTCGGTATAATACTGTCCGGAATGACAACTTGCACAGTTTTCCTCAAAAATCTTCTTTCCGCTTTTCGCTTTCGCAGAAAGTTTACCATTCTGAAGATAAGGACTAGGCAGAGGTTTCAGAGACTTCAAATATTCGTCGATAGATTCATAGATTTCATCCTCTCCTTCCATAAACAGAATATACTTCACTCCCGAACGTACCGCAACTTCGGCATTTTTACGAATACCAGTCACCATACAAGGCGGAGTCTGATGCGAAAGCAAGAGAGTTTTTGTATTCTTCGGATTACCCATGCCATCATTCAGCAAATCCCAGTTAAGTCCGTCCATGCGGGCATCATTCGGATGGCAGGTTGCACAACTTTGCCAATTTTGGAAACAAATGGTTGCATCATGGAAATACATATCGCCTTTACCTACTTTAGTGAAAGCCAACGGAGCACCCAAAACCTGCTTCTGCACATTCTTGCCGTTCAAATCCATAGACACCAGTTCCGATGTATAATAGTTGGCTGTATAAATTTTACCTCCCGTGGCAACCACCGAACGCGGACCTTTTCCTTGTGTAGGAATGAAGTCACGGATGCCATACAAGAATCCCGCGTCATTGGGTATATTACCCCATGCTTTCATGGAAGGAGTGACCATTTCTCCCTGTTTCGCCTTGGCAAGACGTTCGTGTAAAGCAATACGATCAATGCGCACCAATTCCTGACTGCCGGCAGCCGCTACAATGATTTGTTTATCATCCGGAGTAACAATGACCGCCCACGGATTGGCTGCTCCTTTCTGCGGAGTATCCAAGATGACGGAAGTGAGCCACTTTCTTGCCTTCAAATCAATGATGGATAATGTATTTGTAGCCATCCATCCTCTATCCAGCTGATTGGTAGGCAACTGATAGCGGGAGATTAAATGAGTGACATACGCAAAAGTATGATTCTTATCCACCGCTACCGACTTCACATCCGTAGAACCGTTCGGCAACATAACACGTCCCGAAACCTTTTTCGAAAGTACATCGACCATATCGAGCTGCACAGCAATCGGATAAGCCGTAGAAGGCATTTCCGGCAGATTATTAGCAATCAACAGGCAGGAATCACCAGCAAAGGCAGCCATCGACACAGGTTCGCGACCAACAGCTATTTTTGTTTTCACCTTACGGGTGCCCGGATCAATCTCCCAAAGTTCGTTGTTGAACCGCTGCGTCACCCAAAGAGATTTAGACAACGGATTATACAGAATATCCGAAGGAGTAGCTCCGCTTTTTGTTCTGGATTGTACCGAAAGCTTCTTGCCGTCCAATTCGTACATCGTACCGTAGTTTCCGTCGCATACCACCCAAAGTTTGCCATTCGCATCCTGCGTCATGGCATTGACAGGAGACGAGAAAGAAACTTTCTTTTCCATTTTCTGCCCGTCGGACGACATCTTGATGAGTTCACAGCCTGCCCTGTTTGTTACAAACAAGGATTTACCGTTGTCTGCCAAAAACAAACGGTCCGGTGAAACCGTCGTTTCCGCTTCTTGCCAAGACGCACAAAGAAACAGAGCAACCATACCAACAGGTATCAATATCTTCTTTTTCATTTTTTCTCTTGTTTAGTTTGAAGGGATTGAATGTATTGACGAATATTCTCCTGATCTTCCGCACGGGCTGCTTCCCGCTTCTTATCATAATAGTTGTAGAAGTCGAGATCCTTTTGCGACCAGTTGTTCGCTTCACGGTAGTCTCCGATTTGGGGCACAAGCAAATCAATCCAGAGAGCTACTTTTCGTATTTCCTGCGGAGTCAGTTTAGTACCTCCATGTCCGCTTTCCAAACGTTTAATCAGATTACTCGTGTTAGAACCTGCAAAATAAGGCGGTAACAATGTAGGTTCGGACAAAGCACTGATCCAGTTTACTTCCGGATGGTGTGCATTACCTCTCCATGCTCCTCCGTCTTTATTCTGGGTAGCATGGGTCAAACTCAAATACGAATCCGTATATTTTCTTTTGCTTGGTTTATCCATTACTTTCAATTCACCTTTCAGGCTCATCGGTTGCTTCACTCCATCGTGGCAAGAGATACAATGTCTGTCCCAGATAGGCTGGATTTCTTTCAGGTAACTGAAATTGCGTTCGCCCATCTCATCTTCCGGAGCCAATGCCTTGATACCTTTATTCATAGCCATAGATACCGGATGTCCTGCTACAGGAACCGTATTCTTATGCTCGTGACATCCCACGCAACTCTGCACCTCGTTCGGTTGCAAAGTAGACCAGCTACGCATCGTCTGCACGACACGTCCGTTTTCATCCAATGCCTGAAAATATAGAGGTTTGCGTGCAGGCACTTTAAAGAAAGCAGAACCATCGGGCTGTACTTCCGTCACGCCCAACACTCTCTTCACGTCCCAAGCTGCATTACCTACTCCTACAGGAGAGCTCATGATAGCTCCTCCACCTTTATCATTACCATTCACTTCGCCTACACCCGCTGCACGGAACTGGATTTCTACCACACGCAACTGTTTGATTGTGCCCGGTTTCACCCCTTTCAATCCGTTACCTTCGTAGATATTCTGCATATAATATACACCCTCATTCTTTGTATAATCTACCGAAGACGAACGGCGGAACGGACGTTTGCGAGGAGCAACCAATACAGGTTGATTGCAGGATATACGCGTATCAGAAACCAACAACTCACGTTCTCCGTCCGCATTCATCCAATAAACGCCAAATTCCATCGGATGTCCGACGTAATAACCCAACGGAGTATACGATATTAAAAATTCCGTCTCGCTCAATGGAAAAGGATGCTGAAACTGATCGGTAAACTTTCCATAACTATCAATACGCTCCGCTTCCGGTTTGTGAACCGGAGCTACGAACATAACACCTTCATTCTCATCACGTCCGGCTTCGGGATCTATAATACCCAATTTGCCATGTTGAGGAGTATGGTGACCCATAAAAACTCCCATTAACTTACGAGTGCCGGGGATTTGGCGAATCTGTGCCACCGTTGTCGGGAACCAGCTGTTCATTCCGTAGTATTCCGCCTGCCCTGTTCCATCGGGATTCATCTGGAAAAGGGGTTGCGCCCATACCTGTCCGCGGTCATTGTAGTCCCAACGAGTATAAACCACACGACCGTCATCCAACAAAGTTGGTGTTACCGTATGCACCTGGTCGAAACCAACCTGACGCATATAACGCCCCTCTCTGTCGCAGAGATACATATTGCTGACTTCCGTAAACCAACAATCTACCGTACTTCCACAACGGGTAGAGTTGAAGAGGATATTATCATCCGGCAAGTAAATACCTTCAATGTCGGCATGTCCTTTCCCAAAAGTCAACTGTTTGATTTCACGTGTCTTCAAATCCATTTCATACAGATGAAAGTCATCCTCCTTACGGGATTTCTTCCAGGAGAAAAGCAAGTGTTGACCGTCGAAATGGAGATTCGGATCACGAACGACTCCTTCTTCATCTGTCAACAACGTCTCTACCTCCGCCCAGATACCATTCATCTTCAGCTTTGCCAACGCGCCGCCCGCAATGTAATTACATTCGGCACGGGCATCCGAAACGCCCTCGGTATAAGCAAAGAAAGAAGGGCGCAGAGTTCTGTACTTTGTAAAAACAATCTCCGGTTTATCGGTTGTGAAGGCTGCCAAACGCTTGATACGTCTTTGTTCACACGCTTTCAGATAAGACTGGAAAGCCGTTTCGATACTTTCCGGAGTATTAGTCACGGGAGCTTTGATGTTTAGTTTCTGTAAACGCACGGAAAGTTCCTGATTAAAACTCTTATTAAACCAGTCTACATCACCCGTTGTTCCATCCTGTAGCCACCAATCGTAATAGACCGGATAGGCACGCGTCAATCTCCGGTGCACGGCTTTTATCTTGTTTTCTGTTTCTTCCTGATTACCTTTCTGTCTTATCGCCTGAATTTCCGCGTATTTCTTCTGAATCTCGACGATAAAACCTTTCGCGTCGGTAGGCTGAAGGGAAGTGTCTTTCGTCTGCCATGCTACGATGGAGAGGAACACACAGCATGCCATCCCACACTTCAACAGCTTCATTAATTTCGATCTTATCATTTTATCTTCTTATTTACCTTAAATTTACCTTCCTGAAAAAAGAACGATTACAAACCTTTCTTCAGCTCCTTATAGGATTCTACAATCTGAATACCGCTTGATGTACCAATACGGGTAGCGCCCGCCTGAATCAATGCCAACGCAGAATCCAGATCACGAATACCACCTGCTGCTTTCACTCCGATAGTAGGTCCTACCACACGACGCATCAATGCTACATCATGCACCGTTGCTCCTGCTGTACCGAATCCGGTAGAGGTTTTCACAAAATCCACTCCGGCTTCTTTAGCTATACGACATACGGTTTCTTTCTCTTCATCCGTCAGATAGCAAGTTTCAAGAATGACCTTACAGATCACACCGGCAGGTTTGCAGATAGAAACCATGTCTTCAATCTCTTTCTTTACGATTTCAGTCTGTCCTTTCTGTAAAGCACGAACATTGATGACTGTATCTATTTCAGTAGCACCTTTAGCAATGGCATCACGGGTTTCAAATGCTTTGCACTCTACTGTGTTCTGTCCCAATGGAAAACCGATAGCGGCTCCTACACGCACTCCCGATCCTTCAAGCAACTTCACACAAGTTTCTACTTCCGCAGGATTGATGGCTACCATCGCAAACTGATACTGACGGGCTTCCGCACAAAGTTTCTCAATAGGCGATGCATCACCGAAAGGTTTCAGGAATGTATGGTCGATCATACCTGCCAACTGTTCTACTGATAATTCTGCAATCACTTCGTTTATATTCTTCTTTTCCATTATTTTGAGTCGTTTAACAAGTTATTATAAATATGTTGTTTCTTAAAAAGTCAATACGCATTTCAATACTTCACCCCGTTTCGCGGCAGCAAAGGCTTCTTCTATTTCTTCTATCGCAAAGCGATGCGTGATAAAGTCGGATGCAGAAAGTCTGCCCTCTTCAATCCATTGTGCCAATGTGGTCATTGCCGCCTTTTCTTCCGAACGGGTAGGCCATTGATGCATGTGCAGGTCGAAGTTATAAGGAGCTTTCGACAAGTCGAAAGTTGGATTCTTAGTCATGACACCATAGACACAAACATCTCCACCCATCTTCACTAATGGTAGTACGGAATTTACGACTACATCCAGTCCTACCGCATCAATGACAGCATCATAAGAGCGATTAGCCGCAGCAATAAATTCCGGAGTACTAATTTCGGCGGGTGTATATCCGTTATCTGCTCCCATCCGGCAAGCTACTTCCAGTTTAGCGGGAAGCATATCGACAATATCAATCTGTCCCAGACCGAACAATTTACCCAACTTCACAAAGCTCAATCCTACAGGACCGGAGCCTACTACGATCACCTTTTTCCCCGGAGTCAGATTGAAATCCTTGAAAGCTCCCAACACTTCGCGCCAGGTACAAGAAATGACTGCCTCTTCCGGTTGCACATGTGAAGGGACTGTGTTCTGAATCTCAAAACTGTCCCAGCATCCCTGTTCGGGTGTAGCCAGTCCCTCTTCTTTCAGTACTTCAAAGTCATTCACTACTACATATTCGCTGAAACCACCCCAGCCGCTATCGACACCTTGCGCACCAAAATCGGAAATAAGACCACCAATAGCACGGTCGCCTACCTTAAAATTACGTACTTTTTCACCGACAGCTATTACAATTCCGGCATTCTCATGTCCCAAAGCCAATGGATAAGTATCCACTCCGGGGAATTTTCCGGCTATCAGTTTACTGTCAGTCGCATTACACAAAGCAACCATTTCTGTTTTCACCAATGCCTGATAAGCATTGATTACAGGAGTTTCCACCTGTCGTATTTCAATTTTGCCGGGAGCCGGCACTATTACTGTTTTCATTTGATTATTAGGTTTTATATAGAATCTAGTTCAGTTTTTGCTATTTCAGTATACATATCGCACAAAGCGTGATAAGCTTTATCAAAAACAGGCATCCAAACCTCATACTTCTTCACGTTTTCCTGAATCGGCTGCACGGTCTGTTCGATACGGACAAAGCGGTCTATCACAGAGAAGTCTTTAAAGACTCCCGCGCCGATACCTGCCAGAATAGCCGCTCCCATCGAAGTAGCCTCTTCCAGATAATTAGGTACACGGATTTCTGCCTGATAGATGTCTGCCATCATCTGGCGCCATACAGGATTCTGCGCACATCCTCCAATCACCGTCACTTGATCAATGGGAACGTGTTTGCGGAAGATATTGACGATAAATCCCAGATTGAGGGTAATTCCCTCCATCACAGCACGTAGCATATCACCATGTGTATGCCCCAGCGTCAGACCGATAAATGCTCCTTTGGCGTCTACATTCCAACGGGGAGTACGTTCACCAAGCATATAAGGTAGGAATAGAAGTTTATTGGCTCCTATCGGAGAGGAAAGAATCTGTTCGTCAATCAGTTCGAACACGCTACGTCCGAGTTGAGTAGCCAATGCCTGCTCGTACTGGCAGAGTTGGTTAATCATCCAGTTGTAGGAAGAACCTGCCGCCTGCATCGTTCCCGACGGATGCAGCATGCCCGGCACTACGTGCGCCCAGTTCATGGTGCGGCGTTGTTCGTCTACAATCGGTTTTTCTACTGTCAGAGCTACCCAGGAGGAAGAACCCAGATAGTTGTATGCGCTACCCGGAGCTACACAGCCGACGCCTACTCCGGCACAACTACCGTCGCCTCCACCACAGATTACGGGTGTTCCGGCAAGCAGTCCTGTTTCACGGGCAGCTTCGTTGGCCACTTCACCGATCACGTCGATAGATGAACGGACTTCCGGGAATAGGGAAAGATCGAGTCCGGCAGCTTCTATGATTTCTTCACTCCATTGCCAACGGTTCAGGTCGTATGCATTGGTACCCGAAGCATCCGAGGGATCAGTGGCTAGAGTACCGCAGAGACGGAAATTGATATAATCCTTGGCATTCAACATCTTGGCTGTCTGTGCAAAGATTTCCGGTTCGTGTTTCTTTACCCACATCAGTTTCTCGATGGAATAGGAAGCGCTGATCCGGTGTCCCGTGATTTCATAGAAATGAAGCGGGTCTATCTTTTCGGAAAGAATAGTCTCTTCTTCCTGCGAACGCTGGTCGCAATAAAGCATGTGAGGACGAAGCGGGTGACCGTTTTTATCCACACAAAGACAACCCATCATTTGTCCGCTAAGTGCCACACCGACAATATCATTGGGAGATACCAGTTTGAGAAGTGCCTGCGTGGTATCTACAATCGCTTTCCACCAATGGAGCGGATTCTGTTCCGCCCGGTTGCCGGAAGCGTAATCTGTAGGGTATGCGGCTGTACGTGAAGCAATCAGTAGTCCCGATTCATCGAACAAGGTTGCTTTGTTGCCACTAGTACCCAAGTCATGTGCTAATATATACATAATCTCTTTTTCTTTTTCAATTAATAGGATCAGAGTGCCGCATTCGTGTATCCGGTAAGTCCGACGAAAATACCACCGACGATACCGCCCAGGATAATCATCAGCCAACGGGGAAAGGCTTCTTTCAGCAATCCGCCGCGTGTGCCTTTCGGTGCGCAAAGTACGTCGGCCAGAATGAAGCCCATTGCAATCGCCCATCCCATATCTACCCAAGGAGCACTACCCCGATTTCCCTGATGAATCAGGCAGAATTGCATCGGCAGACCGTCGGCGTCATTCAGCAACCCGGTGGAGAAACCAAAACCGGGCAGTTTGTGATTGACCACCCAAAAAGTACCGATAATAAGGGCGGCTGCCATAAATCCACCTATCGGACCAAAGTCCTTTACTAATTTAGGCCAACTCATCAACACGGTAAAGGTGACGGCAAAAGCTCCGAAAATAGATGTGATGATTCCGGCATGATACATGCCGAAAAATTCATTATAGGTCTGTAACCATTCGCTCATTGTTATTTCCTCCTTAATTTATCTTCCGGGCACAATCGCACGAACGGATTTTCCATACTAATATTCCTGCCAAGGCACCTCCTATCAGACAACAGATTAAGGTAGGTACTGCATAAAAGAAATTGGTGATATCGCCTTGAAAGCGGACAATTCCCCAGGCAATTCCCGCAGAGCCGATACACCAGCCCTGATCCAGCCATATTTTTCCCGGAGGATTCAGAATAGCTCCATGATAATGGTTCATATACCACATAATGCCGATAATCAGTGTGGCCGCCAACCAGCCTCCCATCAGACCGTATGTCTTCCAAAGTTCCGGCCAGATGCCAAAAGCAAATCCGCCACAGATGGCAGAGCCGGCAAAGGTCGATAGATATTGCTTCATATAATTGATAATGTGTTTTTTAGGTTTATAATAGTAGTTCGGGGTTGTTTATTTATTCCAAAGACAACTTAGCCAATGTGAAAGGCTTGTCATGTTTCGTGTTTACCTTATCCGGTCCAGTCACCAAGTCGAAACAGGATACAATCACCTGTCCGTTCCATACGATAGGTTCGCCCGGCTGATCCAGACCTCCGTCACTGCCATCGCAGTCAGGGCTTTGAGCAATACGCTGAATTTTTCCGTCTTTATCAATGCGTGCAACTGCATTCGCCGAGAAATCCGCTACCCAGATATTACCTTTATCATCTATACACATTCCGTCCGTGGTACGCAACTGGGTGGTATCTTTTGCCCATACATCATTACTAAGTACATTCCCTTCCACATCCATCTTTATGCGGTGAACAGCACCATCACCGAAATTTCCAACAAAGAGGTCGCCCGCTTCGTTGAAAACAATTCCATCCAGTCCGTATTGTACTTCTGGGTTCTTTGTGATAACGGTGGTAATAAGGTTTTTATCTTCTAATGTATTAGTCACTGCCACATCACGGTCATTCATATCAAAGCAATATACCCCGCTGACCAACAATCCCGAAGGATCTTTTATCTGCGATAATGAACTCTGCGTGACGTACAGTTTCCCGTTGCGGATACGCAGGCCGTTAGGATGCTCCATACCGGATGCCACAGTGATTGTTTCTTTTAATTGGTCGTTTTCAAACTTCAGACGAAGAACACGTCCTTTATTCTGTGCTTTCTCTGCTCCACTCCAACCTTGATTGTCGCAAATAAACAGATCACCCTCTTCATTAAAGGCAATCCCCATCGGAGAAGCCCAGCCAGTTTCTTCCAATACCGGAACATCCATCCATTTCGTAATCTCGCCATTTTTAGTGATGCGCATCAGACAAGCAGGCTGTGTGATATCTGCAAAATTCGGACAGGCCAGAATCAAATCTCCATTAGGAGCGATAGCCATTCCGTCCGGTGTCGGACAACAATCCGGTAAATTTGCAAACAATTCGCTCTTCTGCGGAAGAGCATTCTCACTACTTTTCTGTTTCGGAGAAGTACATTGAATACAAGTTGCTCCCATCAATGAAGCTGCCACAAGAGATAGTAAATAATACTTTTTCATGGTTAGATAATACAAATATTTATGTTTATAATATGAGTCCGTTAGTTCGGTACGCAAACATACTGGTATTTATCAGCAAAGAAGGAAAATGACAAATCAATAAAGGACAAAAATTGTTCAAAATGCTATTAAAAGAGCCGGTTTGAGCTGTAAATAGAGAGAAGGAACAAAATATGGAAAGACTGAAAACAGAATATGAAAGGATTGAACCCCCTTTTATATATACCTTATATTATAAAAGCAGTCGGCACTTACTTCCTATGCAATACTCTACTTTCCCCTCCGTTCACGGCTAATTTAGGCTAAAAAGAACATTTTCTCATAAAAAGTTTTTGTAATATCAGAGTTAATCGTATTTTTGTGTACAATTTTGGTGTAGTGATGACAGAAGAAGAAAAAAAGTTATTGAAAACCTTTGAAACGCAACTACGGCATTTGATATATATCCACGATGAATTAAAGCGTGAAAATGCCGAATTGAAGAAGCTTCTTGATATGGAAAAGCTAAAAAATGAGAAGGTACAGGCTCAATACGATGAATTGGAAGTCAGCTATACGAACCTAAAGACAGCTACGGCAATCACCCTTAACGGCAGCGACGTAAAAGAGACGAAGTTGCGATTGTCAAAATTAGTGCGTGAAGTCGATAAATGCATCGCTTTGTTGAATGAATAAGAAGAAGATGTATGAACGATAAAATAAAGATAAACCTGCAGATAGCAGATTCAAACTATCCGTTAACCATCAACCGTGAGGAAGAACAAATGGTACGGGAAGCCGCCAAGCAGGTAAATGTCAGGCTTAATAAGTACCGGGAGGTTTATAAGAACTTGGAACCGGAGAAAATTATTGCCATGGTAGCCTATCAGTTCTCGTTAGAGAGACTGCAATTGATGCAACGTAATGATACCAGCCCCTATGTGGAGAAGGTAAAAGAACTGACAGAATTGCTGGAGGATTATTTTAAGGAGGAATAAATCCCGACCGGCTATTCACTGATAAGAGATAAAACAACCACGCACTGCACAATATCCAAGCAAAGATACATGCTTTGATATTTGGCGGTGCGTTTTTATTTATATACTTAAATTAAATGTAGAATGATAGCAATAATAGCAACAGCAATTGCTTGCTTCATCGTAGGAGGAATCCTTTCATATATACTATTCCGGTATGTACTGAAATCCAAATACGATAATGTCCTGAAAGAAGCAGAGACAGAAGCGGAAGTAATTAAGAAAAACAAGCTGCTGGAAGTGAAGGAGAAATTCCTGAATAAAAAAGCAGATCTTGAAAAAGAGGTAGCATTGCGGAATCAGAAGATTCAGCAGGCGGAAAACAAACTGAAACAACGCGAAATGGTTCTTAGCCAGCGTCAGGAAGAAATCCAACGCAAAAAGATGGAAGCCGAAGCGGTAAAAGAGAACCTGGAAGCGCAACTTGTCATTGTTGATAAGAAAAAAGATGAACTCGATAAACTGCAACAGCAGGAAATCGATAAACTGGAAGCAATCTCCGGATTGTCTGCCGAAGAGGCCAAAGAACGCCTGGTAGAATCACTGAAAGAAGAAGCTAAAACGCAGGCACAGTCATTCATTAATGACATTATGGATGATGCTAAGTTAACTGCCAGCAAAGAAGCGAAACGTATCGTTATCCAGTCTATCCAACGGGTAGCTACGGAAACTGCCATCGAAAACTCTGTTACGGTATTCCATATTGAATCAGATGAAATCAAAGGACGTATTATCGGACGTGAAGGACGTAACATCCGTGCTTTGGAAGCCGCTACCGGCGTTGAAATCGTTGTTGACGACACTCCGGAAGCTATCGTTCTTTCTGCCTTCGACCCGGTTCGCCGTGAAATTGCCCGTTTGGCACTGCATCAGCTTGTGACCGACGGACGTATCCATCCGGCTCGTATCGAGGAAGTGGTGGCTAAAGTTCGCAAACAGGTGGAAGAAGAAATTATCGAAACCGGTAAACGTACAACCATCGACCTGGGTATCCACGGTCTGCATCCTGAATTGATCCGTATCATCGGTAAGATGAAATATCGTTCTTCTTATGGTCAGAACTTGTTGCAGCATGCACGTGAAACAGCCAATCTTTGTGCTGTGATGGCATCTGAACTGGGATTGAACCCGAAGAAAGCGAAACGTGCAGGTTTGCTGCATGATATCGGTAAAGTGCCTGATGAGGAACCGGAATTGCCGCACGCATTGCTGGGTATGAAACTTGCCGAGAAGTACAAAGAAAAACCGGATATTTGCAACGCTATCGGTGCTCACCACGACGAAACGGAAATGACCAGTTTGCTGGCTCCTATCGTACAGGTATGTGACGCCATCTCCGGTGCACGCCCGGGTGCACGCCGCGAAATCGTAGAGGCTTACATCAAGCGTCTGAACGATCTCGAACAACTGGCTATGGCTTATCCGGGTGTAACAAAGACTTATGCTATCCAGGCAGGGCGCGAACTCCGTGTTATCGTTGGTGCGGATAAGATCGACGACAAGCAGACAGAAAGCCTGTCAGGTGAAATCGCCAAGAAGATCCAGGATGAAATGACTTATCCGGGACAAGTGAAGATTACCGTCATTCGTGAAACACGTGCGGTTAGTTTCGCTAAATAAAGAAACCATTCAAAAGAAGATTCATATAAGGGCGAAGAAATTCGCCCTTTTTTAGTATACGACTATGGAAAAGTATCAAATTGAGATTTGTACGAATTCAGTGGAAAGCTGCCTGGCTGCACAGGAAGGTGGTGCCAACCGGGTGGAATTATGTGCCGGAATACCGGAAGGCGGGACAACCCCTTCCTATGGTGAAATAGCCATTGCAAGAGAAGTACTGACTCATACCCGCCTGCATGTTATTATCCGGCCACGTGGAGGAGATTTTCTTTATTCGGATATAGAAATCAGAACAATGCTGAAAGACATCGAAATCGCACGGAGATTGGGGGCAGACGGAGTCGTATTCGGTTGCCTGACAGCAGACGGTGAAGTAGACTTGACATCAATGCAGATTCTAATGGAAGCCTCTAAAGGGCTGTCAGTCACCTTCCACCGGGCATTCGACGTATGTCGTAATCCTCAAAAGGCACTGGAGGAGATCATAGAGCTGGGATGCAACCGTATTCTGACTTCCGGGCAGCAACCTACGGCTGAACAAGGTATCGGTCTTTTAAAAGAATTGCAAGGACTGGCTGCGGGAAGAATTACGTTACTTGCCGGCTGTGGAGTAAATGAAAATAATATTGCGCGGATTGCGGCAGAAACCGGAATCAATGAGTTTCATTTCTCGGCACGCGAAAGTATTCAAAGTGAAATGAAATTCAGAAATGAAGTTGTCTCAATGGGAGGAACAGTACATATCAACGAGTACGAACGAAATGTGACTTCCGTGCGAAGAGTCAAAGAAACAGTGGAGGCTTTATATAAAGGAATGTAAGTTATCGCCTCTCTACTATATACTAAGAAATGGTGAACATACAGCTTTAAGCCTTTTGTTCACCATTTCTATTTTGCATTACCACCAGCGGTATCAAGAAAAACCGCTATACCTTTATTTATAAATAAGGAATCACCGTAATATAAATACCTGTAATAATAGCCGAAGTAATTACTCCCGAGATATTAGCTCCCAAGGCATCTCCCAAGACGAATGAGTCCGGATTATCTTTGCTTACAATCTTTTGTGCAACCTTTGCGGTAGTCGGCACACAGCTAACAGCCGCAATACCGATGACCGGATTATAATTACCCCGTTTAATAATATACATGATATATCCTCCGATTATTCCTCCGATACCGGAAAGTAATAATGCTACAATGCCTAATACTAATAGTTTCAATATCTTCGGATCGAGCAGCAGATGTGCATCACAAAGTACACCCAGCAACACGCCCAACATAAAAGTCGATCCATAAAGCAGCGGACCGCTCACAAAATCATAAATGTGTTTCATACCCGACTCACGAACAGCAACCCCCAGGAACAAAGAGAAAAACAAAGGAGAAGCTACCGGGAATAAGAAACAGAGAATAGCACAAAGAACAGCAGAGAAAGCCAGTTTCACTTTGGCATCGTAATTCTTCGGAGCCTTCTTTGTCACCATCTTAATAGAACGGAAACGTTTGGGAACCAACAGTTTCACAAGGTAAGGATAGCCTCCATACGTCAATCCTAAATAAAGATAGGCAACCACCGTAATAGGCACAAACAAATGCTTTGCCAATGCCAGTGAAGTAAACAATACCATCGGTCCGTCTGCTCCACCTACCATAGCCACTGATGCACTTTCTTTGAGAGTCAGGCCGAGAGCGGAAGCAATAGGAACTGTCAGGAAAGTGCCCAATTCTGCACACAGAGCAAGGAATATACTTGCAAATGGTTTCTGAAGCAGGAATCCGACATCCAAAAGCGTCCCGATACCCATAAAGACAAAGCAAGCTATGAGTCCATTACTAAACGTCAGAGTGTAAACAGGTTGCAGGAAATCTATCTGCATGGTATTCATTAATTGATCCGTATCTGAAAGCATTGGATCAAGAAAGAGGTTACCCAGTGTGCCGTCGGGCATAATCAGTGTTCCGCAGTTGATAGCTACCATTCCCAGTCCCATAGGGATCATCACCATAGGTTCGAGGATACCTTTCCAACCTAAATAGATTAGTAACAGACCGAGCAGTGCCAGAAAAACTCTTGCAGAAGCAAGTACCCATCCGCTTGCCATCATTGTACCAATACCTTGAAATAAGGTAGCAAAATCTATATTTTCCATAAATTAGTTTCCTTTTATTGTTTGTTGTTAGTAAGTTTCTTTGAGTTCTTCTTATTGACATGCGCCTGCTCTTCTTCCCGCAGAAAGAATTCACGGGTATCCTGCGAATAATAATAATTCACCAGATTATTTTCTGAAGCTCCCGGACTCACTCCATGATAATAGCCGGAGTAGCCAGTAAAGTTTCTGTCAATCCCCCTACTGTAGTCTTCACGAGAATCACCTAAAGCATCTTCATCTGCAATAGGTATCTGCCGGACTAATCTTTCCACCTTCTGCCGATGCTGCCGCCAGCGTCGTAACCGGAGTAGTTCCAAACGGTGGGAACTATAAAAGTCAAATGAATCAGCCGCATAAGCAATCAACTTAATGACCGCAGCGACAAAAAAACCGATGAGGAAAGTAAGCCCCATCATCGCAAGAGTAGACAGTAATAAATGAATCATAGCAATATAAAAATTAGGTTGTACAATCATATTCAAAATAAAGAAGAGGCGCCCAATGGTGAAACCATTATAAAATTTAGACACACATGAAAGTTAATCCCACTGGGCATTCCTCATCACCATATAAAAACAATCGGCGGATATTATTTGCCTGAAATCACTTCGGTATATATCCTTGCTTTTATACGACGTAACTCCCGTTTCACAACGGAAAACACAATATTTTAGTCCTTAAATACCTTATCATTAGTATTCAGGAGGTATATCATTCAACTGGGCTTTGGTAAATACAGGACCGTCTTTGCAGACATACAACTTCCCGACATTACACCGTCCACATTTTCCAACACCACATTTCATCCGGTTCTCCAAGGTGGTATAAATATTCTCATCGGCAAAGCCTAACTTCTCCAATACAGGAAAAGTGAACTTTATCATCACCGGAGGTCCGCAAACTATTGCCACGGAATCTGCACTGGCAGGTGCAGCAGCCTCAAGCACTGAAGGTACAAAACCGACCTTTCCTGTCCAGTCGGGAGTCTCGCCCCCAGGATCAACCGTAGTTATCAGATTGACATCCGGACGGTTTTCCCATTCTTTCAGTTCTTCTTTATATACCAAGTCGTTAACAGACTTGGCTCCGTAAACAATCGTTATATCTTTAAAATCTTCCCGCCTGTCCAATGCATTCCAGATGACGCAACGCATCGGCGGAAGTGCTATACCACCTGCAACGAACAACAGATTCTTTCCTTTCCACTCGTCCAACGGAAATGTGTTTCCGAAAGGTCCTCGAAAACCAACGGTAGCTCCTTCTTCCAGTTTGGCAAGTCCGGTAGTCACCCGTCCTGCCTGACGGAATGTACACTCGATATATCCTTTACGAGTAGGCGACGAAGCAATACAGAAAGTTGACTCCCCTTCACCAAACGCAGAGTATTCACCGAACTGTCCGGCTTTGAAGTGAAAAGCTTCTCCTTCCTTCTCGTCTTTAAATTTTAACCGGAACGTCTTGACTCCCGGAGCTTCATGGGTTATCTTCTCAATCACCATCAGGTGCGGAAGATATATATTCGACTGCTCATTCATGGCTTGATATCGATATTAAGTGTTCAAGTATATTCATATCTACCGGGCAGGCACGCGAACAACGCCCGCATCCGGTACAACCGGTTTCCTGTATCCGTTCAGGCATATAGGAGAACTTATGCAAAATGCGCTGACGCCAACGGGTGCTTTGTGTCGGGCGCGGATTATGTCCGGACGTATGGAGGGTAAACAGCGAAAAGCCGCAAGAATCCCAACAACGGACACGATGACCGGACGAACCTTTGGCATCTTCCTGAATATCAAAACAGGCACAGGTTGGACAAACATAAGCGCATGCGCCACATCCCAAACAGCGTTCGGACTGTTGTTTCCAAACAGGACTGTCGAATGCTCCCGCCAACTTCTCACGTACATCATCAACATTGAAACGGGTGGGAACGGATGCCAGATATTGTTCCTTATCAATTTCTTCGGCAGGTGTATATTCTTTCACAAAGAATTTAATCAATGCTTTGCCTTTTGCTGTCAAGACTTCCACCAATGCACTCTGATCCGGCAACTCCGTAATCTGAATATCACTGCCGGCAGTATTACCGGGCCCCCCGTGAACGGAAGTACAGAAACATGATTCATCGCATTGTGCACAACTGAAGCTGATTAATGTCATTTTCTCCCGTCGGGCATTGTATAGTTTATCTTTATAATCCCAATTAAAAATGCCGGAAAGGGGTGCAAACCCTGCTGCATCACAAGGACGGATTTTCCAGAGAATCGTTTCGGGAATGGCATGAATATCCGCTTCCTGCAAAGTAGCTTCTTTCCCGTCTTTCTGATAAGAGAACAGAACTTCTGTTTTCGGGAACGCAAAGCGTTTAGCCGACTGGGTAGTCTGCACATAGTCCGTCGCTACCTCATCGTAAGAAGTCACTCTTTTGAAGTCTACTTTATCTCCTGAACGCACAGGAGCAAAAATATGCATCTCCTTTTTCACCATCTGGTGAAACCATTCTTGCAGACTGCTTTTACTGATATGTAGATTTTCCATTACTTTCTTTTAATGTATAAAGTTCTCTTTATCTTCTGCCTTGAAGGTAGAAAGTACATTTCCCGCAGGATTGATAGCACCGGGAGCAACCCCGAACTCGCCCTGAATGTCTTCCATCATACTTTGCGTCATCAAATGAAGAGGAATACCCACCGGACAGGCTTGCTTACAAGCGTCACAACCGATACAGCGTCCTGCCATGTGCATCACGCGGTTAATCTGCCACTCCATATTTGTCAGCGGAGCAGACCAGGGTTGTACCCACTGCGGACAATTGACCTCCACAATACACCGGCTGCAATAACACAACGGACAGGCAGCCCGGCAAGCATAGCATTTGATGCATTTCGACATTTCCTCCATCCAATATTTCCACCGTTCTTCACGACTCATCTTTTTCAGACGATCAATCAGTTGGAGATTCTCCTCACTAATAGTCAAGGGAAAGTCTGCCAGATATGTTTTTATTTCATCGAATCCTTTAAACTGGATAACTTCTCCATGTCCGTCAACGGTCAATACCAGAAGATTATCTTCTTTCAACTGGTTTTCGAATGCCAATTGAACAATCGTCCGTAATGCCGGTACTGTAGCTGTTATAGCCACTTTGCCTGTTCCTGTTAATTCCCGTTTTATCAGATAAACTGCGATATTATTCGTGCAACGGTCGTCCAGTATCAGCCTGTCTGCATTTTCTGCCTGCCGGCAAAAGAGAGGACGTGTTCCGTGGTTTCCTTCTTCATAGCCTATCACAAGGTTCACCTCTCCTTCTTGTAACAAAGCAACTGCTTTTTCTGTCAGTTTACTCATAGATAGCCTCCTTTTCCAAATAGTCCGAAGCTTTCTGATACTCCAGATAAGGTCCCAGTTCACGGATTCCGGCAACTGTCTCATTCACCAGATCAGCCCACTTGGCCCCCTCTGCCGCCGACACCCATGAATAACGGATACGACGTACATCAATTCCCAAGAAGTCGAGCAGTCCGCGGAATACAATCCAACGACGACGTGCGTGGAAGTTTCCGGATGTATAATGACAGTCATTCGGATGACAACCCGAAACGATAATTCCATCAGCACCTCCGGCAAAGGCTTTCAACAGTAACATAAAGTCAATTCTTCCTGTGCAGGGGAAGCGGACAATTTCTACATTAGTCGCATACTTCAACCTGCTCGTACCTGTCAGGTCTGCCCCGGCATACGTGCACCAATTACAGACAAAAGCTACAATGCGCGGTTCAAATTCCTGATTATTCTCGATCTTATTTTCGTTCATAGCTTACTCTCTTTTTAATGGTTCAGCAATGCCATCACTTCGGCATAGACCTGTTCATTGGAATATCCTTGTATATCAATAGATTTGGAACGGCAGAAAGCAACACAAGTACCACAACCCTGACAAAGTCCGGGATTTACTTTAGCTACGGTCTTTATTACATTTCCATTCCTGTCTTTTATTTCTTCACGTTCGATGGCCTGATAAGGACAAGCTGTCTGACACATGAAACATCCTACGCAAGTACTGAATAACGGAGGAGCAGTACGATTGACAACGGCTATCAATGGCTCGCGAACCAGATTTGCCTGTGAAAACAATCCTGCTACTTTCACAGCGGCTCCCGAAGCCATTCCCACTGTTTCGGGAATATCTTTCGGCGCCTGACAGGCTCCTGCCAGATAGATTCCGGCTGTATTCGTTTCCACCGGTTTCAGTTTGGGGTGAGATTCGGCAAAGAACTGATAAGGGTCATAAGAAATGTGCATCTTCTGCGCCAGTTCTTCCGCTCCCTTGTTGGCAACTCCCGCTGTAGCAAGCACTACCATGTCAGCTTCTATCTCGACAGGTGATGCTCCCAACAGGGTGTCTACTCCTTTAACAATCAATTTACCGTTCTTCTCATATATACGGGCGACGCGACCACGGACGTAATTCACTCCATCCTCTTCAATGGCACGGCGCACAAATTCTTCATAATTCTTTCCTCCGGCACGAATATCCATGTAGAACACGTACGATTCGCCACCATGTACCTTGTGCTGATAAAGCATCGCATGTTTGGCTGTGTACATACAGCATATCTTAGAGCAATAAGGAATTCCTTTGGCCGGATCACGGGAACCGGCACAGGCTACAAATACAATCTTTTGAGGAATCTGTCCGTCAGACGGACGGCGAATCTCTCCGAATGTAGGACCGGAAGCCGATGCCAGACGCTCAAACTGCAATCCGGTAATGACATCTTTATATTTCCCATATCCATATTCGGGAAAAAAGTCTGTATTCAACACATTGAATCCTGTAGTTACTACAATCGCTCCGACTTCTTCGGTGATAATACGATCCTCTTGTCCGAAACGGATAGCCCCCGTAGGACATAGCTTTTCACAGACTCCGCATTTACCATTGCGATAATGGGTACAATGTTCTTTATCAATCACCGGTTTATTGGGCACTGCTTGCGGAAAAGGAACATAAATAGCTGTACGCATTCCCAAACCGGCATTAAATTCGCTCGGTATCTTTTTGTTGGGACATTTAGTCGTACAAAGTCCGCAACCGGTACATAATTTCTCATCAATGCTCTTCGCTTTCAGGCGTATACTGGCTTTAAAATTACCGATAAATCCTTCCACATGCTCCAGTTCGGCATACGTATAAAGAGTGATATTCGGATGCTGCGCTACTTCCACCATTCGGGGAGTAAGAATACACTGCGAACAGTCTAATGTAGGAAAAGTTTCCGAAAGCTGTGACATGTGTCCGCCGATGGACGGTTCTTTCTCTACCAGAATGACCTGATGTCCGCAATTGGCGATGTCCAGACTTGCCTGAATTCCGGCAATTCCTCCTCCAATCACCAGTGCTTTTTTGGTGATAGGAACCTGAATGGGAACCAAAGGATGATTCCGCTTTACCTTTTCAACCAGACTTTTGACAATATCAACAGCCTTACGGGTAGTTGCCTCCCCTTTCTCATGTACCCAGGAGCAATGCTCACGAATATTAGCTATCTCGCACAGATAAGAATTCAATCCGGCTTCCGCACATGCTCTCCGAAAGGTAGGTTCATGCATTCGCGGAGAACAGGCAGCAACGACAACGCCATCCAATCCATATTCTTTAATGGCGTTCTTAATCAATGTCTGTCCCGGATCGGAACACATATATTTATAATCAATGGCATAGGCAACGCCTTCCATTTCTTTTGCCGCCTCGGCCACTTTTTCGCAGTCGACAGTTGCACTGATATTTTCACCGCAATGGCAGATAAAAACTCCTATTTTAGACATACTTCCGCCTCCTTCAAATTTACAGCTACAAAATGACGTCCCAGTCCCAATTCCTTGGGAGTCAGTCCGACAGCCAGTCCGATAGCCTGTGTGATATAAAGAACCGGTATGGTAACAGTTTTTGCCAGATAGGGGTTAATAGCAGGGCGACGCATATCCAAATTAGAATGACACATCGGACAAGCCACAATCACAGCTTCCGCTCCCCGGTCGTCAGCATCTTTCAGAATATTTCCCGAGAGACGTCCTACAAGGTCTGTGCGAGAAACGGACAAGCCCGCACCGCAACACTCCGTTTTGAAAGCCCAGTCAATAGGAGTGGCACCAATCAGAGACATGATTTTGTCCATGCTTTGCGGATCTTCCAAACGGTCGAAGTTTAATATTTTATGGGGACGCACCAACAAGCAACCATAGTAACAAGCCACTTGATGAGCAAAAGGACGTACTATCTTCTCTTTTAATGCATCCAACATATATTTCTCTATCATCTGGATGACATTCAATATTTTCACATTACCGAGGTAGCGCATTCCAACTGTAGTCAGTATTTCATCCTTCAATACTTCATTGTTCAATAATTCGTATTGAGCAACACTCAAACGATTGTAACAGGAAGCGCAGGGGACAACGATTTCTTGAAATCCCTGTTGTTCTGCCAAAGCCAACACACGGGTAGGTAAGGCCAGAGACAGTTGTTTACTCATGGAGTGAGCTGCCGTTGCGCCGCAACAATTCCAGTCTTTCAACTCGATCAGTTCGAGTCCCATCACCTGTGCCAGTGCTTTGACTGATTCATTGTATTCACGAGAAGTTCCGTTTAGCGAACATCCCGGATAGAAACCGATTTTCATAGCTACTTTTGAGTCTTTTCAATGGTTTGTGCAAATATCTTTTTGATCTTATTCTCATCTTTTACCCGTTCCGGAAAAAGGTTGAGCTTCCCTTTGACGAACATTACAGGGGCCACATTCAAATCCTGTGTCAAACGTAAGGTACGGGCTTTAAACCCTGCAACTAATCCGACTTCGTAGAGCCTTCCCGTTCTTTTCACTGATTCGAGAAAAGCGGAGTGAAAAGCTACGACAGGACGTGATTCTTTATGGATGCATCTTTCTTTACGGGATCTCTCACGCAGATAGTCCATCACTTTGGGAATGTTGATCTCTTTAGGGCATCTCGCAATACAGTTTTCGCAATTCAAGCAAATCCAGATGGCATTGGAACTTAACACACGACGGTCATTTTGAGCATTTTTTGTCTGCAACAACCGGAGAATATAGCTGGGAGCATAATCCATCTCCTCTGACAGCACACATCCGGCCGTACACTTACCACACTGGTAGCAATAAGACACATTAATACCCGTCTTTTGTTCCAAGTCACAGGAAATACATTCTTTGTTTTCCATGTTGACATGAATAAAATAGATAATAAATAAAATAAAGGAAAAAGTGGCAGAGGGGATCAGAATAACAGGCACACCTCACCCTACCCAAAGACAAGAGTAGAGTCTAAATAAGAATATGCGCCAATGTGTAGACGTAATACTTACACGAATATTTAGTGTAATTAACATCAAGGTCGGTATGACCCAAACGATTCTCCGGAAGCAGAACATTCAGAGAGCTCAATATCTGTATAATCACAGTATTGGTATTGAACTTCAGGTTCTTGAAAGGAACAATGCTTCTCGGAAAAGAGATATTGTCAAAAATGCAGTCACTAACTTTACAATTGGATGTTTCGTCAACAAACTGTGAATGAGAATCTTTGCCCGACTTGTCAAAGCCGGCAGAAGAAACGCGGCAACATGACTCTGCTTTATATTGCATATCATTAGCCGAGATTCCTGTTTCTTTCTGAAATCCCTGCAATTCTTTATCGGAAACATTACTAAATCCCAATACTAGAAATGCGCATGCTAATATGCAAAAAATATATTTAGCCATAATTTGCTGCAAACGTAATCATTCTTTTCCGAAAAAACGCATTAAGGACAAGAATTAACGATTATTCATATAGATTCTTTCCTACAAGCCATGTACAACTTTCATCAATTGCTCACCTAAACCTATTGTATATCCTTGAGAAACAAAGACTACCCTATTAAATGTATCTGCAATAATAAACACTGGCAGAATGGAGTTATTCAAATTCATCGCTTGCACAATTTCTTTCCGAATGCTATCATCAGTATCAATACCGTAAGTGATGGTAGACGGAAGTCCTTTAAATTCGTCGGCATTAAATTTTTTGTATTGTTCTTCCGAAGGGAAAAGAAAGACCATCTTACGCCCCCATTGTTCGAAATCATTGCCCAAAGCGGCTATATCTCTTAGCGCATGATTGGTAGGTTCCTGCCCTACTCCAAGCACAGCTACTACAAAATAGCCACGCCCACAGGTTTGCAGAATACTCTGTTTTGACAAAGATATCACTTTCTCTCCTATTCCCTCCACCGGTGCAAAAAGCGATTCGGAATTGAAATTACCGATAACAGCCACTTTTTCTCCGGATTCACGCAAATGATAAGGTACTTTTGTCGCTACAGGTTTGAATTCGTCTTTCTGTGCAGGTAATACAAAAGAAGAAATTCTCGCCAACACACCTCCATCAGCAAGCCTTGTGCCAGTAACCAACAAGTAATATCCGGTATCCAATGTCCCTATATATCGCAACTCGGGATGTTCTTCGTCACAGCTAATCAATTCTGGTCTGCCCTCCCGCAACCTGGAAATGGTAAACTTATTATAATACTTTACTCTCTTATCATCACGAGCAATTGCCTTACCGTCCTCATAAAAACGATAAATGCCTCTGGATGCCTCCACTTCTTCTTGTTTATCGAAATCAACTTCCACATATCTATTATCCCCCCATTCATCCTTTTCAGGATCCATATAGCTTATGCGTCCATCCATCTTTCTCATATCAGCAGCAATATTCAGGCTACGCGCCAAAGCCACAAAGAAAATATCCCGTGAAAATGAATCCGCCACCTTCGCACGCCAAACCCCTTCCGGAGAAATAGGAATACGCAGAAAGTTATTTTCTTCATCAATCGTAATATTACGGTTTACCCATTCAACTAAAGCTTGCGGATGATTTCGAAAGGTATCTATTTCCGTTTCGGAGAACTTAGACTGAAAGAACGATTTATAAGGCGTCAATACCTCCGTTGAAATACGGGGAGCAAGTATGTCATAAATATCTCCAACCGAAGCATCCATACAGCGCAAGGAGGGTATAACACAATCATATAAATAGTTAGGAACATCTTTCGTATTCAATAAATGATCAATCAATACTTCATAAGGTACATCACGAAGATCTTTTTTAGTAAGCACAGACAACAAAGCCGCTCCTTTCATTATTTTTCCCTGTCGGTCTGCCTCATTCAGAAAACGAACCAATACATCATGATTTCCTCTTGATTCCACTAAGAAAGAAGCCAGTGCCTTCCTTACAAACGAACCTGATTTTCCCTTCAAACAGGCTATAATGGAATCAGCTTGTTCCGCAGTCGGGAAAGTAGCGACATAAGCATTGCGAATCGAATCCTCCTGCATCATTCTCCGGTCATTCTCCGCCCGCTGCTCTGGCGTTACTTCCGGTAAAATAGGATTCTCAACAGGAGGAACGATATCAATATCCTCTTCAAATATATCTCCTTCCTTCTTATCAAGTGTCAATGTCAATTCCGGTTGCTTGCTGAAGGATAGCTTGGAAAAGCCGAATGTCCCTTTATCGGAAGCCCATACCAACATATCTCCCTTACCGGCCGTTAATGACACTTGCCCACTGGCATCAGTATATTTAGTAGCCACTGTATAGAACTCCGCATAGTTATATACTTTAAACTCCACTCTTGCTCCGGTGACAGGTTGTCCATTCCTATCTTTCACCGTTACCAACGCTTTTGCGATTGGAGCATAATTCTCCGTTACATTGATTTCCGTATAATTCGGTGTCTCAAACATAATCTCTTCCGGACCGTTGTATCGTCCGAAAACCTTGGTATGCATCAACATTCCCCGACTGGCAGGGGAATTAAACCATCCCAAGTTCAAAACCGGTTCCGGTTCACAGGCTCCGAAGAAATACCAATGCCCATCCGCCCATGCTTCCACCCAAGCATGATTGTCATCCGTATGCGCCCAGCGGGGCGTATACACTTGTCGTGCCGGAATACCGACTGCCCGGAGCGCAGCCACCGTAAATGTAGACTCTTCGCCACAACGCCCATACGCTGTTTTGACGGATGCCAATGGTGAGCTGGTGCGCGCATCACTCGGACGATAGACCACTTTCTCGTGACACCAGTGGTTCACCTCCAATATCGCGTCTTTCATCGGCAGTCCCTTCACCCTGTCTTTCAGTTCACCATAAAACACACGACGGGAATCATCCAGATTCTCATTATTCACCCGGATCGGCAGAACAAAATGACGGAACACTTCATCGGGAATCTCTTTGCCCCAAGGCATCTCGTCACGTGTCTGCTTTGACAGCCGGACATTCTCCAAGTAATAATCTCCCGGATAGTCCGTCACATCCCCTATCGGCATATAAGCGTAGAGAAACATCAATGCTTCGCGCTCGTAGACTGACAAAATAGAATCGGCAAAGATTGCAAATAAATCTCCATGAGGAAGTGCCTGTTTTTTCTGCTCAAAGTCTTGAGCTACTTGATTCCGGTAGGATTCTTCTTTGAGGAAGTGAGCATTGTTACAAGCAAACAGTACAATCGACAAAATCAGGACGCACAAAAGATGGGTGAATGTTTTCATATAAGTGTTTGGTTTATTCTATTAATAAGGTTGCTGACTGACAAAAATAGAAGAATATTTTCTGAATACCTAGATAAGTACATAAAAATGTGATAGATAAGAATAATATTGTCATTGATGGGAAAATCCGGGAATTTTGTAACAAGTTTGTAACATCGACCGTGTTCGAACCCTTATAAAAAGAAAATTCAAAAGAAAAAGAAGATTTTTATGTTTTACAGCATATAATTCGAAAACAATTTGTATCTTTGCAGTGTTATTAGAGAAAACAAGATGTAAAACCGCTCTTCAAAACGTGGAGGGCAAAAAAAGAGGAAACAAATTATGAAAAAGAATGCAAATGAAAAGATTATGATGTTACAGTACCGTATTAAACGCTATCAAGCAATGGGAAATGGTGCAATGTGCCAAACCCTGAACGGTAAACTTCAAAAACTGCTGTCACAGCAGGTTGCCATGTAAATAAACACACTAATTATAATAAATAGAGCGAGGAACTTTCGAGTATCCTCGCTTTTTTTATACATTTGCAGAAGAAAGATAATAAAACACATTATGAAAAAGCTATTTATGTCGGTTGCGCTCCTCATATTGGTCGTAACCTCTTTTGCACAAACACCCGGTTATGAGTTCACAACCGTTGTATCTCACCAAGCAACGCCTGTTAAAGATCAGGGTTCCACAGGAACCTGTTGGTGCTTTGCCACCGCTTCTTTCATGGAGTCGGAACTGCTCCGAATGGGAAAAGGAGAATATGATCTCTCGGAAATGTTTATTGTCCGCCAAAAGTACATGAATCAGATGGAGGACAATTATCTCCGTCGTGGTAAAGGAAGTATCGGTGAAGGAAGTTTGGCACACACTTTCAAAAACGCTTATAAGAAAGCGGGAATCGTTCCGGAAGAAGTGTACACCGGATTGCCGGGCGATAAGAAAGACCACAATCACGGAGCATTGTCACGCTACCTCAAAGCATTGGTAGACGCAAATATTGAATCTAAAAAGCGTACTCCGCAATTTGATGCGCTTATTAATAATCTGTTCGATATTTATCTAGGTAAGGTTCCCGAAAAGTTCACTTATAAAGGAAAAGAATATACTCCTCAATCTTTCACAGAAAGTCTGGGATTGAATATGGATGATTACGTTGAGTTGACTAGTTTCACTCACAAGCCATCTTATGAGACATTCTCACCTGAAGTTCCCGACAACTGGGAAAACCAGCCGATGTATAATCTTCCGTTGGACGAACTGATCGGGGCTATCGACTATGCACTGAACAAAGGATATACCGTATGTTGGGACGGTGACGTTAGCGAACAGGGTTTCTCTTTCAAGAACGGAATCGCCATCAATCCGCAAGTGGAGGATGTGAAAGATTACTCGACTACCGACCGTGCCCGTTTTGAGAAAATGCCTAAATACGAACGAATGGACGAAGTGTTCAAGTTTGAGCATCCTTATCCGGAAATCAACGTAACACCGGAAATCCGTCAGGATGGTTACGAGAAGTTTGTGACAACTGACGACCACCTGATGCACATCACCGGTATTGTAAAAGATCAGAATGGTACTAAATATTATATCACCAAGAATTCCTGGGGAGCGGATAGCAACAAATCCGGAGGTTATCTGAATATGTCTGAAAGCTATGTACGTGCTAAAACAATCTGTGTGATGGTACACAAAGATTCTCTGCCTAAGGAACTGAAGAAGAAACTCGGTATTCAATAAATCGCATGAAATCAGTCCCGAAGGGAGATTGGCTGTTTCATACATTTATTTATTCGGAACTCTCCATTATATTCATATAACAAAAGAAATAGGGCAACGAAGTATCACTACTTCACTGCCCTATTTTTTTGTTAACCTACTATATTAAATCCTTTGCTCTTTATTTCTTTTTCAATGTCACGTCGCTGATTTCTACAACGCCGCCTTTGTTCTGGGAAAGAATAGCCACATAACAATCTTTCAGAATAGCAGCATCATCGTCTGTATCAGACACTTCCAAGTTAGCATTTGCTTTCTTGCTACTAATAGCATTTACCACTTGTCCCATATCATAATAAACCACTACTTTAGTCCATTTACCGGCCTCTTTAATTTTAAAATTGTATTGTGCACCCGAAGCATTCGGTTGAGCATCCGCGTCATAGTCTCTACGCATGAAGAAAGTAGTATTGTACTTACCATTATCATTCTTTTCCTCATTGGTCTGCTTGATGTATACACTGACCGGAGTTCCTGCTTCTTTAGCTTTTGCATAGAAAGTAAGAACATAGATACCTTTGTCCAAACCATCGGTAATACGTTGTCCCAGGAAAGCTTTATACCAAGAGAGATTCTTTTCAGCACCGGAGTTATCCAATTTCATTGCATTCGGATATTTGGCATCTCCTGTTTCTTCCCAAGCAATAGTAGTTACACCGTCAGCTTCATTATTCATGATAAACCACTCTCCTGCGGTAGCTTTGTTGGCATTAGTCACTTTAGTCTTCACTTCAGTGGCGAATTTTTCGTTTTTTATCAGGTTCTGCGCACTTACGCTTACTCCTACTAGGACCAAAAGGCCGGCAAATAACACTTTTTTCATCTTACTGTGATTTAATTGTTTATACTTTATTTTTTCTAGCTTTAAAAAAGCTATTTCATCCTACTTCACTTGTTGAATAACAAATCCATATTTACCAGTCACTTTCTTTTCTTCAGTCTTTAGTGTGACACGGTAAATCTCTTTGCCCCATACGTTAGACAGGCGCGGATCATCCAGTTTGATTGTTTCCAGCTCGGCCTTAAACTGCGACGGATAGTTCATTTCCACCTTTTGTCCCTTTACCTCGATACGGATTTTTCCGGCTGATGGGAAAGTCACATTGCCCCAAGTTAAAAAATTCATTTGATTAGGAGCAATAGCCTCATCCAACGTATAAATATCACCAATAATGAGTTTTTTATCATCAAGAGCATAAGAGCGAACCCAGCTTTTCACTTTCGCTTCTGCCGGATAAGCAGTAGCTATATCCGTAGAGAACATCCGTTTCTTCTCATTGCAAACGGTATTGGTAGCTTTATACTCCTGCCCGAATTTCTGCGGTACTCCGTTAATCATCGGCAAGTTATGATAATTGCTCTGCATGGTCCAGATGGTATAGCGGTCCTTGCCGAACGTCTGTTTGGTATATGTACCTACACCGGCATCAATAATCACAGGAATTGTATTTACGTATAAAGAGAAGGTTCCTACATCGTTGTGGTTATGGCTTTCGTTATTAAATCCGCCTTTAGCGGCAACAAACATACCGTTCTTGTTCTTCATATAACAGAATTCCGTTTCGGGATACCAGGTCACATCCGGCATATCATGTTTCGGAGTTGCTTTTGCCAGCTCATTACAGCAAAGTAGAGATTGAAGCGAACGAAAAGCATCGTTGCCCATGGTAGCATACGGTTTTCTTCCTTTCAACAGGTATGCGGCAAAATGCATCATTTCATCGCTGTTTACAGCTTTACCGTACCGATAGATTAACAAAGGATCGCCCCCGCCTTGTGCCGATGCATCAGCAAAATTCACCACCCAGCCATTGCCCACGTATGAGCGGGACATATATTCTCCCATCCGGCGAATCATCGGTTCATTGAACAGAGACAGCTTACCGCCTGTGCCATCAGAGAGTATCTGCAAATAGTCATAGAGCTTTCCGGCGGCATGTCCCCAGTAAGAGGTTCCCTCTTCACAAGCACCATCGGATTTCACGAAGTTGATAAACTTATCGACTGACTGCATGGAGCGATAAACTGCTTTTGCCAACTTATCCTTGTTGTTCTCCATCAGTAAGAAACATTGCAGGGCATTAGAGTTGCACCAGGGATTCCAGTTGTTGATGATTTCTCCCGGTTTCCAGTTAAAAGCCATCCACCACATTTCATCGTCGTTCATGTACGGATCGAGAATACGTTCTTTGATTGCTTTACGCATTTGCAAAGATACCACAGGATTGATTTTGTCGAATGGTTTGCGGAAGAAATAGTGCACCCAGGCCATTAAAGCTCCGTATCCGCCTGAACCGAGATCGATAATCTGTTCGCGGAAGTCGGGAAGTGAACGTTTACTGCTCTGGCGCGGCAAGTGTGCGGATAGAACCCATGAATTCATTTCACAGCTCATGTATGCTCCGTTCAATAGTTGGTCGATGAAACGTCCTTTTCCTTCGGCCAGTTCGGCGAGCATCAGAGTGTTGAGTGCCTGGCGGTTGGCGTCATAAGGAACTTCCATCACTTTGCGGTTACCACTACGTTCGTATTCCAGATAGGCAGTGGCAGGTATCAGTTGCCATTTATAGTCGAGGAGTTTTTCGCCGGCTTCGATGAGACGTTGTTTGTTGGGGCCCATCAGCGAATCCCAAGCGGCACGATCTGTATAAGCTGGATAAGGCACCCAAGCCTGTTTCATTATTAACACGTTTTTCAACGTAGTCTCGTCAGCCGCTTTTTGCAGCATATTGCGTTCGGTATAAGCGTTTGCCTTGAAAGAGAAACTCCCCAAAGCTGCTAGTAAAAGAACACAAAATAAATGTTTCATTCGATTCATGGTATTTTCATTCATTTAAGTATTGCAAAGATAACGTATCTGATAAAAAATGAGGTGAGTAAATCATACGAACCTGATGACAAAAAAGTACATACTTCAAAAATAGTACTCTTAATTGCTATATTTTAGGCTTTTAAGTCATTATAAAAACAAATTAAGTCACACGGAAACCGAGTTTTCATTTCGGAAAAACAAAGATGCAGTTTTAGAAAACAGAGGCTCCCTTTGGAGAAAATAGAGGTTCTGTTTATTCCCAATAGAGGCTCTGTTTAGGGCAAATAAAGGCTCTGTTTTATTTCAAATAGAGTATCTGTTTTACTTCAGACAAAGTATCTGTTTGGACATTCTATCCTCTTCCTTTTTTCATTCTTTGATTCTCTTCTTTTTCCTCCCCTATTCTTTCCTCTTCATTCCTCTATTTCTTCCTCTTCGCCTTCAATCCCAATCGCTAAATTCAAAACTCAACTGTTCCCAGACACCGTGTTGTTCATCGGCTTCCTCTTTTGGATTGGAGACGGAAAGACCGATGAGTCGGATTGGATGTTGCTCATATTCGACACTTTTAAGCAATTCTTTTGCTAGTGGAAGTACCCGGTCTAAGGTGGTGAGTTCCTGCGATTGAGTAAGGCTTCGGGTTATCTGGCTAAAATCATGAAACTTAATTTTCAGGGTAAGCGTGTTGCCTTTGAAGTCTTTTCGCTGAAGACGTTCAATCAGCTCTACTGCCACATGGTATAGTTCGATAATAACCGATGAATGGGCTGAAATATCACGTTCTAATGTACGTTCGCAGCCGATGGATTTACGGATACGAATTGCTTCGACAGGGCGTTCGTCAATTCCTCGTGAACACTCATAATACAGTGCGCCGGCTTTTCCGAAATGTGCTGTCAGCATTTCAAGAGAACATTTTCGTAGTTGAAGTCCATTGTGGATGCCAAGTAGATGCATCTTCTTTGCAGTCACCGGACCCACTCCCCAAAAAGATTCGATAGGAAGACGGGCTATAAAATCAAGGGCTTGTTCCGGATGAATGGTACATAAGCCATCCGGTTTACGATAGTCCGAAGCTATTTTAGCCAGAAACTTATTATAAGAAACTCCGGCAGACGCAACAAGGTTGAGCTGCTCCCGAATCTTCTGCTTTATTTCCTTTGCTATATCCACAGCCAGGGAAATATCTTTCTTATTTTCAGTGACATCCAGAAAAGCTTCATCCAGAGACAGAGGTTCGATAATATCCGTATATTCGTGGAAAATCTCATGTATCTGACGGGAAACAGATTTATAAACCTCCATCCTGCCGGGTACAAAAATGAGTTGGGGACAAAGACGTTTCGCCTTTTGCGAAGCCATGGCGGAACGGACACCGTAACGCCGGGCTTCATAACTGGCAGCAGCCACAACTCCCCTCTCTTCTGCATGACCTACCGCTAAAGGCTTACCACGAAGTTCCGGGTTATCACGCTGTTCTACAGAGGCATAGAAGGCGTCCATGTCAATATGTATAATCTTTCTCTGCGTCATTTATTCGGGGATTTATAGCAAACTTACTACAAATCCCCGAATAAATGAAATATATTTTATTGAGAATATCTTTGGGGGTTATATTCTCTCAAAACAATAACTTTTCCCGGGTTCAGTCATTACATCATACTCATACACTCTATATAACAAAGGGTACTGCGGACAAATCTTTTTAGAGATAAGTGGTTCTTTTATTCGTTCCACCTGAAAAAACGGGTTTTTATTTTCACCTACAGCTTCACGCAAACCTTTGCCCTTCAAAGGTACATAGGAGCGTAGTCGAAGGTTTCCACCCAAGCGAGCATGTATAATCACCTTAGATAATTGTGCACCATCCCATTCCATATCTGTAACAAAACCTCCCCGGGCAACCAATCCTTCAACGCGGCCTTTTCGCCAAGCGTCCGGCAACGCTGGAAGCAAATGTATGGCATTGTCATGACTTTGCAGAAGCATCTCGGCAACTCCTGCCGTATAACCGAAATTCCCATCAATCTGGAAAGGGGGATGCGCATCAAATAGATTCGGATATGTACGTCCTTCAGACTTTCCCGGCTCTACCAATACCAACATATTATTAATAATCTTAAAAGCACGATTACCATCCAGTAATCTCGCCCATAAGTTTATTTTCCAACCGATAGACCATCCCGTAGCTTGATCTCCCCGATAAATTAAAGAGTTTTTTGCAGCTTGAAATAACAGAGGATCTGTATAAGGAGATATCTGATTACTCGGATACAATCCAAAAAGATGAGACACATGCCTGTGCTCACTCGTAGGGTCATCCACATCTTCCAGCCATTCCTGTAATTGGTTATATCTACCAATCTGCATGGGCGGCAAACGATCAATCATTTTTTGTAAATGTTTGGCATAAACAGCATCTTCCATCAATATCTTACAAGCCTGCAAAGTATTAGAGAAAAGATCGAAAACGATCTGATTGTCCATTGTACAGCCGGCCACAGTAGAAGGTGCATTCTTCTTTTCATCCCCCTCCGGTCCATGTTCCGGTGAGTTGGACGGACAAGTCACCATCCATCCGTATTTGGGATGTTCCACTAAAAAATGAAGAAAGAAATCTGAAGCGCCTTTCATTATAGGATATGCCTTCTTTAAAAAAGCTTTATCACCGGTAAAAAGATAATGTTGCCATAAATGCTGGCACAACCATGCACCTCCATTAGGCCACATTCCCCAAAATGCTTTATCTACAAGTCCTGTGCAACGCCATATATCCGTATTATGATGCAGTACCCAGCCATCACAGCCATACATTGTACGAGCTGTTTCTCTCCCCGTTTCCGATAATTCTTTTAACATCTGCATCAATGGCAAATGTGTCTCACTCAAATTAGTAACTTCAGACGGCCAATAATTCATCTCCAGATTAATATTGACCGTATATTTTCCGTCCCAAGGAGCCAATAGATTATCATTCCATATCCCTTGCAGATTTGCTGGTTGTCCACCCGGTTGGGAAGAAGAGATGAGCAGATAACGACCATATTGAAACATTAAAGTAGCCAACGACACATCTTTTCCTTCATTAAAATGTTTCACTCGTAGATGTGTCTCTCTTTTTGCTTCTTCCGAAGTCCCCAAATCCAACTTCACACGGTTGAATTGGTTCTGATAATAAGCTATATGTGCTTCACGAGCTTGCTCATATTTTTTCTTACGAGCAATATCTAAATAAGACTTTGACTTTCTGTGTGCATCTCCGCTGACATCTTTATAATTCACAAAATTAGTTGCAGCGGAAATATAAAGAGTTACAGCATCAGCTCCATTCACCTGAATATTCTCTCCAGTCACTACTACATGCCCTCCCTCATTCTTTACTTCAGTCTGTGTCTCTACACGAATGGCACCAGGCACCCCTTCATGTTCTGTTCCTTTCCCGATTAACACAAGTCTTTTTCCCGACTTACGGACTTCATGCTGCAAAGGAGATTTATAAGAAGCCGTAAATGATAAAGTTCCCTGTTTATTTGCTGTCAATCGAACTATAATCACATTATCCACAAAGGAAGTGAAAACCTCTCGATTATAAGTCACCTCTCCGACTTTATAACGCGTAGTTGCTATCGCCCTTTCTATGTCCAAGTCACGATAATAATCCGTAGCCTTCTCATGCCCGGGAAAATCAAGCATCAAACTACCTATTGTTTGATAAGGCATACCGTTACGCGGAGTTTCAAAATTTTGTGCCACCATTTCTTGTGCTTCCCGATAACGCCCCTCAAACACAAGCTGTCTGATTTGAGGTAATGCAGCCAAAGCTTTTGGATTATCATTACGGTGCGGACCTCCTCCCCACACAGTTTCCTCATTCAACTGAAGTTCCTCACTACCCGCACCGCCATAAACCATCACTCCCAACCGAGAATTTCCTAAAGGCAAGGCTTCAGTCCAAACCGTAGCCGGGCGACTATACCACAATTTCAAATCATCAGCAGATACATTCAATGAACATACCATACACACCAATGCCATAAAAATCCTATCTAATCTTATCATAAAAATATTCTTATTAGTCAACCACTAATCTTTCTCGTCTTTCCGCCACCCAAGTGACAGGTATGATTTCCGCCCCTCGTATTTCGGCTCCATCTCTTGCCGGACATAAACTAACTACCAAATGATTTTCACCACCAATATTCAACCAACATTCGGGAATATAATATTCATGTTGGGGACCTTTCTGCCAACAACGACCGATGCAGTGACCGTTTATGTAAATAAATCCATTCCCCAAATGTTCCAGACGAAGATGGTAAGGGAACCATACTCCACGAGGCTGCTCGGGCAAAGTGAATGAATATGAATACCATGACAGAAGCGATTCATCTAATTCAGCCGTTTCTGGCAGTATCTTTTCTTGTAATCCTCCGCCTTTAGACAAGTTTAGTCCGCGTTCATTCTCTGTGTATGCATATTCCAAAGAAAGTTCCTTACCACCGCATCTCACATAGTTCAGTCCTATGCCCCAATAATCTTCTACTATCTTTTTGGTATGATGATGTAAACCTTTGCTTTCAAAAAGTATGACTATTTCAAGTTTCCTGTTTATAGCCGAATCTCCCGGCAGTTGATAAAAAACACTATATGCATCTTCCTTCAACATGGGCAGTATCTTTCCTTGAACGGACACCAACACCTCGTCTGCATCCGTGCCGTTAATCAATTTATGACCAATACGTCCCACTTCAAGCAGTTTTCCCTGTGGAGCATATGTACGATAATACACAAAATGGCGTCCGTAAATGCCATCGTAGTCAATGTATTCTCCTTTCTTCAACTTCATCCAGCGAGTGGGGAGCGGATCAGCCATCTGCATATCAGGCGTCAGTTTGATAGTATCCGCCTCAACTACCGGACGAGATTCCGTATCAGGAAGTTTCGGTAACCAATCTCCCTGACTGCCACCCGAAGGCAGATAATATATCATGGCGCCAAACGGTTCCAATGAGAAATCAAAAGTCAAATCAGAAGTCTGTATGGTACCAAAATGATGACGGGTATGCTCCTCTGTTCTCACAAAATAATACCGGTCACCGTTGGAAGCCTTACGTAATACCAACTTCACATCCGGATCAGTAGAAATATACTCTATAGGAAGCACATCGGCACGGGCTATTTTAGTACCATGTTCCTTCAACAAATGCGCTAATCCCTGAAAACGACGATAACGTTCATTAGTCGAACCGTTTTCAGCAATGGCAGCTGCATAATCATAGGTAGTGGTCATTTGTCTGGCTCCCCAATCATCAAAGTTAGTACCACCTACAGTCATGTAATAATTAATCCCACAAAAACCACGCTGCAATGCATATAAGGTAATATTTTGCGTTTGTACCGGCATTAAACCATCCTGTTCCCAACTTAGTTTTCCTCCCACTTCACTCATCCATCCACCTTGCAATTCTCCCGAAATTAGCGGTTTACCGGGTTGGGTACGTAACTGTTGATTAATCAAACGGCCGAAATTCTTCTCTATTTCCCAACGCGGGTAACTATTTACCATATCTACCACGCCGTTAAGTACACCCTCTTCCACATTACGGGCTTCATCCGTCCAGCAAGTTATAACCGGCACATCTATTTCATATTTACGAACAATTTGCGTAAGTTGAATCAAATAGTCTTTCTTGGCCTCTTTCGGAAACCATTTAATTCGATTAAACTCATTCTCCACCTGGAAAAAGATGACACCTGTATGCCCTTTACTCTTCCGCGTTAATTGGTGCGGTGCCACTACACGGCATACAGCTCTGTACCAATGCTCATTCCAACGCATAAATTCAGGATCATTACTTTGTAACCAAGTATCAAAAGTAGTCTTTGCAGGCTTCTTTTGCATAATCCATTGCGGAAAACCACCTCCACTCCATTCTGCACAAATATAAGGTCCGGGACGGACAATCACATAAAGCCCAAAATCTTCCGCCATTTTCAGGAAGTCATCCAGTTCCCTCATGTCCAAACATGATTCATCCTGTGGTGAACGAGGCATTTTCCGTTCATGCCAGTTCCAGGGGATGTATGTCTCCACACAATTAAAACCACCTTCTTTCAACTTTCTAAAACGATCCGGCCACAAAGGTTGAGGTACACGAAAATAATGGAACGCAGCACTAAACAGGAAGATATCCTTCCCTTCAATCTGTATACATTGCCGGTCATAACGGATTCTATCCGGATGAATAAACACAGAATCATCTATGGACGATATTTGTGTACCGTTTCCAATGAAAGTGTCTGCCGTCCGATCGTTCATAACAGCTAGATCTGTAATATTTTGAGCCGGTAAGGGGAGTAATGCCGCAAAAAGTAGCGTAAATATAAACGTAGTTTTCATGGTTATGAAAATTATTTTTTCCTTATATTCAAAGAGGGTGCATCAAAATTAATCTATTCCTAATGCACCCTCATACATATATTGTATAAGACTTTACTATATCAAGAAGTCTAATCAGTTCACAGGTTTAACGATATCGAACGCTCCTTCCGGACTACCTTCCAATGCTTTTAAATCATCAAATCGCATAGTACGCTCATACCCATCGGCTACATAAAGACCAAATTTACAACTAAGATAACTATCTTCCAAGGTATTAGAATCTGCCCATGTGCCAAATCCTAAATTGATGTTCTCAAGTTTTAATGTTGGTTGTTCTTCGTTTATTTCTTCACCCACCCATATACGGATATGCCCTTTATTCGCTGTTCCAGCCCGGAAGTTAATAACTAGCTTTATCCATTTGTTCCACTCTAACTTACACACATCTACGTCTATTTCAGCATTTGCAGCAGACGAACCTCTGTATCCAACAGCCAGTGTCTCACCATTAATGTGCAAATGCCCAGCCCACGTGTTGCCATATCCGTTATTGAAGATTTGAGAAATGATAGTGCCCGAAGCCTCTTTAGGGAACTTGCCTTCAGGCAAGAATAATCGATATCCATACCACCCTTCGCTCTTTGTTGCATATTCGTCACATGACACTTCTGCACCTTTATATGCACGTTCTCCCGGATGTTCAACCATCATTTGAGGATCATAATAGAACTCTGCACATTGATCTACTAACTTCACATAGTTAGTTCCTTCTGCACGTTTCAAAAAAGGAAGAAGTGTTGTTCCACTATTAAAGTCATTGGCATAAAGCGCATAAGGTAATTCTTCAGCGTTATCCACATCAATACCACTACCCGACTGGTCGTCAGAATAATGTAAGATAAGATTAGTTAAATTACATACCCATGAAGTGCCATCAGCAAGGTAAGATAACTTTAGATAATAAGTATTCCCACCTTTCAATTTGAATGGACCGTAAGTATATGCTCCCCATGCACTCCATCCACCTAAATTTTCTATTCGTTTCGTCAATGATTGATCAACAGGTTTTCCTGCTAAGTCTTCGGCATTAGTACCCATATCCATGTTAAGATAACAGTTGTAACCTTGACTAGTCGACGCATCTGCCATAACATTATATAATCCATCCGACTCAGGTGTAATCTCATATATTATATAAGCACCATTTTTGGTTCCATCTATATAATTATCATCTACTTTGAAAGTTCCTCCGGCAAGCACATAATTTTTTGTATTTACCAAATAATCAGGGACAGTAATTACAATCTGTCCTACCGTAAATTCCGGTCCTATCACCGTTTGGATATCTCCAAACTGCACAACTACCGGTCCCGACTCCGCACCTTCGGGAATCACTACGGTTAGAGTTGTGGAAGTAGCAGAAATAACAGAGGCTGTTGCATTACCAAATTTCACTATAATATCTTCGAGACTTATATCAAAGAAATTGCGACCATTAATGATTAACGTTTCTCCAACTGGAGCCGTATTTTGAGAGTAACTTTGGATAACAGCACTCGGAATGAATGTAAACTGTTGCATAGAAAATCCGAAAGCATCGCCATCCAATACACCAATTTTACCTGTACTTGCATTATCTGGTACTCTTACAACAATAGTGTTGCCCGATCGAGAAACATATTCCGAAACTTCCGTTTCATTAAAAAACACTTTTGCTTTTTCTCCAAAGCCAGAAGCATTAATGGTCACTTCCGTTCCAGGCAGACCTTCCATTGGTGTAAAATCGGTAATACTGATAGATGCTGACCCTAACTTTTTATCATCATCGCTACAACCGATAAACATGCTATACGCCAATATACCGGCAATGATAAGTGTATATCGTAAAATATTCTTCATTTTATTATCTGTTTATCTGTTAATTGAATATTTTTATAAACTTGAGGCATGCCGTACGACCGCTACCAGCCTCATTAAGCATCACTACTCTGATATAATAAGTACCAGGTTCTTTCAATAGATATCCTCCAAATTCCAATTTATTGGAAAAATCATCCCATTTTCCATTGTTGATAATACCCATTGTATAGCTACCTTTCAAAGATGAAACGTCTTTCAACGCATCCAAATCCTTACTGATTTCCACATTTGCAGAAATTCCGTTATCACTTGTAGCCGAAGCGCAAGAAACATAATATCTTCCTATATCTGTAATATCTACTTTAAAAATAACCATATCACCTGAATTGGCATCCCATAGTGCAAAGCTCTTAGCGTTACTACTACCTTTGTAATCAGGATTTTTACCCATTTCTCCAATGCAGCCACTCGTGGCATCTTCACTAGTATAATCACAGGGATTAGCTTTCCCTGTAAAATAGACCACATCCTTACAGGTTACAGTAACATGAAAAGTTCCTGTTTCATAATTATCTTCTGGATTATTACTCTTAAATTTAAAAGACTCTACCGTCCTCGTACCTATACTCCCTCTTTTAACAGTAATAGGTCCATTGACATATCCATTGGGAACAACAGCAACAATCTCTTTGTCTGTATAACTCACATATTCTGAAGCTTCTAACCCATTGAAATAAACATGTCCTTGGGAAGAAGTGCCAAAGTGCTCACCACTGATAGTCACTCGCGTACCGACATCTCCTTCCTTAGGAAAGAAGTCTGTCACAACAGGAGGTGTATTGAAATCATCCGAATCGTTATCATTACAACCTACACAAAAACAGGTGCAAAGCAACAATGTACTCCATAATATATTATTTATCTTATTCATAGTCTTTCTTAGCTATTATATTATACCTATCCGAATGTTATTTAATAAAGTCTTCTATTACTATATGATATACTGCTTTCTTTCCATTGGCTGCCGTCACCTCATAACGATAATCCTTTCCTATTTCGTAATTTCCAGGAAGTCCCAGACTCGGCGCACCATCCAAAGGCATAATCTTTGCAGCAGAACTAATAACCGCAATCAAATACAAACCATCCAATGATACATGTTGTCTTACTTCCTTTGAGAAAGAAGAGCTCGCAGAAGGTACGGTTACCGTAAAATGAATTTCATTATTTTCATCAGGAGCAGTATTACTTAGTGTCATCTGTTGGCGTGACAACTGATCGTATCCATTGGCATTTTGAGTTATCCAACGATATTCCATTGTAAGAGAAGAGATAGTACATTGATCAGAATCTTCAATATCATCAAGACCGGATTTCAAACAGGATGTAAACAGAACTATACACCCAAGTAAAAGGAAAATTATATTTTTCTTCATCTGTTTTAATCTTTAAAGTTAGTATCTAGGATTTTGCTTATAATTAGGATTCGCATCGATATACACTTTCGCCACAGGATATAGATAACGATATCTGCTAAACACCATTCTATTGGCTTCGGATTCAAATGGCAAACCAACATATTGATAAGAACTTCCGTCAGATGCAATATCCAGTTTCTGCATATATCCACGATTCAGTTGATCCACTACTTCAGCATTCAACTTATGAATACCATATCGCAATAAAGTATAGTAACGGTCATTTTCAAGCATCAGTTCTGCATTACGCTCATCCAAATAAATTTTCCACAATTCATCACCTGATTCAGATGCTAATGCAGGTAATCCACCATGAGTAATACGTGTTTTATTAATATATCCCCGAGCATTCGTCCAATCCTCTTTTAACAGATAAGCTTCTGCTGTATTCAAATAAGCCTTAGACAAACGAAGGCAATTACGATGAAATCCTGATAAATCAGTAGAAGTCCAACTTTGAGTTTGAGGTACAGATTTAACAAATAGATAACCGGTTACTGAACCATAAGAGTTATTACTAGCCTTAAATGATTCCGGATGCATATTTCCTCCTCTTCGAGAATCGAATGAATTACCGAAATATGTTCCTCCATCATAAGCTACCGTTTCATAGAATCGTTTATCACGATTCTCGTACATCAAAGCTGAAATATCTGTAAATCGGCTTGAAACAGCTTGAGCGTTCAGTTTACGAGTTCCATCAGCTTGTAATTCCACATATTTTGCAAATTTCTGTGACTCTTCCCAACGACGCGCTTTACCATCTAAATCAACAATATAGAAAGACTCTTCCACTACAGCTGGATTGGGAGCTATTGACTGCCAGCCGCTACTAGGTGTAAATCCCGGATAAGGATTACCATCATAGTTATTAATAATATCCGACTTCAAATTATCCGCCACCATTGTTGGCAAATAACAGTTTATTTCCACCATTTTATCATTTGAGAGTGGATAAAGCCCGGGAGGAGTGAACTGTGCCAGAATAATTTCTTTAGGTGAACCAGCGGCATACGCTAAATCGCTAAATTGTTTCCCCCAATCACTTCCGGCTGTTTCCATTTGATACTTTCCTAAAGCTTCCAATCTATTAACACTGCTTATCACACCGTCCAGATAAGGAGTAAGATTTACTGTTGATTGTTCATTATTAATCATCGCATATTTGATATAAGCCGCCGCATTCAGATATGCCTCAGACAATAAGGCATAAGCCGCTCCCTTATTCGGGCGTCCTGAAGGAGAAGATACATTTAAAAGACCGGCAGCTTTTTCTAGCAGTTCAATACCATAATCAAAAGTCTCTTTGATAGAGGCACGTGGCAAACTCAACTCGTCATCTATTGTCAGAGTTCTATCTATAATAGGATAACCTCCAAATGATTTAGCACGTGTAACATATATCAATCCCTTACCAAAATAAGCTTGCCCCAACATATCATCTTCGATTTCTTTTTTGAATCCACATCCCTTTGTCAATTTATCGATGGCGATATTCGCGCGACGGATATCTATAAAATTATCAAACAAACCATTGTTAGTGTTTTCCGTCCACCCAACATCATTACGGACAACCGAACCATTTCTATTCCAACGGCAGTAAGGATTATCTGACACAATATCCGTTCCAGGTGTCAGAGGACCAGCATATAACGAAAACCAAGTCTCATTTTGGTAATCAAAACGACCTGTCGCATACCAGATTCTATTCAGATAAGCTTGAGCCATACCAGCATCGCTCCACACCATATCTTCTGTTGTCAAATCTAAAGGAGCCTTATCCAAAACATCATTACATGATGTAAATGCAAATATGACGGCTAAAATTCCTATATTAAATATCTTTCTCATATTCTTATCATTTTAAAAACCTAAATTAACCATTACTGAAAAAGTTCTCGTTGTGGGATAAGCCGCTGTTTGCACCGTTGCAGTATCATTTATTGGCCCCGTTTCAGGATCTCCATACTTTAATGACGGACAAATAGTAAACAAGTTAGTCCCTGTCAAACTAACGGAAGCCGCACTGAGCCAATTAACATGTTTCAGCAACTTATATTTAAAGTTATAAGTAATACTAAGATTCTTGAGACGAGCGTAGGTTTTATTCACCCGCCATAAAGCGGAAGCAGCCCGGTTATATTCACCATTCCAAACACCATAGTCATTATCGGCACGCGGATAACGAGCATTCTCATTTCCCGGATAATAAATATCCAATTGGTCTTTATAGTATATCTTATTCCAACCGGTCCCTTTAATGTTATTATGCAATATACCATATTGTCGTCCCGAACCTTGCAGCAGACCTTCCAATGACCATGCTTTCCATTGCAGACTAAAAGGAATTCCCCATTGCATAATGGCAGAGCGTGGCTTATTGTCGTAAATCATATCTTCATCAGTTATAGCACCGTCTCCGTTCACATCCACATAACGGGCGTCACCAGCCATCATACTTGTTCCCGCTGATTGAATAGGAGAATTCAACAATTCATTAGCATCCCTGAACAAACCATCGTATATATATATCAAATCTCCCTGTCCAATCGTCTTGTAAGTAGTACGTTTATTGGGGTTTGCCAAGGTTACAGCATCATCGTTCTGTGCATATTTCTCCCAAAGTTGGTCGTAAAAAGTCAAATTTGCACCAATACTATAAGATACATCTCCAATTTTATCTTTCCAGTTTAATGAAAATTCTGCGCCTGCACGACGAAAAGCATCATCAGATTTCACTTTTGGAAGGCCATATGTATAAGTATTACCATTACGCCCTGTTTGATTACCCAATGTTGAATTGTATCTATCAATCGGATTAATCAAATATCCCACTGTACGACGGAAGAAATAATCTGCAGTTCCTGTTAAACGATTATTCAAGAAGCCAAAATCCAAACCAATATTCCATGTAGTGGTAGTATACCACGTCAAATCATTACTTGTCAACGATGCAGGTGATATGGTAGGCACAAGTACCCCCCCTACATACGCTCCGTTTTGATTGACATCCCAATTTGACAAATACCCAAAACGAGAAGAAGTTTCTCCTATTTGTCCGATAGAGCCTCTCAATTTTAACATATCCAATGAAATGGCAGACTTCAACTTCTTCATAAAAGGTTCTTCCGAAATCATATATCCTAATGCCGCAGACGGAAAGAATCCCCAACGGGAACCATCTGCAAATCCGTCATTTCCATCATATCGAAAACTGGCAGACAAAAGATATTTACCTGCATAGTCATAGTTCAATGTACCGACATATCCTAAACGTCCTCCCTCACCGGCAGTTCCACTATTTGTCTGCCCGTCTGTAGGGCCGGCGAATATTTGGTCTATGTTAGTATAGTAATCAATACGTGTACCCGTAAGTGTTTCGTAATAATTCTCACGCTGATTATAAAACAAGCCTAAAGAGAGACTATGCTCATTGAAGGTGGTATCATACTTCAAACCGGCATTGAACTCATAAATCCAACTGTATCCTTGAGTTTCAGACAATTGAGGCTTGGAAGCCGTCACTTCTGTACCATCCTCATTATAAGTGGGTACATAACGAGTCCATTTTTTATCACGCGAACTACCTAAACGATAATTCCCCCAAAATACACCTTTCAAACCTTTCACCCAACGTATATCCCAATCTAGATTCAAATTGATATCTGTACCAAAATTAAACTTCTTAGCGTAAGAACCATCCGTATCACCATACAAAGCCATAGGACTATTGGGAGAATAAGAACCGTCAGAATTATATATTTTATCTAACGGACTAAGCTGTTGTACGCCAGTTGTATTATTCCAAACAGAACCATTACCATAAGATTTATTATCTACCAAATAAGGACGAATGTCTAACCCCAGTTTAATTCCTGCCTTACGAAAATTGTGTGTCAGGTTTAAATCCATACTGTATGTCTTGTAATCTAACGGCGGATTCTTCCCGGCAACATGTTTTTGCAAAGAGCCTTGATCATATACCATAAAGGACATTCTATATTGTGTGTCTTCAGAACCTCCATCCAATGTCAATGTATGACGTTGAGAAAAAGAACCATTTTTTATCAAAGTATTCCACCAATCAGTATTCGGATAATCTGAAAATTCACCACTTTTGATTTTGGCTAACACGATGTCAGAATATGGTTTCCCCTCTCCCATATAATCACTGATTGCATTATGAAGCTGCGCATATTCTAAAGAATTAAGCTTATCTCTTTTCACAATAGGAGAATCGTATTGTCCATCAAAAGTATAATTAATCCTCATCTTCCCGACACTCCCTTTTTTAGTAGTTACTACAACGATTCCGTTTGCAGCAGATGCCCCATAAACAGCACTGGATGCAGCATCTTTCATCACAGATAAAGATTCAATATCCTGGGAAGCCAAACGCATAAAAGCACTTTTATCCTGCACTATACCATCAATCACATACATTGGATCACCCCCACCACGGATAGAAATTGTTGGGGAAGAGTCCGGTCCGCCTTGGTTATTAGTGATTATAACACCAGCAACTCTACCCTGCAAAGCATTACCCATATCTTTGTATCCCCCCATTTTTTCTACCTGTTTCATATCCACATTAGTCACAGATGCTACAACTTTACGTTTCACCGTAGAATTATAGGCCATAACAACTACCTCATCTAACAATTCGGCATCTTCTTTTAATGTTATGTTCAAGACACTCTTGCCATTTATCGCTACTTCCTGAGTCTTATAACCGACAAACGAAATAACTAAAGTCGCATTTGGTGCTACTTTAATAGAAAAATCACCATCCAAACCCGAAATCACTCCAGTAGTTGTTCCTTTCACAGATACGCTAGCACCAATAACTGGTTCACCATTAACATCCACAATTCTACCTTTTACCATACCGCTCTGCATCGCAACTTGTACTTCACCTGTATCGGCAAAAGCTTTTTGAGGATTTCCTACCCACAAAGCGGATACCATCACCACAGAATATAAAACTCTTTTCGGTGAGAATCTAAGAAAATCATTTTCCATAAATTCCAATTTAAAATTAACACTATATCGTTTATTATCTCTTTTTTATATACACTGTTGCAAATATGTACGCATCTCTTTCCTTGCCATAAATAAATGACATTCTACCGTTCGCTTCCCGACATTCAGACGAGTAGCAATTTCTACTGATGAAAGCCCTTTAAAGCGCGTCAAATAATAAATTTGTTTTCGTTGCCTTGGAAAAGTTGACAGTTTTTTCTTCTCTAATAAAGAAATATCATTGGCCAAGACAGTTTCTTCTGTTTCATTCGTACAAGAAGAAGTTTGATCGTAGAGATAGCTACTGATTTCTCTTGCCTTATAATAACGGCGAAGATAGTCAGTTACAATATTACGGGAAATAGTATAAATGAAATGTTTTACAGTATCTTCACAAAGAATTTGCTTATATTCCATCAAACGTACAAATACATCTTGTGCCAAATCTTCTGCTTCACAACGATTGTTAATTCGATACGTTATAAAATCCACCACACGAGAATAATATTCAATGTATGAATCTACAATAATACTCTGGGATCTATCAGTTACATTCTCCATAATATAAACTTTGGGTTATGATTACGAATGCAAATATAAACTGTTGAACCCATTTAAAAGCATAAATTTGGGAGCGGTAGGTATCAATGCAAGGAAGAAAGACAATAAACAGATAAACAACTACATATCAACAACATACAAAACTAAAAGCAAAGTCCCAAATCATTGTTTTGACACTCTGTCATACTCTTGCTTCTGAATATACTCTAATGGAGTACATCCCATTTGCTTTTTAAACAGCCGGAAGAAAGATGATTTTGAATTGAATCCACAAGATTCTGCAATAGACATTAATGTGTATAAAGAAATATCTTCCTGTTTTTGCTTTTGAACAAAAGCTTCCACTCGATAATGAGCAACAAAATCGGAAAAGTTAGTATTCAATTTAAAAGAAAGACATTCTGATAAAGAAGAAATGGAACAGGATAACGCTGCGGCAATATCCGCACTCTTCAACTGTTTGTTCAAATATGGTTTTTCTGTTTCAAAATAATCAATGAGTTGTTCATACAGGCGATCCAACTTTTCCTGACTGGATCTTGGAGTTTTAGGTCTATACGCTGCCGCATTTAACAATTCATCATCAGCATCCTGTTTCATTCCTACTATCGCCACTTTTCTCCGCCAATATTTCCACCCGATACCCAATAGCACAATTATGACAACTACGGCAGCGATACCATACGTAACATACCATGGATATTCTACAATAATTTCCAATTGAGTTTCGTAATCAGAGTTCCCTTGTCCACGAACTCTCAATAGATATTTCCCTGCCGGCAAATCAGTATAGGACAAACAATTATTCTCAATATTATATTTCCATCTTTCATCAAATCCCTCCAGTATATATTGATAAGAATCCAATGCCCCTAGATAGGTATGCATGGAGAAACATAATTCCAAATTGTTCTGAAACGCAGGTAATACCATTGATTTTGCATAAGCCGGAGTTACAGGACCTTGTTCCTGATCTTCCAACAATTGTTGCCGTTTCCCTGCAACCTTAACAGAACTAATACGTGGCAAATCACACAATACAGCTTGTGACAACAGATAAGGATCACAAACAACCAATCCCATTTCATTAGCCCACCAATATCTGCCTTGACTATCTTTACTAAATGAGCGGCATACTCCACCAGGTATCCCGGCTGATAAATCATACAACTGTTTCTTATTAGTCACCCGATTATAACGCAGAATCCCTTTCATCGTGGCAATCCACCACACATTCTGCTCATCTTCATAAACGCTATAAACTGTATTATGTGGCAAAATATTATCTTCTGAATAAATATCAATCTCCGTTCCCCGTTCATTTAAAACAATCAGCCCCATTCGATCGGTACAAATAAATATTTTTCCATTCTTACTTCTGGATATGTTATTTATCTGTGCTTTAGATATATTTTTCAATTTATCCTTTCCTTCAAAGGTATCCATTATTTTACGAGTAACCTTATCCAATAAAAAAATACCATCAGAGGTTCCGATCCATAAACGATTACGGGAGTCGAAACACAAAGACAAAGCAGAACATCCCGGATATTTATTAGTATCCAGCAGGTATATATCCGTCTGATTCGTATGCATATTATAATAAAGCACCTTTTCAGATGTAGCTAACCATATCCCCTCTTCATCTGACAAACAAGAATAAAATTGCGTTCCTTTATATACGTTTTCTTCAGAGAAGGTCCTGAAAGAATTCTTTTTCAAAGAAAAAAGGACAAGCCCTTTTGTTGTACCAATCAAGTAATCATCCCCACCAAATGGTTGAATAAATAAAATAGAATTAGAAAGTAATGCCGGATAATCTTGAGTGGTGAAAGTCTGAACACGTTTTTCCTTTTCAGAAACTAACAGTAATCCATTCCTTGTTCCTATTAATTTTATATCATCCGAGACAATGCAAAAAGAACGCACCTGACGATTAAAAGTAGTAAAATCCGTGCCGGGAAGCCGATAAACATTAAAGGCATCATTTTCAATCTGCGAATAAGCGATTCCCCCGGAAAAAATACCCAACCACAAAGTAGTTCCTTTCTTATACATAGAATAGAACTGGTTGGACCGGAGCCCGTTTTTCATATCATCATCAGCTGCGATCGTATATTGCAACTGATTCGTAGTACATGAGAGCACCTCTATTCCCCACGTTGTATTTACAAATAGTTGTCCGCCATCAATAATCAATGGATAGGTTCTTTTCTTATCCTCTATTGCAAACTCATTCATAAATCGACGATTCTTCATATCAAATCGTAACATTGAATTGTATTCGGCAGAAATATAAAGAATGTTTTTATACGAATTTAGAGAAGCCAGAAAGAACGGATTGAATTTCAACGGCCAAGCATACCTTGTAACTTTTCCGGTTTTAGTATCCAGATTTAACAATGCTTTTTCAGTAAGCAACCAATAGTCAGTGAGAGTATTCTCCAATATAGAGAACACTTGTCCTTCATCAGCAATCACATGTGTCAATATACCTTTGTCATAGACAAAAAGCCCGTCAATAGCGGCTATATACACCTTTTCATCTTTTCCCCAATGGATAGCACTAACCCTTTGCAGTTCCTTTTTCCCCTCACAAAGAATAGATTCCATCTTACGTGTTTTCAGATTAATACGGGCAAGCCCACTCTCCATACCAACCCATAACCAATTTCCGTCCGTTTCTTCCAAAGATCGAACCTGCCTGTTTTCAAACTCTGAATAGATCTCCGTATTAATCCCGTCGTAACGGCACAAGCCTGTATGAGTACCAATCCATAGAAATCCATTATTATCCTGAAGCATCACATTAGCCGTGCTGTAAGGTAAACCATTCTCGGCTGTCAAACGGTTAAACTTCAAGTCTCTCGCCAACAGATATTGTGGATTAAGTATATTTAGCAATATAATAAATAATACAATGAGTATGTTTTTCATCCTTTTCACATTCTGTTCCCTGCAAATATACATTATTATTTCGTTCAATAAGTATATAACATTGAAAAAATAAAGCCGGTTGTCAACAAGGGATGCTTCATATTACCCCCTATTGTCTACAAGAATCTATACAATGCAGAGAACATCGTCCAAGCTTCTTTCCTGATGTTCGTTTTTTAAGATTTTGTAGAAAACCGACTGTCCTAAAAATGATAAATTAGAGAATAAACTGTATAAATCACCGCATTAATATGCATAAATAAAGAGTTTCATTGCATAATATCAGAACAAATATGCACTTTTTGCACTCATAAAACATCCGTTGGTTTAAAACAATCGATGTGTTCCTCGGTGTCGGTCAAGTCGACCGGCACCGAGGAACACATCAATTGCCACCGGGGAACACAAAAAAGGTCTACCGGGAGCTTATTTTCGCTCTAGTTATAGTACAAATTCCGACAGGACAGAAGTATCATAATAATTAATTATTCAACACTTTCCCACCCATACAACAAGATAAAAAGCAAAAGGAATGTCAGTTTATCCAAGAAAAGTGCCTAATAATAAAAAACGGATTTTTTTATTCAGAAATAACAGAGCTTTTCCGTTCCACCTAATAAGAAGATGGAATTATGTCCTCTCACGATTGATTAAATATTCTATTTTTAAGAATAATCATTTTTTCATGTTCGGGCATTTTATTCTTTTCGTCATTATAGCTCGCGAATCAACACGCAACTCCACGGAGCCAATACAGACTGCCAAACCAAAGTGCCTTCAGAATTCACCTTTACAATCTGTTTATCTGTATTCCAAGCAGCCCGTTTCAGATAATCGATTTCTTTGTAACCAGGGGAATGTGGAGCACCTATCTTCAAATAATCATCATACACATTGCCATGCTCTTTATCCAATATCTCAATTTCAAAAACAGTGCCCGGCTTTAATCCTTTCAATGCCAAATCCACTTTTTTAGATGATGCCTGCATGTAATTATTAAAATTCGCAGCCGAAGGTACGGCTTCTTCATATTCTGACGGATAATTAAAAGCAACGGCAGCTATTTTACCCGTTTGCGAAAAACGGCTCACAAACAACGGATCGTTATAATACAGTTTCTCATCTCCCAATTGATGCAGCATACGATACGCATGGAAAGAAGGTTTCACTACCCCTTGGTAATTTATCATTCCAAAACCACCATGAAAAATCTCCTCGCCGCCGCCTTTCTCTTCAAATACATCCGTAAATGTCCAGTACATTAATGAATTGGCCATACCCCAACAGTCCAAGTTTGCTTTCAGAATATAAGCCGCCGGCGGCAGAATATCATGCATACGGTCACGGCTATTAGGGCTTGTACTCCACTCTGTCAAGTGAATTTCCGCATCCGGATATTTACTATTCGCAATCTGTTGACGCAACCACGTTATATCATCATGAAGGGAATGTACATAGCGGATAGCATCCTTGCTACGCCCTGTGTCCGGGTCTAACGCATAATCCGTGGGATATGGATGAGTTGAAATAAAATCAACGGGCAAATTTTCCTTTTCACAAAAACGAAGAAAATCTTCAATCCATACGCCTTTCCATTGTTTGGTATTAATGATATCCTGTGAATAGAACACGGACTTTTTATGATCCATGATTTCACCTTTATGACGGTCGTCAGCTATAAAGTTACTTGTTGCTGGCCCGCCTACTTTCAATCTTTTATCTACAGATTTTATAGCATTGGCAGACTCTTTGTACATACGGAAATAGTCACTTTTTGTCCCGTCAAAAAAACCGGCTTTAGGGTTCATATTCAAATTCGGCTCGTTCCATACTTCAAAATACCAGGTCAAAATTTCATCGATACCATACCTGTCAACCACATGCTGTGTGAACTCCTTTACCAAATCATGCCATTTATCAAAATTATTACGATCTACCGACACATTATTCCGGTACCACATTTGTTGTTTGCTGTTTGTAGCGGCAATGTCTTTCGGGAAAAAGGATAATTCGACAAAAGGCTTTACCCCCAAAGCCAGCATACGATCGTAAACTTCATCTATATATTGCCAGTTATAGACTATTTTTCCATTCGGTTTCTTGAAATAGACGAACATATCATCATCAAATAAGCCGTGCATACGTACATATTGAAATCCGCAATGTTTTTTCACTACTTCCAAATGCTCTAACCATCCGGCACGCAAACCTTCATTTGCGCGACCAGCTCCAACCCCCACACTCCAATAATGAGTAAATGGCTCTGCATTTCCTTTCACATCAATTGTTTGTGCACAAACAGGAAAGGCAGATAAAGCCGCTACTGCCAATGCCACAAAAAAACTCTTCTTATTCATTATAACTTAATCTATTTATTATTTAATATTCAGTAGTTTGTTATATCCTTCATCCAAGATTTTCTCCGTCTTTCCAATTTTAATCTTCATCGGTCCCGTAGCAGAATAAAACCAGTTTCCGTCTACCCGGTAAATTGTTGCATAAACATTTTGCGCCGCCTCCAAAGAGTAATTTCCTTTTTGGAGCAATCGTCCTTTTCCTAAATACATGGATTGTATTTTTCCGCCCGACTCACTTATCAAACCAAATGCACCACTAAAAGACGTACGTGAAACCGATGAATAGACCTGTGAATCTGTCGCACTAAATACATAATCTTCTCTTTTATTTTCTGCCACAACCTTTACTCCTACACAATTTCCCCCAATCGGCATAGCCGTAATTTGTCTGATTTGAGGATTATTACCTTTATACGCCTCATAAACAGAAACAAACGGATGCTCTTTGGCATTATTAGCTTCCTGGCGAACTATCAGGGTAGGCGTTACGGAAGGCGGCATAGACACATTGCCCGGAGTCAATCCTTTATTTAGGGTAGTAGCCGGAGCGTCTACCTTATAAATCTGACGCCCCTTTTCTCCTGTCATCCATAAACGGGCTGTTATATTTTCGGGCATCGTCCAACTCGCTATAAAATTCCGGTCATATTCAGTTTTTCGTATATTAGTAAACCATTCATAACCCGCATGATACGTTCTCTCAAATTTATCCTGTTGATTAAATGAAAGAATATTTCCGCGCACATCAACCACTTCCAGATTCGTTCCAACATTATGGAATAGATAATCGTTATCATTCAAGTCAGAACGGAAAATATCAATGTAATAACCACTCAAATCGGACGTACGGATCAAGGCAACTGTTCTTCTTTTCTCTCCTGCCGATATATCTGCAAAATTCAAGAAGGGGGTGAGTGCCTTCTCATTCACAAATTTACCAGTCTCTACTTTCGGCTCCATCGCTTCAACAACTATTTTTCCTTCTGAATAACCGGGAAGTATAGTATTAGCTCCTGCAGGAGACTGATGATAGACATGATCCTTGCTCCAATAAGACTCATAAGCGGCAGCATCCGGTGCCAAAGCATATCCATAACCATATAATTGTAAGGCTAATCCATTTGCTGTCAAGTGGTATCCATTTGTTCCACCATAAAGCGCAGCCATCATTTTAAACGGACCAGTCCAATTCTTCATTGTAATAAAACGGTGATGCGGAGAATAGGAAGTCCTTTCACTTGTCTCTGATTTTACTACCGGAATAGTAGGAGCATAAGTACAGATACCTGTCCAACCGGCATTTGAACGGTCGTATTTTCCTAATAAAAGTCCTTTATTTAAAGCTGCGGCAGTAGATTCAATGCCTTGTTTGTTAGCAGTCTGTGTATAATATGTCAACAAATTCTCAAATGTAAGAAAATTTGCACTGCCTCCACGTGAATCTCCAAATACAACCATATTGGCTGCATCATCCATCCAGGGAAAAACTGCCATTGCCGCTTTCTGTAAAATCGGATTATCAGCAATAATATCTATCCCCGAACGCTTCAACAATATAGCCCAATCCAATAACATTTGAATTGTTCCGAAAGAATATCCGGGCGACTCCGGCCATAAACCTGTCACCGGATCATACGTCTTAACCATATCCGGAATAGCATCATGATATATTGTCGACTCATTCGTCAAATAATGCAGATAATAATCTTTTCCTTTCCCATCCGGATATGCTTCATTCTCCTCCAATACAAGAATCGGACGTAATATCATATTCCAACCATTCACATTCCAGTTGCCTGATTTTCCACCGCGAATAAAGCCAATATCAATAAAACGTTTAAAAACGATTCCTGCAATTTCTTTTGTTTCTTTTCCTATTTCTTTCAGATGAACATGAGGGTTAGCTTTCAGATAATCGTAAAGAAAATCATATACAGTAGCGGCGTGTAAAGCAAGATCGTCATGTATCTGTTCATAATCATAATATCCGCAAATTCCTCCCGGTTCCCAACCTCCGGTACCTCCTGTCGATTTTTCAGGATCAAGAATGGGATTCATATAATAAGTCCCTATCAACCATGCATTAAAAATATCCGCCGCAAAGCGGGCAAACTTCTCTTCTCCTGTCACCCAGTAAACAAATGCAGCATTCTCTGCAAGAGTCAATATTTCTACATTGTTGCCACGTATCATATGCCCACTCTCTTTATATGGTACTAGTACAGGGGGAGCTGAAGGATTTTGTCTATTAAGTCCAAGCATATCTCCCGTTTCATTATATGGTTGCCTGTCTTCTAAAGGTACATTATAATATTTATTCCAAGTACGCATACCCGGCATACGAACTGTAGGAACAGGTGCATTCCCTTCCCCCCTATCCCAGTTCTGATTTTTTAAATAGCATTGAGTATAGCGTTCACCTTCTTTCCAATACATAGCAAGACGTGAAATAATCCATTGAGGATCCGCAGCATGGCGATCTGCATATTTCTCAACGTTTCTGCGTATTTTAGTAAACGCCTCTTTCGCCCATTCTTCATCAGCTATTTTTTGCTGAATAGTCGCTTTATCTGATGCAGAAGCATAAATGACAGGATGTTCCTGTGCTTTCAATGTCCACATATTACCTAAGCAGACAAGGATAAGTAACAATATATTTTTCATTGAACAATTATTATTTCTTTATTTACTAAGCCTATCTATTCAAACATACGAATAAATAAACGACAATACGTAATTATGATAATAAAAATATTCAAGACTTTATTAAGTCTATTTCTTATATTGCTATATTTGCATATCGTCTATTCAAAGCATAGATGTACCTGATAAGTTTTATGTTATCCTACAACTCTTTAAGATTATGAGAAACGCACTATTTTACTTATTAATACTTTTCAGTGTTCCGATATTCGCTCAAAATGGAATCACTTTTAAGGTCGAAAAGCTTTCAAAGCCCGAAAGATTACTCAATCTATATTCTCCGGACGAAATTTATGAAAGTCTTATATTATCGGATATGAACATAGAGCCTTATGAGATAAAAGAGAAGAATATCAAGGTTCCTTATCATATCATTGCAAAGAGCGAATCTCCCGACAGTCTCGTTTCTTTTGGCCCTAATTCTTTTTTCAACGGTATGTATCAGGCTTATGCGGATCACAGGCCATTCGTATTGTCCCCAGACATGATTTGGCTATTAATCAACCAAGGATTTGCACGCCATATCAATGCCAATCAGGAATCTATGAGAAATGATCTTGTTGATTTCTCCGGCAAACTATCCTTAATTGTAAGAGAAGACAAAAAACTGGAGGATCCTACTCTTTCATGGGAAAAAATATTTCCGCAATTTACAGAACAAATATCCCAATACGCCGGTAATCATCTGACCGAACTGCTCACCTGCAATTTTTCAACGACTACCTCTTTAGAGAAAGTTGCTTCCGAAATAACAATCATGGAAGCTGTAAAACCTTACTTTGAGTTTATTATCATACGCATTGTCTGTGGAATACCTAAAATAACTCTCGAAGGAACGCCGGAGGACTGGGAAAAACTACTGCACAAAGCCAGAGGCTTGAAAGAATACAAACTCGATTGGTGGATTTCAGAACTGGAACCTCTTTTGGAAGAATTTGTCAAAGCATCCAAAGGAGAAGTTAATAAGGACTTTTGGCGCAATATGTTTAAATATCATTCACAGAAAAAGTATGGAGCACCCAATATCATTGATGGATGGATCGTGAAGTTTTTCCCTTATGATAAGGAAGGAAAAAGAAATAATCTGCAACAGCTTGAAGGCAGAAATTGTCTTCCTGATGAGATAGTGAAGGTAGATGTAAAGTATCAGGAAGTATATACCGATGGCGTCAAAGAAACTCCATTAGAATTTTGGGCGGGTTTCATTGGATTAGAGCAAAATAGCAAGACTTTTGCTCTACGACCGCAAATTGGTTGGATGGTCAGGAAGAAAGATGTTAATAAGGATGGATTAAAAAGTAAATTAAGTGCTGATGCTCAAAAGGATGGCTGGGGAAGCGGCATTAATATCAGAGTAAAAGATTTTCCGGCTGTACTGTTAGAACTCAAAGAAATAAAAAGACTGGATATCCAATTTATCGATACAATTGATATACCTGATGAAATATCAAAGATTAAAATCAGATCGTTGAGTTTATATGGAAAGATAACCAAAGAGGGAATAGAGCGTATCAAAAGATTATTGCCTGATACAGATATAAAAATAAACAGTTCGCGAGAGGTAATAAAACTCCATTGATAGCTCCATAATAGTAAAGAACACTCAATGTTGCAAAAGCAGCAATGAGTGTTCTTTTTATATATACTAATTATTTAGAAATGGTTGATATACCAAACTACTTCTTATATTTCGTCCAAAAGCCAACTAGCTGGTGACTCCCAATTATAGCTCCGATTATAGAAGTATATAGACGCAATAACTAGTTTGCCCTATACACACAGCGTATACGATTTATATTCGTTCTTAATTGTTTACCCGGATCATCGACAGGAGTGACCGGATTAATCTCCTCACGAGGATTTCCCCAAGTAACTGCCTCAAATATTGATGGTCTTCTGAAATTGAATTTTATCAAATAATCACTCATACCGCTTTTTACAGTATTGTATACAGAACTCTGATAATCTATCTTGGTAGCTCTGGCACTATATAAATTGTCGTTGAAAAAGTTACCATCTCCCGAGTTGAGTCCTCCAAGCCCTCTATAATGATAGGTATAGTAATCATAAGCAGGTTGAGACGACCAGTAATACTTATTCTGAAAATCTGTAAAAGTACCATAAGCCCCCATAACGATATCTTCTATTTCGTCTATGGCGGGAAGATACCATTTTATTTCGGATACTATCCCTGCAGCATTACGCTTGTTCTTGTTATAACAATATTCAACGGCACTTCCTGCTGTTTCATTCAGCTTTAAAGGTCCGATACCTGCCGTAGCGACAATGTCACTTGTAAATGCATGTCCGGCACGCTCGTTTATTGTAACTCCATTGGTTCCCACTGTCGCTTCATCACGAGGTGTATAAAAGTCATAAAGATAAAATTGTGGATCAAGTTCTCTCAATAAACTTTTTATATTATTGGTAATAGAGTTAGATAAGATACCATCATACTTGAAAGCATCTCTCCGGTGAGAAAGTTGCATGCCATCGAGGCCCCAAAACATTCCGTCCGTCTTATTATTGAAAGGATCGTTGGGGTCGAAGTTATGGAGATACTCTTCATGAAATTCGATGTAATAAGTATGTCCATTGTAAGCCACCTCAAACAGACCTTTCTGCAAGAAAGTATAGGTAAGTACTGTCTGGTCACCCGTTGCTGTCTCAATGTAGGTGAATATGATTTTACCTATTCTATCCGACGTAGAAGTATTCTCATCAAAATAGGCCCATACCCGAAAATCAGAAGTGAAAGGCCCATAACTTTTAGGCAAGGTTGAAATCAGGTTTGTAGTGAAATAATCCCGTTTGACAACCTTACCATCAGCTATTGTTTCCCTATCCAAGCCTATCCAGTTCTGTGCCGCAGGATCTACTGCAACATTCACCGTATAACCGGGAGTTATATAAATATCCAGCGGACGAACTTCATAATGGCAATCAAGTTGTGTATCCCGCTTGACCGAAACGACTACCGGGCCGGAATTTACTGTGACGCGGGCATCAAACGAAACAGTCGATTCATCATAGCCACTGTTACTGGTCACTCCTTTGATTGTTATATTATTGTTATACTGATTATCACGCAAGATATAGAAATCATCCACGGCGTTGGCGCCGAGATACAGCTTGTAAGTGGTCTCGTGCGTAACAAGCTGATGATCGACATATATTCCGTTAATAATCATATAGGCAGCATCCGTATCTTCGTTCACAAACTTTGGTTTGAAACGCTGTTTGGACATTTCGTCGATACCTTCCGGATAATTCACGGTGTTCAACTTATTGCGCTTGTGCTCCAACATATAAAAGGTATAGGACAGGGATTGGGAGACTCCCACCGGGTTGGAACCGGAGTATAATCCCGAAGGACTGGAAGGTATCTTATCACCATGCGAAGGTGCGGTTTCATCGGTAGCATCGGGCGCACCGAGAGTTGCATAGCGCGGAGCGTTCACGACCTCCCAGCTAATCATCCGAAAGCTCTGGTCGTTTCCGGGCAAATGTTCCTCCGGACGTATTTGCAAATTCACAACGACTTTAGCATAGATGCTCACCATGAATATATCCTGAATATTATTACTCGTGGAAGGACGCGCCAAGCTCAAGTCGACCTTTTCCTGTGTTTGTCCAATCATAACCAATCCCTTAAATGAAGGATCGGCATCCGGATGAATCGTTGTCGCTTCGACTTCGAAATTATAGAGTTCCGTAAGACTCCGTATACCGGCAAGATCTCCATTATTCAAATTACCCACCAAAAAAATATCACACTGTCGAAGCGCCTGCTGATCGTGATTGACAAAAGACGGACTATGTGTATCTATCAAGAAATCAGGCACACCACTGGCTATAAATTGCGGAACATCTACCAACTGCCCGTTGGCATCAAAGATGAGCATATATAAGGTAGAGAGTTTAGTCTCGAACTCATTCTTTCCCGAACGAGTCGAAACTTCCACTTCAGAGAATCCTTTGGGATACCCGTTTATACGTATATACCGGCTTTCGGCCTGTCTCTTCTGTTCCACAATGTCGCTATTGCATCCAAACAGTACACCAACCGACAAAACGAGTATCAACAAGCGTGTATAGCTAATTATTCTTATCATTAAATCAAACCTTCCTTAATCAAATTCTATTTCACTATTATTATCATTCCACTCATTATTTCGAATGATTCTGAGATGAATGGCATCTCCTACGAAATAGAGCGTGAATGTATACCTATATCCTGCGCGATACTCCGTGTCCGGGTCGTTGAATTCAACCACTTTCGTAGTCGTTTGTCCGCCCTGAGTGACATCGAAAGAAATAGTCCCCTGCAAACCTCGCTGCGGAATCAGCATTAAGAACCGATCGGCATCCGTGATATTTATCGCCCCCGTTGCCGATGTATTGAATACATTCACGCTGCTTGCCATCAGGTAAGACGCATTGGTGATGGTTCCGCCGGTATCCGGTTCGCTTTTATCCATCTTTATCCTATATGTGCTGTATAAAGGGGATGTAAACCGACATATCACATTATCCAACCGGATGGCCTCATCACGATAATTATTCACTGCGATATTGATGCAGAAAAGTATATGCGAAAATTGCATCCTGACCTGACCGGTATTCAATGCCGTACAGTCGAATGTTGACGCAACCATGACATCCTGATGTTGCGTCGGGTCATTGGCCGACAGACGATACTCTATGTAAGGTGTCGATTCGTGGTTTGCATCGGAAACAGTTACACCGGGGGTATTATACGGATAATAACCGAAAAATGTGTAGTATTTGTTATCCAGCCATGACTGGATAGGGGCATACGTACAGACTCCCGAATCACTACAGTCAATCCTCACATTATTCCAATCAGTGTCCGGCTTTGCATTATATCCTGCTGCAGCCCATAGGTTATCCAGTATATAAGCCTTCACACCAAAGCTCTCGCCACGCAATTGAGTGACAGGCAGAGCACGCGTAGCCGTCCCCAAACTGAAAGTGATGGAACGTTCGGGAATAATCTCTATTTCTTCATCCGGATTATCAGGGATTATATTACTGCCATTACACGCCGCCAACAATATGGCAATCATGAAGTTACCGGATAATAACCATATATATTTTAAAATAATAGATTCTTTCATACTCCATAGTTTAATTTACAATGATGGTGCCACCTCCTGATGGACTGTCAATCCACGGTTCCACGATAGGTTCACCTATTTCAATATAATTTTCGGGTTTAAGTGTCAATACATAGGTTATTTGTTGACCGGGTTGCCAGTCTGCTCCGGGCAGAGTTATATTATCCTTATCATACGAATAGGTCAGGTCATTGTGCCGACGTGTATAGCTCAAATATACTGTGATGCCGGAAACCTGTTGAGGTACCATCAAAGCACCATCCTCCCAGGCAATAATTCCTTCGTATGAAACTTCCTGTGGGTTTGTAAATCCTGTACTGTATCCAAAGGTATTTGTTGGGGCGGATGATGTGTCCCAAATGATCCGGTTGCCGTTATGGGTACAATTACCGGATGATTTCAGGTTATACATACGCAATACGTTTAAGTGAAGCGCATCAGTCAGGGAAGATTCTTTCTTTATTCTAAAATTAATTCTTGTCAGCGCCGGGTCGAATGTAAATACCACCGGGGACATATCCAAGCCACCTGCTCTTACCTCCCGGTCAACCGGATGCGAAAGCAAGAGAGATTCCTGATTGTCAACATTCTGACTTACCATAAAACCTGTTATCATCGGAAATCCTTCCGGATTGAATGAGAAATTCCGGGAGGAATTATAAGGAGCATAAGCTCCGAACTTGTGATCGGCTTGTGTATTCCAATATTTCAATGGGGAATAAACCCAGAGGGTACTCTCGTTATTATACTCTATCTTCTGATTATTGAAAACGACCGAAGTATTGCCGGCATCCGTTGCGATTCCGTAAAGAGCAAAGGTACTCGATATAGTATTTAGGGATGCACGTGTCCGGGCACCGTCAAAAGATATGGAAGCTTTTCCGGCAGGAGTGTCGGGAAGCTCCATAAAGCGGTCATCACTTCCACTATTGCAGGCGGTCAATAATGATATTAAACCTATAATGAAAGCTGTTTTTTTCATTATACTATCCATTCTTCTTTTCTATTGTTCAAATAATACATCTTAATCAGTATATAACGGAGTATCTGTCATTCTGGGCGTGGCCGAAGATTCTCATTTCTGTATATTCATGCCAGAGAAGGAACCGCCCGGAAAGCACAGAATGACAGGGATTAATATTCTCTCATCATTAATTGATAGAAGGAACTTCTACATCCGGGATTGTTGTTGTCCAATCTTCTACTGTAGGATCACCGAATTCTATCGCATTGGCACTGATAATGAAATTATACGTTATTTTCTGGTTCTGTCCCCACGCAGCCGGATTGTATGTTCTGTCCGAAGCGTCATAACTAAGGTCGAGCGTCCTTGTAAACGGCTGTTCAGCTCCTGATTCACCAAGATTGTAAGTGACATCCACTTTCACACTGTTCGTATTCTGCGGAATGAACAGCATATCATTAAACGTTACTGTTGTAGCAACATCAAGTACATTGTCATTTGCCAGGTTCTCCAGATTTGAATCGCTTGCTCCTACAAAATCAGTATCGGATATAGCCCATTCAGGTACCTGCGACTGAACAAAAGTACCTTTTTTACTCATCCCGTAAATCTTCACTGTCTTCAATGTAACCTTGGTTTCAGCAATGCCAACATCTTTCTTAAAGGAAAGATTGATATTCGACAGTAAATGATTAAAGTTAAAAGTAACCTGATTGACAGGAGCATTGGCCAATCGTGTCACTTTGTCTGCAAGCATCAAGTCTACGTGATTGGCAACTAAAGGTTCTACGGTGAAATCTGTAACGGTGATGTTTTTATTATCATCAATAGTCACTCCACTGGCTTTATAAGGATAATAAGCATAGAACTCATAGGACGAACGCGTATCCCAGTATTTCAAAGGCGAATATTCCCATGCACTTGTAGTTCCATTATACTTCACTTCCTGATTCAGGAATACATCAGTATCCACGGTTTCAAAAGTAGAATACCCCCAGACTCCGAATGCTTTCCCATCAGTCTTGAGCGTGCTGCCCGTTTCAGCTGCACGTGTGTTCTTGTTGGCAAAAACAGAAAAGTCCAGCACTTTCTGCTCTGGCATTGCCACATCTTCGATATTGGTGCATGCGGTAAACGTCAATGCAACAACTGCTGTTAAAACAGCAAACAAATTGGTTTTTCTCATCATTCTTTCTTTTTTAAATGGATTCAATAATTAAATTAATTACTTATTTATATTTATGAGATGGGAATATCCACATCTACATTTTCTTCCCAATCGTTCACATCCCCGTCGAATCCGGAGCCGCCGGGTCTTTCTCCTTCTTCAGGAGTGACTACAATGCCATTGACAACAATGACTCCTCCCTGGGGTTGTCTGCTAACTTGATCAGTGACATCAAACTCCACCATTTTAACTTTACCACTCATCAGTTTCAATTCCAGCACAAGTTTATGCGTGGCGGCCGTCTCCGATCGCCCGAAAGAACGAGCAATGGTTTCGACGCCGTAATCACAGGTATAGCAATCGAGCAACAGGGTGACTACTTTGTCGTTGTCGGTATGTCCATCTTTCAAAGAAACTTTCCCTGCCATCCCCGATAAGTAGGCACGGGCTTCGGAAACATACTCCCGGCCTGAAATGAATTCATATCTGATTAGGTAAGTCCATGTTCTAGGAGCCAGTTCAACCTTCATCCTCGCATAGGTTGTCTCTTCATCTTCATTTTTCACCAATTCCTGTTCGGACAGAAATGCGGCAAACAGCATATCCGGAACATTAGCGGTCAATTCATCGGGATACTTGTTCGAATAGGATGCCGAACGCGTTCGGGTACGTGTAGTTGCAACCGCTTCGTTTACCGCATGCATATTTTCAAAGATGATCCCTTCCGTATCATTATTGTACAATAGCATATCATAACGTCCGCTATTGATTGCCACACGACCGCCATGATGCTCGAAATTGTGACTTGAAATGGGAGTCTTATCGCCGTAGTCGAAAACATGGAGCCTGACACCTTCCGGTACCCGAGGCAGCATCCTATCCCAATCTACCGTCCACTCGGCAGGCCATTTCTCATTCCAGTTTTCATCACATGGCAAGTGCCAATCCAAGGAATAAGTGATCTCCAGATGCAAGTCTACCTCCTTGAAATGCTCGTAATATAAATCCTTTCTACAACTTATAAAAACAGTCAAAACAAGTATATAAAACCAATATTCATATCGTCTAGTCTTATTCATTATAAAAGATTAGTTCACCTTTTCTGATACAGAATATTCCATATCAGAGTGATACCCGCTTTTGTCACTCCCCAATAATGCGTCTTATGCCTCGATTGGTATACGTAGCGGTTATCTACAGGCAAATATTTATCATAATTCGTGAATATATATCCTCCACCAATAGTGAATTCCAATGACATCTTCCCATTCAAGTTAAGACTGTATCCGTAGGTGAGACTCGTTCCTATGAACTCACCATAATATCCCGTTTTCTTATTTTCAAGATCATAGATACCACCATGGATATTGGCTCCCAGAAAATGTTTCCTTCCGGCAGCCTTGCTGTTCAGCCAATATCGGCCTTCCACGAGGTATTGCCTGATCTGATAATACTGGTGTTTGGATTTCCTTTTCCACCAAGGCATAGTAAAGGTACCCGATATAGACCAATGACTGTCCGGGAAATAATACTCGGCAGTTACATTTGGTGCAAGTGCCGCCCAATATAGTAGATTAGTACCAATAGTAAGATATGCAGGCATATTGTTTATTGTTTTCGTTTCTTGTCCGACATTTTCCGAATAAGCTACCCTAACAGCAAGAACAAAAAGCATCATTACACATAGAAACTTCTTTACTTTAAAAATCTCTAATTTATACCGCCATTTGGCTATATTCATAATTCTCCCTCTAATATTTAATTTCTGGAGCTTCATATAATTAGTCTAAAATGTTCGTATTACAAAGAAAACTGTTACATTCGAACTGTATGATAGTATTTGAGACGTTTAATGGACTTTGTTTACGGAAACATAAAACATACACTGATAAATGACACAATAACTGGGATTATAATAAACAAGCGAAAAGAATCTATTTCACTTTTTGAAAAAACGGGAAATTATTGTTCAAATTATCGAACTAAACATTATTGCTGTCGTTTTATATTTAGATGCTTAATTTTCATATTTACAATATTTAATAATACATTGACTCATGACTATGAATTTAAATAAAATTGTTTTGACAAAGATTCTGGATATCATGCCGGAAAACTTAAAACCGGTCACTTTGCTTATGGATGTCTTAGACATTGGCAAAGAATCCGCTTACAGGAGACTGAGAGGTGAAAAGCCGTTCTCTATGGAAGAGATCTATAAACTATCTCTGGTGTTAAACTTTTCACTGGATGAAATTATCAGTAATGATAAAAGCGATGCCGCCGCGTTCAATCATATAGGTACAATCAGACAAAACCCAAGCAAGAATCTTCTAGAGTTTTTTCGCTACTATGAAAGCTACCTGCAACGCTTGATTGACTCGGAGAATTCCGAAATCACCTGCACACTAAATCATTTTCTGCACACCATGTTTATAAACTATGAACATTTATTCAAATTTATCTATTACCGATGGATGCATCAAATGACAGATGTACCACTGAACTATCTATATTCGGAGGTAGTCATTCCCAAAGAGATTAAAGAAAGCTGTGAAAGAATGAGCTTCTTGAATACTAAAATAAGAAAGCTGTCTCTCATAGTCGATAATAATCTGTTTCTTAATCTGATAAAGGAAATGCAATATTTCTATGTGAGAGGACTGTTGAATGAGATAGAATTGGATACGCTCAAGGTAGAGCTGCACAAATATTTGGATGATATAGAAACAACTATAAATAAAGGTATTAATACCACCGGAACTCAAATTGAAATTTATCTATCAGTGTTATACATCAACAGCACCACTACTTATGCGACATGGGATGACAGTAGTGAATCTGCTTTCTGGCATCACTATGGTTACCCGATATATACAAAGAATAAGGAAATCACAGCCAGACACAAATTATGGATAGATTCTCTGAAGAAGTATTGCACCGTCATATCGCAGTCCAATGAACTCCTTCAGGCTGAATTCCTGAATAAGCAACGAAAGTATATAGACAATATAGCAGTAAATATCCTGCTCTGACAGTTCCTTTCAGAGCGCAATGTCATGCAATAAATATGCTTGTTGACCTAAGAAAGTATTCCACGACTTATCATATAAAGCATTTTTCTTTCATTCAATCATTTACAAACAAAAAATCCTGTAATTCAATTGATTACAGGATTTTTCTTTTCATTATAATGTTGTGGAGCTGGAGGGATTGTTTCTTTGATCATAGCAGCTTTGACCTGAACGTATATACTACTATATATCAACAACATACATAACTAATCATATCTTTTTATAGCACATAGAATCTTGTACGCTCAAAAAAGGGGGGAGTAGGAATTAGGGCTTACTCCCCACGATTTTTATTTCTATATTCGCAGAAAAATAACTCATAAATATAATACGTATGATAGAAATCAATCACAGCTGTAGAACCTTCCTACACAAGAACAATCAGGTTATGATCCGAGTTAGATGGAATAACCGGAAGGACGAAGTTGGCTTTTCTGTTGGCTGTAATGCCGATCCAGACAAATGGGATAAAGAAAACCAAAGAGCAAGGTATAATACTACTCATAAAGTGGGCGGGAAGACAGTGGTAGCCAGAGATATTAACAACCGTGTTTCTCATTTTTTGGAGTGCATCGAGGAGTCTTTCACTGAATACAGCTTAAATTCTCAGTTGCCCACCAAAAGTGAATTGAAGGAACTGGTTAATGAGAAGCTGGGACGAATAAAAGAAGAGGCAGTACCAGATAATCCAATAGAGCGGGAAAAGTCTTTTCGTGAAATCTTCAATGAGTTTTTAGAAGTTTGCTCCACAGAAAGAAGCTGGAGTGAATCTGTACATCATAAATATGTTCAAGCATGGAATCATTTAAACAGCTGTGATCCTAATATATCTCTAGCAACACTTGATAAGAATAAGATGACAGAACTTAAAAAATGGTATGTAAAAAATGGATATCGTAATCGTACCACCGTAAAACAATTCAGAATATTAAAGTCTTTTCTTAGATGGATTGATGCCAATGGTTATCCGGTAGAGCAAGGAGTACTCAGCTATAAGGTAAACTTAACTGTGACTAAAAAGGAAGTGACTTTTCTGAAATATAAAGAATTACTCCATTTTGCATCTTTCCAATTTCCT
>OOAY01000070.1_pt1 | contig 87723 bp, 74 predicted proteins | sample 1670961 | NCBI WGS metagenome assembly OOAY01 (sample SAMN06348108, study PRJEB24527) | human gut metagenome | biome: human gut; feature: ankylosing spondylitis patient; material: feces | host: Homo sapiens | place: China | collected 2015-10
AAGCCTTAATGAAGTATTCGTCTTCGTTCATCGAATGCTCAGTGATGTGGAAGTTTTCCCTGCCGCGCAGGGACTGAACACCGTAGTACACGTCATCAGGAATCTCGAGATCGCCAAGGAAATCATGCTCAATACGGGACATCTTCTACTCCTATAAAAACAGGGCCGAAGCTCTGTGTTAACCAGACTGGCTTCCGGGAACCGGACCGCCAGCGCCGGGCCTCTCACCGGAGTAATCCTTCCACTTCCGGCGGGTGGTTACTTTTATCTAAGATAAACTATCTTATGCGGCATACTATAGTACTAATTTCCTATCTAGGGTGTATTGCCTATTAGGTATGTGACATAGATCAAATGCGTACCACCCCGAATAACGAAGACACAAAAAACCCCAGACCTTGCGGTCTGGGGTTTTTCTTAAAGCTAAGGCTTCAGCCGATTAGATCGACTTGATCGGGATCAGCTTCTTCGGGGTCGGCAGAACCTTATCGTAGTTCTTGATACCCTGTTCAGCCATCTTGCGACGGATGAAGGCGATCTGCGTGCGCAGCGGGAGCTGCTTCGGGCAGAAGTCATCGCAGCCGAGGAGCGACATGCAGCCGAAGACGCCGGAGTCATCGCCCATCACTTCATAGAAGTCAGCATCATTGCGGTCGTCGCGGGGATCGAGACGGAAGCGGGCGATCTTGTTGATCGCGACAGCGCCGACGAAGTCCGGACGCATACGGAACGTGCCGCAGGCAGCAACGCAGCAGCCGCATTCGATGCAGTGGTCGAGGTTGTAGAGGTCTTCAGCAAGCTGCGGATCCATCGGAACCTCAGTCTTGCGCATATCGATATCGATTTCTTTCGTGTGAACCCAGGACTCGATACGCTCAGACATATTGCGCATCCACTTGCCGGTGTTCACGGAAAGGTCACCAATCAGCTCAAAGCCCGGGAGCGGGGCGAGCGTGAATTCGCTCGGCAGATCGCGGGTCAGCGTACGGCAGGCGAGGCCCGGCTTGCCGTTGATCAGCATCGCGCAGGAACCGCAGATGCCAGCGCGGCAGACGAAGTCGAACTGCAGCGTCGGATCCTGTTCATCACGCAGATCGTTCAGCGCGATGAAGAGGGTCATACGGTCGCCTTCTTCGAGCTCATAAGTCTGCATGTGCGGAACACTGTCCGGATCCTGCGGGTTGTAACGCAGGATGCTGATCTTAAGCAGACGGTGCTTGGTTTCAGTTTGGGTTTTGCTCATTTTTTCTGTCTGCTCCTAATTAGTCAGCAAGAGGTTCGTAGGTACGTTCATTGCGTCCACGAAGACGCTTCGGGAGCTTGTCCTCATAAGGCATAAGGGCATTCTGAATTGCAAAGCGATCCTTGCCTTCGGCTTCCATCTTGGCCCGGATGTCGTCCACTTCCTTCTGACGACGGACAGATTCGGGGTTCTCGATGTAGTTTTTGGCACCGTAACCGCGGAAGCCCGGCGGGAGTTCCATCGTCGAAATGTCGAGATCCTCGTAGGAGATATCCGGCACCGTGGACTTCGGATCCTTCCAGGTCGTGATGGTACGCTTCAGCCAGTTCACGTCATCGCGGCGCGGGTAGTCCTCACGGGAGTGAGCACCGCGGGATTCCTTACGGGCGAGAGCGCCGCAGGCAACCGTCAGAGCAACCTTCAGCATCTTGCGGGTACGGTAGGCGTACACGAGCTGCGGATTGTTGCCGATGTCGTTCTTCACGCTGATGTTGTAGGAGCGTTCGAGCAGCTGCTGGAGTTCATCAACAGCTTCGCTCATCTGCTTCTCGTTACGGAAGATGCCGATCTTGCTCGTCATGATTTCCTGCATGCGGGTGCGGATCTTGACGGCGTCTTCGTTACCAGTGTTGTGCAGGAAGCCGTTCAGCTCATCCTGGACCTTACGGGCGAAGTCGTAAACGATGGAGGTCGGGAGGTCGATCTCGTTCTCAGGCTTTTCGCAGAAGTCAGCGATGAATTCACCGACGATCATGCCGGCAACCACGGTTTCAGCAACAGAGTTGCCGCCCAGACGGTTGAAGCCGTGCATATCCCAGCAGGCGCACTCGCCGGCAGCGAAGAGGCCCTTCAGCTGACGGGATTCACCGCGGTAGTCGGTACGGATGCCGCCCATCGTGTAGTGCTGGGCCGGACGGACCGGAATCCACTCTTTGATCGGGTCAACGCCGAGGAAGTAGTGGCAGATGTCATAGACTTCACGCAGGTTGTGCTTGATGTGATGTTCGCCAAGCAGCGTGATATCGAGCCAGAGGTGATCGCCATACTTGGAGTGAACACCCTTGCCCTGAGCAATACGCTCTTCCATACGGCGGGAGACCACGTCGCGGGAGGCGAGTTCCTTCTTTTCCGGTTCGACATCGGGCATGAAGCGATAGCCATCGACGTCACGCAGCAGACCGCCGTCACCGCGGCAGCCTTCCGTCACCAGAATACCAGCCGGGAAAATACCGGTCGGGTGGAACTGAATGGCTTCCATGTTGCCCAGGCCGGCAACACCGGTCTCGAGGGCGAGAGCAGCGCCGATGCCTTCGCAGATCACGGCGTTCGTGGTCACGCGGTAGATACGGCCGGCACCGCCGGTAGCCATAGCGGTAGCCTTGGCCACATAGGCCATCAGCTCACCGGTCACGAGGTCACGGACGATAGCGCCGTAGCAGCGCTTGCCGTCATGAATCAGGGCGAGAGCCTCAACACGCTCCATCACCGGGATGTGCTCGGCGATCACGCGGTCGGACACAGCATTCAGCATGGCGTGGCCGGTACCGTCGGAAGCGAAAACGCAGCGCCACTTCTTCGTGCCGCCGAAGTCACGCTGGCGGAGAAGGCCCTGGCACTCTTTGCGTTCCGTAATCGTCACACGCTCGCCATTGATAATCACCTGATGGTCGCCGGCGGTAATACGGGACCACGTCACGCCCCAGGCAGCCAGTTCACGGGCGGCCTTCGGAGCCGTATTCACGAACATACGGCAGACGTCCTGGTCCGCACCCCAGTCAGAACCGCGGACGGTATCGACGAAGTGAAGATCTTCGTTATCGCCAAGGCCCTTGATCATGTTGCCGAGGGAGGCCTGCATGCCGCCCTGAGCCGCTTTAGAGTGAGAGCGCTTCGGGGGGCAGAGGGACAGGACAATGGCGTCCTGGCCGCGACGCTGCACAGCAACTGCCATGCGAAGGCCTGCCAGACCGGCACCGATCACCAGTACGTCGGTGTAGATGATTTTCATGTTTGCTTGGTCTCCTAAGATGCCCTGCAGCGATGACCTTTCAGTCATCCCGCGGGTCATATTTTTTTAGTGGCAGTCTCTAAGCAACCCGAGACTGCCTCTTTCAGCCAAACGGCTGAAAGGTACTTCCTGTTAATAAAAGAACAGAAACCTGTGTTTGCCGGACGTATCCGGCTTTCCGGCCTCATCCCTACTTAGGGAGAGAAAGACAACGGGGTCCTTCACCCTAAAGTAGCTACCACCGGACTTTCACAATTCGGTAGGTATTCTACCCACCTCTCTGCGATTTTCGGCTGAAGTCTAGTGATTACCTAGCCATTGGGACTACTAGGAATAACCCGTATTATAGCCTCAGCCGTGTCTCAAAGTCCTCGTATTTTCCCATTTAAAACGCTTAATATCAAGTGAAAAAGCAAGATTTACGAAAAAAACCGTATCCTCCGCGCCTCTATTCTGCAACTAGTTATCATCCACTACATCCGGATTATTCATACCTCTTCAGGTTTATAGGGTATTCACTTAATACTTACGGCGTTGTTTTACCGTCAGGAAATGATGTTTCCCGCGTTTTCTGCCTTACAGAAACGCATCCGGAAGCTCAGGGCATAATTAGAAGACTGAAGGAAAACCGGCCTTGTCAGGCCGGCAGCGTCTTAACCTAGGATCCCGCAGCATGCCCATTTCCACATTCAGACCGAGAAAAAAAGGAGAAAAGCTTCCCCCGCTTAAGGAGAGGCTCGCCCGGATCGGCCTTGTGAACGACTGGGACTATGTGCTTCATCTTCCGCTGAGGTATGAGGATGAGACCGCGATCACGCCGATCGCTGACCTGGTGTCGGGGTCCCCTGCCCAGATTGAAGGCGTTGTGATTGACGAGCGGGTGTCACCCCGGTCGCTCACCGCCGTCGTTGAAGATAATACCGGCGTGCTTCAGGTGCGCCTCATCCACTTTTTCCCCTCTCAGGCTCAGCAGCTGAGGGTCGGAGCCCGGGTAAGGCTTTACGGTGAACCGCGCTCCGGATGGAATCAGACGCTTGAGATGGTGCACCCAAGAATCAAGCGCGCGGTTGAACGGACTGACGATCTCCCGACAACCCTCACCCCGGTTTATCCCGCCGGGGAAGGTATCACGCAGCCCTGGCTCCGGAAACGGATCGCGCGGGCACTTCTGGACGTTGACCTATCGGATCTTCTTCCGGAATCTATCCGCACGAAGCTCAGGCTGCCGCCGCTTCGCGACGCGCTTCAGTATCTGCATCATCCGCCGCGCGGCGCGACGCTGGCCGATCTGGACACTCATTCCTGCCCGGCCTGGCAGCGTCTGAAGCTTGATGAGCTCCTCGCGCAGCAGATCACACTCCGGCATTCGCGCGTTCTCCGCGGGAAATCGGTTGCCCCTGTTCTTGCGGAGCCCAAGTCCGGCCGGATTACGCCAGATCTGATCCGCGGTCTTCCCTTCCGTCTGACCGGAGCCCAGGCCCGGGTCTGGAAGGAGGTCGGAGCTGATCTCGCCCTCCCCCATCCGATGAACCGTCTGGTTCAGGGCGATGTCGGCTCCGGAAAGACCGTGATTGCGGCGCTCGCCGCCTGCCGCGCGATTGAGTGCGGCTATCAGGCGGCGATCATGGCGCCTACCGAGATTCTCGCGGAACAGCACTTCCGGGGCATTTCCCAGTGGCTTGAACCGCTTGGAATCCGGATCGCCTTCCTCACAGGACACCAGAAAGCCTCCGAGCGGCGCGCCATGCTGGAAGATATCGCGAGCGGCCGCGCGCAGCTGGCTGTTGGAACGCATGCTCTTATTCAGGATGCCGTGAGCTTTCATAGGCTCGGTCTCGCGATTATTGATGAGCAGCACCGGTTTGGCGTTTCGCAGCGCCTGGCGCTCCGTACCGCGGCGGCCGACGGCCTTACGCCTCACCTTCTGATGCTCTCCGCCACCCCGATCCCGCGGACACTCGCCATGAGTTACCTCGCAGACTTCGATGTCTCGGTTATCGATGAGTTACCGCCTGGGCGTCAACCGGTATCAACACGCATCATGCCGATATCGAGAAAGCCCGCACTGATTGAAGGTATCGGGCGCGAAGTTTCCCGCGGCCACCAGGCTTATTGGGTGTGCCCTCTGATTGAAGAGAATGAGGAGCTGGATCTCACAGCCGCCAAGGAAACGTTTGAGGAAATCAAGTCAGCCCTGCCCGGCGTGACGGTAGGCCTTGTGCATGGGGAACTGCCACAGCAGGAGAAAGACGCCGTCATGCAGGCCTTCAAGGCTGGAGAGATTTCTCTCCTCGTCGCGACGACGGTGATTGAGGTTGGGGTCGACGTACCGAACGCCTCTACCATGGTGATCGAGCACGCCGAGCGGTTCGGGCTCGCGCAGCTTCATCAGCTTCGGGGGCGTATCGGCCGTGGTTCGCTTAAAAGCTGGTGCATTCTTCTATATGGAGAGCCGCTTTCCGAAAACGGAAAGGCGAGGCTTCAGGTCATCCGCAATACAACGGACGGTTTTGAAATCGCGCGTAAGGATCTTGAGCTTCGGGGACCCGGTGAATTCCTCGGAGCCCGCCAGAGCGGTGTACCGATGCTCCGGTTCGCAAGCCTCGAAGAGGATGGTGAGCTGCTCGATATGGCGCGCGAACTCGGAGACGAATGGCTGAAGAACGACCCCGATACCGCGCTTCGTCACGCAAAACGCTGGTTCGCGGGCCGCGAAGGGTTCCTCGAAGCCTGAGCGTCGGAATCAGTGGCCGTGACCGTAGTCACGCGGTCCGAAAATCGCGCTTCCGACTCTGACCATCGTGCTTCCGCACTGGATAGCACTTTCAATATCGCTGCTCATTCCCATGGAAAGCGTGTCAAGACCGAGACCGGCCGCATTGGCTTCATCAAAGAGCTTCTTCATGGCGCGGAACGGCACCTTCTGCTTCTCGGGATCCTCTTCCGGAGTCGGAATCACCATAAAACCGCGAAGCTTCAGGTTAGGCAGCGCCGCGACATCGCGCGCGAACTGCAGTGCCTCTTCCGGCTTCACACCGCTCTTCGTTTCCTCTCCATCCACGTTCACTTCGATCAGAACGTTAAGCGGAGGCATTCCCTCGGGACGCTGGGATGAGAGTCTCTCCGCGATCTTCATCCGGTTCACGCTCTGCACCCAGCTGAAGTGTTCTGCCACTGGACGAGTTTTATTGGACTGAAGGGGGCCGATAAAGTGCCACTCAAGCGACAGTTCCGGATGATTCGCTCGGAACCAGTCCACCTTGTCGCAGCCTTCCTGGGCATAGTTTTCGCCAAGAGAAAGGAGTCCAAGCTGAGCCGCCGCGAGCGCCGCCTCAGCGGGAAACGTCTTGCTCACCGCCAGAAGCTTCACCTCTTCGGGCTTCCTTCCCGCCTCGAGGCATGCTTTTTCGATCCGGCTTCGAACTTCCGCCACTCTTTCTTCAATCCCAGGCTTCAGCACTGACATAGCGACTTTCCTGTCCTCCATTCAGTCACGGAAAACTCAGTCTACAAGGGACTTCCGCAGGGATTAGCCTGAAGGGGCGACAATCCGCCTCATCTGAAATCCATTTGCGGAAGAAAAATTTTCCGTAAGATTTATTCGTTTAAATTCAATCAGCTGCTGTCATAAAAAATCTTTGCGGCTGATTATATAAAGATACCGCAAGGGTTATTACCTAAAATAGATCCACTTTTGCAGCTATTTCAGGTTCATAGAATAACCTTCGCTCCAGGTCTTACCATCATTCAACCCGGTGTCCCGGTATTTTAGCGGACGCCCCAACGCATTACTCGTTCAAAACAGAAAATGACCATCAGAAAAAAAATCGTATTGACAGCCGCGGCTGCTGCCGTTCTTTCTCTCTCGGGTCCCGCTTTCGCAGGCGGCTTCCAGCTTAACGAGCAGTCGATTACGGGTCTGGGCCGCGCTTTCGCTGGCGAAGGCATCATGGGGGATGACCTCTCGGCTACCTGGTATAACCCCGCCGGCATGACACTGCTCTCCGGCACTCAGGTCCAGCTCGGCGGTGTGGCAAACGCCATGGACATGTCCTATAAGGGCACTGATGGTTCTACGGAAAACGGCCGTAAGCGCATTTCTCCGATTCTTCACCAGATGGTGACACACCAGTTCAATGACAAGATCTGGGGCGGACTTGCCATCGTGATGCCGTTCGGCCTCGCTGACTCCTATAACCAGAACTGGGAAGGCGCTGAACGCGGCTACGACGCCAAGCTTCTTACGATCAACATCAACCCGTCAGTTGCCTGGAAGATCAACGACAAGTTCTCCGTTGGCGCAGGATTCTCGGCTCAGTACATTGACGCCACGGTTTCCATGAAGCGTAACCTCCTCGGTCAGAACGTGTACTCGCGTCTTGACGCGGATGACTGGGGCTACGGCTGGAATATCGGCGGTATGTGGTCTGCCACCGATAACTTCCGCATGGGTTTCGGCTACCGCTCCGCCATCACGCATAAGGCTCACGGCACGGTGAAGCTCACGACGGATGCCGCTGGCCAGAAGGCCATCGTTGCCGCTGCTCAGAACGCAAAACTGAATCCGGGCAGTACTCAGGCTGCGAGCATGATCGCGGCCATGCGTCAGGCGAATCTGTCGTTCGCTGACGTCATGGGCATTGCCCAGTCGGGTGCCATGACGCTGAATGGCGGCGCCCAGATGGACGCTCCCGCGAACGCGAATCTCACGTTCGTTTGGAAGTACTCCCCGAAGATGAGACTCTCGGGCTCCATCCGGTGGACTGACTGGAGCAGCTTCGACAACCTGATCATCAATGCGGGCGGTCTCCCCCACAGCCAGACTGACGTGCCGATGAAGTGGCGCGACTCCTGGTTCTTCTCCCTCGGCTATGACCTCGATATCACGCCGAAGTGGACGATCCGCGGCGGCGTTGCCTATGACCGCTCCCCGATCTCGAATCCCCGCTACCGTACGGCTCTGATTCCGGACGCGAACCGCATCTGGGCGACACTTGGTGCGACCTACCGTATGAACGAGCACTGGCAGTTCGATATCGCCGCGACTCACATCCACGGTATCGGCGAGCGTAATCTCTACGCTTCCCAGGACGCGAACTCCCAAAAGATCGGCCGCTTTGACAAGCTGAACTGCTACATGGTCGGCGCGGGCGTCGTTTACCGCTTCTGATCCTCAGATTCAGGGGCCGTCTCTTCTGCGGCCTCCTTCGGATAAAAGAGAGGCCTCATGGTTCAAGCCATGAGGCCTCTCTGCTTCCTCAGTAAAATACGCGCACTATGGAAAAAATTCTCCTTCACAGCTGCTGCGCCCCGTGTTCAGGCGCGATCCTTGAGTGGATGATGGCAAACGGTTACGAACCGACCGTCTACTACTACAACCCGAATATTTTCCCGGAAAAAGAGTATCTGATTCGGAAAAACGAAATCACCGAGTACGCGAAAAAACTTGGCGTGCCGATTATTGACGGTGACTGGAATCACGACTTCTGGCGCGAGAAAGTGAAGGGACTTGAAGATGAGCCGGAACGCGGCGCCCGGTGCCTGCAGTGCTTCCGCGTGCGGCTGTATCAGACCGCGAAGATCGCCTCCGAAATGGGATTCTCCCGCTTCACGACCACGCTTGCCTCAAGCCGCTGGAAGCGTCTTGATCAGGTGGCGGAGGCCGGGAACTGGGCCGCATCCCAGTTCCCCGGAGTTGAATACTGGGACCGCAACTGGAGAAAAGGCGGTCTGCAGGATCGCCGGGGCGCCCTGATCCGCGAGAATCACTTCTATAACCAGCTCTACTGCGGCTGTGAGTTCTCAATGCGGGGACTCGCGGAACGCATGGCCCGTCAGAGCGAGCAGGCGAAAAAGGACGAAGAGGCGGCGCGCGAAAAGATCGACGCCGCTCTTCAGTCCATCAGCAAATCCGCCTGAATTACGGTGCCGGAACGTGCGGTACAAATGACGAGGGATCGGCAAAGTAGGCGGCAACGCCGAATCCGATGAAGACAAGCGCCGCCACAATGTGAACCGTACGGACCGGAATGTATTTCGCAAACCGGTCACCGATGAAGACCACGGGGGCGTCCGCGAGGAGCATGCCGACCGTGGTGCCCATCATCACAGGAATGACGGTGCCGACCTTCGCCGCAATCGCAATAGTCGCGAGCTGGGTCTTGTCACCCATTTCCGCGAGGAAGAAGAGGATCAGCGTCGCAGTAAAAACGCCGTACTTCTTCCATCGGCTGTGTTCCGCGTCGATGTCATCCTTATCGGGGATCATCATCCAGATGCCCATGCCGATGAAGGACACAATCAGCACCCAACGCAGGATTTCCGGCGTAAGCCACGCGTTAATCCAGTAGCCAAGCATGGCGGCGAGCCAATGATTCAGGAGTGTCGCGCAGAGAATACCGAGCACGATCGGGATAGGTTTTCTGTAGTGAGCGGCCAGCGCCAGAGCAAGAAGCTGGGTCTTGTCACCGATTTCAGAGAGCGCAATCGCGCCCATGCTGAGCAGTATTGTTTCAAGCATGATTCTGGGGTCGGGAGATTGAAGGATCCCCGTAGATCCTGAGCCGGTCCTGACAGACAGAAACCCTGCAGGCGGCAGAGACCGGCGTCTCATCCCACGCACCCAGCAGAGTCTCTGGTCTTGCCGGTTCAGTCTTGATATCTGAATCCTGCGCCATGGCTTCTGGAGCCAAGTGTGTTGACGCAGGTCGCTGCCTTGCCGCTCTTAGTGGCGGTCCAGGGTCTGCAGCGCGGCTACTCCCCAAAGTAGGAAACGGATTGTACCGGAAAATGGCGTTCCCGGATAAAAAAACGGATTTATTCCATCACTTCCTCTCTCACCCTATTGGACTCACCGCCCTCACGACTTACAATAGGGGGCGTTTTGTACTCAGAACCGGAGCGGGTCACAGGATTCTCCCCGGGTTTTTTCTTTGGACTATTAAGAAACATGACTGAAGTTCGCACCCGCATTGCACCGAGCCCCACCGGCATGATGCATCTCGGCACCGCCCGTACGGCTATTTACTGCTGGGCTGTTGCCCGCCACTTTGGCGGCAAATTCCTTCTTCGTATCGAAGATACCGATCAGGAACGCTCCACCCCGGAAGCGACCCAGGTGATTCTGGACTCGATGAAGTGGCTGAACCTCGACTACGACAACCAGGGCGCTGTGGTTTATCAGATGCAGCATCTCGACCGCTACAAGGAAGTGGCGGATTCGCTTCTCGAGAAGGGCCTTGCCTATTGGGACTACTGCTCGAAGGAAGAGCTTGACGCGATGCGTGAAGCCCAGAAGCTCCGCGGCGAAAAGCCCCGCTATGACGGCCGCTGGAGACCCGAACGCGCCGCAGAGCTCGGTCTTGTGAAGCCTGAAGGCGTGAAACCGGTTCTCCGCTTCCGCAATCCGGATGACGGCGACGTAACCTGGGAAGACGCTGTTTACGGTCCGATCACCGTGTCGAACACTGAGCTCGATGACCTCGTCATCATGCGTTCCGACGGCATCCCGACCTACAACTTCGCGGTCGTGGTGGACGATATTGATATGAAGATGACGCACGTGATCCGCGGCGCTGACCATATCAACAACACGCCCCGCCAGATCAACCTGTACCGCGCTCTCGGTGTTGAACCCCCGATCTTCGGCCACCTGCCGCTGATCAACGGCCCGGACGGCAAGAAGCTGTCGAAGCGCCATGGTTCTGTCGCTGTGACGGAGTACAAGAAGGCCGGCTATCTGCCTGAAGCGATCTTTAACTACCTCGCCCGTCTCGGCTGGGGCCACGGCAACATGGAGAAATTCACCCGCGAGGAACTCGCGAAGGTGTTTGTGCTCTCCGACTGCTCGCGCGCCGCTGCCCGCATGGACTTCAAGAAGCTTGCCTGGCTGAATGGTCAGTACATGAAGGAAGCGGACGACAGCCGTCTCGCCGATCTCGTGAAAGACCGTATCGTTGCCCGCGGCGGCGATCTCTCGAAGGCGGATCTCGTGAAGGTCTGCGCGCTCCTCAAGAGCCGCGCCCAGACGCTCGAGGAACTGGCTGACGACGCCATGGTGTTCTATGGCCCCTACACTCCGGTCGCGGAAGACATCGCGAAGTCGCTCGAAAATGGCGGCCGCGAAGCCGCAAGCCTCGCGCTGACAAAGCTTGAAGCGCTCCCCGAGTGGAAGGCTGCTGATATTTATGCTGTGCTGAAGTCCGTCTGCGATGAGCAGGGAGTGAAGTTCGGCGTGATCGCGACCCCGATCCGCGTGATTGCCACTGCCGCCAAGAAGGTTCCGCAGATCGATCAGACGCTCGAAATCATCGGCCGTGACGCTGTGATCTCCCGTCTTCGCGAAAACCTCGCCTAAATATGGGATGAAAGTCCGCAGTTGGGATGTAAAACTTGCTTTTCTGAGATTCTTTCGGTATAGTTTTACTTCTCAACTGATGAGTTTTCTGAACTTGTCGGGATCGTTAAGTCCCTATCGTCTAGAGGCCTAGGACATAACCCTCTCACGGTTAGAACCAGGGTTCGAATCCCTGTGGGGACGCCAACTTAAGCAAGTTAAGTTGTCCAGTGAGAAATAGCCCGTTTAAAACGGGCTTTTTTGTTGTCTGAAACTTTCATCTTTTCTCATAGCCATCGGGGGTCCCTTCGCGACCCTTTTTCCTGCTCTATTCTGTATATTCAAATCAGACATCGAAACTGATCTGTTTCCTGTGTTCTGTCTTTTCGTTGTATTTGTACTGTAAAAATCAACGATATCAGATAGAATGACAGAAATCTGAGCTTACAGACAGGCGGCAATAAATTCACAGCTTTTATTGCTTTACGCTGAATCTCATTGTTCCTCGCCTGTTGCTCTGCAACTGATTCGAAGAGATAAAAATGAGAGAAGTCGCGTTAATTCCTGTTGCCTCCAGGATGATGGAGTCAACAGGCGCTATCGGCTATAAGCTTTCAGCTGCTGTTGCCGACGTGATCGATAACAGTATCGCTGCCAACGCATCTGTTATAAAGATCCTGACTCCTGATGAATCTTCAGAATTTTTCTCGATTCTGGATGACGGGTGTGGCATGACAGAGAACGAGCTCCTGAATGCCATGAGATATGGCAGCCGGTCTCTGGATGAAATCCATAATGATAAGGATCTCGGGCGTTTTGGCCTGGGCCTTAAAACTGCCTCTCTTTCTCAATGCCGCTGTCTGACTGTACTCAGCAAAGCCAAAGGCCGTCCCATAGCCGGGGCACGCTGGGATCTCGACTATGTCCGGAAATCAAGAAACTCTTGGCCCCTTCAAGTGTTTGATCAAGACGATATCCAAAGGATTATCGAAAGCATCACCGAAAAAAACAATATCGGGGAGCCCAGTGAACTTCTAAGCATGGATCACGGAACTATCGTTATATGGTCCAATCTGGACATGCTCAGAGTAGGAATGAAAAAAACAGAGCGCGGCTGGAACTCAATCAGAAAAAAAATAGTCACGCTAAGCAACGATCTATCTCTCACATTTCACAGGTTTCTTGAGACAGATGACGATCATCCACCCTTGACAATCATGGTGAATGGTTTCGAACTCTCTCCGCGGGACCCGTTTCTGCGAGGGCGTTCGACTACCCCCTACCACCCGGACCCCTATACCCTGGACGGAGAAAGAATTTCAGTAACCCCTTATATTCTCCCGCATCAAAACACTCTCAGCTTAGCTGAAAAAGAAGAACTCGGAAATTTATACGAGAATCAGGGATTCTATATATATCGAAACAGACGTTTAGTCATTCATGGGACCTGGTTTGGCCTTAGAAGAAGGAATAACCTATCAAAACTCGCCAGAGTACAGGTCGATATTCCCGCCTCACCTAAAATTGACAAGTTGTGGTCACTCGATGTCAAAAAATCAACCGCTGTGGTTCCTGACATTTTGAAACCTGAGCTTGAAAGTACCGTAGAGTACTTGCAGGGACAGAGCCAGAACCGATTTACGCGGCGGGGGAAATCTAAGATCGATAAATCTGGAATTTGGAAACGTACTGTTGATGCTGACAAAAAAATAACATATTCATTAAATCTATCAAATAAAATTATAGAGGATGTTATAAAAACAAACCCTAGAATAAAACCCATTCTAAAGTTAATTGCAGCAACTTTGCCAATGAATCAGATCTTTGTTGATCTATCAAAGGAAAGAGAAATAGATACGCATACAGAAGAAATTTTAATGGATGAAGAATTAAAAAATAAGCTTGCAGAAGCAGGCATTGATGAAACCTATATTCTTAATCTATAAAAAACAGGATATATTATGGCAAATATAATTAACATCACAGATGAAAAGTATAATATGGCATTAGCCGCTCTAAATTCTGGAATAAAAATAAAAAAACCGACGGTATCTACATTAAATGATATTGTTAAATACGTTTACAGCCAATTAGTTCCGGGATTTGTAAGGTGCGGCCTGCTGCCAAAAGAATTCGAAGAAGACACCTATAAAGATCGAATTATTGATGAGTTGACAGAACGTTACGAAGAAAAAATCGGCATTGAAGTTCTTACAGATAAGACTTTGGATAAATCCGATTTTCATTCCTGGTTACCCGAAAAAATTGAATCAGGGAAATTAAAATGGGATAGCTGGTCTAAATATAAGAAATATGTGCTTGAGTTTAGTGGAAAATATTCCGATGAAAGCATTAGCGCCATTGATGATATCTCTACAAAAGTAGTTGACAGAATGGGGAATCCCGCATCGCCAAAAAGCGATTTTCCTACATATGGATTGCTTATGGGGGATGTTCAGTCAGGTAAAACAGCAACCTACACAGGTATATGCCATAAAGCTATAGATGCAGGATATCGTTTTATTATTGTTCTCACGGGTACAAAAGATTCATTACGTATCCAGACACAGGTTCGATTGGATAAAGATCTACGCAATTTCCAGACAAACAGCGAAGGGCATCAACGGCAAATTATTGATTCATGGAAATCATCATATACTTGGAGATTACTAACAACTCCAGAAAACGATTTCAATATCAGTAAACTTGATACATCTATTCCACCTTCAACCTCAAAGCAGGTTGTTCTTGCTGTCGTTAAAAAAAATAGCTCTGTACTAGGCAATTTGCTTCTATGGTTGCAAAATCGGGTGAATGATTTGGGTATAAAATCACTCCCCTGTCTAATCATTGATGATGAAGCAGATCTTGCTTCTATTAATGTTTCAAATAAAAATAATTCCCCCACCGCAATTAATAAAAAAATAAGAAACATTCTCAAATATTTTGATAAAGCCGCTTATCTTGGGATTACTGCAACTCCCTTTGCTAATGTTTTCATCGACCCTCAAATTGATGAAAAGACAGGAAAAATGAAAGCTGACGTTCTCCCTGATCTTTTCCCGAGAGATTATATTTTTGTGTTACCTCCGCCAAAAGGATATTTAGGGGCTGAAAAACTTTTTGGAGATGACGATGAAACAGATAAAGCCCCTATTAAGTATCGAACTCTAATACGTGTGGGTTCTGAATCCGCGTTACAAAAGATAAAGAAGGACACTGTTTTAGAGGAGTTACCGAATTCTCTAAAGCAGTCAATCCTCTATTTTCTTTGTGTCTGCACATACCGAGACATGACCAGTGTATTGAGCTCAAACATCAGTATGCTCGTCCATATTTCTCGTTTAAAAGGATTCCACGAACAATTACGTAAACTCATAAAGCAATATGTTAAAGAAATCCAGGACCTTGCTTTCTCTGCCTCCAGAAGAAGCTGCAGCAATATAGAAAATAATGAAATATATTGCCAACTTAAGGATATCTGGTCTAATGGCTGCAGGAATGAACTCTGGTACACGGATAATGCTATTGGTCCCAAACCACTAACCCTAAAGGAATTGTCTCATAAGGATTGGTCTCTAGTCTGGCGTGAAAATTTTGCAGAATCTGTAAAAAAATCAAGATTGAAAAGATCAATTCGGACAACAAAATAAAGAGCATGGAGGAATTTTATGAAAAAAATGATGCTCGTCTCATTGCTGTTGGAGGAGATGCTCTTTCCCGTGGATTGACATTAGAAGGACTCTGTGTGACATACTTTTTCCGCAATAGCGTTATGTATGACTCTCTTCTTCAAATGGGAAGATGGTTTGGATACCGCGGAAGAGACGCCGATATCATGAAGATCTGGATTTCAGATCCTATTTTGGAATCCTTCCGATACATCACACAGGCTCTATCCGAGTTCAGACAAACTCTTGACACAATGATTGAGAAAGGAAAGACACCAGAACAATTTGGATTAAAGATCCGTATGGCTCCTCCAAATGTAAAACTTATGGTTACTGCAGCCAATAAGCGCAGAACAGTCAAGGAAATTCAATGTTACGAAGATATCAGTGGACCTCAGCAGGCGGCAACCTTCCCTATTGACGAAGCAACCCGGAAATTCAATATGGATTGCGTCTCAGATTTTCTGCTAAATCTTGGTCCCTCCCAAAGAGGTTATGAAGCGTATCCCAATATTAAGCAAGGCAAAGATCTGGGAAGCACAGATCTTGTCTGGAAATCAGTTCCTGCAGCTCGTGTTGCTACGTTGCTTAGAAACTTTAAAGTTTATTCATGGACAAACAATATTGATATCTACTCTGCAGCCGACAAAATTGAACAGATAAATAAAGAATGGGATGTTCGAGTAGTTTCCCGAAATGAGGATGGTAAATACCAACCCGAATTTGAAGATGTGTTCAATTTGGGAAAGAACATTATTTGTTCACGGCGAACTTTGAAGATAGATGGCGATCATATCGAATGCGACAATGATAGTAAAAATATATATTCGCCAGAAGATTTTGCGCGTCATTGGTCAGTTGATCAGCGTTCGACTCTAAAAAAAGCTTTGCCATCTAAAAAGCTCACTGCCCGAGCAGTTCTTTCCAGAGAAGGAGAAAAACCTCAGCTACTGATTTATCCAGTTAGAACTCTTCATCAAGATGATGATCAAACTCACTATTACAGTGATCAGCCCCTTGTTTCTTTGATAATAGGCATTCCTGACGACGGCAATCCTTTTCATTCGTCTATGAAGGTCAAATATTCCGTCAACAAAATAGAGCAGCTTATAAGAAGCACGGGATACCATAACGATCCATCTGAAGAAGATGATGAGGAGATAGTCTAAATGATCAACTCAGACTTTATTTCTAAACGTTTCCAAGAAACCTTGGAGATGAAGACTCCTAATATTCGACTCATCCGAGATAAAAATCTCCCTCTGAAATGTTTTACCGGGCTGGTAGACGGTAAATTAGGTTTACTTTTTTCTTATGAGGGTAATGAACCTGATCTGAGATCTTCATCCGCAGTAGAAGCAAAGATATTAGAGAGCAGAGGCGATCATTTCATTGCATTTATCCTGAACGATCGCTCCTTCCAAGGTATGTTTGAGGTTCTGTTTGCAGATCTGCTTGAGTCGATAACAAACAAGAAAACGGAATCCCAGGCTATATCTGAACTTCTATCCCGCTTCGAACGATGGAGACAATTTTGGAAAAACCCTCCTTCAGCATTATCAGAAGAGAAGACCCGTGGTCTTGCAGGGGAACTTTACTATCTTGAGTATTGCTTGAAACAAGGACTTTCCGCGCGTGACACTGTAAAAGCCTGGCATGGTATTGACGGAGCCGATCAGGACTTTGTTTTCGAGAACTCCTGGGTAGAGGTAAAAACCATACGTCAGGCTGCCACGGAAGTCGAAATTTCATCTCTGGAACAGCTATCTAACCCGTCAGAATTTATTAAAACTTCTGATGTTAAGGGGACTCTTGCCGTCATCCGGATGCATGATGATCCAACTGGAGATGAAGTATTTACCTTAAGCGATCTGTACAACCGAATATCTTTAAGACTGACCGAGTCCCCAGAAGCACATGCAGAATTCGTTGCTTCCGTATACCGCACAGGGGCCAATCTGGATAAAGGGCAGAATGAGACCAAACTTAAGCTTCGGGTTGAGAACATGCGGTTCTACTCCGCCAACTCTCCAGACTTTCCAAAACTTACAAGAACCCCCGGCATACCGGAAGCAGTCACAAAAGCAAAATATTGGCTTTCGCTTCCCGCAATAGAACCTTGGATGACCGAAGAGTAAACACTATGAACGAAGAACTATTCAGAAATTTCTGTGACAACCTGAACAATGAGGTCTCTCAGCTTAGAGAGGAACGTGGCGAAGGAAAGCAGAAAAGCTTCGTCGAAACAATATGGGATCAGCTTCCTTACTCTGAGGAAAATTTTGTCACCCCTGTCTATCTTAATGGCAAATTTGGGACTAGGAATATCGGAATTGACGGTTACTCTTTGACTGATGAGAAAACCCTTTATCTCATCATTGCGGACTGGGATGAATTCAGCAATCGGCCGCCTCTGACCAGGATTGATGCCGAAAAGCTATTCAATAGGCTGAGAGTCTTTTTCGAAGTATCAAGAAATGGCCGGATTCTTGAACACCCCGAGGGGCTTCTTGAACCCACTACCGAGGAATATGGATTAGCTAACCTAATCCATGAAAAGGAGATGGACCGGGTCAAACTTCTTCTCTTTACCGATCGTTTACTCTCTGAACGTCTGCTCAAGATTGATGAAATAGAAAAAGTCGATAACTTTAAAATGCCGGCAGAAATCTGGGGACCGGAACGTTTATTCAGTCTGCGTCTGTCCGGTAAATCTTCTGAACCCTTGGTCCATGAATTTTCAGATTGCAGTATTCCTCTGATGCTCGCCACCAAGGGGGAAGGTTTCCGTTCGTACCTCGGAAAGATCCCCGCGACGAAACTTGCGAGTATGTATCACGAGCACGGCGGACGCCTCCTAGAAGGTAATGTCCGTTCTTTCCTGACATTGAGAACTTCTGTCAACAAAGATATTGATAGAACCATACGCACCAATCCCGAAAAATTCTTCATTTTTAACAACGGAATCGCTGCTACCGCTCGAAACCTCAAATGGAAGGACGGTGGTCACGATCTGGCCGAAGCGACTGATTTTCAGATTATTAACGGCGGCCAGACAACAGCTACCCTGGCAAAGGCAGCATACGATAATCGAGCGGGACATTCTCCTGCTGACATCTCGGGCATCTACGTCGCTATTAAGCTCACAGAAATCGAGGATAGTCTTTCCCCTGAAGAGCAGGATGATTTAGTCAGGGCAATTTCTCAGTCATCCAATAATCAGAATAAAGTCTCTTCAGTAGACTTTTCTTCCAATAGCCCCTTCCAGAGGAAAATTGAGAAGCTTTCCCAAAGAATTCCTGCTCGAGCTGTCGACAATCAGCAGTATGGAACCCACTGGTTTTATGAACGTGTTAGGGGAGCCTATGAGCAGAAGTCTCTTTTTAATGAAGATAAAAAATTTAAGCGTGAATATCCCAAAGATCAGGTCTTCAAAAAGGAACAACTGGCCACAGTAGAACTATGCTGGGACCAAGCTCCTGACATTGTTTCCAAAGGGTCTACAAAACTTTACGCCGAATTCATTTCCAGAATTGATGAGACGTGGTCAGAAGACAATGATAGAGGAAAATATGAGGATTCCTATTTCAGAAAGGCTGTCGCTCTCATAATTCTGTTCAGGACTCTTGAGAAAGAAATCTCAAATCAGAATTGGTATAAGCAGGACAGAGGATATCGTCGAAATATCATCGCATACACGATTTCCATGTTCTCGTACTGTTTTGCCCGGAAAACTAAAAACAAAAATTTCAATTTCGACGCTATCTGGAAGGAGCAAAAGGTCCTCCCAGATTCTCCTCTTCTGCCATTCCTCCTCAGGATGGCTGAGAAGGTTAGCAACTGCCTCAGATCAAACCCAAAGCAGGCGAATATTTCCGAGTGGGCCAAAGATGGTCGCTGCTGGGTTCAAATGAAGGAAAACTTCGACTCTGACATATCTGTCTGGACTCCTGACTGGTTCCTTGACTATGTAAAGGATGAATATGCCAGAAAGTCAGATGCCGAACACGATAAAGAGTCAGCAGATCTGACTTCAGAAATCAATAACATCAAATTTGTTTTGGAATATAAGAATTGGAAGAATGCCTATGAATTTGATTTAAAAGAGGCACGTGTCCTAACCCCAAATCAGCAAAAAATCATTGCAAAGCTTTCAGGAGGGAAATTCTTTAACATTCGTAAGTACCAGGCTGACGCAGCCATAGAAGGCCTGGAGGCTCTACGTAATGAGGGATTTTCTTACTAAGGATTGTCAAAGAGAGTGGATCGCTAAGATCTGCTTCCCTCTTTGGCTCAATTACTAAAAGAGTTATATCCTTTGTCCAGATAAAAAAAGGTCGCCTTACGGCGACCTTTTTTCTACCTCCGGGACTTCGCTCTGTTATCAGAGTAAAGTCGCCGGACTCGAATAACTGATATTACTCAGCCTTCGGGGAAGCAACCTCAGCGGCAGCCTTCTTCTCGGCCTTCACAGCCTTCTTGGCAGCCTTCTTCGGGGCCTTCTTAGCAGCCTTCTTGGCGGCCTTCTTCGGGGCAGCCTTCACAGCCTTCTTGGCAGCAGCCGGAGCGGAGGCGGTGGCAGCAGCGGCGGAAGCAGCCGGAGCGGCAACGTCAGCAGCCTGGGCGGAAACGGCGAAGGCGCCGAAAGCGATCATGGAAGCAGCGAGAGCGATGTTCTTGATAGACATTTGAAAAAGTCCTTTAGTTGAATTTTTTAGGGCGAGAAGCACACAGCTTTAATTAAGTGATGCCGCAGTGCTTGCCGCGAGATCGAATAGTATCCCGCAAGCGCTATTCCCGGGGGTAGGACAAGTACTACCGGGGGATCATATAAACACGTGATCCCCCGTCATAACCCTTATAAAATAGGGATAAAAAGGATCCAAAGGCTGGGTTTATACCAATAAGGTATGTTCTTATAAAGAATATTTTTAATAACGAAAAAATACTATTGCAGAAGTCCCATCCAGAAGGGAATCGTGGCAAGGGCCGCAATTGTCTGAACTGTCGTCAAATCCGCTACTGCCGGACCATTTCCTCCCATTCGGACCGCTAGGATATAACAGGAATTTGCAGTCGGCAGCGCTGTGAACGAAAGGAGCGCTCCCATCTCGACCGGAGTCAGATGAAAGTACAGACCAACGGCGAATGAAACAGCAGGAACCGCAATCAGGCGTTCAACCGTAGCGAGAGAAATCAGCTTCCCATACTTTCTGAAATCCTCAAGCCTGAGTCCTGAACCAATCGCCATCAGAGCGAGTGCTAGAGAGGCGGATCCCAGACTCTTGAATACCGAAGTAACAAGCGTGGGCATCTGAAGCCCGGTCACATTGAAGAACAGCCCGGCAAGGGTCGCAATAATGAGGGGGTTCGTAAAGATCGACTTCAGTATTCCCTTGATCCCGGATCCTTCAGACTGAGACGCTGCCGCGAGGTCTGCTACGGCTACCGCATTGGAAATCGGCACCCAAACGCCTACCAGCAGAGCAAAAAGCGCCATTCCGGTGTTTCCATAAAGCGCCAGAACCACCGCGAAGCCAATATAGGAGTTGAACCGGTAACCGCACTGACGGATGCTGGCGTCGGTCAGCCGATCGGCCGGAGCGAGTTTTGACACAATCCAGGCGAGCACCATGCCGGCCGCCATTGATCCCACACCGCAGGCAAGATAGAGACTCGTCTGAGACACTGTCAGCTCTGCCCGGGCGACACTGTTAAAGAGCAGCGGAGGAAAAAGAACGTAGTAGACGAGTTTTTCCACTCCTTCCCAAAGCGACCGGGGAAACATCCGCAGTCTCGAGAGCAGAAAACCGAGAGCAATAAGAATGAAGGGCTGAATAATGACTGAGAAGAAATGCATGGTTCGAAGCCCCCTGCCCCTTAAGCAAATATACCTAATCGGTTAATTCTTAAGTATAGGTCAGTCTGATCAGCAGAATCGAGATCAGAAGCGTTCTCTTCAGTGACAAAAATCCCCGGGACTTGCCCGGGGATTCTCTGGTTTCCAATAAATGATCTCTACTGGAAAGATTCGGCTTCGGTTACTCAGCCTGAGCAACTGCCTTCACAGGAGCCGGCTCACGGAGCTTCGCAACACAGTGGTAAACCACAAGCAGCGCAAGCACAATCAGAGCAAAGGCAACGATCAGCTGCAGACCGCCAACCATAAAGACAAACGTGCCATTCGCGATCTGACCGAAAATCCGTACCACAGCCTCAACCAGAGCGGTCATCGTAACGATGAACATGAAGGTCATCGGGACATAAAGCATCCAGCCCTTACGGCCAGTAGCCTTAAGGAACACTGCGAGACCGGTCAGCACAAGAGCGGAAAGGAGCTGGTTCGCTGAGCCGAAGAGCGGCCACACCGACATATAACCCGCCATGCAGAGCGCAAAGCCGCAGACCAGCGTAAGGACCGTGGAGAAGACCACATTCGTGAAGATCTTCTGGATAAAGGTCTTTTCCTTCCCCGGAGCCGGCTGGAAGAGTTCCTGAAGCGACATGCGGCCGATGCGGGCCACGGCATCAACAGACGTCAGGGCGAGAGCGGAAACGCACATTGTCAGAATACAGGCAGCAATATCAGCCGGAACACCGAAGATGTCCTGGAGGAAACCGGCAACCGAGTGAGAGAACGTCTGGAACGGAGTACCCGCAGGAAGAGCGCCGTTCGTAGCCGCCGCGCAGACCACCACGAGAGACACGATACCAAGCACCACTTCAGCGCACATTGAGCCGTAGCCAACGAGACGCATATCCTTCTCGTTGCTGATCATCTTGGAGGACGTACCGGAGGAAACGAGCGAATGGAATCCGGACACAGCGCCGCAGGCGATCGTCACAAAGAGGATCGGGAAGAGGTCCATGTTCTTAACCGTAAAGCCCGTCACAGCCGGCATATTGAGTGTCGGGTTCTTAATGAATACACCCAGCACGCCGCAGATAATCATGCCGATCAGGAGATAAGCAGACAGGTAGTCACGGGGCTGCTTAAGAAGCCACATCGGCATCACGGAAGCCGCAAAGAGGTAGATGAAGACGATATAGCGCCAGGTATTGGCGTCAGCATAGATCGGGTAAGCGATGCCGGCCCAGACCATCAGCACCATCAGAACAAGACCGACAATGAACTGAACACCGGAATTCGGCTTCACATACTTCATGAAGAGACCGAAGAGAACGGCGCCGACCATGTAGATCATTGAAATCGACGCGGCTGCGGCATTCGGCACCTGAAGATCACCGGTCTTCGAGAAACCGTTGAAAGTTGCCGCGACCATGTCACCGAAGGCCGCAATCACGAGCAGCGTGAAAAGCCAGCAGAAAAGCAGGAAGAGCTGACGGCCGGTACGTCCTACATAATCCTCAATAATGGCACCGATCGACTTGCCGCCGTTCTTGACAGAAGCATAGAGGGAGCCGAAATCCTGAACGGCGCCGAAAAACACGCCGCCGATCAGCATCCAGAGCAGCGCGGGAAGCCAGCCAAACATGGCGGCAATAATCGGTCCCGTGACAGGGCCGGCACCCGTGATGGATGTGAACTGGTGGGCGGCAACCGTCCACTTGGAAGCAGGCGCATAGTCACCGCCCGCATTTTTTACAGCCGGAGTCGGCTGCTTAGGATCAATACCCCATGTCTTCTCAAGCCACTTCGAATAGATGAAGTATCCGAAGCCAAGAGCGACAAAGGCGATCAGCATGACGGTTAAACCGTTCATTTTATTTTCCTTTGAAGCAAGTGCGAAATCTGCAGCCGCCTCCCGGAGGTTGCTTTTGGTCCCAGCGCAGGTGGTCGCTTGGATAAAAAGATGAGTGATTTCTGAATCAGGAGAGGCGGCGGTCTTTTTGGAAGAAGGTTTTTATTCTTTCAATGTTTAAAAATATACACATTCGCACATCGATACTTCTAAGAAAAAGTACTTAATTGATTGCACTGCGGTCAAGTATCACGCCCAAAAAGTCCCTTGAATACCGTGTTTGCGGCAATAAAAAACCCCGAGAGAAGGAAATCTCTCAGGGTGTTCTGTTTATCTCTCAGCTATTTCAGCCAAGAATCATCGAATCGGGAATATCCGCTTCGCCGTTCGAAGCTTTTTCGAAGAGACCAAGAAGATCCTGAACCGTGAGCTTCTTTTTCTCTTCGCCCGCGATATTCACAATCGCGCGGCCGTTATGCATCATGATGAGACGGTTACCGAAACGGAGAGCATCCCGCATGTTATGCGTAATCATCAGAGTCGTCAGACGGCCCTCATGAACGAAACGATCGGTAATCGCAAGCACCTTCTCCGCAGTCTTCGGATCGAGGGCTGCCGTATGTTCATCAAGTAGCAGCAGCTCAGGACGGCGAATCGTCGCCATCAGAAGCGTCACGGCCTGACGCTGACCGCCGGAGAGCAGTCCGACCTTGCTGGTCAGCCGGTCTTCAAGACCGAGGTCCAGCTCAGCAAGCATTTCGCGGAAATGCTCGTACATCTTCGAGCTCTCACTCCACCGGAGTCCGAGTCTCTGGCCGCGGCGCATTGCCATAGCCAGATTCTCCGCAATCTGCATGCCGGCTGCCGTTCCCTTCATCGGATCCTGGAAAACGCGGCCGATGAAACGAGCACGCTTATGCTCAGGCATTTTGGTGACATCGGTGTCTCCGATGATGATGCGTCCAGAGTCAATCGGGAATACACCGGCAATCGAATTCAGAACAGTCGACTTGCCGGCGCCGTTACTGCCGATCACCGTCGCGAAGTCACCATCCTCAAGCGTGAAGCTCACCCCCTGGAGGGCCTTCTTTTCATTCGGGGATCCGGGAAAAAATGTCTTATAAACGTTTTCAAGTTTCAGCATCAGGAAGCCCTCCCGGTGAGACGGGATGCCGCTCTCAGTTTGGACTGAATAAGCGGCAGGGAAAGCGCAATGGCGACAAGAATAGCCGTGAAGAGCTTAAGGTCGTTCGGCGGCATGCCAAGCTCGAGCACAATGGCGATCACGAGTCGATAGACAATCGAGCCGAGAACCACTGAAATCAGACAGTTCTTAAAGCTCCGGGTGCCGAAAAGCACTTCGCCGATAATCACCGAGGCAAGGCCAATCACGATGGTACCGACGCCCATGCCGGCATCAGCAAAGCCATTGCTCTGCCCGACAAGCGCACCGGAAAGAGCCACAAGCCCATTGGAAAGAAGCAGACCAAGGATCACCATGGAATCCGTATTCACGCCCTGAGCGCGGCTCATCTGCGGGTTATAGCCCGTGGCGCGCAGAGCGAGTCCAATCTCAGTTCCGAAGAACCAGTAAACGACGGCGACGACGAGAAGCGCCGCGATCAGACCGACAGCAAGGGTCGTCTGAGCTTCGGTGAGACTCGCGGACGCACCCCATGAATAAATCGTGGTCTGCCCGAGAAGCGAAAGGTTCGCGCGTCCCATCACGCGGAGATTGATCGAGTACAGACCGATCATCGTCAGAATACTGGAGAGGAGTGCGGGAATCTTCAGCTTTGTCGTGAGAAGTCCGGTCACTGCACCAGCGACACACCCGGCAAGAACAGCAAGCACAAAAGCCGTAACCAAGGAATGACCGGAGGTGATGCAGGTAGCCGCAACAGCAGCTCCAAGCGGGAAAGTACCCTCAACCGACAGGTCAGCAATATCGAGCACACGGAACGTGATATAGACGCCGAGCGCAAGCAGTGACCAGAGAAGCCCCTGGGCAATGGTGGGAATTAGTAAATCTAACATCGATCAGGTGCTCCTTTCTGCACAAGAACCTGAGTTACCTAAAAAGAAATCCTGCGCGGCCTCAGAGTATGAAGCCGTGCAGGCTTTGAACAAAAGCAGAGGGCGGAACCCCTGCGGAATTCTTACTGAATGATTTCAGCCTTCGACTTCACGGAGTCCGGAATCTGAATGCCGATTTCCTTGGCGGTCTTCGCGTTCACCATGGCCTTGAACTGCTGCTGATAGCGGATTGCCATGTTTTCAGGCTTCGACTTGCCGTCAAGAATATCCGCGCCCATGTCGCCGGCAATCTTGCCGAGCTCATAGTAGTCAATGCCAATCGTGGCAAGACCGCCGTTCTTCACCATATTGGGTTCACCGCAGATCACCGGAAGCTTCGCCTGGTTGGTGACCTTGATCAGAGTCGGCATGGCGCTCGCAAGAACGTTGTCAGTCGGGATATAGATCGCCTGGACCTTGCCAACAAGGCTGTTCGCGGCCTGCTGAATATCGTTCACATTGGAAACCGTTGCGATCTTCAGGGTCACGCCCATCTTCTGAGCCACGGTCTTCAGAGCGTTGACCTGGACCTCAGAATTTACTTCGCTCGAGTTATAGATGACGCCAAGCGTCTTCAGATTCGGAACAAAGTCCTTGATCAGCTGAGCCTGCTCAGCGATCGGGTTCATATCAGAGCTGCCGGTCACATTGGTGCCGGGCTTCTCGTTGCTCTTCACGAGACGCGCGGTCTGATAATCCGTAATAGCGGTACCGACAATCGGGATCGTCTTCGTCGTGTTCGCAACCGTCTGGGCTGCCGGAGTTGCAATAGCGAAGATCAGCGCGGAATTGTTAGACACAAAGCGCTGGGCAATGTTCTTCATATTCGACTGATCGGCCTGCGCATTCTGCTGGTCAATCTTGATCTTCCCGCCATCCTTATAGCCGCGGGCCGCCAGCTCATCCACGATACCCTTATTCGCTGCGTCGAGAGCCTGGTGCTCCACCAGCTGAATGATGCCGACATTCAGCTGACCAGTCGGAGCAGACGCTGCCGCTGAGGATGCGCTGCCACCCTTATCACCGCAGGCAGCAAGCAGTACAGCCGCGCCGACGCAGGCGAGCGCGATTCCAATCGACTTCATCTTCATAAGGGGCTCCTTCGAGGGAATTTATTGCTGATATCTGAAATGTATCGGATCTTGTCTGCTGTTTCAGCAGATGCATTTGGTTATTATGCACGTCTGAAAGCGGGTTGTGGAAATTTTGGAATTTCCCGCAGGCATGAAAAAACACCAGGATGAATGACATTCCTGGTGTTTTATTTTCAGTTCGGTCTGATCCCGTCGCCGCGGGATCAGATTCAGAAACTGATTAGTTGTTCTCGGCGAACAGCGGGGTCGAGAAGTAGCGGTCTCCGTTATCCGGGAAGATCACGACAATCGTCTTTCCTTCGGCCTCAGGACGCTTGGCGATTTCAATGGCAGCCCAAAGAGCAGCGCCAGCGGAAATACCGGAGAGGATAGCTTCAGTGCCTGCAAGCTTCTTACCAGTCGCAAAAGCGTCTTCATTAGTGACCGTGATCACTTCGTCATAAACGGAGGTATCAAGCGTCTTCGGAATGAAACCAGCACCGATACCCTGAATCTTATGGGGACCGGGCTTGCCGCCGGAAAGAACGGGGGAGGTGGTCGGCTCAACAGCCACAGCCTTCACGTTCGGATTCTTTTCCTTGAGGTAACGTCCGGTACCAGTCAGCGTGCCGCCAGTGCCGACGCCGGCAACAAAGTAGTCGACAACACCTTCAGTGTCACGCCAGATTTCCGGACCAGTGGTTTCGTAGTGAGCCTGAGGATTCGCGGGATTATCGAACTGACCAGCGATGATGGAGCCAGGATCCTTCTCATGAAGTTCCTGAGCCTTCGCGATGGCGCCCTTCATGCCGTCCTTACCCGGGGTGAGAACAATTTCAGCACCATAGGCATGGATCATATTGCGGCGTTCAACCGACATCGTATCCGGCATGACGATGACAACCTTGTAGCCATGAGCGCGGCCAACCATGGCAATACCAATACCGGTATTGCCGGAGGTCGGTTCGTAAATCGTGGCACCGGGCTGCAGACGGCCAGACTTTTCAGCGTCCAGAATGATGGACTTAGCGATGCGGTCCTTCACGGAACCAGCAGGATTGAAGGATTCGAGCTTCGCGAGAATGCGGGCCTTAAGACCAAGCTCCTTCTCAAGCTTGCTCAGTTCGACGAGGGGGGTATTGCCGATCAGGTCGGACACAGACTTATAAATAGCCAATTCTTTTCTCCAAAAGCAAGGCGTTTCATTCACGCCTGCCAAACAGTGATGGAATACGGATGACTCAGCTCATCCGCCAGTTGGTAACAGGTGTTTGGGCTTAAACCCGAGTTGTTCTGTCGGATATATTATCAGCGGGTTTTTAAAAAAGCAAAAATGATTTTCTGTGGAATATTTTCGCTTTAAATGTGAATGATTACGGTTTTTGAAAATTTATTAAATACTTATTTTTCAATAATTTGATATTAATAAACAATAAAAATATCCATTTTAAAACGACACAAATAAGCGCAAAAACAGCGGAGAAAACGAGACTTTTGAATCCTCTGACATCAAAACTCTTCTGTAAAAAAGTGTACCTTCTGATGTATTACCTGACGGATCCTTGAATTTCATCGAAAATACTTTTCCCCGTCATCACTCACCGGTCTGATCCCGAATGAACTCTTTTTCTTCCCAACGCACTGAGACAACAGCCCCCTCTTCTCTCACGGTTCAGCTGACCGCTGAGGAGCTGGGAAAAAATGGCAGCTGCATCGCTTGGACTGAAGTTTCAGGGAAGACTGTCCGGGTGATTCTTCCCGGCACGCTGCCTGGCGATGCGGTTGAGGCCGTGGTTGAACTGCCTAAAAAAGGGGCTCATTCCGCTATCGGACGTGTTTCACGTTTCATTCGGAAATCCCCCGGCCGCCGCGGTTCTCCCTGCCCTGCTTCAGCGCTCTGCGGCGGGTGCCCTTTGATTGAACTCACGAGCGAGGCTCAGCTCTCTTATAAAAAGCGTTTCCTCGAGAAGCTTTTCAGCGCGACCCCTGGCGGGGCATCTCAGATACTGGATCCGATTCCGATGCCTCACGGGATTGACTCTGGGTACCGCAACAAAGCGGTGCTCTACTTTGAAGAGTCTGCAGGAACCCGAAAGCTGGGCATGTACGAAGCGGGAAGCCATCATGTTGCGCCCGGAACTGACTCCTGCAGACTCTGCCCGCACTGGATGGCTGTTGCGGCGAATGCGGTGCTTCGCTGGAGCAGGGATTCAGGATTATCGGTCTGGAGCGAAACGTCTCAGACGGGGCTGCTTCGCGGTCTTATTCTTAGAGCCGGCAGCAACGGGCGTCTCGCAACTTTGGTGACCTCCTCTTCCATCCCTAACTCTGCCTCTGAAAGCCTGATTTCGGCCCTTCAGTCTGCCGGTGTGTCAGATATCACCGTTTCCATCAAAACCCGCCCCGGAAACTTTGTCCTAGGTGAAACGTCAGTCGTGCTTTTGGGCAGAGGATCCGTCACCGCTGAAATTTCAGGTCTTGAGTTTGAGGTGAGACCCGAAACCTTTCTGCAGGTCAACACGCCGCAGACCCCGGTTCTTTATGACACCGCGATCCGCCTTGCCTCCATCAGCCCAGAGGATACTGTGCTTGATCTCTACTCCGGCATCGGCACCATTTCGTTGCTGCTCGCCAGAAAGGCGGGACACGTGATCGGCGTCGAGATTGTTCCTGAATCCGTTGAAGAGGCAAAGAAAAACGCGGTGAGGAACGGCTTATCCAATACCGAATTTTTCTGCGGCCCGGCAGAGAAAATCCTCCCGGATATCTGCAGCCGCGGCATCCAGCCGAAAACGGTTTTTGTCGACCCTCCGAGAAAAGGGCTTGAAGCCTCTGTCCCAGGCATCATTGCCGCCATGGAGCCTGAGACAGTGATCTATATCGCGTGCGGCCCAGAGGCTCTGGCGCGTGACGCGGCGAAGTTCCATAACCTCGGATATTGCCTCGATACGCTGCAGCCCGTTGATCTGTTCCCGGATACCGCGCATATTGAATGCGTTGCGCGGCTCCGGCGGGTGCAATAAAAAAAGCGGACGGTTTTCATCGTCCGCTTTCAGAACCTGATTCCGTTTACTTCAGATTTGCGTCGAAGAACGACGTGATCTTATCGAACGGAATCACATTCATCTTGTAGTACAGATCCGTGTGCACAGCGCCCGGAATGATGACAAGCTCCTTATTGCTTCCCTTCAGACGCTTGAACAGGTCTTCGCTGAAATAGCGGGAGTGAGCCTTCTCACCATGAATCATCAGCACCGGCGTTTCGATTTCCTCGGCGTAAACCGTTATCGGCATATTCGTGAAGTCGAGAACCGAGCTCAGGGTCGCCCCGGTTGTGGAGCCGAATGAACGCGGATGATAGCCAAGCTTCGTCTGATAAAAGTCGTGATAGTCACGCACAAACTGCGGCGTATCAGGCTTCACCTCAGTGATCACACCGCCCGCCATCTTATAGGTGCCGCTCCTGTAATCAGCCGTTCTCTGCGCGCTCAGCGTCTTCCGCAGCGCTTTCCGTTCAGCTCGGATCGCTTCCGGGGTCTTCGTTTTATCAAAATACCCGTTCGCTATCACCCGGCTCATGTCGTACATCGTGGAGGTCACGGTTGCCTTGATGCGCGGATCCATAGCGGCCGCGTTGATAGCAAAGCCTCCCCAGCCGCAGATGCCAACAATGCCAATCGCTTCCGGATTCACATCAGAGCGGTTCGACAGATAATCAACCGCAGCAGAGAAGTCTTCCGTATTGAGATCGGGGGAAGTCACATTCCGGGGCTGCCCGCCGGATTCACCGGTGAATGACGGATCAAATGCCAGCGTCAGAAATCCTCGGGCCGCGAGCTCCTGAGCGTAACGCCCCGACACCTGCTCCTTCACAGCGCCATAGGGCCCGGCGAGCGCGATAGCCCTCATCTTCTCTCCCGCCTTCATGGTTTTCGGCGTGTAGAGATCACCAACGAGAGTGATTCCAAAGCGGTTATGGAAAACAACCTTCCGGTGCGACACCCTCGGTCCTCCGGAAAAACCTTGTCCCAGGCGTTCGAGAGCTTTGCGGGATCAATCGTTTCCGGCACCGCGACAGAATCCTTCAGGGGAGCGCGGTCAAGCGCCTGAGCGGCGCGTGCCACAAGCGCCGCCCCAACTCCCGTCAGGGCCACTTTTGCGAAGAGTCTTTTCGACATCATCATCTTCATTATTCCTATCTCCCATTCATTTTTGCAGTGGATGAGGGGCACTTTTCCCACCCTCCGTTCGTCCACTGATTTCCTTGGCTGAGATAAGATTAACGTTAAAGTCAACTTTAAAGTCAATAGTCAGAGGGACTACCCGTGGAATACACGATTCAGCAGGTTTCAAAGATGACGGGAATTCCGTCCTCGACGCTCCGTTTCTACGATAAAGCCGGTCTTCTCCCATTCCTCAGCCGGGGAGCTTCAGGCTATCGGATGTTCTCGGATCTCGATCTGGGGTCAATTCAGATTATTCAATGCCTCAAAAAGACCGGACTCTCGATTGATCAGATCCGGCTCTTTACGGAATGGGTGCGGGAGGGAGATGCGACTCTTGAAAAGCGCCGCGAGCTCTTCAGGCAGCAGAAGAAAGAGATTGAAAACCGGATCAAAGCGCTTGAAGAAACACTCGATGTCGTCAACTACAAGTGCGCCTACTACGATGAAGCGATTGCCGCAGGAACTGAAAAAGTGGTCTTTGGCCGAGATCCCCTGCCGCATTCAGAGGAATTCATCCATGCAGGCGTAAAAGAAGAGGCCTGAAGCAGAACGCCTCAGACCTCTCATCACAGATGCCGCGGAGACCTGCCGGCATCTGTGCTTTTATTTAAGCCAATGATTACTTGGCAGCAGCCTTCTTTTCACGGATCGTGAACTTGTGGCACTGGTTGCAGACGAGCTGCGGCTTCGCCTGATCAGGCTTATGGCAATCCGTGCAGTTCACGTCACCAAGGTGGCTGTGATGCGGATTCGGGTCAAGATTTTCCGTCATCTTGGCGAGCTTCGAATAATCACCGTGGCAGGCCTTGCACTGCTCCTTCACGACGTATCCGTTCACGCTCTTCGGCCAGGCCGAACCGTGAATCTCAGCAAGCGTCTTATCAGCAGCGCCGGCCGACATGGAAAGGCTGAGGCCGAAAGCAACGGCAGCCAGGACAGCTAAAGCTTTAGTCATATCAAATTCTCCTCTATTCCTGTTTGTCTTTACGTCCGGGCATTACTTAGCCGCTTTGGCACGGGCGGCCATCTCACGGCCGGCAATACGGCCGAAGACCGTAGCGCCGCCCAGCTGGGCACCGCCGATGTAGTCGCGGAAGAAGAGGCCGCCAGCGGCATTGCCGGCTGCGTAGAGACCAGGAATGCTGTGGCCTTCAAGGGTCTGCACTTCGGCCTTCGTGTTGATCAGCGGACCGCCGAACGTAGCCGTCATACCGCCTTCATACGGAATGGCGAAGAACGGCGCCTTCGTGATCGGATGCGGCTGACGATAGGAGCAGGGAGGATTCATCTGCTTCAGGGTGCCATTCTTCAGGGCGTTGTTGTAGTCGTCGACGTCCTTCTTCAGCACGGCCGGATCAATGTTGATGTCCTTAGCCAGGGCTTCGATCGAATCAGCCTTGTAGTACTTGGTGTTCAGCAGCTCGAAGCGGTGAGTCATGTTGCCGATCACCTTGCAGTCGGCGTCAACAATAGCCCAGGCCTTGTTCTCGATCGTGTTCTGCGCGCAGGCCTTGGCCTTGATCACGTAGGTGTTCACCTCGTCGACGAAGCGCTTGCCGCGAAGGTCAACGATGATGCCATAGCCGGAGTTCAGAACTTCATTCGGGTTCACATGCGTTTCAGCAATGATCGGGCCCGCATGGAACTGATCCATGTTCACGAACTTCGCGTTCAGCGGGAGAGCGAGAGAAATATTCGCGCCCGTGGTAGAAAGAGAACCGCGGATAGCCAGGCGGGAAGCCCAGCCGCCGATGTACTTATCGACCATTTCAGGATTTGCGGAGAAGCCGCCCGTCGCGATCGTGACACCGCCCTTCGTGAAGAACTTCTTGCGGCCATCCGGAGCAACAGCTTCGACGCCGATCACGCGTTCGTGATCGTCCGTGATCAGTTTGTCCGCGCGATGCTGCCAGAGGAAAACGACACCGCGCTTCTTAGCGGCAGCGACGAGCATCTGTACCATCTGGGAGCCGCCGGTAATGCCCTTGCCGAGAATCGGGTTAATACGCCATTCACGGGGATACGGGGCTTTCTTCACCTTGCCGAATTCAATGCCGATGTTCTCTTCGAGCCAGTCGAGGCCGGAGGGAATATCGTTCGTATAGGTACGGGTCAGGGCGGGATCAGCTCTCCAGTTGGAGGTGACCATCATGGCCTTATAGAAATCCTCGGCCGTATCCTTGATGCCCTGACGGATCTGGCGCTTGGAGCCCCAGCCGCAGATATTGCCCAGAGCGTAAATGGCGTTGCCGTTCGGGCGGTCCATCTGCTCCAGAATAGCGACACGCTTCGCGCCGGAATCCACAGCGGTAATAGCGGCGATCAGACCGGCAGCACCGGCGCCGAGCACGATAGCGTCATAAGCGGCAGCAGACTTCGCGGCCTTTTTGTCTTCCTTCTTTGCTTTAGCAAAGGCGATTCCCGGGAATGCCGAAGCGGCGAATCCAGCCATGCCGGCCTTCAGAATCGTACGACGGGAGAGCTGAGTCATCTTTCTTTCTCCTTTTTATTGACTACCTTCAAAAGAAGTAGTTTTCCAGTTATGTTGGGTATTATCCGTCGATCAAACACGTACGTAGTTTGACCGATATCAGTGTTTAACCCAGCAAAACCTTAGAGAAAGAATTTAAAAGTTACATAAAATCAGGCAATTATTTTTTAGCCAGCGACTGCACCGCTCAGATGCAGACTCCTGACAAAAGACTAAGCACATCGACGCCGACACGCCGGCCGCTCTTAGAGCGGGAACGGTCTGTGGACGGCGCTGAGACCTCGGTTTCTGCTTTCCGGAGACTCACCGAGCCGTCAGGAGAAATAACGAATTCGACAGCGGAATCGCCGTTGGTGAGATGAAGAAAATCCCGGACTTCCTTCGGGATCGTGACCTGACCTTTGATCGTAAGACGGTTTGCCATTTTTGGCTCCTTTTTATCCGGTTTTGGCACCATGCCGGGTCCGGCAATATGGAACAAATCCAACCCGATCTATCCGCCATCTTCCTGATGGCCCGGGAGATCACCCGGCGCCCTGGATGCCTCGAGCCGCGCATCCAGGTTGCTGCATAAAAAAAGCTCCTCATGCATTACGTGAGGAGCTCTTGTCTTTCCCGCTCTATTGCCTCCGCTCGAGGAGACCTCATTCTCTCAATGCTCTGAGAGCCACCACCTTACCCGGGTAGGCAGGTTGGCGTGCGGTGTATTTAAACCGCAACTCGTAATGACACTTTAATTTTAGCGGATCCAGGATTAATTGCAATAATCCTGAATCCTCTCTGACAGATTACGGATTCGGATTCCGCTTCTTTCGGAAGCCGCCCCCGAGAAGTGCGCAGACCGGGCGGCGGGACGAAGGATTCCGATATCCGGTAAGCGCCCGGGCCGCATGCTGCGTCTCTTCTTTTTTCGGGGATGAAGACACAGCGCCAGTCTTTTCAATATAGGGATGATCAAAAAGCGGATCCTGAGGCGCGGGAGGCGGAGTATAGCGATACGCATGCGTCTCGTGACCACGCCTCTGACCGCGGTCAGAGGTCGAACGGCGGCGATCCTCGCGGGTCAGCTCAAGAGGCTTTCTCGCAAACTTCTGCTTTGTCAGCTTCTCAATCGCCTCAACAAGCTTCTCGTCGTTCTCGCCCGAAGCGAGAGAAATCGCGAGACCCTTGGCACCGGCTCGGCCCGTACGGCCAATACGATGCACATAGTCTTCCGCCGCGAACGGCACATCAAAGTTAATCACGAAGGGGAGCTCGGCGATATCAAGTCCGCGGGCCGCCACATCGGTAGCGACAAGCACATGCGTCGTGCCGTTCTTGAAATTTTCAAGTGCCTTCAGGCGTTCATCCTGAGTCTTATCACCGTGAATGGAGTCAGCCGGAATCCCGGCATTGACGAGAAGACGGGTAAGACGGCGGCAGGTCAGCTTGGCATTCACAAAAACCAGCACCTGGCGCATCGGACCGTTATCGTCACCATGATGGCGAAGGAGCTCAGTCAGGGCCTGAACCTTGCTCTCACCCTTCACTTCGTAGAGTTCCTGCGTGATCGTATCCGCCGTGGCGTTCTGGCGGGCAACTTCAACCAGCTGCGGGTCCTTCAGGAACTGGCTCGCGAGTTTCTTGATTTCAGGCGAGAACGTCGCCGAGAACATGAGGCTCTGAACCGATTTCGGAATCAGGTTGAGGATCCGGGAAATATCCGGCAGGAATCCCATATCGAGCATACGGTCGGCTTCATCGAGCACAACGATCTCAACCTGGGAGAGATTCACAGCCTTCTGCTCGATGTGATCAAGCAGACGTCCCGGAGTAGCAGTCAGCACCTCAATGCCGCGGCGAAGCATATCGCTCTGCGGGCGGATATCAACACCGCCATACACCACGCCGACCCGGAGTCCAGTCTTCGCCGCATAAGCAACGAGATTTTCATTCACCTGATCCGCGAGTTCGCGGGTCGGGGCAAGAATCAGGGCCCGGACGGGGTGTCGCGCAGGAGACGCGCTCGTATTCGCTTTCGGGAGAATCCGCTGCAGCATCGGCAGGCCGTAGCCCGCAGTCTTTCCCGTACCCGTCTGAGCGGCGCCCATGACGTCCCGTCCGGCAAGCACGAGAGGAATGGCCTTCGCCTGAATCGGGGTCGGGCTCACATAGCCCATTGCCTTGATAGCATCAAGGATCCGGGGATCAAGCTGGAAAGATGAAAAATCCTGCGATTCTGTCATAGTCAAAAGAACGGTACTGCCTCGCGAGTATGGAGTGGGAATCTTCGCTGCATCGGAACCGGAACATTCACTGACAAAATTAGAAGCCTGCGCTGAGGCTTCCCGATGCAAAAAACGTGACGATGGTAGGCCAGGTTGGACTTGAACCAACGACCAAGGGATTATGAGTCCCCTGCTCTAACCAACTGAGCTACTGGCCCGATGGTCTCCCGCGAACCCTGATGGGCCGGGGAGATCACAAAGAAAGCTATTGTACAGAAAATCAAGCGGCGGTGCGCTTATTCCTCGAAGTCCTTGTAGTCCTTCAGGCGCGCCTTCGCGGCATTGCTGCGCAGCTTTCTGAGGGCCGCAGATTCAATCTGACGGACACGCTCACGGGTAAGACCGAGGGCCTTGCCGACTTCTTCAAGCGTGTGATCGCGGTTAGATCCGATACCGTAACGGAGACGGATAACAGAGGCTTCGCGGGCCGTGAGATCGTCGAGAGAGCGAACGATTTCATCGCTCATCGCGGTCTCCATATAGCGGCGCTGCGGATCCGCATCATCCTCACCCCGGACGAAATCGAGTTTCGTCGCATCATCGTCATCGCCGATCGGCGCGTCGATAGATTCGACACCGCGCATCGCGTTCATCAGCAGATGAACCTTGGAGAGCGGCATATCGCCGAGCTTTGCAAGTTCAGAATCGCTCGGTGCCTTGCCGTCATGTGTCTGCAGATAACGCTGCTTGATTCGGCGAAGCTTGTTATAAGACTCGGTCATATGAACCGGGACTCGGATCGTCGCGCCATAATCCGCCACAGCGCGCGTAACCGACTGCTTCACCCACCAAGTTGCATAGGTGGAGAACTTGTAACCGCGGCGATATTCAAACTTATCGACCGCCTTCATGAGACCGAGATTGCCTTCCTGAATAAGGTCAGTCATGGCAAGACCGCGGTTCACATAGGATTTGGCGATCGAAATCACGAGTCGGAGGTTCGCTTCGATCATCTTGCTCTTCGCCGCCGACAGGTTGCTCTGAGCGATCTTCACGGACTTGGCAAGCTCACGCTGCTCGGAAATGGTGATGCAGGAGGCCTTTTCTTCATTCCGAAGCTCTTCCTGCATAGCCATCAGCACCGCTTCCTGGCGCTCAACACGCTTTGAATAAGAAGCGCCCTGACGCACGATGGACGGGAACCAGTCAGGATCCGTCGCACGGTGATCAAAGTCCTTCAGGAACTTATCGATCGGAATGCCACAGTCATCAACCGCAAGGGCACGCATCCGGGAGAGCAGTTTATTCACTCCGGACACATGCTCAGTCACCTGATCGGAAAGAGAAGACACAATCTTGCCGGAGAAGCGGATCTGGGAGAGTCCCTTCACCACAGCGCGGCGCTCACGGTTATAGGCGGCGTGCTGCTCGGGATCCGGGAAATACTCCTTCACGAGCTTGTAGTGCTCCTCGCACTCGGTGATGATCGACACCACACGGTCCTTCATATCGGAAAGCTGTTCGGTCGTCATGCCGGCAGCTCCGATATCGCCGTTAGAGGCATCGCCTTCTGCAACCTCTTCCGCGCCTTCCGGCTCATTGAAGCCATCAGCGACGTTATCGATTGTCAGCTCACCGGACTGCAGCTGATCACGGATCTTGAGCAGGTTGTCCATCACGAAGGGGAAGCCAGCGAGCACCGACACGAGTTTCTGCGTGTAGGACTCAATCTGCTTCGCGACTTCGATTTCTTCTTCACGGGTCAGCAGCTTATGCGTACCGACACCGCGCAGATAGGCGCGGAGGGGATCACGGGAAAGACCTGCGCTCTCCTCAGGCGACAGCATTTCAGCGGCATCGTCTTCATCGATGTCGTCACGGCTGTCAGAGGTCACGGAGGCGAGAATGATGTCATCGCTGTCCGGGGCCTGCTCGAACACCTGAATACCCAGAATGGCAATCTGCTCGGAAATATCCGAAACCTGCTCTTCAGTCGACACAGCGCTCTCAGGCAGCAGATCGTTGATGTCCTCAACGGAAATCCAGCCTCTCTGGCGGCCAAGCTTCACGAGCGCCTTGTACCCCTTCGTCATTTCCTCAGACGGGGCTTCCCGGGAGCTCTTCTTGGCGCTTCTCTCAACTTCCTCGAGATCGATGTCCTCATCCGACAGGTCCTCTGCGGAGGAGTCGTCATCTCCCTCCATCAGGCTTTCCGGATCAAGGATTCCATCCTCGGAGTCAGAATCATCGTCAGAGACTTTAGCAACGGCCTTCTTCGGACGGCCGGGGCGCTTGGCACCCGTCGTCTTGGCAGTCTTCGCGGCAGCTGTCTTTGCCGCTGCCTTGCGCTTCTTTGCGGGCTTTTCCGCGGCTTCTTCGGTATCTGCCTCGGAAACCGTCTCAGCCTTTGCTTCAGAGACCTTCTGAACAGCTTTTGCCTCAGACTTACGGACGTGCTTCACCGCAGGCTTCTCAACCGGCTTCTCCGCAGGCTTTTCCACCGTTTCTTCGGCAGGCTGCACCGCGGAAGCCACAGCAGCCTGTACAGCCGCTTCAGCCTCAGGATTCACAATGCGCCGTCTTCTGCGCCGGATCACCACCACGGGCGGCTTAGGCGCCGAAGCAGCCGCAGAAAGCGTCTCAGACGCCGCGGGTTCGGCGGCCTTCGTCTCTTCAGTTTTATCTTGTAGCGTAGCCAATTGAAACATCCAGCATTTTTGTTCCGCCTGGAGGCGGAAATTCACGCCGCAGCGCCGGAGATCCGGCTTAGCCGGCTCACGGGGCAGCGTAAAAATGAAATTTTTCTGCTCCTGCACAACTCAGGAGCTGTAATTGTCGAAAGGGAGTGACAGCATAAACTAAGAGCGAAATCTCTGCGACCGTATCCGCCCCGTTTCTATCCTGATTGACAAATCAGAATAAAAATGAATGTCCTGCTTTCACCCCGCTTTCCGGGGAATTCCGCCTGAGTAGGCGGTCTGCTACTTTTTATCCTCTCCGTCGATGAAGCTCTTCAGCTTATCGGAACGTGAGGGGTGGCGCAGCTTGCGGAGAGCCTTTGCTTCAATCTGGCGGATCCGTTCGCGGGTCACATCGAACTGCTTTCCAACTTCTTCGAGCGTGTGGTCACTCGACATCTCGATACCAAAACGCATCCGAAGCACCTTCGCTTCACGCGGAGTCAGGCTGTCAAGAACCTGCTTGATCGCTTCTTCGAGGTTCTCATTCTGAGCGGCTTCCGCCGGCGCTTCAGTTTCCGTATCCTCTAGGAAGTCTCCGAGATGCGAATCCTCATCATCACCGATCGGAGTTTCCATCGAAATCGGCTCTTTCGCAATCTTCAGAATCCGGCGGATCTTGTCCTCCGGAATCTGCATCTTTTCAGCGAGCTCTGAAGGATCCGGCTCCTGACCGGTTTCCTGAAGCACCTGACGCGTGATGCGGTTCATCTTATTGATCGTCTCGATCATATGCACCGGGATGCGGATAGTACGTGCCTGGTCCGCAATAGAACGGGTGATCGCCTGACGGATCCACCAGGTGGCATAGGTCGAGAACTTGTAGCCGCGGCGGTACTCAAATTTATCAACCGCCTTCATGAGACCGACGTTGCCTTCCTGAATCAGATCGAGGAACTGCAGTCCGCGGTTCGTGTACTTCTTCGCGATCGAGATCACAAGTCGAAGGTTGGCCTCCGTCATCTCCTTCTTCGCGTTCCGGGCTTTTGCCTCGCCGGTCGCCATCTGCTTATAGATGTCGCGGAGATCCTGGATCGGCAGCAGTGCTTCCACTTCCATATCAATCAGACGCTGCTGCAGCTGCTCGATTGCCGGAAGATTGCGGCGGAACACGGGAACGAAGGGCTTACCGGATTCCAGCAGACGCTTGCCCCAGTTGAGATCCGTCTCATGCTTCATAAAGTCAGAGAGGAAGAAATTGAGGTCGATGCCGGAACGGTCAACGGCCAGTCCCTTGATCTCTTTCTCAATATCGCGGATCTGTTCAATCGTCTTACGGAGCGTTCCGCAGAGGCGATCGACAGCCTTAGCCGTGAATCGGACCTGAGAGAGTTCCTTGCGGATCTCTTCCTGCTTCTCAATAAAAGCCGGAGAGCGGGAACGGTCACGCTCATAAATCGCCTTGATCTCTTCAAACTGCTTGCCGACGCGGTCAAAAATCTTCAGAACGCGTTCCTTCAGTTCTTCAAGCTGCCCCGCCGTCATACCGGAAGCGCCGATATCAGCGAAGTCGTCCTTCTTCTCGTTCTCAGGATCGTTGATGCCGTCAACGACTTCATCAATCGAGAGCGTGCCTTCGCGAATACGCTTGGCATCTGCGAGAATCTCGCGGATGGTCGTCGGGCTCGTGGAAATAGCGGTCACCATATGCCCGAGACCGTCTTCAATCCGGCGGGCAATAGCGATTTCACCTTCACGCGTGAGCAGTTCGACAGAACCCATTTCGCGCATGTACATGCGGACCGGATCCGTCGTGCGGCCGAATTCTCCGTCCATTGAAGAGAGGGCGGCATCGGCTTCATCATCACTATCCGAATCCGTGACGGCGTTATCGTTCAGGAGCATCGACTCCGCGTCCGGTGCCTGGTCGTAGACCTGAATATTCAGGTCAGAGAGGGTAGCCACCACCTGATCGATATCGTCCTGCTCCACCATGGTCTCAGGCAGATAGTCGTTCAGCTCAGCGTACGTCAGATACCCGCGGTCACGGCCAAGCTTGATCAGGGCGCGCCACTTGGTCTGACGCTCTTCCGCGCCTTCTTCCTTCGCGTGATAGGACTTTGCGATAGCTTCCTTCATCGCCTTTTCGCGGGCGAGCTTGGAAGCACCGCGGCCGCGGCGGCGCTTAGGCTGCTTGGTGAGCGCCTCTTCGGCAATTCTCACGGCCTCATCATCATCCGAATTCTCGTCATCGCTGTCGACACCAACGACATCGTCATCCGAACCGTCAGCGTCATCAGCCTTTCCGGATTTCTTCGCAGCCTTGGATTTCGTCTTGGTCTTTGTCTTTGACTTTTTGGGAGCAGCGGCCTTCTTCTCAGTTTCTGATGGCTGAGCGTCACCGGCAACTTCAGCAGAAGCCGCCTTGAACTCTTCCTCGGAAATGAGGAACACCCACTCATCAGCAGCCGCTTCCGGCGCTTTTCCTTCAGGCTTCATCTGTTTCAGTTCAGCTTCGGGAATCAGGTAGACGACTTCAGGCTGCACAGCCTGAGCCGCTTTGCCTTTCTGAGTGGTTTTAGACGACTTTTTGTTAGTTGCCATTTCTGTTCCAATGTTTTTTCAAGGCAAGCGCAGCCTCACGGGTTCCCGCGGTGAGAGCCATTCCGGCACTGCAGCTTTTAGCGGCGGGTATTCCTGCAACAGTCACATCAATACCCTGAATCCAGATATCTGGCCTCTGTGATAATGGGAAACACTGATCCGGCAAGAGCCGAATTCCTCTCATCGGTTTCCCTGCGGCACAGGATCTATCTGGAAAGTCAATGTGTTACTGACGCCTCCGACTGGTATGTGTCTCCTGGGCGCCCCCGTACAAAAGTGCAGAACGTTCTGCCTTTCTGCGGGCCTAGTTGATCAAAATGATAGCACAGACCACTTGACAAGTCTCGAAATCTCGAGTATTAACCCTGACCCGGCATCGGAACGTCCTCCGAGGCCGCCTGCTTGAGCGCAGTGCCCAGCTGCTTCAGACGTGTCTGCAGACCGTTGTAAAGCTCAGCATCAAACACTTCCGCTGAAGCCACCTCATCCAGCCGGAATCTCACCTCATCAAGCGCTATTTTCAGAAAAGCGGTGCGGATTTCCCGCCGCGCGACGTCTTTCGGAGTTCCGACCGACATTTCCTCTGAAGCAATCTTGCTGTACTCATCGCTGTACTGGCTTCCGGCCAGAAGCTGAACCAAAGTGCCAGTGGTGAGAGAGTCGACCGAACCGCCCTCCTCCTGATCCTCACCGCCCATCGCAGCGCGCCAGGCTTCAAGAATCTTCTGATCACCGGCCAGATGGCTCCCGGTCATATGTTCCTCAATATCAGCCTGAAACTCTTTGAAAAGACTGGGCCACGCGAAAAACGAACGAAGCATGCGATCCCGGAGATCCAGAACAGGAAGAGCTCCTCCTGCCATTGGGCGCCCGTTATTACCCACGCCGCGGCCTCTCACCGGGAAAAAATTCCTCCGGCGCTCTGCCGGCGCGCTCTTCGCCGCGGCGGCAAAGGGAATACCGATGAGGCTGCAGATTTCCGCGGGTTCCATCCGGACGACAAGACCGATGCTGCCGATCAGCTGCTGACGCAGAACCGGCGCTTCTTTCATCGAGAGAAGGAGCGGTTTTGCCTCCGCGAGAAACTGGGATCGGCCTTCAGGAGTCCCCATAGACTTTCCGGCTTTCAGCGAATCGATAAAGAACGTGGAAAGCGGGAACGAGTGCTGGATTTCGCGCTCATACGCCTCAGACCCTTCAGCCTTAATAAGACTGTCAGGGTCATGTTCAGGAGGAAGGAGAATAAATCTCGCTTCCTGAGTATCTGTAATAACAGGGAGCGCCTGCTCTAGAGCCCGCCTTGCCGCGTGACGCCCGGCATCATCACCATCAAAGGAGAAGATTATCTGGGGCACAATTTTGAAGAGCTTCCGGATATGCGCTTCGCCGATTGCCGTGCCAAGTGCCGCCACAGCTTCGCCAAACCCAGCCTGCGAAAGCTGAATCACGTCCATATAGCCTTCGCACACAATAGCGCGGCCAGCCTTGCGGATCGCTTCCCGGCCTTCCCAAAGACCGTAGACTTCCTGCCCCTTCTTGAAGATATCGGTTTCCGGACTGTTCAGATACTTCGGCTCTCCTTTCCCGATCACCCGGGCGCCGAAACCAATCACCTGCCCTCTCGGATTGCGGATCGGGAACATCACTCGGCCGCGGAAACGATCATAGCGATGGCCGTCCTTCGTGATCACAAGGCCGCAGTCCTCAAGTGCTTTTGAGCTGTATTTCTCGCCGAAAACCGCTTCGAGAGCCTGCCAGTTATCCGGTGAATAGCCAAGACCGAATTTCTGTCTCGTCGCCTCACTGATCTGACGCTCTTTCAGATAGGAGAGACCAATCTGGGACTTCGCAAGCTCCGCAATATAGAAGTTCTGCGCTTTCAGCATCAGATCGGACAGCGACTCGCTTCTTTCACGGCGCTTTCTTTCACCGCGCTCTTCCGGCACGGGAAGACCAACGCTCTGCGCAAGTTCCCGGATTGCCTCCGGGTAGGTGATGCCCTTGTACTGCATAAGAAAGCCCACAGCGTTGCCATGCGCTCCGCAGCCGAAACACTTGAAGAACTGCTTATTCTGGTTAACTGAAAAGGATCCTGTTTTCTCATGGTGGAAAGGACAGAGTCCAAACCAGTTGATTCCCTTCTTCTTCAGGCTCACATACGGGGAAACGACATCGACAATATCCACCCGATCCAGGAGGTCTTTGATAAACGACTCAGGAATCATCACGGATCCTTTGAAAATTCGGCTAAGGTCTGATTACAGTACACAGATTACAAAAAAACGAAACGCCCGGATGAACCAACGGTCTCCGGGCGTTCTTTTTTCTCGCTCACGGGTGGAAACACCTCCTTTACCCGGAGCAACTCAATGCGTTAATGGATGATTGAGGGCCGCGAACCGCGGCCCGCCAAATTCTTCTTGTTATTTCTGGAGCAGCTTCGCGCGGATCGCAGCAGAGACCTTGCTCATATCTGCGCGCCCCGTGAGCTTGGGCTTGACGAGGCCCATCACTTTGCCCATCGCGGCCATACCGGAAACGCCGGCGTTCGCGATAGCTTCATCAATCACCTGATTGATTTCTTCTTCTGAGAGCGGCTTCGGGAGATACGCGGTGAACACATCGATTTCACTCTGCTCCTTGGCTGCCAGATCTTCACGTCCGCCCTTGCGGTACTGCTCGATCGAGTCGTGGCGCTCCTTCACTGCCTTCGCAATGATGGCGGTAATGACGGAGTCATCAGCCGTAATGCGCTCATCAACCTCTTTCTGCTTCACCGAGGACCAAAGCATGCGGATTGCACTCAGCTTGGCAGCATCATGCGCACGCATGGCATCTTTCATATCGGACTGGATCTGTTCTCTAAGAGTCATCTTTATTTGACCTGAAACAACAGCTGGCGGCTCATGTAAATGAGCCTGTCATCATCACTAAAAAAGAATTAGTACAGCTTCTTCGGCAGCATCATGCTGCGCAGACGCTTGTAGTGACGCTTGATGGCGGCAGCCTTCTTGCGCTTGCGCTCAGCGGTCGGCTTCTCGTAGAACTCACGGGCACGGAGCTCGGTGAGGAGGCCGGACTTTTCGATGGTGCGCTTGAAGCGGCGAAGGGCAACTTCAAAGGGTTCGTTTTCTTTAACGCGAATGGTAGGCATTGAGTAAAACCTTGATTAAAAAAGGGAAGTGTGTTTTCCCGAAAAGTTAAAAACACTGTTTCGCAATTCAAACAAAAGTTTGAATAGAAACAGCAAGTCTTGGATTATCTCATAAATAGAAACGTTTGTATAGTGAATGGGATTTTCCCTTCCTTCCGGAATCCCGCGGGCTCCCCTTCCCGGTTCCTCAGCCCGGCCTCTTGCCGTCTGAGGTAAATTAGCTCACCAACTCTTCACTAAAATAAGCGTCATGCTAATTCTTGGTATTGAATCCTCCTGCGATGAAACGGGCACCGCCCTCATCGATTCGGAGAAGGGGCTGCTTGCCCATCGCATCCATACGCAGATCGACATGCACCGCGCCTATGGCGGTGTTGTGCCTGAACTTGCCAGCCGCGACCATATTCGCCGCGTTCTTGCACTGACTGATGAAGTGCTGGAAGAAGCGGGAAAGACCCGCTCTGACCTCGGCGCTATTGCCGTAACCGAGGGACCTGGTCTTGCGGGAGCCCTGCTCGTCGGTATCTCAGTGGCTCACGCGATCGGCTACGCGCTCGGCATCCCCGTGATCGGTGTTCATCATCTCGAAGGGCACCTCCTCGCCTCGCTCCTCGCGGATCCCGCTCCCCGTTTCCCCTTTGTCGCTCTGCTGGTGTCGGGCGGCCATACACAATTCATGCGTGTGCAGAAGTTCGGAAGCTACGAGCTCCTTGGTGAAACGCTGGATGACGCTGCCGGTGAAGCGTTTGATAAAACCGCTCAGCTTCTCGGCATGTGCTACCCGGGCGGTCCCGGAGTCTCCGCTCTTGCTGAAAAAGGCGTGTCAGGAGCGATCGAGCTTCCTCGCCCCATGATGCATTCACCGGATCTCAATATGAGTTTCTCCGGTCTTAAGACCGCTGTGCTGAATGCTGTCACAAAGGCTCCGAACCCTGAGGATCCTCAGTTCCGCGCCAACGTGGCCCGCGCATTTGTGGATGCCGTCACCGACGTGCTTGCCGCCAAGGCCGTTCGCGCGCTGAAAAAGACCCGGCTCAACTCACTCGTCGTCGCCGGCGGCGTGAGCGCCAATAAACAGCTTCGCGCCCGCCTGACTCAGGAAGTGGAAAAGCGTCACGGGAAGATCTTCTTCCCACCCCTTTCCCTCTGCACGGATAACGGTGCCATGATCGCTATTGCGGGCCTTAAGCGGCTCCAGGCGATGACACCTGAAGAACTCGACGCATGCAGAAAACGCTGGTCATTCTCTGCCAAACCTCGCTGGACATTGACTGAAGCCGCTCATCCTGATCAGACCTTATAACTTCTTCAAATCACAAGGCAGGCTGAAAGAGCCTGCCTTCTTTCTCTACAGAATCTTCCGGGACTCACTGACCGGATTTCTCCCTGCCCCCTATACGGGTTGTGAGCGCTTCTTCAACCGTAGCCACACAACGATCAGTTTCCTTCATCACATCCTTGCTCCAGAACCTGATCACAAGCCAGCCTTCCTGTCGAAGAAGGGCATTCACCTCTTCATCCCGCTCCATATTCCGCCTGATTTTCTTCAGCCAGAAATCCGAATGATTGGCATGCTTCAGCTGATCCTCGAGGCTGTCGTACTTATGGCTTCCCCCTCCAGAGAAAAATCCCTTGCCGTGAAAAAATTCGCCATCAACAAAAACGCAGATCCTTGGTTTCAGAAAGACAATATCCGGTTTACCGGGCAGACCGCGAAAATTTTTCCTGTAGCGATACCCTCTTCGCCAAAGCTCAAGACGGAGCTTTATCTCTGGCTTTGTGTCCTTGCCCCGGATCGCTGCCATATTCAGGCTCCGATCCGCCGCAGACTTCACATCCATTCCTAGGATTCCTCAATACCGGATATGTATTTGATAAACCGTGAAATAGTCCAGATCCGATCCCGTCTTTCTTTCGGATAGGTTTTGATATAAGACTGCGGGATCACAAGAGTCACTCTTTCCGCCTGAATCTCATCCAACTGTTCTAACGAGAGGCTCCGCTGCATCGTACAGATAAATTTATTTCGCTCCGAAAACCTTTCGTCCGCTTTAAGAATCTGCCTCCAACAATCGTTGCTTATCACCATGGCAGACATAAAACAGAGCTTTTCTTTTGGGAAAAGCGGATCGATAAAGTCCTCTTCTGATGGGAAAAGAAAGTCATACCTTGTCCCTTCCTCAGTTGGAACTGTGCGTTTGGAGTATCGGAGTCTGCTTTCATCAAACAGATATGTCAGACCATGGATAAGAGGCTGTCCCTCCTGTGCTTTTCTCCGAACGGTAATTTCATTTGCCAGATGAAGGAAAGTATCCATGGAAGAGAAACCTTCACGGATAACACTGCCATACCGATACTGCTCTACCTCACGCAATAGAGTGGACTCGGCATCAACCAGATCCACCAACAGAGAATCGGGATCTTGTCTGACCCAATCTCTCTGATCTGCGCCCCGACCAAATACCAGGGATCTGGCTTCCCGCATCGTTTCCTCTGGAGTTGGAAACGAAGTCCCCAGCCCTGTAAGAAAATGCTGGATTTCAGAAAGCTGATCGAATCCAGCCCCTCTCTTTTTCGTATCTATCAAAGTATTGATTGAATCAGGAGTCAGACGGAAAGCTTTCAGATACTTTTCGATACCGCTATCGGTATTCAGAAGGTAAGCAGAATATTCTTCAGAAGATCTCTTGACCAAGACGAAAAGGGCCCCTGTATATTTTGGGGTCAGTAAGCGGGAACCGATGCGGGTAAGACGTAACTCATGCTTACTGCGGTACCACGTAAACATACTGTCGGTGGTGACCTCTTCCTGCCATAGAATCTTTGCCGGCTTCTTGAGGATGCCTTGACTGGTAAGCTCCTCGTCTGTGAAGAGCATGTGACGGGCAGACTTGGAAATCAGGATTCCGGTCTGATGAGAGTGAGTTTCCCCACTGTCATTTCCTGTCAGAAGCTTGCAGTATGCGCACTCTCCTCTGATGGATGCCTGTATTGCTTTGAAGGCAAGGAAGTCATCATTCATGGCAGTCGGCTCCTCTTTGGAAACTCACTTTTCCGTATCCAGCTCCTTCAGTTTGGCAACTATCAGCTTCGCGACATTTCCCATCAGAGGGGCAACAACCGAGTTACCAAACTGCCTGTACGCTTGGGCATCGGAAACCACAATTCTGAAGTCGTCAGGAAATCCCTGTAGTCTGGCGCATTCTCTAGGCGTAAGACGGCGTGGGCACTTCCCCTCCTGGGCGATGAGAATCTCAGCTCCATCTTTATAGTACCGTGCACTTAATGTTCTGGAAACACCGTCCGGGCTGGCTAGACCGTAACCAAAACCATTCCCTGCCGCTTTATGCTTGGCCGCATATCTTTGTAAATAGTCCCAGAGATGGTCTGACAGGGTGTATTTGCTGCCGACTTCATCAAACAGAATATCCTTCATGCGGGCTTTGGGTTCCCGGGGTGTGATCGCAAATTCAAACGTTATATCTGAGCCATATTGCTTCGTATCAAAACCTACGATCACAATTCTTTCCCGATGCTGTGGGACAAAATTTTGACCATCCAGAATCTGGTAGAATATTTTATAACTGAGCTCCTGGAGTGACTCCTGAATGATCTTAAACGTCCTTCCTTTATCATGGCTCACCAGATTCTTGACATTTTCCAGCATAAAGGCTTTCGGCCTTTTTGCTTTGATTACCCTGCACACATCAAAAAAGAGGGTTCCCTGAGTTTTATCTTCAAAGCCAGTCGCTCGTCCGAGACTGTTCTTCTTGGAGACCCCCGCAATGGGAAAAGGCTGGCAGGGAAAACCGGCAACCAAGATGTCATGTTCAGGAATATCATTCGCGTCTACTTTCGTGATATCCCCTTCCGGTATTTCCCCAAAATTTGCCGCATAGGTCTGCTGGCTGAACGAATTCCACTCGTTTGAATAAACGCAGTAGCCCCCGGCGCTCTGGAATGCGATGCGCATTCCTCCTATCCCAGCAAAAAGATCAATAAAAGAATAGGTTTTCTCCCCCTTGAAATTGTTAAACGATAGATCTTTGGGAGATGGAACATCGGATGAGGAACCAGCTGCTCCGCTGGCTGATTCTTCAAGATTGGGTTGCTTTTTCTTTGGCATGGCTACTCTCTGTTGGGTCTAAATACTGCCACCCACTGCATTGATGAAATTCGCGGGCTCTGCTAGGTACTGAGAAAAATTGTTGAGGCGGGAGGATCTTCTGCACATCCCGCCATATCAGGGAAATGCTGTGATTCGAAGCTTATGCCCACAAAGTCCCCGTCTTCGTAAGTACCGGGACTAATCAACACTCTGTTTGGGGTAAGTGTAATGACCGCCACCCGCACGTTACAGGCTTGAATCTACCGGAATCTGGCTAACCATATCCCTGAAGGGCCTATTCGTCCTTCGGATTCGCCACATTCACGGGCGTCGCGCCCAGCACATCCACCAGAACGCTGCCCGCCATCTCAGCCACGACGCCGCGCCGGCCGCCATTGATATAAATCACCGGAAGTTCAGACACCGTTCTCTGGACATAGATCGGCATTCTCTTACGGGTGCCGAAGGGGCTCGTGCCTCCGACAAAATAGCCCGAATTTCTCTGTGCCTGTTCTGGCGTGCATGGTGCAATGTGTTTTCTTCCCACCTGACGGGCGAGATTCTTCGTGGAAACCTCGCAGTCGCCATGCATCAGAATCACGAGAGGCTCGGCGTTTTCATCCTCCATGATGAGCGTCTTGATCATCACGTGATTATCGATTCCCAGTTCCTTGGCCCCCTGGGTTGTACCGCCGTGCGGAACGAAGTCATACGTATGGAGCTTGAAATTGACTTTGTGCGCCTTAAGCCAGTCGGTTGCGGGCGTCGCGCTCACATGCTTCTCTTTTGCCATCTTTTCCTTCCTGCTTGCGTGTTATTTCAGGCCGGGGCGGGAACCCAAAGCGCCTTCCCCGCTAGTACCACCAGCGGACAGGGGGCGATTTCTCAAGTTCCCGAAGATCCCCGCAGATCCAGAGTCCGTCATTATGGCGCGGTCCCGCCTCTAAGGCGACATCTTCAATCCGGTAAGTGGGAATCAGCGGAAAAAGCGGGTTAAGCGCCACAGCATCCATGACGGCTTCCGGAGAAAACCCCAGATCTCCTGCCACTGCGGTCTCACTGAAGGGAATCCGGGAGACTGCGCGGAGCACTTCCTGAACGGCATCGGGAAGCGAAAGAATCACGGGTTCAGAAAGCCATTTTTCGGGCGCCAGCGTCTCAGGCTCGTCCAGGTAGATCCGAAGAGCTTCCGCAGCCTCTGCCCCCCGGCTTCCCCGCGGCGGAAGAGCGCTCTCAATGTCATCAGCCGCATCCCTTCGGAGAGTGCTGATTGAAAGGAGACCGCCCGCCGCGTCGGACCGGATCACAAACACCGCGCGGTGCCATAGGATTTTCTCCTGATACCCCGCTTCCCTCATTCGGTGCGGCCCTTCGCGGCGAGCGCCGCGTCTACATCCTTCTGCCAGAGCCCCTTCGGGAGCGGGAACGCCATATTTTCCTTGACGCCTTCAAGCGGCACAATTTCCGTTTCGGCGAGTCCCTTCAGCCGTTCAACGAGTTCCGCGACGAGCGGCTCCGGGGCCGACGCTCCGGCTGTCACGCCGACGCGGTGACGGCCGCTGAGCCAGGCCGGATCCACGTCTTCCGCTGTATCAACGAGGTACGCCGGCACGTGATAGCGTTCCGCCACTTCTCGGAGTCGGTTTGAGTTGGAACTCGTGGAGCTTCCGATCACAAGCACGATATCCACGTGCTGCGCGAGCTCTTTCACGGCATCCTGGCGGTTCTGTGTGGCGTAGCAGATATCCGCTTTCTTCGGCTGGACGATGTGCGGGAAGCGCTTCTTCAGCGTCTCCGCAAGATGCTGAGAGTCATCAAGCGAAAGCGTGGTCTGGGTCACGTAGGCCACTTTTTCAGGATCCGGCACCTGAAGCGCCTCAACGTCCGCCTCATCTTCCACAACGAGAATGCCATCCTCAACCTGCCCCACGGTCCCTTCAACTTCAGGGTGACCCTTATGCCCGATCATCACGACCGTATAGCCGGCATCCCGCATCCGAGCGACCTCGCGATGCACCTTGGTGACAAGGGGACACGTGGCATCGAACACACGGAAACCGCGTCTCGCGGCCTCCTCTTCCACCGATTTCGGGACACCGTGCGCCGAGAAGACAAGCGTCGCCCCGTCCGGCACCTCAGAGAGATCATCAATAAAGATCGCTCCGCGGCTCCTCAGATTTTCCACCACGGTCCGGTTATGGACAATCTCATGACGCACATAGATCGGGCGGCCGTAAACGAGCAGCGCCCGCTCAACAATCGCGATGGCCCGATCGACGCCCGCGCAGAACCCGCGGGGCTGGGCGAGATAGATTTTCAGAGGGGTTCTCTTGGTATTCGGTTCGGACAAGCTGGCCTCCAGGCGGTATCAGAAAAAAAGCGGGACGGTTTCCTACACAGATTTCCGCGACTTACGTATAATGCACGACTGCGCCAAAAATTTTCGCCTTTTTGGGAAACACTGCAAGCCTTCATTTTCAGGTGAAGAGCGAGAAGTATTTGTAATTTTTTCCTTTTGATTGGCGAAAACTAAATTTTTGACGTAGAATAATTGTTTTCACAGCGCCAGTGCGTGCGAGATGCCCTGTTACGTCAGCACCCGGCGTTTTTTGATAATTTTAACTGGAGATAGCGATGGCACGAGTGTGTCAAGTCACCGGCAAGGCGCCGATGGTCGGCCATACCGTCTCGCACGCGAACAACAAAACTAAGCGTCGCTTCATGCCCAACCTGCAGTACCGCCGTTTTTGGGTTGAGAGCGAGAACCGTTGGGTCCGCCTGCGTTTGACGACAGCAGGTCTGCGTACGGTTGACAAGGTTGGTATTGATGCGGTTTTAGCGGATCTCCGCGCCCGCGGTGAAATTTAATTAGGAGGTTCACCATGGCAAAGGGAGCTCGCGAAAAGATCAAGCTGGAGTCGACTGCTGGTACGGGTCACTTCTACACGACCACCAAGAACAAGCGCACGACGACTGGCAAACTGGAATTCAACAAGTATGATCCGGTAGCCCGTAAGCATGTGGTTTACAAGGAAACGAAGCTCAAGTAATTGAGGTTCATTCCTTTATGAAGCTGAATCTTCGGATTCAGCTTTTTTATTGCCTGAAAGAGCCAAAAAGAAGAGCCGGCAGGAAATTCCTGCCAGCTCTTCTTTTTTATCAGTGGAAGGTAAGAGCCCCAGGAGCGCTCTCCCTCCCTCCGATTTATTCGGCTTTCGGTTCTTCAGATGACGGCGCCGCCGTTTCTGTCACCTCAGCCTTCGCGCTTTCCGTTTCTTCGGACGGCGCTTCGGCTTCCGGCGCGGGCTTTCTGCGGCGGGGAGCATCAGGATCGCGCTCAAGCACAGCGCCGAAGAATCCATCCGTTCCCGTCACCTGGGGCAGCATCACAAACCACGGGCCAAAGCGGTCCTTCACTTCAGCGGGAACCTTGACACCCTGTCCCTCAAGCACCTCAGAGGCGTTCAGCAGGTGGAACTCGGGGTGCGCGGCAAGGAACGCCTCCACCACAGCCTGATTCTCTTCCTTCAGCACGGAGCACGTCGCGTAAACGAGACGGCCGCCGGCCTTCACAAGGCGGGACGCAGATTCAAGCACCGACTTCTGGATCTCGTTGATCCGGTGCAGCTCATCCTCGGAAAGACGCCAGCGCAGATCCGGATTCCGGCGAAGCGTCCCCGTGCCGGTGCAGGGAGCGTCGATCAGCACGCGGTCAAACTTCCGGAGAAGACGGCCGAGACGCTTATCGTGCTCATCGCGGATCGCGATCGGGTGCACATTCGTGAGACCCGAGCGGCGGAGACGGGGCACCATGCCCTGGAGCCGCTTTTCATTCACGTCAAAAGCGTAGAGGCTGCCGCCGGAACGCATGAGAGCGCCGATCGCAAGCGTCTTGCCGCCGGCACCGGCGCAGAAATCGCACACCATCTCACGGCGCTTCGGCGCGACGAGCCGCGCGATCAGCTGGCTGCCTTCGTCCTGAACATCAATCACGCCGTCCTGATAGAGCGGCCAGTGCGTGATGCCGGGTTTATCAAGGAAGCGGATGCCGTCAGGAGAAATCGGTGTCGCCACGACTTTCTTTCCTTCACCCCTCAGCTGCTCAAGCACCTCATCACGCTTCCCCTTCAGAAGGTTCACGCGGATATCAAGCGGAGCGCCGGTCGCGATTTCCTTGAAAAAGAGGTCGTGATCCGGATACTGACTGCGGATGCGTTCATAAAGCCACCCGGGGAGTTCGGCGCGGGTCGCGGGATCCGCGTCAGAGTCCTTCTTATCGAGAATCGCTTCAAGCGCCTTGCGGTCGTTTCCGACATCGCGGCTGTCGAGCGCTTCCATCCCGTAGAGCGACGCGAGCGTCACAAGAGCCGCGAGCCTCGGAGACCGCTCAGGCACCGCAGGAGCCATTCTCCAGCGGATGCCGGCGAGATGACGGAGCGCGGCGTACACCGCTTCGGCGACAAAGCCGCGGTCCCGGGAACCGAGCTCGTGATTACGCTTGAAGTATACAGAGAGCAGGACATCCGCCGGACCGTCCAGCTTCAGCACCATGCGCAGCGCCTGCGCGAGGTGATTCACGAGATAGGAAGGGATCGTGTTCGGATCCTGTTCGCGGACCCGTCTTTCAGACTGCCGCTGCGGGCGGCGGGGAGAGGAGGAAGCGGGACGGCTGAAGCGCTTCCGCTGTTCTTTTTTCGGCATAGTAAATAAAGCCCCGCTTACACGGGGCCTTCATCTGGACGCGGGGCAGCACACTGGCTCCCGCGCGTCCGAAGAGTAATCAAGAGTTAGAGCTCGTTTGAGAAAACAGCGAGCGACCGGGCGGTTTCGTCATCCATCACAGCCTTTCCATCCACCAGTTTCACGCGATTCTCAAGGACTGCGCGGCAGACCTTCGGGTAGATCACGTGCTCAAGCTTCAGGCCTCGCGCGGCAAGCGTGTCGGGCGTATCGCTCGGCAGCACGGGTACCACGGCCTGGCCGATGATCGCGCCGCCATCAAGTGCCGCTGACACAAAGTGAACGGTGGAACCATGCACCCGGACCCCCGCTTCGAGCGCGCGTTCATGGGTGTTCAGTCCCTTGAAAAGCGGCAGAAGCGCGGGATGAATATTGAGAATCCGGCCTTCGCGCGGCTTCACGAACTTTTCCGTGAGAATGCGCATGAAGCCCGCCAGCACGATGAGGTCGGGGTTATAGCGGTCAACGACCCGCCCCAGTTCCTCTTCGAAGGACTCGCGGTCGGGGTAGAGCGTGTGATCCACAGCAATCGCGTCGATTCCCTCGCGTCTGGCCGTTTCAAGCCCCTTCGCGAGCGGACGGTTAGAGATCACGGCGGCAATCCGGGCAGGAACCGCGCTCTCCCACTGTTCGGCGCGGGAGGCTTCGAGAATAGCCTCGAAGTTCGAGCCGCGTCCGGAAATAAGGATGACGATATTTTTCATAATCCCGCTATTTTACAGAACAAGCGGCCTGAAAAGTCACGACTCCCCCTATGGTAAGTCCCGCCATCCCCCAACTGAGCATCCTTATTCTTATAATGGATTTTCTCTGTTACCCCGATTTTCTTAATTCACTCTCATGCAGGTCTACCGCGGCATCCCCTATCTGCCTGGTGAAGTCCGTGCCGCTGTCGCGATCGGAAATTTCGACGGCGTCCACCTCGGACACCAGGCGCTTCTCAGAAGCCTCTGCAGCCACGCTGCTTCCCACGGCGAAATCCCCTGTGCGCTCACCTTTGAACCGCACTCGAAGGAGTTCTTCGCGCCGGAGAAAGCCCCGTGCCGTATTTCCACGCTGCGGGACAAGGCGGACGCCATCGCATCCTGCGGTATCGAGAAACTTTTCTTCGCCCACTTCTCAGGCCGCATGGCAAGTCTCAGCGCCGAGCAGTTTGTGAAAGAAATTCTCGTTGACCGGCTTCACGCCTCCTTTGTCACGGTTGGGAGCAATTTCACCTTCGGTCAGGACGGAAAAGCAGGCGCTGATGACCTCGTGCGCATCGGCGCGAAGTATGGCATTGAGGTTTCCGCCAAAGATCTGATCGTGAAGGATAACGAGAATATCTCGTCCACCCGGCTGCGCGCCGCGCTCGCTGCTGGCGACCTGAAAGAAGCCGAACGGCTGCTCGGCCGCCCGTACTGCATGTCAGGCCGCGTTGTGCACGGTGAGCATCTCGGTCACACACTGGGATTTCCGACACTCAACCTCCGCCCTGTACCTCCGGGATGCCACGCTCAGCCCGCTCTCACCGGCGTCTTTGCCGTGATGGTTTCCGGCATCGTCCCCGGAAAAGAGCTGCCCGGTGTCACGAGCCTCGGCAACCGCCCTTCAATCGGCGGCAACCTGCAGTTCACCTGTGAAACGAACCTTCTCGACTGGACGGGCGACGCCTATGGGAAGCTGATCCGCGTGCGGTTCGTTGAAAAACTTCGGGACAACAAACGCTTTTCCGGCCTTGATGAACTCATTGCCGCGATCCATAACGACGCGATCCGCGCGCGCCGCATCTTCGGGCTTTCTATTGAAGCCGGGGGAGCCCCTGTCGCTTAAAGGTTGAAGCGACCGCGAAATTCTTAATACAACCAAAACTTAATCCATCCGAAGAGCCCGAGGGGGCCGGAGATTAAAGCAATATGGCCAAAACAACTGAAGACACCAAGAAGTATCCTCTCAACCTTCCAGACACGCCGTTCCCGATGCGCGGCGGCCTCGCCAAGCGTGAGCCGGCCTGGATCGACGAGTGGGAGAGGAAGGACATTTACCACGTCGTGCGCCGTGCCCGTCAGGGCGCGAAGAAGTTCCTGCTGCATGACGGCCCCCCGTATGCGAACGGGGACATTCACCTTGGCCACGCGGTGAACAAGATCCTGAAGGACATCATCAACAAGACGAAGCTGATCGAAGGCTACGACGTGCCGTACGTTCCGGGCTGGGACTGCCACGGCATGCCGATCGAAATTCAGATCGAGAAGCAGTACGGCAAGAACCTGCCGCCTGAAGAACGTCAGGCCAAGTGCCGCGCCTACGCGCACGAGCAGGTGAAGCGTCAGATGAAGGACTTCAAGCGCCTCGGCGTTCTCGCCGACTGGGGCAATCCTTACCTCACGCTCCGTCACGACACGGAAGCGAGCGAAATCCGCGCCCTCGCGGAAATCATGAAGAAGGGTTACGTGTACCGCGGCCTGAAGCCTGTGAACTGGTGCTTCGACTGCCAGAGCGCGCTCGCTGAGGCTGAAGTGGAATATAAGGACATCAAGGGTCCGACTCTTGACGTTGCCTTCCCGCTTTCTGATGAGGACCACGCCAAGGCTGAGAAGGCTTTCGGTGTCGCCATCACGAAGCCCTGCGCGATCGTGATCTGGACCACGACCCCGTGGACCATTCCCGCGAACCAGGCCCTAAACGTTCACCCCGAACTCAGCTATCAGCTGATCGATACCGGCAGCCGCCTCCTGATTCTTGGCGAGACGCTTGCCGCCTCCGCTCTGGAGCGTTACGGCATGACGGGCACGCCGCTCGCCACGGTGAAGGGCTCGGCGCTCGAAGGCATCCGTTTCCGCCATCCGCTTGCTGAGATGGATAAGGGCTACAGCCGCTTCTCTCCCGTGCTCCTCGCGGACTATGTTGACGCCTCTGCCGGTACCGGCATCGTTCACTCCGCCCCGGCTTACGGTGTCGACGACTTTAACTCCTGCAAGCGCTACGGGATGACGAATGACGAAATCCTGAACCCGGTGCAGGGCGACGGCACGTACGCTGAGAGCCTCCCGCTCTTCGGCGGCATGAATATCTGGAAGGCGAACCGCAAGATTCTCGACACGCTGCGTCTCGCCGGCAACCTTCTGAACGAAAGCTCCATCACCCACAGCTACATGCACTGCTGGCGCCACAAGACGCCGCTGATCTACCGCGCGACCACCCAGTGGTTTGTGCGCATGGATAAAGCGAACAGCGACACGCGCGGCGTGCTGCAGCCTGAAGGCGCCGCGGAACCCGAACCGCTCCGCGATGTCGCGCTCCGCGGCGTTGACGCAACGACCTTCTATCCGCCCTGGGGCTACAACCGGCTCCACGCGATGATTGCTAACCGCCCCGACTGGTGCCTCTCGCGTCAGCGCATCTGGGGTGTTCCGATGCCCTTCTTCCTGAAGAAGGACACCGGTGAACTGCATCCGCGCACTCTTGAAATCATGGAAGAAGTCGCGAAGAAAGTTGAGAAGGGCGGCATCGAAGTCTGGACCACCGCCAAGGCGTCTGACTTTATGCCTGAAGAAGAGGCCAAGCTTTACGAGAAGACGAACAACACGCTCGACGTGTGGTTTGACTCTGGCACCACACACTACACCGTGATGCGCGGCAGCCATAAAGATGATCTCGGCTTCCCGGCTGACCTCTACCTCGAAGGCTCCGATCAGCACCGCGGCTGGTTCCACAGCTCGCTGCTCACCGCTTCGATGATTGACGGTCGTCCGCCGTATAACGCCCTCCTCACGCACGGCTTCACCGTGGATGAGAACGGCGAAAAAATGTCGAAGTCGAAGGGCAACATCGTCCGCCCGCAGGAAATCTCCGACAAGTACGGTGCCGAAATCCTCCGTCTCTGGGTGGCTTCGACCGACTACACGGGTGAAATGCGCCTCGGTCAGACCATTCTGAAGGGTGTTGTTGACTCTTACCGCCGTATCCGCAACACACTCCGCTTCCTGCTCGCGAATACGAGCGACTTCTCGATTGAGAAGGATGCCGTTGACGTGAAAGACATGCTGGATATCGACCGCTGGGCCATTGCCCGCACGGCTGAGCTCCAGGCTGAAGTGATCAAGCTCGGTGACAAGTATGACTTCCATACCCTCGTCTCGCAGCTGCACGCTTTCGCCTCCGAGGATCTCGGCAGCTTCTACCTCGACATTCTGAAGGACCGTCTGTACACGACGAAGGCTGACAGCCTGCCGCGCCGTTCGGCCCAGACCGCGCTCTGGCACATCACGGCGACCTATCTCCGCCTGATGGCCCCGGTTCTGACCTTCACGGCCGAGGAAGCCTTTGCGGTCTTCAGCCCGAATAAGGACGGCACGATCTTCACGGAAACGCATCACAAGCTCCCCGAGATCGACGGCGCCGAGGATCTCCTCAAGCGCTGGGCTCTGATCCGCGAAGCCCGCAGCATCGCTCAGAAGGCGGTGGAAGACATCCGCTCTCAGGGAGAAGTCGGTTCTTCGCTCCAGGCTGAAGTCGAAATCCGCGCCTCCGGCGACACGTACGACGCGCTTGCCTCTCTGGGTGATGAGCTGAAGTTTGTCACCGTGACGAGCGCCGCCACCCTCGTGAAGGGCGCTGACGGCGAAGCCACTGTCTGCACCGCCCACAAGACCGCCGGTGAGAAGTGCGCCCGCTGCTGGCACTACGAGTCTGATGTCGGCTCCGTTGAAGGCTACGCTGACCTCTGCCCGCGCTGTGTCTCGAATCTCTTCGGGAACGGCGAACTGCGGGCGAAGGCCTGAGGACCCGGGATGGCATCTGTGTCCCGCTCCAGGACAGGCGCGATCCTCTGGTTCGCGCTTGCCCTCCTCGTGATCCTCGCGGACCAGGCCTCCAAGGCCTGGGCAAACGATGTTCTTGCCGCTTCCTGGATTCAGGTGACGGGGTTCTTTAACCTCGTCCTCCTGAGGAACACAGGCTCCGCCTTCTCGTTCCTCGCGGATGCAGGCGGCTGGCAGAAGCTGCTCTTCTCAGCCGTGGCAATCGGTGTCTCGGCCGCGATGGCTGCGGTCATCTGGAAGCATTCGGCTGAAAAGCTCGCTCCGGCCGCCGCGGCGCTCGTGCTCGGCGGCGCGATCGGCAATCTGATCGACCGCCTGATGCTCGGCTCTGTCACGGACTTCATCGACCTTCATATCGGTGATATCCACTGGCCGGCCTTTAACATCGCGGACTCAGCCATCGTGCTGGGCGTCATCTTTTTCATCCTGATTGAGCTGAAGAAGAAGTAGGTCCCAGGCGCTTTTTACAGCCAGGCATTCACAGCCCTCCGGAGCTTCACGGTTCCGGAGGGTTTTTCATGCGTCAGAGCGCCGAAAATTCTTTCTGACTCCGTATAATGAGTTGCATCATGCTGAAGAACCTCATCGCCAAGGCCGGCGTAAAGGCCGCCATGAACCCCATTGCCGACGATATGAAACGCGTGGACGCCATGATCCACACGTCGCTCGGCAGCGGCATCCACCGTGTTGCCGAAGTGGCTGACTACATTACGAGCTCCGGCGGCAAGCGGATGCGCCCGGCGCTCGTGCTGCTCATTTCGAAAGCGCTCGGTTACAAGGGCGATCAGGACGTGTTCCTCGGCGCCGTTATTGAAATCCTCCACACCGCCACGCTGATGCATGACGACGTGGTGGATGATTCCCCGATGCGCCGCGGCCGTCCGACGGCAAATGAGAAGTGGGATAACCCCACCGCGGTTCTGGTCGGCGACTTCCTTTACACGCGCGCCTTCCAGATGATGGTGAGCACAGGGAATCTGCGTGCCATGGCTGAAATCGCTGCGGCCGCGAACCGCCTTTCTGAAGGCGAAGTGCTTCAGATGGATAACGCGCATGATCCTTCGCTCTCGAAGGAGCGCTACTACGAAGTGATCGAACGGAAGACCGCCTGCCTCTTCAAGTGCGCGGCTCAGATCGCCTGCTCGATCGCGAATCCGCCCGAAGAACAGGAAAAGGCGCTCTGCGACTACGCGCTGCGTCTCGGCTATGCCTTCCAGATTGTGGATGACATCCTTGACTATGCGGGCGACGCCGCTACAACCGGCAAGAACCTCGGCGCGGACCTCGAGGAAGGCAAGGTCACGCTCCCGCTGATCTACGCGATGCAGCGTGCCTCTGACTCGGACCGGGCCCTGATCGAAGAAGCTATCCGCAAGGGACACGGTGACTTTGACCGCATCAGCGCAATCGTACGCGACACCGGAGCGCTTGAAGCGGCCCGTGAGACAACCCGTGAGGAAGCGGCCCGCGGCATTGAAGCGCTGAAGGCCATTCCGGCAAGCCGCTACCGCGACGCGCTTGAACTCATCATCAACTACACCGTTGAACGCAACAAGTGACGCGGCAAGCCGCGTCCGCAAGGGGGAAAAGGATTGCAGCAGGAACTGACCCTCAAGGGTAAAACCATTCTCCTCGCCGCGACGGGCGGCATCGCGGTCTATAAGAGCTGCGAACTCGTGCGGCTCCTCATGAAGCGGGGAGCCGACGTCCGTGTCGTCATGACGGAAAACGCGGCGAAATTTGTGACGCCGCTCACCTTTGAAGCGCTGTCCGGGCATCCTGTCGTCACCAGCGAATGGGATACCCGCTCAGGCGTTATGCCTCATATCCGTCTTTCTGACGGCGCTGACCTCATTATTGTCGCCCCCGCCACAGCAAATACGATCGCGAAGGCCGCATGCGGCATCGCGGATAACGCTGTCTCGACACTCATCTGCGCACGCCGCGCTCCGATTGCCTTTGCCCCCGCGATGAACACCCGCATGTGGGAGAATCCGGCGAATACCCGGAATATCGAAACGCTGAAGCAGGATGGGATCGAAGTCTGGGGGCCGGCCGCCGGAAGCCTTGCCTGCGGTGACACGGGTGCCGGCCGGATGCTGGAGCCTGAGGAGATCGCGTCGCGGACCGAACTCATTCTTCACAGGAAACCGCTTGCGGGACGCCGCATTCTGATTACCGCGGGTCCCACCTACGAGGCGATTGACCCGGTGCGGGGCATCACAAACCGATCCAGCGGCCGCCAGGGCTACGCCATCGCGCGCGAAGCGGCGCTGCGCGGCGCCGCGGTTACGCTGATCTCAGGACCTGTTTCCCTTCCGGTTCCCTTCGGTGTCACCCGGATTTCTGTTGACTCGGCCTCCGCCATGCGGGATGAGGTTCTGAAGCGCACCTCGGGCGCGGACGCCTTCATCAGTGTGGCTGCCGTCTCTGACTGGCGTCCCGAGCACGTCTCGGATCAGAAGATCAAAAAGGACGGAAAAGCCGTCACCCTTAGCCTCACAGAGAATCCAGACATTCTTTCCGAAGTCGGTCATCTCAGTGCCGGACGCCCGGCCGTGGTGATCGGTTTTGCGGCGGAAACCGAGAACATCATTTCCTACGCCAGTAAGAAACTCCGGGCGAAAGCGGCTGATCTCATCATCGCGAATGACGCTGCCCATGCGCTCGGGTCGGAGGATAACGACGCGGTTTTCGTAACGGAATCCGGAGCCGAACCGCTTGGCCCCGGCCCGAAATCCCGTGTGGCAGAGGCTATTCTTGACCGCCTCGCCTCTCTCCTTGCCTAGTGTTGTAGGATGAATGGGTACGGATCATATCCGCATTCTGCAGGGGGAAAAAGATGAAAGATCCTTTCGGGCTTGAACCGGCTGACGGCGACTATGTTGCCTATATTGAGAAGCTGCAGGCTGGGAAAATCAGAAATCTCGATCCCCTGAAGACCGCAGCGAGTTCGCCTGCCGCGACAAATCCTGTTCCTCCCGGAACCCCGGAGTCGACAGCTGAGGCTGCCGAGGAGCGGGAACGGTCCGTGATGGCGGAGCTCGCGAAAATCGGCATTCCGGTCCCCTCTCCGATTCCGGAGCCACCGTCCTCCGCGCAGTCCACAATGGACCCTGGCCCCGCAGGAGAAACACCGTCCGAGCGTCTCAGGCGCCGCGCGCGTGAAGCGAACGCCCGCAACGCGGCGCGGGCTTTTTCGGGGCTCATTTCCTTCGTGAGCTTCGGTCTCATTGTGCTCGGCATCATTCTTGAGACACCGTGGCTCACCGTGGTCGGCATCATCCTCACTCTTTTCACCTTCAACCTCGCGGCGAACGGCCGTAAAAAGTAAACATGCTTCGTATTGCTCTCAAAGTGCTCGACCCCCGGGCGAAAGAACATCTTCCGAAAACCGCAACGGCGGGCTCTGCCGGAGTCGACCTGAAGGCGCTTCTTGATTCCCCCCTCACCGTGAATCCCGGTGAAACCACCCTCGTCCATACGGGGCTCGCGGTGCACATCGCGGATCCCGGCTACGCCGCTCTTATTCTTCCCCGCTCGGGGCTCGGCCATAAGCACGGCATCGTGCTCGGCAATCTCGTCGGTCTCATTGACTCTGATTACCAGGGCGAACTCATGATCTCCGTCTGGAACCGGGGGCGGGACGCCTTCACGATCAATCCCTTTGACCGCATCGCGCAGCTTGTGATTGTCCCGGTTGCCCAGCCTGAGTTTGAACTCGTGGATGAATTCGGCGAAACGGACCGCGGTACGAACGGCTTCGGTTCTACCGGCACCCGATAAGACAGCGGTTCCGCCGGCAACAGAAACGCCCTCAGGGAGTTCTCTCCTCTGAGGGCGTCTTTCTGTCCGGCGTCTGAAACAGAATCAGGCGGGAAGCGCTTCCTGCTTCTTCGGCCCCTGGGCTTCGCTTCCGGGGAACTTCAGCTGAACCTTTCCGCGGTTGAAGCCGACCGTCACCTTGCCGCCGTTTTTCAGCGGCCCGAAGAGCACTGCCTCAGCGAGCGGCCGCTCCACAATGTCCTGAATCAGGCGGCGCATTGGACGGGCTCCCATCTGAGGATCAAAGCCATGCTCGGCGAGGTAATTCCGCAGAGTCGACGTGAAGACCGGCTCCACATTCCGCTTTCTGAGGCTTTCAGCCACGTTCTTCAGGAACTTATCCGTGATCTTGAGAATCAGGGCGTGGGCAAGCGGCTTGAAGCGGATAATCGCGTCAAGACGGTTCCGGAATTCAGGCGAGAAATACTTCTTGATCTCCGCGGTGTCATCTCCCTCAGATTTCGCCTCACCGAAACCGATCACGTTACGCGAGATCATCCGGGCGCCGGCATTCGACGTCATGATGAGAATCACGTTCCGGAAATCCGCCTTGCGGCCGCTGTTATCCGTCAGTGTGCCGTTATCCATCACCTGCAGAAGCACGTTCAGAATATCCGGGTGTGCCTTCTCGATTTCATCCAGCAGCAGCACGCAGTAAGGATGCGCTGTCACCTGTTCTGTCAGCTGACCGCCCTGGGAGAAACCGACATACCCCGGAGGCGCGCCGATCAGGCGGCTCACCGTGTGGGGTTCCGAGTATTCGCTCATATCAAACCGGATCAGGCTGACGCCGAGCGACTCCGCGAGCTGCTTCGCAAGCTCAGTCTTGCCGACACCGGTGGGACCCGTGAAGAGGAAGGAACCCACCGGGCGGTCCGACTTGTCAAAGCCCGCGCGGGAGAGACGGATGGCGGACACTACCGCGTCCACCGCCTCGTCCTGACCGAAAATCCGCTTCTTCAGGTCTTCCGGCAGGTGATACAGCTTCTCTTCGTCGCCCTGAGAGAGCGTCGCCACCGGGATCTTCGTCATCTTCGCGATGGTTTCCTCAATCTCCCGCTCGTCGATTACGCTCTTTCGGGATTCGGCCGGCAGGAGCCGCTGCGCGGCACCCGCCTCATCGATCACATCGATCGCCTTATCAGGCAGCCTCTTATCACTCATATAGCGCTCAGAAAGCGTTACCGCGGCCTCAATCGCCTTATCGGTGTACTTGAGGCCGTGATGCTCCTCAAACTTCGCGCGAAGCCCCTTCAGGATCTGAACTGATTCATCCGCGGTCGGCGCCGGAACGTCAATCTTCTGGAAACGGCGGGCAAGCGCGCGGTCCTTCTCGAAAATGCGGCGGAATTCCTCATAGGTCGTTGCGCCGATGCAGGAAAGCTCACCGTTCGCGAGGGCGGGTTTCAGAAGATCCGCGGCATCGAGCGTCTGGCCGCCCGAGGTGGAACCCGCGCCGATCACCGTGTGGATTTCGTCAATGAAGAGCACCGTTTCCGGGCTTTCCTTCACGGCGTCCACGAGCCGCTTCATGCGGTCCTCAAAGTCGCCGCGATACTTCGTGCCGGCCACGAGCCTCCCCATGGAAAGCGAACGGATGACCCGCTTCTTCAGAATATCAGGCACTTTCCCGGAAACAATGCGGCTTGCGACACCTTCCGCGATCGCGGTCTTGCCGACCCCCGGCTCACCGACCAGCAGCGGATTATTCTTTCTGCGGCGGCAGAGCACCTGGATCACGCGAGTCATCTCTTCCTCGCGCCCGATCAGAGGATCAAGCTTCCCCTCTTTGGCCTTCTCATTCAGATTCACCGTAAAGGCATCAAGAATAGCGGCGCCTGCGGTGCCGGCTTCAGGTCCCTCGTCTCCGGCGGGACCCGCGGGTTCGGCGAAAGACTCCTGATAGTCGTCCCGATGAAGATCCGTGAGGTATTCGACAAGACTCAGCTTATCGAGTCCCTGCTCGGTGAGATAAGCGACAGCCCAGCTGTCAGGCTCATCAAAAATCGAGACAAGCACATCTTCCCCATGCAGATCCTGATCCTTGCGGCCGGACTGCTGCACGTGCACCAGGGCCCGCTCGATCACCCGCTGGAACCCGACAGACGGCTGCGGATCCTCTTTCAGCGTCGCGAGCTTCGGCACCTTCGTATCGATAAATTCCTCGAGATTCCTCTTCAGCTGCGACTTGGAGCAGCCGAAGTAGGCAAGGACGCGGCTGACACGGTCATTCGAGAGCAGTTCGAGCAGCAGCGCCTCGACCGTAATCAGCTGACTGCGGACCGTTGTCGCCGTGACGAATGTGTTCTGAAAGTTCTTTTCCAGCTGTCTGTCGATCATGATTATTCCTGCCGTTCAACCAAGCACCGGAAAGGGAAGCCATTGTCCTTCGCGAGATGCATCGCTCTCGCCGCCAGACTTTCCGCCACATCTTTTACATAGACGCCTGCAATGCCGCGGCCGGTCTGGTGGACCTCAAGCATGAGCTTTTCCGCTTCTTCGCACGTTTTGCCAAAAAGCTTGCGAAGCACGAAGACTACGAAGTCCATCGTCGTGTAGTCATCATTCAGCAGCACAACACGCCACATCGGAGGAAGAGCACAGGCTCTGTGTTCCTTCACCGCAAGGCACGTACCGCTGCATCTTTCAATTTTCTGCCGCGTCATTCCGGATTAAGTTCCAATTAAGTAATTCCATTTTGCAAAAAAAAACGGAGAGCAGTGAGGCTTCTCATCACGGGTCTGAGTGAAAACGCATATTTTTATTGACGAAACCCACCTTTTTATCAGTTAAATCCCTTGTGAGGTATGCAAGTTTTAGGAATATGGCGTATTGTCTGAAGTGTGCGGTAAGCTTGATCGAGCAGAACTTGTATCACGCTCGCTGCTCGACCCCTTCGGGCTTTTCCGCAGGGTGGTTCTTCTGCCTGTCCTATCAGGCCCTCTATTGTGGCTCATCAGGCAGAATCTGTATCAGATGGAGATTTACAAATGGCTACCGGTATTGTGAAGTGGTTCAATGACGCCAAGGGTTACGGCTTCATTACCCCGGATGAAAAGGGAGAAGACCTCTTCGCTCATTTCTCTGCGATTAAGATGGACGGCTTCAAGTCCCTGAAAGAAGGGCAGCGCGTGACGTTTGACGTGGTCGATGGCCCGAAGGGCAAGCAGGCCGCGAACATCATGCCGGCTGAGTAATAACTGCTTCACGCCGAAACCCCGTTGTTTCCTCCCTGTGGGGGAACAGCGGGTTTTTTATTGCCATGAAAAAACTGCTCCGGATTTTTGCCCCCGCTGTTTTCGCAGTCACAGCCGCCGCGGCTGGCGCCTCCGGCACTGCGTCGATTGAGATCCGCGGCCACAGCGCGTCGGTCTCAGTCGCAGAGACAGCGGAAGAGCTGCAGCACGGACTGATGGGGGTTCAGGCGATGCCTGAGAATCGGGGCATGTTGTTTGTCTTTCCGAAAAGCGGCTCCTGGTGCATGTGGATGAAAAACACCCCGCTTCCGCTCTCTGTCGCATTCTTTGACGACAATTTCCGCCTGATTTCGATTGCCTCGATGACGCCCTGGTCCACGGAAATTCACTGCGCGCTGAACCCCGCGCGCTACGCGCTTGAAATGAATGACGGTTGGTTCAGGGCCCGGGGAATTTCCCCCGGTGACACGCTCAGCGTGACCCGCCGTCCCTGATCCCCTGACCTCAGGACTGCTTCGGATGGACCTCAGAAACAGTGAGGGACGCCTCACCGTCGGGCAGCACCGCGGTCACCGACTCCCCCTTTCTCAGCGACTTCACGCTCCGGACAATCCCCGCGTCACGGTAAAGCAGCGCGAATCCTCTCTCCAGCACGCGGCTCACTTCGAGAGACTTCATTTTGGATTCTTCAAACCGAAGCGCGGTCCGGCGTTCATCCAGCCCTGAGGCTGCCACCGCGGCGAGTCTCGTCCGCAGGGTCAGCAGATCTTTCCCCGACTCTCTGAATGCCGGTTTCGCGGTCGCGAGACGCTGAGCGAGAAGCCCGAGCCTCGCGCTTTCACGGCTTACCCCAGGATCGGCCCCAGAAAAGAAAAGCGTCGCCCTCATGAGGGTTTCCTCCGCCTGCTTCAGTTTCTCTGAAAGCCCGCCCCTCAGGCCGGACGCCGCGGCATCCAGCCTTCGCCCCTCGGCGTCAAGCTTCGGTCGGTGAGAGACAATCACCGATTCCGAATTCCGGAGACGCTTTGTTTCCTCCTGAAGCGACTTCTTCAGCCGATCTTCAAGGAAATTACGCATGACAATTGGCTGAAGCTCTGCCCGGCCGAAAACCGTCTCGAGCCGACGGCGAAGCCTGGGGGTCGCTTCGGAAAGCTTCGAACGGCCGCCCTGAATAAGAAGCAGCGGCGATTTTCTGATTTTTTCTTCCGCAAGCTGCAGCGCGGCCCGGCCGCCGCGAAGGAGCTCTTCCGGTGTACCCAGCCGCGTTTCCGCCATATCGAGCCGCTGCGAGGCTTCCCGCATCACGCCCTCTTCGGCCCGCTTCAGACGGTTAACGAGACTTCCGAGCCGCTGCATCAGATCAGACTCCGCAGCTGCCGCATGCTCCGCGGCCGCGGTCGGCGTAGCGGCTCTCAGATCAGCCGCGAGATCCGCGATTGTCGTATCAGACTCGTGCCCGATTCCGGTGATAACGGGAATCGGAGACATTCTGATGGCTCTCGCCACCCGCTCATCATTGAAGCAGGCGAGATCTTCAAAAGACCCGCCGCCGCGGACAAGCAGAATCACTTCTGCTTTTTCGGATTCCCCTGCCCGCCGGAGCGCTTCCGCGATCTCGGCCGCGGCTCCGGATCCCTGGACTGACGCGGGATAGATTTCAAGCGCCACGTAGGGCGCGCGCTTTTCGAAGGTCTGGATGACATCACGCAGTCCCGCAGCTTTCAGACTGGTCACGATTGCCGCTGTCCGCGGGACAGACGGCACCGGGCGTTTCAGCTCCAGGCTGAACAGTCCCTCGCTCTCAAGCTTCGCCTTCAGGCGCAGAAACTCTTCGTACAGCGCCCCAAGACCAGACTTCCGGATCCGGTTCACTGTCAGCTGCAGCCGTCCTCTCTTCATATATAGAGAGGGTTCCGCGTAGACCTCGATCTTGTCACCAACCTTCGGCTCAAACCCGACCGACTGGTACTGGGACCGGTACATGACGCAGGAAATCTGTGCCTCGCGGTCCTTCAGATCAAAGTAGCAGTGACCGCTTGAAGCCACCATGAAGCTCGCGATCTCCCCCTCAACCCAGGCGGGAGGAAAGGCTGCCCTGAGCGAATTCTGAATGCCGCGACAGATATCGGACACGGAAATCACCGCGGCACGGGTTTCCCGTACAGGTTCCGGGGCCCGGAATCCGTACGCGTCCCCTGACAGCACATCCGAGCGGTAGCGGGAACGGGTGGATGCGGGCCGCGCGGCTCTCAGGCTGGAGCGCTTCGCGGGTTCCCGGGGAGTAGCCCCGCCCGCGGCGTCTCCGCCGAAAAGCGAATACGTGTCGAAATCATCCTTCATTGGATATCCGTCCTCTTTCTGTTCTCTGCAGTCCACTGTGAGAGTGATGATAAGCCGGTTTTAAAAAAGGCCGAAGCGGATCTCACGGTCCCGGATTTTCTCCTTTTCGGTTTCTGCACAGTTTTACGCTTTTCCGGTTTTGTCAACCCCCGCGATCCCCGAGGACTTCCCGGGAACCCCGAGTATAACCTATAACAATATGATTTTAAAATATTAAATTTTTATTTCAGTGGAATTCCATGATTTCGAAAAGTGACGGTTCTTCAGCCACTTAGGGGATTTCTCCACAATTGTTCACACACTTATCCACAGGCTTTTCCAGTTCCCATTTATGAAGTCAAAGATCATCATTTGATACTTTACTGATAAAAGGCTGCTTATTTTTTTGTTTTTTCTCTGTTTTTAATTCTGATAACAGCATTCATCATGCCTATCGGAATATCGCTTTCCCCTGTGGATTGCAAAGCCGGGGGATAAGTCCTCTTTTCTTTCCTGAATCCAGACAGAACAGTTTTGCCGGATCCCCTGTTTCCGGGGATCTTCAGTCTGATTAATTTTTAATCAATAAATTTTTATCCTGTTTTTTCATATAGTTGTATGAGTTTTCCCGGGGCAGTCAACATCGCTGTTCACCAGACCCGTGATAAAGATATCAAGTGATTGATTAAATTCTACTTTTACCGATATAACCGCTGTTTTTGGACAAGCTCCAGGCTGGCATCACCAAAAATGGCTATTTTTCATAGAGATAGGAGTGAAACCGCGGTATCCGCGGGCTTCCGGCTTCTTGCCCGATACCGGTCACTGACGGGGAAAATTATTCCGACCCTCTGACATGACTCCGGTAATAAACACGGATCTGATTGATTTAATTTATAATTTTAAAAAGTTCAGATTATCCACAGGCCGTTTTTCCCGCAATCAATCAGAGGGTTATTTATTTTTCCCCGGAGTTGTCCACAGATTTCACCGGATACCGGGATCCCGCCTTCGCACGTCAATCCCCGATCCATTATCATTGCATGCATGACTAATCACACCTGCGAACCTCCCCCGGCATCTCCGCTCGAGGCGCCGCATATTCTTTCTTCCAGAACGGCAATGGATTCAGATCGTCCCCGATCAGGTAACTCACAGCAGTCTCCCAAACCTGAAATGAAACCGGCTTCGCGCGCCCGCGCAACGCTGGAAAACTGGCTGCATGGCCAGTGGTCGAAAAAAGGTCTTTTTTCTCTGGTTTTCTCCCCGCTTTCTCTCGCGTTTCTCGCTGTCTCACGGTACCGTGAGAAGCACGCAACGCCCGAGCGTCTGCCGGTTCCCGTGGTCATTGTCGGGAACATCTATGTCGGCGGCACGGGGAAGACTCCGGTCACGATTGCCATTGCCCGCGGTCTCATGAAGCGCGGCTGGAAGCCTGGCATCATCAGCCGCGGCTATGGAAGGAAATCCGACGCTGTGCAGCTTGTGACGCCTGACTCGCGCGCAGCCTCGTCCGGCGACGAACCGCTTCTGATTGCCCGCAAGACCGCCGCGCCTGTGGCTGTCGGCCGCGATCGGGTCGCGGCGGGGCGGCTGCTTCTCAAGTCCTTCCCGGACACTGACATCATCATTTCCGATGACGGTCTGCAGCACTACTCGCTGCACCGCGATGTTGAACTCTGCGTGGTGGGAGCCCACGGTATCGGAAACGGCTGGGTGCTCCCCGCCGGTCCCCTCCGTGAGCCGCCGTCAAGGCTTGACCGTGTGGATGCGATTATTCTGAATACAACGGATGAGATTCTCGACACGAGAACCCCGCGTTTTGCCTCCAGCCCGTATCTCGGTGAATGCCGCAATCTCGCGACCGGTGAAACGCTCCCGATTGATGACCTCGCGGAGAGGTTTGAAGGAAAATCCTTCGCTGCCGCCGCCGGCATTGCCGTTCCGGGAAGATTCTTCGCCATGCTCCGGGGCCGCGGCATTGCCTGCAGTCCGTGCGTTGAGCTGGGAGATCATTATGATTTCCACGCGAACCCCTTTGCTGACATCACGGCTGACTGCATCCTCATTACGGAAAAGGATGCCGTGAAGTGTCACCAGGTGCCCGGAATCGCTTCCGACTCCCGGATCTGGACTGTGGGGTACGATATCGCCCTCGAAGACTACCTGCTCGACTTCATTGATCAGAAGGCGCGGGAAGCCCGTCATCCGAACCCATCCGCCAATGGAGCCACTCATGAATCCTAACGTCACTGAGAATCTCGTCTGCCCGGTCTGCAAGGGCAGGCTCGGCTGGAACGCAGAGTCAGAGGAATTCCTCTGCACGGCCTGCGGCCTCGCCTTTGCCGTCCGGGACGGCATCCCTGACATGATCGCGCACGACGCGCGTGAAATGACAGAGGAAGAGCTTGAGGAGCTCCGGCTGAAGGAGAAAAAAGCCGAGGCTTCCGCTGCCCGGCTCTGAAAAAGCTGAAAGATATATGACCTACAACATTGTGATCCCCGCCCGGATGAAGTCGACCCGGCTTCCCGGCAAGCCTCTGATGGATATCGCGGGGAAACCCATGATCGTGCGTGTGGCTGAACGGGCGAAGCTCACCGGCGCCTCCCGGATTGTCGTAGCGACTGATCACCCCCAGATCGTTGACGCGTGCGAACGCGAAGGCGTTGAAGCCGTCCTCACGCAGGAATCCCACCCGACCGGAACGGACCGGATCGCGGAGGTCTGCCAGAAGCTGCACTTTGAAGAGGATGAGATCGTCGTGAACATTCAGGGCGACGAACCGCTCATCCCGCCGTCCGTCGTTGACCGCGTGGCGAGCCTCCTCGCACAGAAGCCTGGCTGCGCCATCGCAACCGCGGCTCACCCGATTGCCACAGTAGAGGATTTTCTGAATCCGAACGTTGTGAAGGTAGAGCTGAACGCGCTCGGTGAGGCGATGACCTTCACCCGGGCGCCGACCCCCTGGCCCCGCGACGCTTTCCGCGCCGGTCCTCCGTATGAGCTTCCCGAACGATTCCGGGCTCTCCATCACATTGGGCTCTACGCCTACCGCGCGCGGTTCCTCCGGGCGTTTTCCGAGCTCCCGCCGGCTCCGATAGAGCAGACGGAGAGTCTTGAGCAGCTCAGGGCTCTCTGGAACGGCGAGCGGATCGCGGTTCTCGTGCTTGAGCAGGAGCTCCCGGCCGGTGTGGATACGGAGTCTGACCTCGAACGGGTCCGCGAGGTGTATGCCCGGGGCAATCTCCCGCTCTGATTTCTGCCCCCTGTTATAGGGGTATGCAGGATTGCCCGGAGACTCACCGGCGCTTAAAATAACGGACTTAAAAGCCCAAGCGGGCGGTACCCGATCCGTCCGCAGAACTTGTTTTGGAGATAAAAATATGCGTCTTATTCTGATCGGACCTCCCGGCGCCGGAAAGGGCACCCAGGCTGCCTTCATCAAGGAACGCTTCGCGATCCCCCAGATTTCCACCGGCGACATGCTTCGCGCGGCTGTGAAGGCGGGAACCCCGCTCGGCCTCAAGGCGAAGTCCGTCATGGAATCGGGCGCTCTGGTGAGCGACGACATCATCCTCGGGCTCATGGAAGAACGTCTCGCGCAGCCTGACTGCAAGAACGGTTTCCTGCTCGACGGCTTCCCCCGCACGATTCCGCAGGCCGAAGCCCTGAAGAAGACCGGTATTCCGATCGACTTCGTGCTCGAAATCTCCGTGCCTGATGATGAGATCGTGCGCCGCATCAGCGGCCGCCGCGTTGACCCGGTCTCCGGCCGCACTTACCACATCGTCTACAACCCCCCGAAGGTTGAGGGCAAGGACGACGTGACGGGTAATCCGCTGATCCAGCGTGATGACGACAAGGAAGACGTTGTCCGTCACCGTCTCGAGGTTTATCACAATCAGACCGAAGCGCTCGTGAAGTTCTACGGCGATCTCGCGAAGTCCGGCGACAAGACGGCTCCGCAGTACCGCGCGATTTCCGGTCTCGGCACGATTGATGAGATCACGGCCCGTGTGTTCGACGCTCTGAAGTAATTCAGACACCGGACGCGGAGTTCCGCTATGCGGCCTGCCGGCAGTAAGCCTGGCAGGCCGTATTGTTTTCGGGACTGCCCCAGGCGTACAGCCCTCTAAGGAACTCCCCTGACCTTAACAGAATGTAACGGCCCTTTCACCCCCGGTTCGGTATCATAGAAAAATATCCCGCGCTGTACGCGGAACACTCTCTGGCAGCCCCTGCCCGGGAGATCCTCTCTTAGGAAAGTTTGTCGCACTGATCATGGAAAATATCCGTCATTTCACCAAACGCTTCATTCTCGCGGCCTCTGCCGCCGCGGTCTGCGCGCTGACCCTTGCCGGCTGCCAGACAACCGGTCAGAAGACGGCATCCGCCCCTTCCGCTCAGGAATCTTCTCCGGTCGTATCCGAAAGCGTCAACCGCTTTGACGACGGCACTTACGGTTTCATGCTCACTCAGGTTCCTTCCATCAAGGGAGCGAAGCCGCTCGGTCTCACCACACTGCAGGCGTTCGAGGGTGAAGGCGTGTACTACTTCAATGACCGCGAGGAGTCGAACTTCCGCATCGATCAGAAGAAGAATGACACCACCTACACTGTGAAAGAGACCTATCCGAAGGGACAGAAGGCTCACGGGTTTGCCTGGGGCACGAACGTGAATTCGATCGTCCGCTCCGGAAACTCGGTTTCCGCAGAATTCCCGAGCTACCTCACCTCTGAGCCTGACGGTTCGGTGAAGCTTTACTCGGATAACTCAAAGAACCCGGTCGCGATGCGTCTGAAGCTCTACGCGTTTGATGTGTCCGGCCAGTACATCTATCACTATCTCCGGTCCCGCACGAACTATCCGACCCCGGCTGCCGGCGTGATCTCCGCCCGCTTCCCGAAGGGCTCTGTGGTCTACATGCCTCAGATTGCCATGACGCAGGATCAGTATGTGGTGCTGAAGCCGGATGCCTTCACGGGTGCCGGTAACGTTGAAGGGTTCGTCCGCACGTTCAGCCGCGATATTCCTTACTGCCTCAGCTACCTCCCGCGCGTTGGCTTCAAAGCTTACGGTGTTGTCTTTGACCCGACTGCAGGCGCCCCCGCTCCTACCCAGTTCAAGGTTGTAACGAAGACCCGCTACGTGAAGAATAAGCGCGGCAAGCGCGTGAAGCAGCGTTATCAGGAGAAAGTCGCACTCCCGGCAACGGGAGCGTCTGCCATCCCGGAAAACGGCGAAGTGAGCCTTTACTCTGTGAAGACCGGCACGGTCTTCTGCCAGAGCACCTCGAAGACTCCGGAAACCCGCGGTTCCTACAGCATCAAGACGGTTGACGGTACGAAGGGCATCGCCTTCTCCTTCCCGTCCACGGTGAAGGCACCTGATACGGGCATCTTTGAACTGTCGCGCGACGCGGTGTCGCTCGCCCTTGTGGAAATCCACCGCGGCAAGTCGACCACGGTCGTTCCGGGTTACTTTGTGAAGGCTGATAAGCCGATCACGGACTTCCAGTACCGCTTCAACGGCGTAGCCGCCAAGGCTGTGCGTGAAGCGCTCGCCTCTGTCCGCCAGCAGGCTCAGAAGTAATTCTCCCCCAGGCAGCGTCTCTCTTAAAGAAAGCCCTCAGGTTCCATCGGGAACCTGAGGGCTTCATTCTGTCTGTCTCCGGGAAAGAGACGTGAGGCTAATCTTCCATACCGGCCTCTGGCTTCACTTCCTTCCAGGCCAGACGCACAATCTCACCGGCTTTCTTCGTTTTCCAGAGCGCCGGATCCGTGAGGAGCCGTCTCCAGTGACGGGCGCCCGGAAGTCCCAGCGCGAGTCCCATCAGATGGTTCACCGCGGTTCTCGCGGCGAGCGGTTCGCGCTCCTGCACGAGATCCACATAGTCCGCCATCTGCTCCACCACTTCATCCCGCGTGAGCGTGCTCTCCGGGTCGCCGTACAGCGCGTGATCCACCTCCGTAAGAAGCCAGGGGTTGTTGTACGCCTCACGCCCGAGCATCACACCGTCAAAACGCCCAAGTTCCGTCTGACATTCGCTGAACGTCTTGATCCCGCCATTCACGACAAAGATGCTGTCCGGGAAATCCGCCTTCAGCTGTGCGGCAAGCTCACGGTTAAGCGGCGGAATATCGCGGTTCTCTTTCGGGGACAGCCCCTTCAGCCAGGCGGCTCTCGCGTGCACGATGAAGACCCGGGTGCCGGCCTCATGAACCGTGCCGACGAAGTCACGGACAAAGCCGTAGGAGGTCTGATCATCCACGCCGATCCGGTGCTTCACGGTCACCGGTACCGACACGCTGTCCTGCATGGCTTTAAGACAGTCCGCAACCTTCTGCGGGGAAAGCATCAGGACCACGCCGAAGTCTCCGGACTGCACGCGGGGCGAGGGGCAGCCGCAGTTGAGGTTGATCTCGTCAAACCCGGCCTCTTCCCCCCATTTCGCGCACTGGGCGAGCTCCGCCGGATTGGATCCGCCAAGCTGCAGCGCGACAGGATTCACCCCCTTCTCATACCCGAGGAGCCGTGCCCGGTTCCCATGCACCAGCGCGGGCGACGCGATCATCTCGGTGTAGAGTCTCGCGCGCTTTGAGAGGAGCCTGTGAAAGTGCCGGCACCACTCGTCCGTCCAGTCGATCATCGGCGCGACGCAGAATCGCCAGTCCTCAGGCTTCAGCTCTGTCTGAAGTGCCATTATCTTTTTCCGTCCTGATAACACCGGCGGGAAGCCTCCCGCCGATTGAAAAAAAGAGCGGTATTTTTTAATCTGCCGCCCTTCTCCAAACCTACTTCTCGAAGCAGTCGCCGTCGAGATAAAGCCATCGTCCTTCCCGCTTCACGAACCGCGACAATTCATGAAGCCTGAAGGCTCCGGCGCCTCCCGAGCGGCCTCGCGCCACGTATTCAACCTCTGCGGTGTCAGGCCCCGTTTCCCGGAATGAGCGGATTTCAAGCCCGAGCCACATGATGGGATTGGCCTTCAGATCCAGGTCCGCGGGGCAGTTTTCCTCGCACCACGTGTCCCGAACGTACTTCTCCAGTCCCAGCGCGTAGGCGCTGTAGCGGCTTGCCATCAGACTCCGGGCGTCAGGCGCCGGAGTCCCGGCGTGATACCTGCCGCAGCAGTCCTCATACGTCTTCCCGCTGCCGCAGGGGCAGAGGGAAGGAGCGGTATGCTTCGATTTCTTCACTTTCTGAAGCGATTCCGAAGGAATTATTCCTCGGAAACGTCCGGATCGCCGAACTCAGCCTGAGCCGCACGGGCAGCGCGCTTGCGTTCGAATTCCTTCAGATAGCGCTTGCGCAGACGGATCGACTTCGGGGTGATTTCCACGAGTTCGTCGTCGTTGATGAATTCCACAGCGCTTTCCAGCGTGAGCTGGGTCGGGGGCACGAGGCGGATCGCTTCGTCGGAGCCGGAAGCACGCACGTTGGTGAGGTGCTTCGTACGGATCGCGTTCACGACGATGTCGTTTTCACGCGAATGCTCGCCGATGATCATGCCTTCGTACACAGCGTCGCCCGGGCTCACGAAGAGACGGCCGCGTTCCTGGATGTACCAGAGAGCATAGGCCACGGCATTGCCGTCTTCACCGGAGATGATGGCGCCGGAACGGCGTTCGCCGACGCTGCCCTGCTTGATCGGGGCGTAGTCGTCAAACACGTGGCTCATGATGCCGGTGCCGCGGCACATCGTCATGAAGAGGCTCTGGAAACCGATCAGGCCGCGGGCCGGGATACGGTACTCAAGGCGCACACGGCCCTTGCCGTCCGGCTCCATGTCGGTGAGTTCGCCCTTGCGGCGGCCGAGCTCTTCCATCACGGAACCCTGATGTTCTTCTTCAACATCAACCGTCAGGAGCTCATACGGCTCCATCTTGACGCCGTTCTCTTCCTTGATAATCACGCGCGGACGGGAAACGGCAATTTCGAATCCCTCGCGGCGCATATTTTCAAGAAGAACCGTGAGATGCAGTTCACCGCGGCCGGACACGAGGAACACCTTCTCATCCTTCGTGTTCTCGACGCGCATGGCGACGTTCGACTTCAGCTCGCGGGCGAGACGCTCACGGATCTGGCGGCTCGTCACGAACTTGCCTTCCTTGCCGGCGAGAGGCGACGTGTTCACCATGAATTCCATCTTGAGGGTCGGCTCATCGACGTGCAGCATCGGGAGCGCTTCCGGATGATCCGTGCTCGTGATGGTTGTGCCGATGTTCAGATCTTCAATACCCGTGACGAGAACGATGTCGCCGGCCTGAGCGGAGGGCGTTTCCTTGCGTTCAAGGCCTTCGAACTGAAGAATCTGATTGATCTTGCCGCGCTTCGGCGTATCTTCCGGACCGTCCATGAAGCAGACATTCTGGCCAGCGGTCAGGGTGCCGCGGTGCACACGGCCGATACCGATCTTGCCGACGTAGCTCGAGTAGTCGAGCGAGCAGATCTGGAGGATCAGGTTGCCGTTCGGATCGTCTTCACGGACCGGAACCTTTTCGAGCACGGTGTCGAGAATGGCGTCAAGGTTGCCGATCTTCTTCAGCTCTTCGACGTCGTCGGTGAGGCCTGCGTAGCCATTCAGGGCGGAGGCGTAGATCACCGGGAAGTCGAGCTGTTCCTCGGTCGCACCGAGCTTATCGAACAGATCAAACGTCTGGTTCACAACCCACTCAGGACGGGCACCCGGACGGTCAACCTTATTCACGATCACGATCGGCTTCAGGCCCTGGGCGAGTGCCTTGCGGGTCACGAAGCGGGTCTGCGGCATCGGGCCGTCAACCGCGTCAACGAGCAGCAGCACACCGTCCACCATGGAGAGCACGCGCTCCACTTCACCGCCGAAGTCGGCGTGCCCGGGGGTATCGATGATGTTGATGTGAACGCCCTTCCACTCAACGGCGCAGTTCTTCGCGAGAATCGTGATGCCGCGTTCCTTTTCGATCGCGTTGCTGTCCATCACGCGCTGTTCAACTTCCTGGTTTTCACGGAAGGTGCCGGCACACTTCAGAAGGCCGTCCACCAGGGTCGTCTTACCGTGGTCAACGTGGGCAATAATCGCAATATTGCGAATGGCTCTTGTCATTTCTCTTAGTCTCTTTAATCAGTAGCTATTAATCTTTCCGGAGCAAGCACGCCGCGTTCATTCACCGTAGCGGTCCCCAGCAATTCCTTTCCCGGTCCATAGACCCGCACTCTCCCGCGTTCCGCGAGGTGAAGCGCAAGCCTCTGTCCGTTCTTAAACCTCTCAGTCTCAGCGGCCGCCAGTTCAACGGGCGCGAGGCTCTGGATCAGCTCATCTGGCGGACGGAGCATCGCCCGGCGTTTTATCGCGTCGGGTTCCCGCTCCAGTGTCTCCAGAGTAATTGCATCCTTCAGATCCAGATCTCCAACGCGGGTCCGGCAAAGCGCTGACATCGTCGCGCCGCATCCGAGGAGGTGTCCAAGATCTTCAATCAGAGTGCGGATATAGGTTCCTTTGGAAACCACACACTCCATTTCCACCGTATTTCCATCAAGCGACAGAATGTCAAAACGGTAGATTGTAACCAGTCTCGGCTCTCTTTCCACCGTTTCACCCTGCCGGGCGAGGCGGTATAGCGCAACTCCGTCACGCTTCAGAGCCGAATACATCGGCGGAACCTGTTTGATCGGGCCGGTAAGTTTCGCGGCAGCGGCCTTCACTTCATCCAGTGTCACAGAGACTTCATGCGTCTTCAGCACAGTCCCCGTACGGTCGCCGGTATCCGTTTCCACGCCAAGCGTTGCCACGGCTCTGTAAGCCTTGTCAGCGTGCAGCAGATCGGCGGAGAACTTCGTTGCCTCACCGAAAGCGAGCGGCAGAAGTCCGGTCGCCATCGGATCGAGCGTTCCGCAGTGCCCGGCCTTCGCCGCGTTCAGCAGGCGGCGGGCCGTCTGCAGTTCGCGGTTAGAGCTCGCGCCTTCCCCCTTATTCAGGAGGAGTACGCCGTTCACGCGGTCGCCATGATGACCTCTTGGCACGTTACTTCCCCGGATTCTGATCCAGCGCTTCCGCGATCAGCTTATCCATCGCGAAGCCGCGGTCCACACTCGTGTCATACACGAAGTGAAGCGTCGGAACCGTGTGGATGCGCAGCTGCCTGAAAATCAGGCTGCGGAGCATACCGGCCGCGGCGTTGAGCCCTTCGCGGCAGGCTTCCGGTTCAGAACCGATCACCGTGAAATAAATGTTCGCGTGCGCGTAGTCCGGCGTGATTTCGCAGCCGGTCACAGTGACAAAACCAACCCGAGGATCACGCACCTCTTTCGGGATCAGTTCGGCGATATCACGCGCAATCTGATCGGCAATTCTGGTCGAGCGCCCGGGCTTAGCCTTTCTCACGTTATCTCTACCTCAAATCAAAATTCAAAAAATCAGAATGCCACCTGCCCCCGGATTGCTCCGGGGAGAGGCGGCATGCGTTCCGCTGCTTAGAGCGTACGGGCGACTTCCGTCACCTCGAACACTTCCAGCTGATCGCCTTCCTTGATGTCCTCGTAGCCCTTCAGCGAGATACCGCATTCCTGGCCGGCATTCATCTCGCGGACGTCATCCTTGAAGTGCTTCAGAGAGGCGAGTTCGCCGGTCCAGATCACCACGTTGTCGCGCAGCAGGCGGATATTCGCGTTGCGGCGGATAACGCCTTCCACGACACGGCAGCCGGCGATGTTGCCAACCTTCGGCACGTGAATAACCTGACGGACTTCGGCAAGACCAAGGTTCGTTTCCTTCTTCACCGGGGCAAGCATACCGCCCATGGCAGCCTTGATCTCGTTCACGGCATCGTAAATGATGTCGTAGTAACGGATCTCAACGCCTTCGTGCTCGGCAAGCTTTCTCGCACCAGCATCGGCTCGGACATTGAACCCGACGATGATGGCGCCGGCAGCAATGGCGAGGTTGACGTCGGTTTCAGAAATACCGCCCACCGCGGAGTGAACGATCTGAACGCGGACTTCGTCGGTCGACAGCTTCTGGAAGGCCTGGACGATAGCTTCCTGGGAACCCTGAAGGTCAGCCTTGACGATGAGGGGCAGAGTCTTCTGCTTGCCGTCATTGTCCTTGAAGATGTTCTGCAGGCTGGCGGCCTGAGCCTTCGCGAGCTTCACGTCACGGTACTTGCCCTGACGGAAGAGAGCGATTTCACGGGCCTTGCGTTCATCAGGCAGGACGAAGAATTCGTCACCGGCCTGCGGAATGCCGGAAAGACCCTGGATTTCCACCGGGATCGACGGACCGGCATCTTTCACCGGCTTGCCGTTTTCACCGACCATCGCTCGGACACGGCCGAACTGAGCACCGGCGAGCACCACGTCACCGCGGTTAAGACGGCCGGACTGCACGAGGACAGAGGCCACCGGGCCACGGCCGCGGTCGAGTCGGGATTCCAGCACGACACCGCGGGCCAGACCCTGATCCGGAGCCTTGAGTTCCAGCATTTCGGCCTGGAGCAGCACGTTTTCGAGCAGCTCATCGATACCGAGACCGGTCTTCGCGGACACGTTCACGAACGGAGCGTCGCCGCCGTACTCTTCCGGAATCACCTCATTCTGAACGAGTTCCTGCTTCACCACTTCCGGATGGGCGCCGGGCTTATCGCACTTATTGATAGCGACAACGATCGGCACGCCGGCGGAACGGGCGTGAGCAATAGCTTCCTTCGTCTGGGGCATGACACCGTCATCGGCGGCCACCACCAGAATCACGATATCCGTCACCTGGGCACCGCGGGCACGCATGGCGGTAAACGCCTCATGGCCCGGGGTATCGAGGAAGGTGATGATGCCGCGCGGCGTCTTCACGTGGTAGGCGCCGATATGCTGCGTAATGCCGCCCGCTTCGCCAGCCGCCACACGGGTGCGGCGGATGTAGTCGAGGAGGGAGGTCTTGCCGTGGTCAACGTGACCCATGATCGTAACGACCGGGGGACGCGGAACCGCGGGGTATTCATTCTTGTCACCGATTTCGCCGAGGAAGGCTTCCGGATCGTCAGCCTTAGCAACGACCGGCTTGTGGCCCATTTCCTCAACAACGATCATCGCGGTGTCCTGATCGAGCATCTGGTTGATGGTGACCATCTGGCCATCCTTCATCAGCTGTTTGATCACTTCCGTCGCCTTCACAGCCATCTTGCGGGCGAGATCCGCGACCGAAATGGTCTCCGGAACTTCCACCTCGCGCACGATCGGTTCATTCGACTGATTCTGCGAGGAGTTGCCGCCATGATGACGGTCCTGACGACGGCCGCGGCCGCTGCGCCAGGAGGATCCATCATCATCCATGCCGCGGGTCTTGATCTGACGATGACGGCCTTCGTCATCGCGGTGTTCGCCGGCCTTGCGGGTCTTCTTCGCGGGGCGGGCGGAGGCACCGCCACCGGAAGCCTTCGGAGCGGCGGCCGGACGCAGATGAGCCGGGCGCTTCTGCTCGGTCTTCTTGGCGGCGGTCTTCGCGGGCTTTGCTTCTTCAGCCTTGGTCTCGGGCTTCGCTTCCTCAGCGGGCTTCGGCTTCGGAGCATTCTTCGGACGGTTCAGCATTTCGCGGATGGCGGCAGCTTCAGCCTCAGCCTTCGCACGGGCAGCGGCGCGGCGCTTCTCTTCCTCTTCGCGCTGCTTTGCGCGGGCGGCATTCAGAGCGGCAGCCTCAGCAGCAGCCTTTGCGCGGGCAGCCTCACGGCGGGCGGCTTCAGCCGGATCCACCTTGGCGGCCTTTTCAGCGGCAGCCTTGGCCTGCATAGCGCGGGAAGCGCGGATAGCAGCCGCGTCACGCTCGGCGCGGGCGCGTTCCTCAGCCTGACGGCGGGCGCGCGAGGCGTTCTTCTGCTCACGCTGGTTCTTTTCATGCTCAGCCGCAGCGCGGGCCTTTTCTTCAGCGGCGCGGCGTTCAGCCTCTTCCGCGGCACGGCGCTTTTCAGCCTCAGCCGCCTCACGGGCCTCAGCCTCTTTGCGGGCGGCTTCTTCAGCAGCCTTCTTCGCGCTTTCTTCAGCGGCGCGGGCAGCCTCTTCAGCCTGGCGGGAAGCCTGTTCAGCAGCCTCACGCTCGGCGCGGGCTTTGTCCTCAGCATTGCGGGCCGCAAGTTCCTTCTGGATCTCAGCGTCACGGGCAGCTTCGGCAGCCGGATTCTTCACGAAAACACGGCGGCGGCGCACTTCCACCTGAACGGTGCGGGTGCGGCCCGTGGAGTCAGCCTTCTTGATCACGGACTTTTCCTTGCGGGTAACCGTAATTCTGCGGGGCTTTTTCGGCGCCTCGCTGCTTTCCTCATTCGCGCGCTCTAGGCGGAGCGATTCAAGCAGCTTCGTCTTATCGCCTTCGGAAAGTTCGTCGGTTTCAGAGTTCTTGCTCACACCGGCTGCCTTCAGCTGAGCGAGCAGGGTCTTGGCTGCTACCTTCAATTCCTGGGCGAATTCGAAAACTGTTTTATTTGCCATAAATATTTTTTCCCCTAATCTCTTTCAGCCTACGGATAAACCACTGCGCGAGCTGCAATAATCAGATCGGCGGCCGTTTTCTCATCAAAGCCAGTCTTTTCAACCAATTCGTCAGTGGCCAAATCAGCCAAATCATTAACGTTTCTGACGCCGGCGGTCACAAGAGCGCTCACCTTGTCGCCGTCAAGCCCCGGAAGCTCCAGCAGGCTCTTATCGGCGAGGCGGAGGTTCTCTTCACGCTTGATGGCGCGGCGCGTCAGCACTGAACGGGCGCGGGAACGAAGTTCCTTGACGGTATCTTCGTCAAAAGCGCCGATTTCGAGCAGCTCCTTCTCGGGGATGTAGGCAACGTCTTCGATGGAGGCAAGGCCTGCATCGATCAGAGCATCAGCGGCATCTTCGTCAAGATCAAGCTGTTCCATGAACTCGCGGCGGCTGGCGTCGGTTTCGGTCTTGTGCTTTTCGTCTGCCTGATCTGCCGTCATGATATTGATCTGCCAGCCGGTCAGCTCAGAGGCGAGACGCACATTCTGACCGCGGCTACCGATCGCCACGGCGAGCTTCTCTTCCGGAACCACCACATCAGCGCTCTTGTCGTCTTCGTTCAGAACGATGGACTGAACTTCAGCCGGCTTCAGAGCCTCAAGCACGTAGAGGGCCGGATCCTCGTTCCAGAGCACGATATCAATATGCTCGTTGGAAAGTTCGGCGGTCACCGCGTTCACGCGGCTGCCGTGGATACCGACGCAGGTTCCGATCGGGTCAATGCGGGAGTCGTGAGCAAGCACAGCCACCTTGGCGCGAAGGCCGGGGTCGCGGGCGACGCTCTTGATCTCGAGGAGACCCTCTTCGATTTCGGGAACTTCAAGCTCGAACAGCTTCTTCAGGAAGTCCGGGCTCGTGCGGGAAAGAATGACCTGCTTGCCACGCTGGCTGTCTTCGACACGCAGCACGTAAGCCTTCACACGGTCCCCAGGATGAATATTTTCGCGCGAGATCATCTGATCACGCGGGAGGCGGGCATCAAGACGGCTGAGTTCAACGATCGCGTCGCCCTTATCCATACGCTTCACCTGTCCGCTCACGATCGATTCGCCGCGGTCCAGGAACTCCTTCACGATCTGAGCGCGCTCAGCATCGCGGAGGCGCTGCAGGATGACCTGCTTCGCATCCTGAGCAAAACGGCGGGCGTCAGAGTGAGCCGGAGTCACCGGGCGGACGATGTAATCGCCCTCGGAGAGATCCGGGTAGTCATCATGAATGTCGCTGTACATTTCCTCGCGGTCAGGCTCCTGCAGACCCTGATCGTCAGGAACAATCAGCCAGCGGCGCTCAGCGGAATAGTCGCCCGTTTCGCGGTCGATATGCACCACCACATCCGCATCCTCGCCCGGGAAAGTCGAGCGCTTGATTGCCGTGGCGAGAGCCACTTCCACAACGCCAAACACAACGTCGATGTCAACGCTCTTCTCGTGGGCAAGAACCTCGACCATATCAAGAAGATCTTTGCCGCTCATCGCTTTATTCATTTACGTCCACCTTTAAAATCAAGTTCTGCAATCAAGTGCGCGTGTTCTACTTCGGAGAGGGGGAATTCCACCGTAATGGGGGCTGCCTGCTCATGAGAACGTCCGCCCTTGCGGGCCTCCAGCCGACCGCGGAACGCCTGGGACGGCGTGCGGAAGGGCTTCTCGCCCGTGAATTCAAATTGAATCTGTTCGCTGCCCGGCTCGCCTGAGACCGAAAGAATCCGGCCATCAAGCTTGCGGCGCCCCGCTTCAGGAAAACCTTCGGCAAACATCGGGGCGAAGAGTTCCACATGAGCCAGAGAACCCGCGAAACGGATCCAGTCCTTTGCTTTCTTCAGAGGTCTTTCAACACCCGGGCTCGTGACTTCGAGCCGCTTGTAATCCACATCTTCCGCGGCGAAAAGAGCGGTCAGCTGATTGCTGACGGCCTCGCAGTCGTTGACCGAAATGCCCCCCTCCTGTTCCGTGTCAATCGTGACGCGGAGCATAGAGCCAGGAAGGCGTTCCAGTTCAACAAATTCATATCCCATGCCCTCGACGGTATGGGCAATTGCCTCGCTCAAATCCATTGTTCTGGCAGTCATGTACTCTTTATATGTTCTTCGTTAGATAACTAACTGACAATTAAAAATGTTCAAAAAAAAATGGGCACAGCGCCCATTTTCATTCGCCCGAATTCATTCCGGGCATTCCGGAATCTGAAAAAACGAAACCGGATATATGAAACCGAGACGCAGGACCAAACAGCAGTCCTGCGATTTAATTTTTGAATTATAACCTATTTTTTTCTCTCATTGCTAGGAAAATCCCGCAAAATTAAAGGCGGGTACCGCTTCCATGGGCCCTTGGACGCCGGGCTCCGGTACGGCCTGATCCACCCTCCCGGTTTTCCCTCTTTGGAGCCTGTGATCGACGGTCTCTTCGCGGCGCGGACTTTCTGCCGTGGCCGTGTGAAAACTCCCCCTTCTCTGCCGCCTTCTGCTGCGCGAGCTTCAGGTGAAGGAGCCACTCCTGCACCGATTCCCGGCTCATTTCTGACTTTTCGCCGCGCCTCAGGCCGCGCGGCAGCTCGAGGTCGCCGAACCGCACCCGGATCAGCCGGCTCACCACAAGTCCCACCGCTTCAAACATGCGGCGCACTTCACGGTTCCGGCCTTCAGAGAGTCTCACGAGATACCAGTGATTCAGTCCCGTGCCGCCCTGATCGGAAATATGGGCAAAACGGGCCGGACCGTCGTCCAGCATGACACCGGTCACCAGACGCTCTCCCATTTCGTCGGTGAGCTCACCCGTCACACGCACCATGTACTCACGCTCGATCGCATTTCTTGGATGCATGAGAAGGTTAGCGAGCTGGCCGCTCGACGTAAAGATCAGCAGCCCTTCCGTATTGAAGTCGAGACGGCCGACCACAATCCAGCGGCCTTTGTCGATCGGAGGCAGGTGACCAAAGACACTCGGCCGGCCTTCCGGATCCTTCATAGAAACAATCTCGCCCTCAGGCTTGTTGTACAGAAGAACGCGCGGCAAATCTTCCTCGGCGTCATCCCGCGAGACTTTTTTCCCGTTCACGCGGATTTCATCCTCGGGAAACACCCGGAGTCCGAGATAGGCGGTCTTCCCGTTCACTTCCACCCGGCCTTCATCAATCACAACTTCCATGGCGCGGCGCGAACCGAGTCCCAGATCAGCGAGCACCTTCTGAAGCTTCTCAGACTTGCCGCTTGCTTTGGCCTTCATTGCGGAAAGCGTACGCTCAGCCTCGAGCTCCGAGCCGGAGGGCACTTCCGGCATGCCGGGCTTTTCTTCAGGATTCGTCATTTTTCTGCTCTTCCGTTTCTAAAGGTTCATCAGGTTCATTGGGAACCGGTTCCTGGACAGGTTCAGGATCCGGTTTGATATCAGATCCCGATCCCGCGCCGTTTTTCGAGAGATCCTCGAATCCCGGCAGCCGGGGCTGCACTTCCGTGCTTTCAGGAATAACCGGCAGCGCTCTGAGGGACTCAAGTGAGAAGTCCTCCAGAAACTTAGCGGTCGTAGCCCAGAGGGATGGCCGGCCCGGCGTATCGCGGTGACCGACACACTCGATCCAGTCCCGGTCCTGGAGCTGCTTCATGATATTGGAATTCACCGTGACGCCGCGGATATCTTCAATATCACCACGCGTCACTGGCTGCTTATAGGCGATAATCGCCAGCGTTTCGAGAAAACTTCGTGAGTAACGAGGCGGTTTATCAGTCGTAAGCCGCCTCAGATAAGGCTCAAGTTCCGAGCTGCCCGAGAACCGCCATCCACCAGCGACCTCTGTGAGGTGCACAGCGAGACCGGACCATTTCTGCTGAATTTCGCCCAGCCACTTCAGGATGTCGCTCCGGCTGTAGGCATTCGAAAAAAGGAGCCGCATTTCGCGGACAGTCAGCGGACGGCCGGCGGTTAAAAGCGCACCCTCCAAGATCACCAGAGGATTTTCTAGCGGCATCTTCTCTAAACGTCTATTAAAAAGCGATTAATCGATTAATATTTTTTGGTCCGGAATATTCCCCCTGAGATGGAGAAACCGCCGGAGAAATTCCCCCGGTCAGGGACACATCAGACCGGCACTGAGTTTAACACGACCCCCCGGCCGCTGACCGGGCTGGAAATACGCCTGAAGGCGATGGAGATACGGATGCCCGCAACCAACGGAAGAAAGAAGCGACTCACACCGAAACAGTTTGCCGTCTTCAAATTCATCCGCGATCAGATTTCCACCTCCGGAGTCCCCCCGTCACGGAAGGAAATCTCGGACCATTTCGGCTTTTCTTCCCCGAATGCGGCGGAAAGCCACCTCAGGGCGCTGGAAAGGAAAGGACTGATTTCTACCATGCCGCACCAGGCTCGCGGCATCCGTCTGGAGGTCACATCGGCTCCAAAGTCCTCGCTTCCCAAAGAAGAAAAAAAACTCGGTCTGAAAAATATTCCGCTTGTAATTCAGAACGAGAGGCTTCACGTGGGAGGTTCTGATGTTCAGGAAATCTTCGAGGTAATGGACAGCGAGCTGGAAGCCGATGGCATTTCGAAGGGCGACCTGATGGTCATCCGCTCTATACCGGCCCAGGAACCCTCAACAGGTTACTTTCTCATCCGTGAGGACGGGAAGAAGCGCCTGATGAGGGCCGACGAGTATCTGGAAAAGAAAGAAAAAGCCGAAGCCGTCCCGGAGCTGATCGGAAGGGCCGTGACACAGTATCACATGCGCTTCATCGCTCCGGATGTGGCTCCGGCTGATGGGACTCAGAAGAACTGAAGCCCGGCCGCCTTACAGAATCTTCGAGAAGAACTGCTTCGTACGGTTATGCTGCGGGTTCGCGAAGACTTCTTCCGGAACACCCTGTTCAACAATCTGGCCGTCGGCCATGAAGATCAGGCGGTCACCCACTTCACGGGCAAAACCCATTTCATGCGTCACGACGATCATTGTCATGCCGTCATTCGCAAGCTTCTTCATAACGTCGAGCACTTCCTTCACCATTTCCGGGTCAAGGGCTGACGTCGGCTCATCAAACAGCATGACTTTGGGATTCATCGCGAGAGAACGGGCGATAGCAACACGCTGCTGCTGGCCGCCAGACAGGTTCTTCGGATAAACGTTCGCCTTGTCCTTCAGACCGACCATATCAAGAAGCTCAAGCGCCTTCTTCTCAGCCACTTCACGGCTTTCACTGCGGACCCGCATCGGGGCCAGCATGATGTTCTGAAGAACGGTCTTATTCTCAAACAGATTGAAGTGCTGGAACACCATGCCGACTTCAGCACGGATCCGGTTGAGGTTCGTCTTCGGCTCAATCTTCTCGCCATCCACCCAGATTTCGCCCGAGGAAGCTTCCTCCAGGTAGTTGATACAGCGCAGCATGGTCGACTTGCCGGAACCCGACGGGCCGATCACAACGACCACCTCTTTCGGAGCCACGGTCAGGTTGATGCCGTGGAGGACCTCGATATCACCATACCGCTTGTGAAGGTCCTTAATCTCAATCATGGTTTTATTATCGTTCATCTGTTCTGAATTTCCGTTCAAGGAAGGCAACAAACTGAGAAATCGTGAGCGTCATCGCAAGGTAAATAATGGCGACGCTGGTCCAGATTTCAAACGAGCCGTAGGTCTGAGCAATAATCAGCTGACCGGAACGGGTCAGTTCTTCGAAACCGATCACGGACACAAGGGAGCTGTCCTTCAGCATGGCAATGAATTCGTTGCCGAGCGGGGGAATGATCCGCTTGAAAGCCTGCGGAATAACGATCTCGCGCATGGTCTGGAACCAGGTGAGACCGAGTGAGCGGCCGGCCTCAGTCTGACCGCGGTCCACGGACTGAATACCAGCGCGGAAGATTTCCGCCACATAGGCACCGGAATTGATAGAACAGGCCGACACCGCCGCAACGAACGGGTCAACTCGGGTATTGAGAATGACCGGCAGAGCGAAATAAATCAGGAAGATCTGAATCAGAAGCGGAGTGCCGCGGATGAAATCCACGTAGCAGCGCGCGGGAATCCTCACCCACCAGTACGGCGTGAGTGACGCGACGCCGGCGAGCAAGCCGAAAATCAACCCCAGGCCGACAGAAAGGGCCGTAATCTTCAATGTCACTAGCGCGCCCTGCAGGAGTAGCGGCAGAGATGACATCACGAGTGAGAAGTCAAAATCCATTGGGAAGATCCAAAAGTTTATTTAGAAATTTTTATGGCAATGAAAACCGCGTTTCATTTGCTTGAATTGGATTGCTAATAATAGACCACACAGCGTGCAGATACCACTGAAAAAGCTAACTTTAGGCAGAAAAAAAGCTGACCCGGGGAAGGGTCAGCTCTTTTTATAGTTGAAAGACGATATCAGCCGGCTTTCTGTTTCTCAATTTTATCGAGGAACGTTTCCTTTTCACCTTCCTCGTGCCAGCGGTGGAAGACCGTTGCAAGGATCGGACCGGAAACGTTATGCCAGAAGGAGAACACCGCGGACGGCACGGCAGCCATCGGCATAGCGGCGAAGTGAGTGGTAGCAAGAGCAACACCAAGGCCGGAATTCTGCATACCCACTTCAATAGCGAGGCACTTACGCTTGGCAAGGTTGAGACCAAGGAGCTTCGCGGTCCAATAACCGAAGAGATAGCCAAAACCGTTATGAAGCACGACAACCAGGAAAACGAGCGGGCCGACAGCGAGAAGCTTATTCGCAGTCGCGGCAACCACGGCAGCAACAATCAGAGCGATGGCGACAACCGAGATAAGCGGCATGGCCGCAGCGAAGCCTTCAACCTTCTTGCCGAGCACTGTGTGAACCACAACACCGAGAGCGATCGGAAGCAGCACGATTTCCACAATGCTCACGAACATGGCAACAGGGGAGATATCCACCCACTGTTTAGCGAACACCCAGATCAGGAACGGAGTCACAACCGGAGCGAGAAGCGTGGTGCAGGAAGTGATGGTCACAGAAAGCGGAAGATCACCGCGGGCAAGGAACGTCATCACGTTGGAAGCCGTTCCGCCAGGGCAGCAGCCAACCAGAATCACACCAACAGCGATCTCGGGCGGCAGATGCATCACGAGGCAGAGCAGATAGGCAACGATCGGCATAATGAGGAACTGGGACAGAATGCCGATAATCACATCACGCGGCTGACGAACAACTTCCCGGAAGTCAGAGGCCGTAAGAGTCAGCCCCATGCCGAACATCACGATACCAAGCAACGGGGCAATGTAGGCACCAAGAGGCTTAAAAGTGGACGGGAAGGCATAGGCGAGCGCACCGACAACGATGACCCAAAGCGCAAATGTCTTATTGAAGAAAAGACTTAATTTTGCTAACAGCTGCATGATGGTGGTTCCAATATAAGAAGGAAATCCGGCGGATCCTGTTTTATTTCTTCCTCTGCCAGTTCTCAGGGAAGACAGACTGTCTGCCGGTAACCAAAATCCTCTCCAACGGAATCAATGTTGGAATATATATATTTTATATTTCTATCCAGAAAATGCCGTTCTGATAGCCTTTATGCGCTATTTTTAGTGTGATTATTCTGATTTAAAAGCTAAAACGTAGGTAACTCTGCTTAGATAAAAAATGTCAGAAACATCCCAGGAAATAGATTAGGTTCAGAAAATATATAAATATCTAACAAAAAACGAATAAAAAAAAGGCGGGAGCGCCAGCTCCTGCCTCTTTTTATCTGTTTTTTTCAGCCTTGTATAAAACAAAACCCTCGAAAGAAAACTTTCGAGGGTTTTGAAAGGGGAGCCTGAC